>AGQM01001796.1_pt1 | contig 12311 bp, 13 predicted proteins | sample 1512301 | NCBI WGS metagenome assembly AGQM01 (sample SAMN07436262, study PRJNA71319) | hot springs metagenome | isolation source: samples from 5 sites along the outflow channel of Bison Pool, an alkaline... | place: USA: Yellowstone National Park
TTAGGCTGGTTTATGATAACTTTCCTTACAGTGTGCTTTACGAGGTTATCTCATCCAAACCGCCTCAACCCTTGACCTTGATCCCTGAGGACCGTCAGCCTCGGAGACGATTAAGTATATGTACCCTCTTCCACCCGGTTGGGGTCTGGTGTAAGCAACCCCAGCTACCACCTCTCCCGGTGGAGTGGCATAACCTCTCAGGCAGATTGTTATCCTGTTTGTAAAGGTTTCTGTTGTCCCCGAAAGGCGGTAGGCTAAGTTTGCGGTACAACAGTTTTCATCAGGAGTCCAACCAGTAGGACATTCAAGCTGGTCCATAGCATCAAAGAGCCCGCCCTTTATTTGCAAAACCGCATAATTCACTCCGCCCACTGCAGCCTCCCTTGTGGATGTATAGACCCTTACCCTTTCTCCGGTTATCGTCGTGCGGGTGAGTATATAATAAAGCCCACCAATAACGAGGGCTATCATGACGCTCATAATTAAAACGGATATAAGTGCCACACCCCTTACCTTCCTATATTTCTTAAAGGTATGTCCTCTTCCACAAGCTTCCATCTATACCACCTCCACTCAGGGTTTGTTGTTATATCTCCACACTGCTCAAAGCGGTCGGGTGGGTCCATGGGTGTGTCCATCTTCCCACCCACTTGCATCAAAAGGCAGAGCCTTATGGCACGTAGATTGTTTATATCACCGATTGTTGTGTTGTAGCCTTGACCGTCAAAGTATCTAACCCTAAAGACCGCAATGCAGGACGCAATGGGTTGTGCAACCGCATCACCGTTTACTTGCTTTAGTAGATTAAAGGTCCCTAGGGCACATTCCTTTGGCAGGACTGCACTGCTTAGGTAATATCTGACTGCAAAGTCGTTGATTGAGGTTCTGTCTCCCATGGTAAATATTAACGTGTTCGGTGAGTTGCAGTTCGCAATGGCTTTGCTTGCCATATCAAGACATATAAGATTTTCTCCTGTTGGTGGGCTGTTAGGACAGCCCTCAAGGGTCCATCTACGCCCTTCTGTGGCTACGTTTCCAGCCCCATCCCTTACCCACCAACAGCCAGAATTCCTTAAGCTTCTGGTGGCAAGGTTCAAAAAGTAAAGTTCATCACCTCCAGAGGGACAGTTAAGGGCAATACCCACAACAGAGTTGGAACCAGCAAAAGCAGTAAGCCCATTGCAAGCGGGTGTGCCTACGTTTAACCTATCCACAGGGACGCCAAAGCCTATGCCCTGAAGGTCTTTCCTGAGGCTTGTCAAAAGCACCTCCACATCCTGCTCGTTCTTTGCAAAAAGAGATTGTCTTATGGTTTCTCTAACCAAGCTTCTGTAGGCAAAGAAAATTCCGCCCGCAGATAGGGCAACTATAGCTATAACCACCAGAAGTTCCACAAGGGTTATACCTTTTCTTCTCATCTTGTATCCCTCATGACCGGAATTGAAATATACTTGTATCTTCCCTTGGTATCAAAATACCAAACTATCACACCAGCAACCCTTCCCACCTCTGAATTGGTGGCAGGGTTAATAAGCCTCGCCAAAGTGGTTCCCGCATATATGAACCTTCCCCTATACCTTTCACCGCATGTAAAGGTGGCATTTGTTTGAGTGCCATCCGCATAACAACAATAATATCTATCCCCAGTAGGATCGCACGGTCTTATACGCAACCATCCGGCGGTGTTGATGGGAGTGGCACTAAAGTTTTCGTTAGGTCCGTTGTAAGGGTCATAAAAGTCTGCTATTCCATCGCCGTCTGAGTCTTGCTCTTCAAAGGTGCAGTTTCCACCATCACACCGGGCAGAGCCCCAGTCGTAGGGATATGCATACAGTGTATCGCAAAGGAAGGGATTTGTGCTGTTTTCATCACATATTGCAGTTGGATTAAACCGGGCAGTTTGTATTTGGGAGGACATCTTGAGGGCAATTTCGCTTGCCCTGTCTTTTAGCCCGTTGTTTATTTGATAGTCCATGTAAAGCAATATCCCCCTCAAAAAGCCAGCCATGAGGATAAAGAGGATCACAAAGGCAATCAAAAGCTCTATTATGGTAAAGCCTTTTTTATTCATACCTTATCCTCCCAACCCTATCTACGAACACGGTTCTCCTTCCGTAGCTATTACTTAGGGTAACGTTGCCAGCCCCTATGCCACAGCTCCAGTTCAGAGGATAGCCCCTTCTGTCAAAGAGAACATAAAAATCTGCTTCAGGAAAAACACCGGGCGGAAGTGAAACCAGTCTTTGCGTGGTTGCATCGTTTGTGCAAGATGGTTCATCGTCCATTGGGCATCCGCCACTAACATTGGCAGGATCAACCGCAAAGATTTTGTATTGGCTTTGATTCGCACAGAACCTCACACCCCAGATCATGTTGGAAGACATAGACCTAAACTGAACCTCCTTTAGGTCGTTGGCAACTTGGGTCATGGCAGAATAAAGCCTCTCTCTTTGCACCAGGTTTCTCAGACCAAGTATGCTGGCACTGGCAAGTATGGCAATTATAGCCATAACCACCAGCACCTCCATTATGGTTATGCCTTTTACTTTTCTATCCATAGCAGGAACTTCTCCTCCGAAGTTGTGGCCTTTTGCTGTGTAATCCTAAGCACCACTCCAGTGGATATCTGGGCAAACTTCTCCAACTGTTGGCTTGCCTGAGAAGATTGCAAGGCTTGGAAGGGATTGCCTATGGGTGGAATACCTTGACCCACCGAGATCTTCTGTTGCAGTTGAACAGAATTTCCTACTGCAATAGTGCCGCTTACCACGTTTGGAGAAAGCACAGAAGGTCTTGGGAAAGGACGTCCTGTCTTGTAATAGACAGATATTAGGTTTGAACTGCCTTCCAGCTGGCAGATGTCCTCCGGTGGCACATAGGTTAAAGCATCTACTATACCGCCTATAACGAGAACTTGAGAATAAATAGCCTCGCCCGTCAGTCTGTAATACCATCCTCTTGGTGGTTCAGTAGGTATGATGTCATATCCGCACTATAGACCACATCCCTCATCCCACAGCCACTGGCATCACACATACAGAGTTGTCTTACCTCGGTTATTGTTATCGTGAGGGACTGGTTTGTTACATCCGTAAGCTGGGCTCTTGTGTATGGAGCGGGACATGTGGATGAGCTACTGTTCCAGTTTTCATCCTTGAAGCCTATGAGGTAGTTATCGTAAGATATAGCCTTATCGGAGCTGTCCATGATATACCTACCCGTTCCGAAGAATACCCACAGCCTGCCAAGCTCATCCTTTGTAAAGTTGGGAGCACCAAAGACAGGGGGAGTGTTGCCCGCGGTCGCAAAGGTGCTAAGGTCTATTGCGGTGCATATATCGCTTGAGGTCAGGGCAGACACAGTTTTGTAGCCACTTCCAGACCTCAAGCTAAGTCTGTAGAAATTGCCCCAAACCTTGCCTGCATTGGTTTTCCCATAAACTCCAAAGTAAATTACATCATCCTGGTAATCACTATCCACATCCACCACCGCAATATCTCCCACCGCAAAATTCACGCCACCAGTGGCTGGGATATTTACACTCCTTACAATGTTCCCATTCCTTAAGTTTATAAAGTATAGCTTGGGCTGACTTGTAAAGCTTGTTCCTTCAGGGTTCATTGGACCACTACCTATAACCACATACCACTCGCCGTTTTTGTTGGGGTCTCCAAGACGTATCAGCGCAGGGAAAGAAGTTGTTAGCGTTCCATCGGGAAGACGCACTTCCCACAGAAGGGTAGGTTGGGCACTTGTTCCGTTTAGCCAATCGGTCAGGTCAAGGGCAAAGACAGAGGAAGAGAAGGTGCCTGCACTTGTTGTTATGGACTTACCGCCAAAGCCCATTGTGCCGATCAGGATGGTTCTCCAACTGCTTACCGTCTTGGTTTCGTTAGCAGGACCGCCTATTGATACATCAAAGACCGCAGTTCTATAATCCACCGTTGGCACCCTGCAATAGTTTGGATTACCATACCATACCAAATAGGGCAAAGCATTCCTTGGAATAAAAGCCCACTCTTCCCTGCCCACCAGGTCGCTAAGCGAGGTATTGTAGGCATTTACCACCCTTGTTGGCTTGTCTGGGTCTCCCGTTTGAACCAGTCTGCCCACCCTAAAGGCGTGAAGCATGCCATCGTTGGCACCCACAAACACAAAGCTTGTCCTGTTTTTGTATGCGTCTGTGCGTATGTATTGAAGGTAGGTGGCATCGTTATAGCGTAGGTGGTAGATATTCACCGGTTCAGAGCTAACCACCGAGGGAGTGGAGCTTATTATGTCTCCAATCCTCCAGGTCTTTGTCCCACTTGCACCTGGGCAGAACTCCGATATATTCACCTCCCTTGTTCTTTTTACATAGTCGGGACAAGACGGGTCTGAGCTTAGGTTTTCACCCCTTAGATATCTTATGATACAGCTGGCGTTGGCGGGTTGGCAGGTTCCACCATCACAATCTCCATTGTTGGTGCAAAGCACCGTTGGGTTGTTGGAACAAACCTTCCATATGTTGCTAAGGTAGCTTGCCTCTGAGGTGGTAAAGGGGGTAAGAGTTCCATCTTTGTTGTAGAGAATGGTTCTGGTTGATGGATTTCTATCTGCAAGCTGACAGCCCGCATCAAAAACAGGGATAACTTCATTTATGGATTTTGTCCCCTCCATCACGCAGGAGGTGGTTATATCTGAACCTTGCAGTATGGCAACCTTCGTTTCGTTATTGTTCGGATCAAAGAAAAACTGGAAAATCTTGTCTATGACATTACCCGCTATGTTCAAGATCTTGGGTTCCGTGGTGTCTTCCCTCAGGTTTTGCATCGTATCTATCCAAAAAGACCTCAGAAAGCCAAGCCAAGAGACCTCCGTCCCATCCTGTCTTGTATATTTGGGATAGTAGTAAGGCTGGACTATGAGGGAGGACACACTAGTTCTTGAGGTAAGGGTGGCAACGGTGGCACCAGAGGACGCACGGCGGAGGATGTCAGCAAAGGCTTTTTCAAGTAGTTCTTCCATTTTTAGAGGATTTACAACAAAGAAGTAAGTATCCGGGTTACCATCTCCATCTTTGTCCCATTCAAACGGAAGGTCAGGCACATCATTTCCATTTTGGTCATCAAAGCCACCCCATTTTGCCGCATACCAAAGAGGGTTCTTTAACTGTCCTGCAGCTACACCAGTTACGGTAAATGTTCTTTGCCAAGTAAGTGGCATATTTGCAACAACAGAGGGCGTATCCCAGTCGGCACTATTGGGAACATCCCTATCTTTTACAACAAGCCAAGTTCCATCCTCCGTGGTCCCGCTTATAGTAAATCCTAATATTTGGTCAATACAACCTGCAGCATACTCGGATGTCAGTTTTATTTGGATCTGGTTGCTTCCAATAGGAATTATTTCATATAAAACGATGGCGTCCATATCATGGTCAGCCCCTTGTTCCACATCCTCAAAGTTTATTCTAAACCTAGCATAAGTTAAGTTCCCGCTTGAGTCATAATTCACTTGTTCAACATAGAAATCTACAATCTGGTTTGTTGGACAAAAAGCATTGGAGGTGCAGTCAGAGATTCTAAGATTTCCAGTAGCATCCCTCGTAATTGTGCACCTTTGGTAACAAGCAGTATAAACCCCCAGACAACCGCTTACACTCTTACCAAGAGGAGTTATCCTTACAGTCTTCCCGCCTACATTTATGGCAATATCTGGCAAAGGTGAAGCCAATGCCACAGAGTAGGTTTTTACATTGGGCGGCTTGTTCCCCGAAAAATTATCCCTAAAACGGGTGTTGCCGTAGTAGGCAACTGCTGCTGAGTAATAGCTTCCTTGCTTAGTAGGCTCTTCTGGACATAAGCCCCTTATGTTGGCAAATCCGCTAACGCTTTTGGATGAACAGATAAAATCATAAAAGGAACCACTTTGTCCAATAAAGTAATTCCCGCTTATTCCCTCATAGGTGCTGATTGTATTAGCTAAAGTGGAAACATTAAGCCCAGTTAGATCACCGGATATTCCGCCAAAGCTTGAACCAGGTAAGCTGTCCGAGTCGTAATTTACATTTATATCGCTCAAAACAAGCATAAATGGCTTGGCACATATGGGAAATAGTTGATAGGGTTGATAATAACTTGAGCCTTGTCTTATTCCCCAATCTGGTTTAGGAAGATTTAGCCCGCTGTCCTGCGTCCCACTGTAAGTAAAGTTTGGAGTGGGAGTACCTTTTCCTGCAAGGTATCTTAAAGCTTCATACATCATCTCTGCAATGGGATTTCCCCACATTCGGCATTCACCTTCGTTTAAAGGTCTAGTTATCCAACCACATTGATAATAGTAACCACTGTAGTTAAATTCGATTACTTTCATCCTTTCTAAAGTCTGGATTATACTTCCTGGGGCATTTACGGAACTTGAAAAAATTCCAGTATTAGGATCTATTTCGTCCTGTATAGTCCATATATTCTTTCTTAAGACACCACCGCTCAAATTCTTTGTGTAAGAACCCGTTAGTAAGCCAAAATACATTTTTGCCCTATCAACACACAGACCATCTGTCGATATATTGCAATCACTATCTGAATTGCAAGGTTTTAATGATTTGCTACACCACTTACCACCACCTTCGTATTCTCCATACTTTTGCAAAAGACCGATGGGTTTATAGGTTCCAGCAGGATATCTCTTACAATTAGGCTCTAAGCCTACAGAAGGGTCGCAAACTTTTACCCTAACATAATATTCCTCAGGAGTTCCCAAACTGTTATCGCACACAGGCCTTTCTTTTGAAGCCCACTCCCAAATCCTGTTAGTTCTATTCCTTAAAACTCTTATAACAGGAACTGCACCATCAGACTTACTTACTACACAAAAGAGATGTCTCCTTCCTGAGGTTGGGTTTCCAAGTGGTGTTAGTCTATCTATATTTGGGACATAGCTTCTTTCTCCAGATATTAAGCTTACTTCTTTGCCCCAGCTATGGGCATCTTGTGGTATATAAGTTGCAGAAAGAACTGTCTCGCTTACACTATCTATTTCTCTACGTCCTCCATAAAGAACTTTCTTTAAAACATCTATCCTTGACATCGCAAGCCAATTCAGGAAGTTTCCACTCCAAGCATCTCCCCCGCAGTATTTATCGGTAGTTCTATAAGCTGGAACAAACATATTCCTACTTGTATCATATCTGTAACATTTGTATGGGTCAAAGTAGCCGTAATAGTCTATTGAATGTTTGTATCCAACATCTAATTTTCCATCTCCATCAAGGTCTGAAGCATCATTATACGCTTCATAGTAAAGCCTGTGATCCCGTTCCATCACAAGCATAACAAGGGGTGGGATAGTTGTTCCTATTGTAGGAGGAATGTAGCAATAGTCAGTCATGTTGGCACTGTAAGACCTTTGCAGTCCAAAGGACATCAAAATTGCAAGCACCAACAATAGTAGCTTTCGCATTTTTAATCCTCCCAGCCAAGGATCTTAATTTGTATAATGTTTCCCGCAGGGTCCTTTTTTATTTCCACAGCTCTGGCAAACTGAAGGGATTCTGGGTCTACCGCAGACCCGTCGATCTTTATAATTGCCACACTCTTTGCCAAGGTTCCCACCAGTTTATCCTTTGCATAAAGATGATTTCCCTTTATTGCAAAAGGACCCTGAAGGATCTCTCCAGCCAAGGAGAAAGTAAATAGCATTAGCCCAAGCATCAACTTTCTCATCTCCGGAGCCTCCTTCAATTTTTAGATTAACCCACCTTATTGCCCTTTGCGTGAAATCTCTGTGAAATATGCGGACTTATCCTTTGTCCTCTTTGTGAGGAATTTCTAAAACTCTGTAAAGAAGGACCTTGATCTCTGTGATCTCCTTTCTCATCTCCTTTAGTTCAGTCCTTATGTCCCTTATGTCCTGCTCAATCCTGTCTATCCTTCTATTTATATCCTCAAAGCGTTTGTTGATTAAAAACACATACCCTCCTATGATGGCAGAGAGGGTGCCTATGATAGTAAAAACTTGCGTCCAATCCATGACTTTAATTTTATTCTTCCTCCCTTTCAAAAACAAGCAAACTGTCAAAGTTCCTCTTGAGTAATTTCCTCAGCTCTCTTTTCCAAGACCTCTTTTCAAAAAAGCTATCTCCCAAGGATTGGATGAACTCTTTGACCTCTGGCTTTGGGCTTCCTGCCCTTATGGCTAAAGAGCCCTTCATGGGAAAGATGGGATAGCCTTTTCTTAAATCACCTTTGTATGTATGCAAAAGAGACCAGTGCCCATCTCCATCGTAAAAGTCTATAACTTCGTCCCTTTCAAAGACTTTTAGGTGCCAATGGGAATGCCAGCCAAAGGAAAAGACATCCTTCATGCTCATCCCACTTGTCTGTGCTCCGTATATGTTTGCAAACCCTGAAGAGGTAATACAATTATTATTACCCAATGGACTTAAGAGAATTGGAAAAAATTCAGTTAGACTGTTCAAAGAGGGTTATTCTGGAGGATAGATTTGAAAAGCTTGAGCTGGTGGGTGGAATGGACCTGACCTTTGAAGACATAAAGAAAACACCCACCAGGGCTTGGGCGAGCTTGGTGGTGTTGGAACTCAAAAGCCTAAGACCCATCTATCAAAAGGTGGTGGAGGGTGTGGTGGATTTCCCTTACATTCCCACCTTTTTGGCCTTTAGGGAAATGCCTTTGATGTTGGAGCTTTATAAGGAGGCAAAGGTAAAGGCGGATGTCTATTTTATAGACGGGCAGGGTATTGCCCATCCGAGGGGTTGCGGTATAGCGTCCCACTTTGGTGTGGAAACAAACACATCTACCATAGGGGTGGCAAAAACGATCCTTGTGGGAAAAGTACAAGAACCTCCCCCAAAGCGTGGAAGTTTTTCGCCCATTCATTACAGAGGAAAGGTGGTAGGTGCAGTCCTCAGAACAAAGGACAACATTGCACCTATTTATGTGTCCCCCGGGCACATGATCAGCTTGAACACTGCCCTTGAGCTGGTTTTAAAAACGTCTTTGTATCGCATACCGGAGCCCACCCGCCTTGCCCACAACCTTTTGCAAAAGGTGAGGAAGTCAGGATGAGAAAACATCCATGTATAAAAAGCTTTTTTGCCAACTATGTTCTTAAGCCCCTTTGCCCTGTGGTAAAGCCTGTTTTTAAGGTAGTCTTTAAGATAGAGGTCTTTGGCTTGGAGAATGTTCCCCCTGAGCCTTGCATAGTGGCGTCCAACCACAGAAGCCACTTGGACCCGCCCGTCCTAAACGCAGTATTTCCTGAGCCCTTGATATTTTTGGCAAAGGAGGAACTCTTTAAAGTCCCCATCTTTGGCAAGCTGATCTCCCACATGGGAGCCATTCCAATAAAGAGAGGTGCGGGAGATGTGCAAGCTTTGAGCACAGTCCTTGAACTTTTGGAAAAGGGCTGTAAGGTGTGCATATTTCCGGAGGGTACAAGGGCAGAGCCGGGACAGTTTCTCAAACCAAAGCCGGGTGTGGGCCTTTTGGCTATAAAGAGCAAAAAGAAAGTCCTGCCAGTCTATATAGATGGCACCGATAGGGTTATGCCAAGAGGCAAGAGCTTCCCAAAACCGGGAGCCAAAATAAGGGTGTTCATAGGAAAGCCCAAAGATTATTCCCATGAGAAAAACTACAAGGAGGTAGCCATTAAAATAATGGAGGAGATAAAGGCACTAAGCCATTTTTAACGCTTGATAGTTAGTTTATAATACATTCCCTAACATGCACATATTAATAACAGGCTGTGCGGGTTTTATAGGCTGGCGTGTGTCAAAAAAACTCTTGGAGGAGAGGCATCAGGTAGTAGGCATAGACAACCTCAACGATTACTACGATGTTAGACTGAAGGAATACCGCCTTGAGGACCTAAAGGCACACAAAAATTTCACCTTTTATCAGGGAGACATAGAAAACCTTGAGTTTTTGGAGGGTGTGTTTAAGAAATACTCCTTTGATGCGGTGATAAACGAGGCTGCAAGGGCTGGAGTTAGGGCATCTCTGGAAAATCCCTTTGTTTATTTTACCACCAACGCCTTGGGCACTTTGAACCTTTTGGAGCTTTGTAAAAACTACGGTGTGCCAAAGTTTGTGCTTGCGTCCACCTCTTCCCTTTACGCAGGACAGCCCATGCCTTTCAAAGAAGACCTGCCGGTGAATACACCCATTTCTCCCTACGCCGCCTCAAAGAAATCTGCGGAAGTAATTGCCTACACCTATCACTACCTCTATGGCATAGATGTCTCTGTGGTTAGATACTTTACCGTCTACGGTCCCGCGGGAAGGCCGGATATGAGCGTCTTTAGGTTCATAAAGTGGATCATGGAAGAAAAACCTTTGGAAGTCTTTGGAGATGGTTCTCAGAGCAGGGATTTTACTTACATAGACGACATTGCAGAGGGGACCACATTAGCCCTAAAGCCCTTGGGCTATGAAATAATAAACCTTGGCAACAACCAACCTCACAAGTTATCGGAGGTGATAAGGCTTATAGAAAAGTTCACGGGCAAAACCGCGAGAGTAGAAAACAGGGAGTTTCATAAGGCAGACCTAAAGGCCACCTGGGCAGACATAACAAAGGCAAAAGAGCTTTTGGGTTGGCAACCAAAGGTTTCTTTGGAGGAGGGCATCAGGCGAACTGTTGATTGGTTTAAGGAAAACTGGCATTGGCTTAAGGAGATAAAGCTATGAAGGTTTTAGTGACTGGAGGAGCTGGCTACATTGGTTCCCACATGGTAAAGCTTTTGGTGGAAAAGGGGCATGAGGTTTTAACCTTTGATAACCTTTCCAACGGTCACGAGTGGGCAGTCATAAACCGTAGGTTAGTGGTGGGAGACCTTTTGAACTACAAGCAGATAGAAGATGTGCTTTTGGAGTTCAAGCCCGATGCGGTTATGCACTTTTCCGCAAAGGTGGTGGTTCCCGAAAGCGTGGAAAAGCCCTTGCTTTATTACGAGAACAACTTTTACGGCACGTTGAACCTACTGCAGGCTATGAAGAGGGCAAAGGTAAAGTATTTGATCTTTTCCTCCACTGCGGCAGTTTATGGTATTCCCAAGAGGGTTCCTGTCAAAGAAACAGACCCTACACACCCTATAAGTCCCTACGGCTGGAGTAAGCTATTTTCGGAGCAGGCTATAAAGGACTTTGGAAGGGCAGAAGGTATTAAGTATGGAATACTCAGATACTTCAACGTGGCGGGTGCAGACCCAGAGGGGAAAATAGGACAGGTGAGCAAAAATCCCACACATCTTATCCTAAGGGCACTGAAAACCGCAAAGGGAGAGTTGCCTCAGATAGAGGTTTATGGCACAGATTACCCAACCCACGACGGTACAGGAATAAGGGATTACATCCATGTAATGGACCTATGCCAAGCCCACTTGGATGTTCTGGATTACCTTATGAACGGTGGAGAGAGCGATGTGTTCAATGTGGGCTACGGAAGGGGCTACTCGGTGTTAGAGGTTATAGAAACTGTAAAAAAGGTGACGGGCATAAACTTTAAGGTGGTCTATGCGGACAGAAGACCGGGAGACCCACCTCAGGTGGTGGCTGATGCAACAAAGCTAAAAACTCTGGTGGGATGGACTCCCAAATACGACGACCTGGAGTTTATAATCAAAACCGCATGGAATTGGGAGAGGAACTATACTTATAAGGCATGTTTGTGATAAACTATGCTTTTGAGCACCTTGGAACAAAAGCTTAGGAGCATAAGATGGAGCCTTTAGGAGATAAGTTTAGGGCGTTGGCGGAAGCCATAGAAAGGGAATCCGTCTTGGTGCACAGGGCTGCACTCATTGACGGATACAGGGACATATACAAGTTTTCAAACTTGGGCGTAGATAAGCTTATTAAAAAAGCCACCGAATACGGTGGAAGAAAGGGTGCCAAGATTCTAAAGGAAAGGTATGGAGTGATAACCGACCGTCTGGACGAGGCTTTGGAAATTCTAACGGTGATCGCAGAATCCTCAAGGCTTATAGATGTTTTTGAGTTTGACATAGATGCTATGGAAATAAGGGTGGAGGGTTCCATCTTAGTGGAGGCGGTGGGAAGTAGTAAAAAGCCCGTCTGTGAGCCAATGGCTGGCTTTTTTGCCGGCTTTTTAAGTGAGCTTTTGGGCAAAAAAGTAGAAGTAAAAGAAACCGCATGCGCTGCCCAAGGGCACGAAAGGTGTGTTTTTAAAATATCTATCAAAGAATGAGTGTGCTAAAGGTTAGGACCACCAAAAGGACAAGTTTTGTGAATATAACTCATCTGGTTAAAGAAGAGGTTAAAAAATCAGGGGTAAAATCCGGTCTTTG
>AGQM01001923.1_pt1 | contig 12248 bp, 11 predicted proteins | sample 1512301 | NCBI WGS metagenome assembly AGQM01 (sample SAMN07436262, study PRJNA71319) | hot springs metagenome | isolation source: samples from 5 sites along the outflow channel of Bison Pool, an alkaline... | place: USA: Yellowstone National Park
TGAACTCTTCGGGCACTTTAAAGTAGGAAAATATAAGAATGAACACAAATATGTTGTCCAAGCTTAAGGCTTTTTCCAAAGAATAGCCCGTTATATACGTCCAAAAAGGCTTGGGTTCCCTTTGTGTAATACACATAGCCAGAAAAGGCGATGCCAACTCCGACCCAAAAGGCGGACAGGATCAGGGATTCTTTTACGGATATTTTATGAGGGTGTCTGTGAAAAACAAATAGGTCCAAAAACAGGGCAAAAAGGACCACCGAGCCAAAGATTATCCAGCTAAGCTCAATCATTCAAAGCTTGCTTTATTCGGTCTATCACCTTAACGGGTAGCGGATCATAGCCATAAAATTCTGCCAAATAGAAGCTAACCCAATCTTCAAGGTAAGCAAGATATAAAAGCCTCTCCTCTAAGGTAGCTCCCTTGCCTTGTAGCACTATGGGAGCCAAGCCCAACTCTTTAAAGAGTTCCTCTGTGATTTGAACCCTCTTTTTAACCCTAGGATGGTCCTCTGGGTCCCACAGGATAATAAAATGGCAGAGGTTCCTTGCTATTGGATTGTCAAGCCCCACAACTTCATTGTGATGGAGCTCAGGCAGTGTGGCGGTGTAGCAAAGGGTCTTGGAGTTTTCGTTGACCTGAGTTTTCCATCGGAAGGCTATGGGTTCTGTTAGCGGTGTGCCATAAACTATGGGAATGTAGTTCTGAATAACTTGGGCTATGCGGTAGGCACTTTCCTTTATCTCTCCTTTGCTTTCTTCCAAGTGCTTTCTTATTCTCTCTATGGGATCCCTTTTTCCAAACAAGCTCATAACTGCCGATAACATAAAACCAAAGGCGTAGCGTGGAGCATAGTTAGAGGGAACCTCCACAAAGTCCAAACCTTCCCTTTGGGCAACCTCCTTTAGCTTACCCCCAGAGCTGACGCAGACCACCTTTAAACCCCTTTTTATCCCCTCATCCGCCACGCTCAGTGTCTCTTCGGTGTTTCCGCTGTAGCTGATAGCCACCAATAGCCAACCCTCCCTCACGTAAGGAGGCAGTTCATAACCCCTTAGAGATAGAACAGGAACCGTTACCCCATCCTTTTCTAAAAAGAGCTTTAGCACATCCCCCACAATCCCAGAGCCACCCATTCCGGTAAAGACAATCCCCTTGTAATCGTTGGGAGATAGAGGAGTAATTTCATAAACAGCGAACTGTTCTGACAGTCTTTCTATCCATTCTTGTGCCTTCATAGGCCAAAGATTACCTGCTTGCCCGATTGGGTTGGCAGAGGAGTTTGGTGTCTTAGGAGGTTCAAAGAGAAATCAAGGTTGTTGTATAGGGTTATGGAGTAATTGTCCCAAAAGACGCAGGTGCCCGCAAGGCAAAAGTAACCACCGCTGGTGGGTGCTATCTGTTCTGCAATGAGCAGGGTGTAGTTGCCCATGTTGGAAACTGCAGTGTCTTCTCCTCTGACCACCACCTTTATGTCGGGCATAAGAGGCTTTATGGACGCACTGCATGCGAGCATGATTTTTTCTACATTAACTTCGTTTTTTTGATTCTTGTTGTATCTTCTGATTTTTGAGGTTACTATAAAATACTTTTCTCCGTTGTGGTTGTTTACCTCGTCAATCACCTCATCTGGGTTTAGCTCCATGCCGAACCTTCTTGCCAGGGTGTTGCAGGTGTCCGCTATGTGATCCTCGTTTTTATAGTATCCGCCCAGTATGACTTTTTTTCCAAGCTCCCAAACCCACTTTTCTACCTCCTCCGCCTCCTTTTCAGTGAAGGGAGCTTCTGGATAGTTGAACACGATCGTATCATACTCCTTTAACTTTTCCCAACGATCCACCTCCTCTATGATTATGTTGTGTTTTTCTGCCTCCCTCTGAAGGATTGAAAAGTAGTAGTAGTCTGTGACGGTAAATTCCTGATGGGTTATACTCCAACCTACCCTGGTCATCATAAGTTTTTCATTTTATCACACTATCACGCTTACAAAGGACCTATCTCCTCTCCTTATCACTTCTATGCGTTGGTCAAACTTCTCCGCCAGGTCCTCCAGATGGCTTATGATCCCCACCATTCTGTTGGCATTGAGCTTTATTATCTCAAAAAACTGAGATAGCTCTTCCCTTGTTTCCCTGTCAAGGCTACCAAAGCCCTCATCAATGAAAAGGCTCTCTATGGGTGCGTTCTTGGATATTATGTCGCTTACTCCAAAGGCTAAAGAGAGGCTTGCCAAAAAGGTCTCCCCACCACTCAATGTGCTTACACTTCTTTTGTGTCCAGAGAGCCTGTCTATTATCAGGATTTCTGAACCCTCTAAGTCATACTCGTAGGCACCGGATGTGAATTTTTGCAGATAGAAGTTAGCCCTTGCTATGATCTTTTGGAGCATGATCTGACTTAAAAACTCCTGAAGCCTGTCTGCCCTAAAGTCCCTTTCAAGGATTCTGTATATACCCTCCTTCCTCTGAAGCTCCTCCTGATCCTTCAAAAGCTCTTCCCTCCTTTTTAACCCTTCCTCTATGCGCGTTTTTTGTTCCCTTAAATGTCCAAGCTGAACACTTTTGTTTTTGTACTCTTCTTCTACCTGTTGCATCTTAGCCTTTATCTCTTGGGTAGGTTCCACTCCCTCAAAGTTCTTCAGTTCTTCTCTTAGCCTTTGCTCCTTTTCCTTCAACAGGGCAACGTTCCTTTTGTAATCTTCCAACTCTTGCTTTAGCCTTTCTATGTGTTCCTTAGGTTTTATGAGTTTTTCCAGCTCTTGCACCGTTCCAAGCCCAAACTTCTTTATGGCTGGCTCCAAATTTTTGGCAACCCTTTCCTTTTCCTCCTTCAGGCTTTGTATATTCCTCTCCCTTTCTAAAAGGGCGGTTTGGACCCTTTTCTCCTCCAGTTCTATATTTCTTAGCTGTTCGGAAATCGCGGTATAGTTGTTTCTTATCATATCCCTTCTGTCTTTGAGGGTTTTTAACTGGGTCTGTTTTTCCCTTATGTCCTGTTCTTTAACTTCCCAAAATCCTTCTATTGCTAAATGCTCCTCTATCTCTTTTATTGAGGTTTGCAATTTCTCCCTTCTACCCTCCTGGGTGGATAGCCTTTCCCTCTTGGTGCTCAGCTCCTCCTTTAAATTCTTAAGCTTTTCCTCCGCCTGTTTTAGCTTTCTTCTGCTTTCCTCCAGCTCAGCTTGTGCCTTTTGTAGCCCTCTATACTCCTCTTCAAACCTCTCTTCTCCCTCCCATTCATTTAGCAGTTGCCTTAGCTCCCTTTCCTTTTCCTCCAGGGCAGAAAGCTTGCTCTCTATTCTTGCCTTTTTCTCAAGCTTCTCAGATTCAAGGGCTCTAAGCTCATCCAGTTCCCTTTTGATGGTTTCAAAGTTCTCAGAGGGCTCGGTGGGAGGTAGCTGGGTAATTACGTTGCCACACACTGGGCAAAGGTCTCCCTCCTTTAGGTGTGCCCTTATGTGTTCCACATGAAAGCGAGTAAGGGCGCTTTCCTTCTCTTTTATGTCCTTCCTGATTTTTTCCAGCTGTGCTTCCAAGCCCTCCTTCTCTTTTTTAAGAAGTTCCAAGCTTTCCTTTTCCCTTCTCACCTCATCAAGCTTTATCTTTATGGGATTGAGCTCCAAAAGTCTTCTTTGCTTTTCCTCTAAATCTTCTATCTTCTCCTTTAGTTCCTTTATGTACTTTTCGCCCCTGTCTATTCTCTCAGTTAGATTTCTTATCTCTTCTTCCAAAGTCTTTATCTCTTCTTCTACGTTTTCCAACTCCTTTAACTTTTGGTTTCTTTCTCTGTGCTTTTCAAGGGCGTTCTTTAGCCTTTCTAAATCCTTTGTTAGTTGTTCTATTTGCACATCGTATTCGCCCAGTCTTTCCCACTCTTGGCGGTATTTTTCCAACTGTATTTGGAACTGCTCCCTCTGATGGGAGAGTTTGGCAAGCTTCTCCCTTAAACTCTTTATTTCCTTTATCTCCTGCTCCTCCCTTTGGGAAAGACTCTTAAAACTTTCCACGTAGGGAGCGTAGGAGCTCAGCTCTTCCATCACCTGAAGATCCCTCTCAAGCTGTTCCATCTCCTCTGCCTTTTCAAGGAGTTCTGCGAGCTGTCTTTGGCACTCTGCAAGTTCCCCTTGGAGGCGGTCCCTGTGGGATGCAATATTGAGCCTTTCCTGTAGCTTCTTTTTCTCTTCTCCCAAAAGGTTAAGGTCCTTCTCCAAAAGGGCGATCTCTTTGCCTACCCTCTCAAGCTCCTCTTTTGTGGCAAAGCTGAGCTCACGCAGGGATGCGGTTATACTCTCCAAGCGGTTTTCAATCTGTCTTTTTGTCTCCCTTATCAGCTCTGCCATTTTCTCAATGAGGGTATCTACACCTAAGAGCTTGTTTAGAATTTCCCTCCTTTGCTGTGGTCTTTCGGGCTTTAAAAACCTGTCAAACTGTCCCTGTGGCAAAAGTATAACCTTGGTAAAGGTATCGTAATCAACTCCTAAGATCCTTTTGACCAGCTCAGGAAGCTCGTTTGCCTTTACGTTCCTAAGCTTGTTCCCTTCCCAAAATCTTACCTCACCCCTTCCCTTCCTCACAGCCCTCTCGATGGCATACCTTTTGTCCCTGACGGAGAACTCCAAGAATACCCTCATATGGTCTGTTCCTTTTGAAGTCAGGTGCTCGTGGAGGTCTCTTCTATCCCCGTGCCTTGGCACCTTTCCAAAGAGGGCATAGCACATGGCGTCTATTAAACTTGTCTTTCCTGCCCCTGTCCTACCCTGAATGATAAAAAACCTAAGCCCTGAGAAGTCTACGCTGTGCCTTCCCCTAAAGATGGTAAAGTTTTCCAGTTCAAGCCTGATGGGTCTCATGCTGAACTTCGTTCAACAGGCGAAAAACTTCTCTTTCTATCTCCTCGGGTAGGTCTTGGTTGTAATTCTGTTTGTAGTATGCCCTGTAGATCTGCAAAAGGTCTAAGCCTTCCACTTCTATGGGAAGATCGTTGGAGGTACTCTCGGGCAGTTCCAAATTTAAAAAGACAAGCTTTTCACCCAATACCTGATGCAGTTTTTGGGTTTTTAGATTGAGCATTGGGTCCTTTACGTCCGCCTCCAAGATCACCTTAAAGAGTGCTTTTTGATCTTTTATTTCATCCAAAACCTTGTCAATGCTTTGACCCTTTGCTATCCTCACCTCCTTTAACTGTCTGTATAGGGAAAGCTCCAGGGCTTGCACCTTTGCCTCAAATTCCTCCAGAACTACCAAATTAACAAACTTCTTTGTGCCCTTCTCGGAGAAATCTATCTGATAAAGACTGCCCGAATAGTGAGTGGGTGGAACTGCTGACTCTATTCTTTGGTTGAGGTGGAGATGCCCAAGGGCCACATAGTGAAAGCTGTCGGGTATTTGGTCTGGTCTTATGGCATAAAAACTGCTCACGCTTGCCTCCCTTTCCGAGCCAGCAATCTTCCCCTTTTCCACCATGAGGTGGGCAAGAAGAACACGGTATTTATAGCCTTCCACCGCCTTTGCTAAGGCTTTTAGATATTGGGCTACTTTGTGGGAGTAGCTTCTGTGGGCATCCTCCGAGATGGTGGTCAGGACCCTTTCACTGGGATAGGGCAGGCACGCAATGGCTAAGTCTTTGTATTGAAAGACCATATCCTCCACCTTTGGGCTTGGTCTGTCAAAGACATGCAACTTCCCCAACTTTTTGATGCTTGCATAAGCCCTCAGTTTATCGTAGCTATCGTGGTTGCCCGCTATAAGCACCACCTCTGTACCCCTTCCTGCCCACTCTGTCAAAAACTCAAGGACCAGAGCTTCTGCGGAGTAATCTGGGACCGCCTTGTCAAAGATGTCCCCTGCGATCAGCAAAACATCCACCCTTTCACTAAGGCATATGTCTGAGACCTGTTCTAAGGCATAATCCAAATCCTCATTCCTTGATACTCTGTTTAAGGTTTTACCCGCATGAAGGTCTGATATGTGAAGTAGCTTAAACATCCTTTAAGATTTTATCCAACTTCTCCACCAAGGGATTAAGTGGGTCCTCTTTCTTCAAAAGCTTCAGCTTATCTTTGGCTTCTTGTAGTACTATTTGAACTACCTCCTCCGGGGCGTTGGCATGTTTCATAAGCTCTATATCTTCTTTATCTATCACTCCATACTCTACCATAGTGTTCTTCATGTAGTTTAGCAAAGGTTGCCAGAAGGGAGTGTAATAGAGGATTATGGGAAATCTGTAGACTTTACCCGTTTGCATGAGGGTCAGCGCCTCAAAGAGCTCATCGAAGGTACCAAACCCTCCCGGAAAGATCACATAAGCCATAGAGTATTTGATCAGCATGACCTTGCGCACAAAGAAGTATTGAAACTTCAAGGATACATTTTGGTATTTGTTGGGCTTTTGCTCGGTGGGAATTTGTATGTTTAAACCCACAGATACAGTCCCTGCGTCATAAGCTCCCCTGTTTGCCGCTTCCATGATCCCCGGACCGCCACCGGTGATTATATGAAAGCCAAGCTTTCCAAGCATAAAGGCGGTTCTGTAAGCATGCTTGTAAATTTCGTTTTCCTGACTTAACCGGGAGCTTCCAAAGAAGGTAACCGCAGGACCTACATGGGAGAGGGTATCAAACCCCTCCACAAATTCACTCATTATCTTCAAAACTCTCCAGGTGTCCCCCTGTTTTATCTTTAGCTCTTCTATGAGCCTTAGTTGTTCACTGTTCATTTAGGTCCTTTACCATACCCTCTAGCTTTAAAAGGTCTCCCTCTTGGGGTTTGTTTATGTTGCGGGAGTATCTAACCTTTAATACATTCTTCTTTGCGTACTTCTTTTTTGCGTGGTGGGAGAATTTAACCTGTGTTCTATTATTTTGTTTAACCACTTTCTTGTTATTTTGCTTGACCACCTTCTTGTTTGAAGGCTTTACTGCGGTTTTCTTTTTCGGAGACTTTACATTTGCCCTATTCTTTGAGGACTTCACAACCGCTTCCTTCTTTGAAGACTTTACAGATGCCTTTTTCTGCTGGGTTGAAGCCAAAGAGGGTTCGGGTAATGTGATGGTAGAAAAGATAAAAAGGTTTAAGAATACAAAAATTAACTTCCTCATGTTCCACCTCCTTTACCCCCAAGGGAGGTGGTTAAATTATCTTACATCCTTTTAAAAAAGTCAAGTGGTCTAAAAAGCTTGTGTTAAACTTTTCTCAAGCAAGCTAAGGCTTGGCGGGGCAGAAAATTATCCCGACTTTTATAGGCGGGAAAGCTTATAATCCCGACAAGCTTTAGCTTGCTAACGGGTTATTCTGTCTTTTTTAAAGCTTTTTGAAATTGAGTATCATTTGCAAGCGGTTTAAACCACTTGACTTTTTGGGTTGGTTGTGGTATAAAAAAGGGAAAAAGGAAAGGAGGAGCGGAAATGAAAGAAAAAGTTTTTGGTTGTGATGTTAGCAAAGATTATATCATACTCCACGATGGCAGTCAAGCATACAAGCTTAACCTTGAGAATTTCCAAAGCATCCAAAAGTTAGTCAATAATAGCATTGTGGTTATTGAACAAACGGGTGCATACGGGCTTAGGTGGGGGCAAGTCTTAGAAGACTTGGGAGCAAAGGTCTATATTGCAGATGGCAAGGACTTTAAGAACTTCAAGCTATACCAAGCAGTAAAGAAAAAGGATGATTATACGGATGCATATTACCTTAGGCTTTTCTTTTTTGAAAGGTCTAAAAGAGTTTGGCGGTTTAACAAGGAATTAGCTCATCTTAGGGCCTTGATTAGGCAACATATGAGAAATGAAAAGGACATAACCAAGCATGCAAACAGATTAAGCCAGTATTTGGCGGTTATCTTTCCCACTAAAAATTATTGTGATTTGGACAGAAAGAAGTTTTTAAAAGCTTTGGATGAGATAGAACAAGAGTTAAAGCAAACTCCACATGCTTTAAGTGGCTTGGCTTTGATGGAACTAAACAAGCTTAAGCTTGTGTTAGATTGGCATAGCAAACTTGAAGAAGAGATAACAAGCATAGCAAGGAACCATAAAGACTATGAAATTCTCAAGTCCTTTCATGGCTTGAACGATATTCTGATTGCTACCTTGATAGCTTATTAATGGGACATAGAACGGTTTAAGGATGTGGATAGTTTCATTGGCTATATGGTTATGGGTGCAAATCCTGAAGTTTCTGGAACTTCACTTAACAGAATGAGAACGGACAAGGCAAGGGCAGAAGTCAAGGGCAAATTCTTTATGCTTTTCCTTCAGTCCCACAAAGATAACAGTCCATACAAGCCATTAATTGACTTGCTTAGGTCAAGGCTTGGCGGTGGGAATAACCAAAAGAAAAGGTATATCAAGTTTCTAACTGACTTGCTGGAGCTTGTTTATTATGCTTTGAAGTATAGGCTGAGCTTTAGCCAAGCGGTGGCTTGGAAGGTCAAGGAGTTAAGCAAAGAAAAGGCAAGGCTAAGAAGCCAGTTAGAGAAAGCAAGGGAGCAAGGGAACCAAGAGAAAGCAAGTCTTTTAGGCTGGGAGTATGAAAATATCACATTGAATAAACAAGCTTGGGACTTGGTTTTAAGCAAGGTGGGAAGGTGTGAAGATATTCCCGACAAGTCCCCAGAAGGAGCCAAGTCCGATGGCTTGGCTTTGGATGGGGGCTTGGCGGGGCATCTACCTTATTCTTCCACTTGCTTAGAACCAAGCCAAAGCTTGGAACAAAGCCAAACATTAAGCCAAAGCAAGGAACCAAACCAAACATTAAGCCAAGAACTAAGCCAAGAGATAGGGCAAGGCTTGGAGTATGCTTTAGCTGGCGGTGGCGGTAAGAGAAAGAAGAGAAGGCGGTTAGAGAGTTAGCAAGGACAAGCAAAGCATAGGTGTTTAGCTTGGTGCTTGGTTAGGTGCCAAGCAAACGGACAAAGCTAATAAGCAAGGGTTAAGTGCTTGCTTGGTGCTATGCGGTGGCGGTGCTAAGCAAAGTAGATAAGCAAGGGTTTAGGTGGTTTGGTGCTTGGCGGGTCTGACTTGACTTTTTCAATGAGATTTGACTTTACCTTAACACCACCCTAACACCACCCTAACACCTGCCCTAACACTTCAAACCGTTGAAAATCAATAACTTTTTAATTTTTGTTAGGGTTGTTAGGGTTGCCCTAAAAGTGTTGAAGGTTTGGGCGGGGGTGCCTGCAAAAATCGTGCCAGCGGGCGGGCGGTGGGCGGGTTCGGAGGGTGCCCTGTTAGGGTTTGCCCTAACACCCTAACAAATTTCACCAAATCCTTGATTTTCAAGCGTTTGCGATGTTAGGGTAAGTGTTAGGGTAGTGTTAGGGTAATCTCAAATCTCATTTGAGATTTTAATCAAACCGTTGAGTATCAATGATTTGAAGTGTTAGGGTGCCTCTCCTAAACCCTAACAGTCTAAAAAGCGTAGGGATGTAGTGAATTTACGGACAGGTCTTAAATGCTTGTTTCCCAATGCTTTGCTAAAAAATGACGGGCGTTATTTAACTTACGGACAGGTTAGGGTCTATCTTAGCAAGGGATAAGGTGGCTTGGTGTTTGGTTTGGTGCAAAGGTTAGGTGTTTGGTGCTGGTATTAGGTGCTGTGCAAGGTGTGGGTGCTAAGCAAGGGTGCAAAGCAAACAAGCAAAGGTTAGGTGCTTGGTGTTAAGTCCTGTGCGGTGCTAAACAAACCAAGCAAGGATAAGGCGGTGCGGGTGCGGTGGTAGGTGCTAAACAAAGGTTAGGTGCTAAGCAAACAAACAAGCAAGGATAAGGTGCGGGTTCCCAGTTAAGAAAAGCTTTTCTGTAAGAACAAAACACCAAGCGGTGCGGGCGGGCTGTGGGCATTTCTTGGTGCTGTGCGGGTGCGGTGCCAAGCAAACAAACAAGCAAACAAGCAAGCAAACAAGCTTAGGCTTGGTATCTGATGCGGTGCGGGTTCCGTGGAGCTGTGCGGTAGTGCTAAACGGATAAGCAAGGGTTAGGTGCTTGGTGTGGGTGCTGTGCGGGTGCTAAGCAAACAAACAAGCAAACAAGCTTAGGCTTGGTGTTTGGTGCGGTGGGTGGGTGCGGTGCGGGTTTATCTTACATCCAAGCTTTAGCTTGGTGCTTGGCTTGGTGCTAAGAAAAAGGATAAGGTGCAAGGGTAAAAGAGTAAAGATAACAAACTAAGACTGGATATACCTATAGCATATCCTCTTCCAAAAGGCTTATTGGTTTCCTACCCGCAAAGCCCTCGTTCAGTTCATGCCAGTACATTATGGTATCTTCGTCCTCTTTCCAGCAGAGCCAGATGTATCTGTTTTTATGAAAGCTCAAGAAATCCACCAATATTGGGTCTATACCCTTTATCACTCCACCCAGTGCCTCTATCTTTCTAAAAAGGGAGTCTATTAGCGCTTCCAGGTCCTTTATGTGGGATTCTAGATACATCCTTTCAAGGGGGTCCTGCTCCTCCTGAAGCCTTTCATAAGCTTCCGTTAGCTCCATTCTCTTGGTGTTTATCTCTTCCACTATGGGCTTGATTACAACTAAAGTTTCCCTTGCGGTGTCTAAGTCAAAAACCTTCATCTGCATGTTTATTAATTTATAGGCAGTATTACCGTTGAGCAACAGTTTGGAGATACAACTGGCTCCAAACCTATCTCTTTAGCGTGGGTTAAAATACCTTCTGCGGGGAAGGTTATACCATTGACGCCCGCATAAAGGGCATAGAGGTCCATCTTGATCCTCTCAGGTCCTGCAGGTCTTGCACAGCCGATCACCACCGGCGTCTTTGGTAGTTTCAACCTTGCGTGCAAAAAGACCTTTGCACACTCCTCCGGCGTGGGTGGGGGTAAAAGTTGGAACCTTGCCTTTCCGTAGTAGGGCATGACAACCACTAAAACCAGACCATCTGGATCAAACTTGGAGATCATGTCTATTGCCTTGTATTCGCCCAAGATCTTTCCGTAATGCAGTCCAATGATCACATGAGGCACTATCCTGTGGTTGTATTCTTTAAGCAGTGCCAAGGATTCTTCGTAATCTTTCACAGACTTATGGGGCAGTTTATAAACCTCCGCTATGGTCCTATCATCTCCTATCACATCCATAAGCACTGCATCTACGCCGGCTTCTTTTAGACCCTTTGCCAGCTCCCTATCTACAAGTCCCACGTGACAGGTGGTGATCAATCCCAGCTCCTTTTTGAGATAAGCGATGGCTTCAAAGAAAGGATAGAGCTCTACCACTCCGTCCTTGTTGGAACCTCCCGATATTAATATGCCTTCAATACCTTTGGCTTTTAGCTCCTCTCCAACCCTTTTTAGCTCCTCCGGTGTGGTGGCGGGGATCATGTGCCAGAGGATTTTGGATGCACAGTGGTCGCACATAAGCTCGCAGTTTTTACCCGTTATGGAAACGTCCACAAACTTTGGACCAGTGGCTACGTAAAAGTCTTCCACTTGGTAGTGCTTAAAGCCAGGGCTATAAAAATAAACCTTCTTCCCGAAGTTCTCTTCCCTTACCTTGAAACCTTCAGAGAGCTCCTCTAAAAGTTCTTGATTGAGGGGGGAAGAGACCCCCTCAAGGTTTTGAATTATCCGCACTTTATACCCTTTTCGTTGGCTACCTTTGTTAGGGCATCCACAGCTGCCTGTCCCTTAAGCAGTAGATTGATTTCTTCGGGGTTGGTGGGCTTTATCTTGGCGATCCAACCTTGACCGTAAGGGTCATCGTTTACCAAGGCGGGGTTGGTCTTGAGGGCTTCGTTTACCTCCACTATCTCACCGGTTAGAGGAGTAGGCACGGGTCCCACCCACTTACCGCTTTCTATGGTGGCTACACTTTTACGCCTTTCCACTGTTCTGCCGGGCTTTTTGGGAGTGTAGGCAACGAGCCTCCCAGCCATTGCGGCCGCTATGGATGTTAGCCCTATGGTAAAGGTGCCATCCCCATTGTCCTTTGCCCATGTGAAGGCATTGGCTTCTGGGTCCACATCGTAAAGCAGGTCCTCGGGTATGTTGCACCCATTCACTACTGCCATGCTATACCCTCCTTTATAAGATTATTTAAAAAATGATTACTTTATCCGCCTCCATCGCCCTGAGGGCAAACTCGCTGGCTGGCACAACACCGTCCAGCTCCGGGATCAGTTCCTCTGGTTTGTAGCCCACCGAATCTATAGCCTGCTTGCAGGAGTAAAACTTAACTCCCGCCTGCTTGCATCTTTCATAAAATCGTAACAATCTTCACTTCTTTCCGTTACACTCAAAC
>AGQM01003468.1_pt1 | contig 12214 bp, 12 predicted proteins | sample 1512301 | NCBI WGS metagenome assembly AGQM01 (sample SAMN07436262, study PRJNA71319) | hot springs metagenome | isolation source: samples from 5 sites along the outflow channel of Bison Pool, an alkaline... | place: USA: Yellowstone National Park
GTGCTTGGGGGAGATGTGGAAAGGGTGGTTCCTTTGGCGGTGGGCATAGAGTACATACACATGGCTTCTTTGCTCCACGATGATGTGGTAGATGGGGCGCATACCCGGAGGGGAAGACCTTCCGCAAACGTTCTCTTTGGCAATCAGGCGGTAGTCCTCGGGGGAGACTACTTTTACGCAAAGGCCCTTTGGCTTTATGCCAATTACGGCAACCTTCAGGCGGTGGAGATGGTGAGCCGGGCAGTTATGCACATGTCCCAATCTCAGCTTTTGGAGCTCTTATCCCTTGGAAAGCTCATCTCAGAAGAAGAGTACTTCAGAATTATAGACGGCAAGACGGGTGCCCTCTTTGGGGCAAGCATGGGTGTGGGTGCCCTAATGGCGGAAAGCCCTCTTGCGGAGGAGTTTTACCAGATGGGCTTAAAAGTTGGCAGGGCGTTCCAACTTATAGATGATGCTTTAGATTACTCATCTTCGGAGGAGCGCCTTGGAAAGCCTGTAGGCAACGACTTAAGGGAGGGCAAATGCACCTATCCCTTGCTTTCTGTTCTGGACCACTTAGACAAGCAGTGGGTTTTGGAAAGGCTTGGCAAAGGAAACACAGAGGAACTAAGAGAAAGGGTAGTCTTGCTGGGTGGCGTGGAAAACACAAAAAGACGGGCGGAGGAGGAAATAGCACCTGTTTTGGAGTTTGTTGGTAAGTTTGAAAACAGCCAAACCCTCGTCCAGCTCATTAAAAGCATAGTGAATAGGGATCACTGAACTAATCTTCCGAGAGGATGAGCAAAAGGTGGGGTTAGCTTCTCCTTTTCTGCCAAGTATAGGTCAAGCTTTATGGCTTCCTGCGTCCAGCATAAGGAGACAAAAAGCAAAAGGAGAAGAAAGCTCATTTTTTATTTTCCCTGAGAAAATTCACAAGGTTGACCCTCTTGTAATGCTCTTCCACCACCCACCTACCTATTAGCAAAAACTCCCTTGGTTCTATATAACCGGGCACCTTGGCTATCACATTGCCGTTTTTGTCTAAAAACATAAACACTGGTGTTAGTCTTATGCCATGCTTTAAGGCAAACTGCCGTTCTGTAGTCTTTTTACCATCAAAATCCACCACCTCCAGACTGCCCCTTATGTCAACTTCCACCATGTTGAAGTGCTTTGTGTAATAGCTCTGAACTTGAATGTCCTGAAAGGTCACCCTTCTCATCTTATCGCAGAAGGGACAACCTTCCTGATGGAACATTATGAAGAGATACTTTCCCTCCTTTGTGGATTCTTCTAAGTCTTCCTTTAAATTCAAAAAGGAAGGTTTGAGAAAGGGTATGGGTGCAGTAAAGGCCAATCCAAAGAAGAGTAGCAAAAGTAAGATCGTAAAACTTTTCCTTTTCATGTTTTATAAATTTATAAAAAGTCTGGGCAAAAGGATGCTCGTGTTTGTTCCCTTATTTCAAAGCCTCTTCAAAGGTGACAGTAGATATAAGCTACTCATAGTCTTTGTCCCAAGGGTGGATTTCAGCATATCCCCTTTGGAGAGGAAAAGGGAAAGGTTAAAAAAGGAGCAGTAAGAGAACCTATGGTTTAGAATCTGTGCCAAAATCCACAAAGATCTTTGAGGGCGTGGCACCCCTCTGTCCAAAGTATTTACCCCTGTATGGTCTTTCTGCGGGTTGGTCCAATTTCGCCAGCACAATCTGGCATATCTTCATTCCTTTGTAAAGCTTTATGGGTACGCTGTTGGCATTGTATAGCTCAAGGGTGATCTGCCCCTCAAAGCCTGCATCTACCCATCCTGCGTTTTCAATGAAGAGTCCCAGCCTTCCCAAAGAGGACCTACCCTCCACAAAGGCGGTAATGTCCTCCGGTAGCTTTATATATTCCAAAGTAGTAGCAAGTAAAAAAGACTTTGGCTCTATGACTATACCCTCTTCGGGAATAGTCCTTCTTTCCACGGGCAATTCTCCCGCCTTGACGTCTATAAAATCCACCCTGTAAAAAATCACATCTTCTCCAAGGGTAAGGTCTATGGAGGATGCCTGAATGTTTTCCTCCTTGAGTGGCTCTATGCTAAGCCTTCCTTCTTTTATGAGCCTTTTTATGCTTCTGTCGGACAAAATCATCCCTTTCAAGTGGGGGTGGAGGGACTCGAACCCTCACGGGGGGTTTCCCCTGGGGATTTTAAGTCCCCTGCGTCTGCCAGTTCCGCCACACCCCCAGCTTTTAATATTTTAACTACATACTCTGCCACTTCCGGAAGGACTTTTAAATTTATGCCATTAATCTGTGCAGGCATACAGTCTATTAGAGCATTTAGCAAAAAGGCACCCTCAAAGTCCTCCAATCTATCAACTCTTATGCGTTCCTCTTGAACCTCTACGCGAGTTTTCAAAAGCCTTAGGGTAGTTCCCTCAAGCCTTCCACATTCCACCGCGGGGGTATAGAATTTGCTTCCCTTTAAAAAGAGCAAGTTGGCGGAAGATGTCTCGCACACCTCTTCCCTCTCGTTGATAACTATACCATCGTAAAAACCATCTCTAAGGGCATCCTTTTTGACCAGAACGTTAAAAAGATAGCTGGTAGTTTTGTGTTTGCACAGGGGGTCCTCCGAATGTCTTCTGTAAGGAGAGAGCTTAAGGAAAAGGGGAGCCTTGGGCAGGTTAAGTCTCTTCTTTATTATGAGCTTTTGGTAAGTTTTTGATGAGCCACCGTAATAGTCATCACCTTCAGAAAGAAGGCAGAACTTTAGGTAGGTGGGCTCCTCCACTGGCAAAAGGCAATCTTTTATAAATTCCTCATAGCTTGGATAAGGAATTCCAAGGAACTCTGCGGAACTTTTTAGCCTCTCATAGTGCAGTTTTAACCTTTCTTCCGTAGAAGGGAGCTTTATGGTCTCAAAGAGACCCTCTCCGTATAACAGGGTCCTGTTGATCACTCCCATTCCTTCTCTGCGTAAGCCTTTTGCAAGCTTTGGGGAATTTCCACCTCAATGCCAAAGAGGAGTTTCATTTGGAGGGCGTTGAGAACAGCCTTTGCCTTCGCGGTGTTGTTAAAGAAAATATAAGTCTCTCTATCTCCAAGGGCTTTGATCTTTTCCTTTAGCTTTTTCAGTTCTTCCAAAGAGTATAGGTAGTCGTAGAGGTTCTCCGGATCCCTTCCGTGAAGTCTAACGTAGTTTATAGAGCCCACACCCACCCACGGACCCACCAAAAACTTATCACCCTTAGGTGCATCACAGTTAACTATAGAAAAACCCACATCCTCCAAAAACTGATAAAAATCTGCCCTTCTAAAGCTCTTATTTCTTACTTCCAAAGCGCGGTCAAAACCTCTAAAATCTTCAGAGAGTTTTTCTATGTAGCTTAAAGCCTCCGCCGAGTATCCAAAACTGTTTGGAAACTGAAAGAGTATAACTATAAGCCTTTCCTCGTTGGCTATTGGCTCTATAGAGTAAAGAAACCTTCTAACATCCTCTTGGGAGTAGTTTCTCTTGTGAGTGAATACTCTGTGGGCCTTCAGGGCAAACCTTAACTTGCTCGTCCTTTCCAAAAGGCTTTTGACTGTTGCCCTATCGGGAAACCTGTAAAAGGAAGCGTTAAGTTCAAGGACGTTGAAAAATTTTCCGTAATAGCTAAGCCACTCCTCTCTTTTTAAACGGGGTGGGTAAAAGGTACCCACCCAATCCCTGTAATAAAAACCGCTACAACCTATATAGACCCTCAAGGGGTAAATTTGGACTTAAAGTCCTTCAGGGCTTCGTCAATGCGCCTTTTGAGGTCGTCATCCAAAGCCTTCTTTTCCCTAATGTCCTTGAGTATATCGGGTCTTTGGTTATCCAAGTATGCATACAGTTCCTTTTCAAACTTCCTTACCGCTTCCACAGGTAGGTCATCCAAGTAGCCGTTGGTTCCAGCGTATATGGCTACGATTTGCTTTTCTACGGGTATGGGATTGTAAGGCTCTTGCTTGAGAAGTTCCACAAGTCTTAGACCTCTGTTTATAGTCTGCTGGGTTGCCTTATCAAGCTCAGAGGCAAACTGGACAAAGGCTTCCAGTTCTCTAAACTGGGCTAGCTCTAGCCTTAAGGTACCCGCTACCTGCTTCATAGCCTTTATTTGCGCCGCACCACCAACCCGAGACACAGAAAGACCTACGTTTATGGCAGGTCTGATACCCTTGTTAAAGAGGTCTGGTTCCAAGTAGATCTGCCCGTCAGTTATGGAGATAACGTTTGTGGGAATGTACGCTGCCACGTCTCCAGCTTTTGTTTCAATTATGGGAAGGGCTGTCAAAGAACCCGCACCAAGCTCGTCGTTGAGCTTTGCAGCCCTTTCTAAGAGCCTTGAGTGGAGGTAAAAGACGTCACCCGGATAAGCTTCCCTTCCGGGAGGTCTTCTCATCAACAAGGACAGCTGTCTGTAAGCTTCTGCGTGCTTGGAAAGGTCATCGTATATTATCAAAGCGTGCTTTCCATTGTCCCTAAAGTATTCACCTATGGTGCATCCCACGAAGGGCGCCAAGTATTGCAAAGAGGCTGGGTCTGTGGCGGAAGCCACCACCACACAGGTATATTCCATAGCTCCACTTCTTTCTAAAAGCTCTATGATCCTTGCGGTGGTGGAGCGCTTCTGTCCTATGGCTACATAAATACAGTATACATCTGTGTCTTTTTGGTTCAAAATGGTGTCTATACATATGGTAGTTTTACCCGTGGACCTGTCTCCTATGATCAACTCCCTCTGACCTCTTCCTATGGGGATCATGGCGTCTATTGCCTTTATACCCGTTTGCAGTGGCTCGTGAACAGACTTCCTTTTCACCACACCGGGGGCTATCTTTTCCACTGGAGACCTGTACTCATACTGGATTGGCCCTTTTCCATCAAGTGGATTTCCAAGTGGATCTATGACCCTACCTATGAGCCCCTCTCCCACAGGAGCGTCCAATATTCTTCCGGTCCTTCTTACCAATGAACCTTCCCTTATACCGCTTTCGTTACCAAGGATGATTATACCCACGTTATCCTCTTCCAGGTTGAAGGCAAGGCCTAAAGTTCCCCCTTCAAACTCCACCACCTCGTTTGCCATAACATTGTCCAGCCCATAAGCCCTCGCCACACCGTCACCCACATAATAAACCACACCCACCTCTTCCATCTTTATGGACTCTTCCAACCCCTTTAGCTGTTCCTTCAGCATCTGCAAGGCTTCTTCATAGCTAATAGTTGCCATAACAACACCTCCTGAAATTGCGCTTTTGGTTTAATATTATAACCAACAAATTTCGGAGGGAAATAATGATTGTGGATGTGGCTAAAAAGGTAATAAGACTAAAAGTTGTCTATTATGGTCCAACAATGTCTGGCAAGACCACCAACCTTGAAAAACTCTCAGCCCTAAGTGGGCTAAAGCTTATGAAGATAGAAACAAAAGGTGATAGGACGTTAGTCTTTGACTTCTCCACAAAAACGGTGCAGGTAGGTAATATAACCGCAAGCTTTGCCCTCTACACCGTACCCGGTCAGGAAATATACAAAGACATGAGGATTACTGTTCTTAGGGGTGTGGATGGTATTGTGTTTGTGGCAGATGCTCAGGAACACAGGTTGAACGAAAACATAGAGTTTTTCAATTTACTTAAGAAGGACCTTCTTAGAGTAGGCAAAAGATACGAAGATGTGCCTGTGGTTATACAATACAACAAAATGGATCTGCCAAATGCCTTACCTTTTGAAGTGTTGGAGGAGAAAATAAACAAAGATAGGCTACCATCTGTCTGCGCAATTGCAATAAGGGGAGAAGGAGTTTTAGAAACTTTTAACTTGCTGGAAGGGCTCTTACTATCAAAGTTGGAACGTATGATAGGATGATATCCGGATACCTGAGTTCTCAACAGGATTTTGTAGATCTGATAAACGGTTATCTATTTAACAAACAGGGAGTGCTTGAAATATACCTAGAAGGTAGATCAATAGAGCTTTACGTTGAAAATGGCCTTATCAAAGGCTTTTATACTGAAACTGAAGGGTTGAAAGTTGAAGAAATAAACAAAAAGTCCCTCTTATTGTACAGTTTGTTTAACATATTTGACAATCCAAGTGCCCTATTTTCCTTTAAAAATTCTCCAGAGAGAGAATACCACTTTAAGTTGGAAGAACCTATATCTGCGGAAGAACTTGTTTTACAGCTTCAGCTTGCCTATCAAGAGTTCAAATCCCTTCTCAACTTGATCATAACACCATATGCTACAATTAGAGCGCTAAAGCCTTTTGAAAATATGCAAAATTATGAAGGTAGAACCTTTATTTCTGTTATTCTTACCTCCAATGAAACCTTAACATCAGAAACAAGAAAACTTCAAGAACTTCTTAGCGCTGGCTTCTTGGACATAGGACAGTTTTCCCCGCCAGAAGTTGGTAAAAACATTTGCGAGGTAGATTACATATTAAAGGATGCAAATATAAAAAATGTAAATATATTCTCCGTGCTTGAAAGCTTGATAGTAAGCAAATTCACAGGTTTTATAAACATATACGATAACTACAACAACTACGAACTTTACATTCAAAAAGGTAAACCGATAGCCCTTTATCCATACAACTTTGACTTTTTTGACCTTATCCTAACGCCTCGAGCAGATTTAGCTATGGATGTGATAAGTATGCCCGAGGAAATTATCAATAAATTTATTTTAAAGCATTCAAACAGAAGACTCATATCTGGTCTTCCAGATAGTTTTATAGAGTTAGGTAAGACTTTTATAGAAATTAAAAAGAGCGGATTTACTGGATTGCTTATTCTTCAAAAAGCGAACGAGCGTATGTACTTTGCTTACGAAAATGGCGTATTACTGGCTTCCCTTTTGGAGGGAGAAAAACTAAAAATGTGCAATGCGGACCCATACAGGGATGGTTTTTTAGTGGATCTTATCTCCTTTGAACCCATGGAGAATTTCCTAGAGGTTATGCACCTTCTTTTTATAAATGTAGTCTATGGCGTTATTCTTAGACATAGCGATCAAATGGTGCAAAGCATACTTTACCATCTTTCTTCCTCTGACCTTTTCAAAGTGATGGAGGGTAGTATATACTTCAGAGTAGATCCAAGGGGCAGAAGGGAAGAGATCCTGAGCTTTCTTTCTTTCCTATTAAATATAGGGTGCGAAGTATTGGATAAGAAGAAGCTGGAAGAAGAATTGGAAAACTCCCTTCACCCTTACAGGTACATCTTTAAAGTTTTAGAAGTAGAGGAATATGTGGAGTTCTGGAATGAGAGTGCTATTGGTTGAAGATGATAAAGAGCTGGGAGATATGATTAAAAGGGTTTTAAGTGTGGAGGGCTACGAGGTAGAGTGGGTGCAGGATGGCTTCTTGGCTTTGAAAAATCTCTCAGAAAAGGACTACGACCTTTTACTTCTTGACCTGATGCTACCGAGGTTTGATGGCATAAAAATATGCAAAAAGGTAAGGGAAAGCAAAGACATACCCATTTTGGTAATTACCGCCCGAGGGCAGATAGAGGATAAGGTGGAGGTCCTCCAAGCGGGGGCGGACGATTACATCACAAAACCCTTCTCCTTTAGAGAGCTGCTTGCAAGGATCCAAGCGGTTATGAGAAGGTACAAAAGAACAGAAGATATAATAAGAGTAGGAGAGCTCATTATAAATCTGGCGTCCCACGAAGTCATATACAAAGGTAATAAGATAAACCTAACGAAGAGGGAGTTTGAACTGCTGAAGCTACTTTCCCAAGAAGCAGGAAGGGTAGTTAGTAGGGAAGAGATATACAGAAAGGTTTGGGGATATTCTCACGAAGAGGGCTCAAACATAGTGGATGTGTATATAAAGAACCTTAGAAGTAAGCTTGGAGACAGACCTGCAAAGTTAATACAAACCGTAAGGGGATACGGCTATAAGCTAAACGTAGAGAATGTCTCTTAACAAAAAGCTCTCACTATTTTTTGTGTCCCTTTATCTTTTAAGCATCGCCCTTTTTACACTGGTTTCTCTCGTAGCCATCAGGCATGTGCTTATAAGCTACGTCTATGGATACATGGAAAGATACGCAAACCCAATCGTGGAGTTTTACTTAGAGGCCTATAAAGACATTGATAAAAGAATAAGCTCTTTAGCGGAAGATTTAGCCAGCGAAGATATAGGCGCTTTAGTGGTAGATCGTGAAGGAAAGATTGTAAGCTTTGTGCCACCTTTTAGGGAGGAGGTGGTAAATTTGCCAAAGCCTGAGGTCTTCCTAAAGGAAAAAAGGGGTGTATATGAAAATTATGCCTTTTTAACAAAAAAAGTGGGAGAAAAATACACGGTTATTCTACTTTTTAGGCTAAAGTCTATACAGAAAGTCCAGGACGAACTTATAAGGTTTGTAGTGCTTACCGCGTCCATAGTGTCAATCTTCATCCTAGTTTTGGTCCCGCCCATTATAAAGAGATTTCTTGAACCTCTGAGCTATCTTACTTCTATATCCCAAAGAATCTCTAAGGAAGGTCCTTTGGAAGTGGAGGTGGCAGAAGCAAAAACAAAGGACGAGCTCGGACAGTTGCAAAAGGCTTACAAAGATATGGTAGATAGATTAAAGGAGGTTATAACTTGGCAAATAAATTTTATGAGGGATATAACCCATGCCCTAAACACACCTTTAACATACATAAAAGGGCAGATTGAACTTATAAGCGAGGGCTTTTACAAGGGAGAGGAATTGAAGGTTGTTCTACAAAAGCTTCTCCAGCAAATCAATAGGATGGAGACGCTTATAAAGAAGCTAATGCTTTTGATGAGGCTTCAATCTCATGTGCCCTTAGGTCATGGAACTTTTTACATAAATCAATTGTTTGCAGAGCTTGAAGAAGAGTATGAGTTTATAAAGGAAAGTCACGTCTTTAGAGTAGAATACCTCTCGGAGGATGTACTCTGGGAGGGTGATTACGATTATCTAAAGCTTGCCTTGGCAAACCTCTTGGAAAACGCCTATAAATACACACCAAAGGGTGGGCTTATAAAGCTATACTACAAAGACGATTGTATCGTAGTGGAAGATAGTGGTATTGGTATTGAGGATAAAGATAAGGTTTTTGAAGCTTTTTATCGGGAGAACAAAGAGAAAGAAGGTTTTGGACTTGGTTTGGCAATAGTCAAGGCTATAGCCCAAAAGCAAGGGCTAAGCATTCACTTAGAAAGTGAAAAGGGAAAAGGGACCAAGGTTTACCTCTGTAGAAGGCTCAATCCTTAAACAGAAGAATTCTCTCATTGGGTCTTTGAAGCTGCATCTTTTCCCTGACAAGCTTTTCCAGTTGAAAGTCCAGGTCCTTTTCCACCAGCTCTAACTCTTCCTCTAACTTCATGTTTTCATTTCTTAAAGCTTTTAACTTTTTGTCCAGCTCTCCCATGTTATCCCTCATTTTTTTTATTTCCATAAGGTTGTATCTTCCATAGAGCAGATTGTATCCCGTAAAGAACAGCATAAGCAGAAAGAAAAGCAAAGCTAACCTATCTGCCCGTGAACCTCCAGAATTCCTCTTTACCCGCAAACCTTCCCGCACAGCCAAGGTCCTCCTCTATGCGCAAGAGTTCATTGTACTTTGCAACCCTATCTGTTCTTGAAGCGGAACCTGTCTTTATCTGCCCCGCGTTGACAGCCACCGCCAAATGGGCTATAAAGGTGTCTTCTGTCTCTCCAGAGCGATGGGAGATTATCGTATTGTAGCCATGCTCTTTGGCAAAGGCTATGGTCTCCATAGTCTCTGAAAGGGTGCCTATTTGGTTTAGCTTTATGAGTATGGCGTTGGCAATGCCCTTTTCAAAGCCCTCCCGCAGGGTGTTTATGTTGGTGGTAAACAGGTCATCTCCCACCAACTGCACCTTAGAGCCAAGCGCCTGAGTGATCCACTTCCAACCCTCCCAGTCGTTCTCTGCCATTGGGTCCTCCAAGGATACTATCGGAAATTTTTCAATTAGCTTAAGGTAAAACTCTACCATTTCATCTGCCTTTAGCTTTTTGCCCTCTATGTGGTAAAGGTCGTCCTCGTAGTAAAATTCAGAGGACGCACAGTCTAAAGCCAAGAGTACATCCTCCCCCGGCTTGTATCCGGCGGACTCTATTGCCCTCATTAAAAACTCCAAGGCTTTTTCCGTGTTCTCCAGATTGGGAGCAAAACCTCCCTCGTCCCCCACATTGGTAGAGTAGCCTTTTTCTTTGAGAAGTTTTTTGAGTGTATGAAAAACTTCCACTCCGGCCCGGAGGGCTTCAGAGAAGCTCCCACCACACACGGGCAAGATCATAAACTCCTGAATGTCCAAAGGATTGTCCGCGTGCACCCCTCCGTTGATCACGTTCATCAAGGGCACGGGCAGTTTGTTTCCAAATAAGCCTCCCAGGTATCTGTATAAGGGCACTCCAAGATGGCTTGCCATAGCCTTTGCGGTTGCCATGCTAACCCCAAGGATCGCATTGGCTCCCAGCCTGCTTTTGTTGGGTGTTCCGTCTAACTCTATTAAAAGTCTGTCTATTTCCCTCTGATTGTAAGCGGGCAAACCCTTAAGCTCTTTGGCAATTATACTGTTCACATTATCCACTGCCTTTAAGACACCTTTTCCCAGGTATCTTTTAGGATCATGGTCTCTGAGCTCTAGAGCTTCCCTCTCTCCGGTGGATGCTCCGCTTGGTACTATAGCCCTTCCCACCGCACCAGAGGATAGCCTAACCTCTACCTCTACAGTGGGATTTCCCCTTGAGTCCAAAACCTCCCTTGCTTTTATTTGTTCTATAACCGCCATAAGACTATTTTAAACCATATGGAACTGCCACGCCTTTATGCCATAACAGATTCAAAAAGGTACGGAGAGAATTTTGAAGAAACCCTCAGAAAGGTCCTTGACAGGGGCGTCCGAATGATCCAACTGAGGGAAAAGGAACTCACCGGAAGAAAGTACTATGAGCTTGCCCTTAGGGTGCGGGAAATCACCAGAGAATATTCTGCCCTTTTGTTCATAAACGACCGGGTGGATGTTGCCCTTGCGGTCCATGCAGACGGCGTGCATTTGCCAGAAAAGGGCATACCGCCCAAGGTGGTAAAAGAGATCGCACCAAAACTTCTGATAGGATACTCTGCCCACAGCTTGGAATCAGCCCTTTACGCCCAAGAACAGGGAGCAGACTTTATAACCCTCAGTCCCATCTTTGAAACCTCCTCACACCCGGAGGCTAAACCTTTGGGCCTTTTTTACCTACAGGAAGTTGCCAAAAAGGTAAGCATTCCTATCTATGCCCTGGGTGGTATAACTTGGGATAGGATCAAACTCTGCTATAAAAACGGTGCCTATGGCATAGCGGGTATAAGCCTCTTTATACCTTCTCAAGAAAAGTGATGTATATGCTCTTTTGGGTTCCGCCAAAATTTACAACCGCTTTTTCTCCATCTACCCTCACTACCACGCCTTCTCCAAAAACTCTATGTCTTACCCTCTCTCCAGCCCTAAGCTTTATCCTTGGAGTTAGCTCTGGCAAGGAAGTAGCCTTTCTAAAAGCAGACAGATCCAAAAATCTCTTGTCTATGTCTGAGAGAAACCTGCTTGGAGCTCTCTCTTTATCCTTCACATAGCTCATGTACAGCAGATCCTTTGCCCTTGTAATAGCCACATAAAAGAGCCTTCTTTCTTCTTCTAATTCCCTTTGGTCCTCTAAACTCTTCTCATGGGGCAAAATGCCCTCCTCAAGCCTTGGGATGAAGACCACCGAAAATTCCAAGCCCTTGCTGGCGTGAATGGTCATTAGCCTTACCCCTTGCCCCTTTTCCTCATCCTCTTGCAGTAGGCTAACCTCCTGCAGAACTTCCTCCAAGGAGCATCCTTCCATCGCCTTTTCTCTTAGGTATCTCAAAAGTTCCTTCACATTCTCTTCCCTCTCCGGCCAATCCTTCGGGTATCTCTCTTTCAATCCCTCAAAGAAATCTATTTGGTGTAAGAACTCCTCAAAAGCCTGTGCATAGTTTTCTAAAGAGCGGGAAAGTTTGGAAAGCTTAGAGAGAAGGTTGTAAAGGACTTTTGCCCTTACAGGGGGTAGCTCCTTAAGGGCTAAGGTAGTAGCCTTCAGCCAGTCTCCCGAGTAAAACCTTTCTATAAAGTTTATGGTTCCCTTTCCTACTCCTTCCGTAGAGACCTCCAAAGCCCTAACAAAGCTCGCCCTGTCTGACCTGTTAGCCAGAAGCCTCAAAA
>AGQM01019358.1_pt1 | contig 12180 bp, 10 predicted proteins | sample 1512301 | NCBI WGS metagenome assembly AGQM01 (sample SAMN07436262, study PRJNA71319) | hot springs metagenome | isolation source: samples from 5 sites along the outflow channel of Bison Pool, an alkaline... | place: USA: Yellowstone National Park
TAGAGCTTCTGAGGAAAACCCAGAGTTTGTAAAGGAAAGACTGCGTTTAAGAAAAGAAGACTATCCAAGATTGGTAGATGAAGCGCTAAGGCTTGACGAAGAAAGAAGGTCTATACTCAGAGAGCTGGAAGCCCTCAGGGCAGAAAGAAACACACTAAGCAAAGAGATCGGAAGGCGCAAATCTAAAGGAGAGCAAACCGCAGAGCTTGAGGGTAAGGTAAAAGAGATAAAGGAAAAAATAGAGGGCTTGGAAGATAAGCTTTCCAAGGTGGAGGAACAGTTAAAGAGCGTCATGCTCTCTATTCCCAACATCCCCCATCAGAGCGTGCCAGTGGGAAAGGACGAAACGGAGAACGTGGAGGTTAGAAGGTGGGGCGTGCCGAGGGATTTTGACTTTGAGCCAAAAGCCCACTATGAGATAGGAGAAGCTTTGGGTATTCTGGACTTTGAGAGGGGTGCGAGTCTTGCTGGTAGCCGATTTACTGTTATGTGGGGTTGGGGAGCAAAGTTAGAGAGGGCGCTGATAAACTTTATGCTGGATTTTCACACAAGCAGAGGCTACAAAGAAGTGTGGGTTCCCCATCTGGTAAAGCCCGAGATCCTTGAGGGAACTGGACAACTTCCCAAGTTTGAAGAGGACCTATATTTTTGCGAGAGGGATGGTCTGTATTTGATACCCACCGCGGAGGTGCCCCTGACGAACCTATTTAGGGATACCATCCTTGAGGAGAAGGACTTGCCCATATACCTGACTGCCTACACTCCCTGCTACAGAAGGGAAGCTGGTGCCTACGGCAAGGACATAAGGGGTATAATCCGTCAGCATCAGTTTGACAAGGTGGAGCTGGTAAAAATCGTCCATCCGGACACCTCAGACCAGGAGTTGGAAAGGCTAACCGCAGATGCGGAAGAGATCCTCAAGCTCTTGGGACTGCCCTACCGGGTGGTTGCCCTTTGCACTGGAGACCTTGGCTTTGCCTCTGCAAAGACTTACGATATTGAGGTCTGGTTCCCCTCTCAAAATAAATATAGGGAAATATCTTCGTGTTCCAACTGCACGGACTTTCAGGCAAGGCGTATGAACACACGCTTTAAAGACAGCGAAGGAAGAAAGAGGTTTGTGCATACCTTAAACGGCTCTGGCTTGGCGGTGGGTAGAACCCTCGCAGCAATTTTGGAAAACTATCAGCAAAAGGATGGCTCCGTGGTAGTGCCGGAGGTCCTCAGAGACTACCTTAAGGCGGAGGTGATAAAAAATGATGGAGTTTGATGTAAAAGAACTTTCCTCTGATGAACTCTACGATATTCTGACGGGCTGGGTGGCACCAAGACCCGTAGCTTGGGTATCCACCTTGAGCAAAGAGGGTGTTATTAATTTGGCACCCTTCAGCTTTTTTAACGTAGTCTGCGACCAACCACCCGTTTTAATGCTGTCCATAAGCAAAAAAGAGGATGGCACCAGAAAGGACACAGCCCGCAATATCCTTGATAGTGGAGAGTTTGTGGTTAATTTCCTTGAGTATAACCTTTTGAAAAAGGCGGAGCGAACTTCTTGGGATTACCCGCCCCATGTTAGCGAGTTGGAGGTTGTTAAGCTAACGCCCGAGCTATCCGCAATAGTAAAGCCACCAAGGGTAAAAGAAAGCCCCGCCAGCTTTGAGTGCAGGCTATTGGAACACAGGGAGCTTTATAACTACGACCTTATCCTTGGAGAGGTGGTCTTTATAGTGATAAGAAAGCAAAGGGACTACAGGGTAGGAAGAGTTGGAGAGAGCTTTTGCAAGTGTCCGATTTAAACGCACCCTTCCCTTTTTAAAAACTGATTTATGTTCTCCTTTTTGTAAAACTCCTCCTTTACATACCTTATAGCACAGGCGAGGGTTTTGGGAGGTGCATAGCCTGGGACCCTTAGGATGATCTCCCCTTGGGAGTTGTAAAAGATTATGTGGGGGTATGCCCTAACACCCAAAGCCCTTGCCAAGTCCTCCTCGGTGCTTTCTCCCTCTTTACCATCAAGCCTGTATTTCACTTTTGCGTTGCTCTCCGCAAGGAGCCTTAAAACATCCATACCCTCCACCGCTTTTTGTAGCTGTGGGTCCCTTTGTAGGTCTCTGTTTAACTGCTTGCAGTATATACAGCTCTCACTTTCCACGATCAGCATGGCATAGGCAGATTGAGGGATCAGGCTCTTGGTTCCGTAAGGATTTGGTCCCTTGTCCTTTTCTCCTTTACAGGAGGACAGGGTAAGCCCTATGCTAAGAAAAGCCATCAAAAACACAATAAACCTACTCATGGCTTTAAAATATATCCCAGTTGGGAGCACGAAGCAACTTGAGGCTTAAAAAATTCTACGGGCAGCATCTTTTGGTGTCTCCGGGGGTTTTAAAAAGAATCGTGGAGTTTGCTAGCTTGGGTGCCGAGGACGTAGCGGTAGAAATAGGTCCCGGCACGGGCAACCTAACCAAGGAGATATTAAAGGAACCCATAAAAGAGCTCCACTGTTTAGAGATAGACAAGGACATGATAGAGGAGTTAAAAAAGTTCCAAGATAAAAGGCTCAAGCTTTATCATACCGATGCGAGCGAGTTTGACTATTGCCTTTTGGGAAACTCCTTAAAACTTTTGGGAAATTTGCCCTACAACAGTGCAAGCTTGATACTTGAAAGGACTGTCTTTTCCCACAGATGCGTTGCGTTGGCAGTTTTTATGGTTCAAAAGGAGGTGGCACAAAAACTGGTAAAGGGCTTATCTTGGCTTGGCGTCTTTGTTAAGACCTTTTTTGAAGCGGAATACCTTATGACGGTTCCCCCTCGCTTCTTTTTGCCCCCTCCAAAGGTTCAATCGGCGGTAATAAGGCTAACCAAAAAGGAGCCAAGCCCTGAAGTAGAGCCAACGGAATACAAAGCCTTTTTAACCAAGCTCTTTTCCCTCAGGAGAAAAGCCCTAAAAAACAAGCTCCCGGAAGAGCTCTTGCGTAGGGCAAGCATAGACCCCCAAAGGAGGGTTGAGGAGCTGTCTTTGGAGGAAATGCATAGATTGTATTTTCTTTCAAAAGCCTGACTTCCAAAAGCCCTTGCCCTCTTCCCTTGCTTTCCTTTGGGCTTCCAATAGAACATCCTCATACTTAACGTTTGGTGGGATGGTATAAACCTGTGCCATTCCCTCCCTTATCAAAACCTCGTTTAGCATTCTGCCATCCTTTAGCCACACATAAGCCAAAACCCTTCCGTATTTATCCGTCTTTTGCACATCCTGTTCCAAATAAACAATTTCCCCCTCTGGCAATAGCCTTTTGGTAAATTCTGCGGCGGTCTTCCCCATGCGGAGGATCTCTTCCCTTTGCAGACCGCTCTTTTGGACATCCCTCTCAAGCTTTTGATTTACTCTACTTTCGGGAGTATCAACACCAATAAGCCTAACCTTAACCTCCTCTCCACTTTTGAGGGTGCATGTAAAGGTATCTCCGTCTATGACCCGGATAACCTTGCAGGGGGTTCCCTTTTGCTCCACCTGTGTGATTTCTCTTTTCTCCGCGGATGTGGGCGGGCTTTTACCACAGGAAACAACAAAAAGCAGTAAAGGAATAACTAAAAGTCTCCACATGGCTTTCTATTTTAAAGCAGGAGTTTATACTTTATTCTTTCTATGAAGGTCGCCTTAGTTCTCTCGGGCGGTGCGGTTAGGGGCGTTGCCCACATAGGAGTTATAAAAGCCTTAGAGGAGCTTGGTTTTGAAATCTCAGCCATAAGCGGTGTAAGTGCGGGTGCCCTGGTGGGAGCCTTTTACTGTGCAGGATACACACCGGAGGATATGTTAAGGATCGTAAAGTCCAAACACTGGCTCAGATACATAAAGCCAAGACTTCCAAAGCTGGGCTTTTTTTCCCTGACGGACGCAAAGAGGTTTCTAAAAGACCACTTAGAAGTAGAACGCATTGAGGAGTTAAAAAGGGAGTTTCATATATGCGCCTTAGATATCCTTAGTGGAAGCACCCTTTACTTTTCGGAGGGAGAGCTCTATGAACCCCTACTTGGAAGCTGTGCATTGCCGGGCATCTTTGAACCAGTGAAGTTTAAAAACTTTCTGCTTTTGGATGGGGGTATTACCAACAACCTTCCAGTGGAGCCCGTGCAGAACAAAGGACTTTTCATAGTGGGCGTGGATGTTAATCCTACCTCTACCATTGGAAAGCCAAGGAGCCTGTTTGCGGTGCTAATAAGAAGCTTTCTTTTGGCGGTTCGGTCTAACGCAGATAAAAGAAAGGAACTTTGCAATGTGGTCATAGTGCCCGACCTGGAGGATTACTCTCCATACAATTTATGGAAACTGGATGAGCTCTACCATCTTGGCTACAAAAAGACCTTGGAGGTAATGAAGGGCTTTCATGGACAATAAAATTCTCATAGACCCTTCAGAAGACAGGCTCACCATAAGCAAAAGGGTTTCAAAGCTTGCATTGCCCATCATCTTCTCAAACCTGCTTTACACGGTGGAAAGTGGTGTGTCCATTCTGTTGGTCTCGGGCATATCTCCCACTGCGGTGGCGGGAGTGGGATACTCTGCCAGCATGCTCTGGTTCATATACTCCCTGATGGCTCTGTCTTACACGGGCACCTCCGTTTTAACAGCCCAAAGGGTGGGTGCAGGAAAGGACCCCTCTCCAGCCCTTCTGTGGGGACTGATCTTATCCTTTCTGATAGCCCTACCTTTGACCTTTTTTGGACCAGACCTAACCACAGCCCTTATGGTGCAATTTGGTGCCTCCAAAGAGGTGGCAGAAGTATCCCACCAATACCTAAAACCCATATTTCTCTTTATCACCGTGGGATTTACCACAAACACCTTCTACGCCGCTTACAACGGCTACGGAGACACAAAGACCCCCTTCAAGATAGGTTTTTTAATGAGTTTGATCAACATAAGCTCTTCTTATCTTCTCATATACGGAAAATTTGGCTTTCCCCGGCTGGAGGTGGCGGGTGCGGGTTGGGGAGTTGCCCTTTCAGAGATCTTCGGTCTTTTGGCATACCTTTACCTATACATTGCCCGTAAAAAGCCCTTTCCCATAAGATTAGACCTGAGAAGGGATATTCTTCTGAAGATGCTAAGGATTGGCAGTCCCACCGCCCTCGAAAGGGCTATCACCAGTCTTTCTTTTAACATCTTTGTGGGTATGGTTGCCAGCTTTGGAGACAAGGCGCTTGCTGCGCACCAAGTGGGTCTGCGGGTTGAAAGTGTGTCTTTTATGGTTGGCTTTGGGTTTATGATCGCCTCCACGGTGGTCGCTGGGCAGAACTTTGGTGCGGGAAACTATAAGGGCTTACAGCGTGGCATATCAACCATAGCCCACCTTACCGCCTTTATAATGGGTTTGGCTGGAGTTTTTCTGCTCCTATTCCCAAGGGAGTTCTCCTACTTTTTTGTGAAGGACCCGCAGGTGGTAGATTTAGCGGTCTATTATTTGGTGATCGTAGCCCTATCTCAACCCCAGATGGCATACGCCAGCATATACTCGGGAGCCCTAAAGGGCATGGGAAAGACCCACATACCCCTTATAATCAACATCTCCTCCTTTTGGCTTTTCAGGATCGTCCCTTCTTATGTCCTTTTAAAGTTCTTTCCCTCTCCCATCGTCCCTTGGGTCTTTATGAGCGTGGAGACCACCTTGAGGGCACTGGTCTTTTACCTTGCCTACAGAAGGACCATTTCCAAGCTAACTTCATCCACTATCAAGGAACTTCCCACATCCTGACTTCTTTGGGCACATCAAAAAGCACCACTTTTGATATAATTCATGCAAGACTGCCATATTTTTAGAACATCTGCCTTGTGTGATTATTATACAGATTTTGGAACTTAAACCCTTTCTAACAACTGCCTTGCCATCTCAAGCTCCTCGTTAGTTTTTATAACCAAAATCTTGAGCTTGCTATCTGAGCTGTTTATAAAAAGGGGAAGGTCTTTGCCTTTGTTTAAACCCTCGTCTAAGAGGAGACCGAGCTTTTCTAAGCCTTTACATACGAGCTCTCGCACCACTGGGCTGTTTTCGCCAACACCGCCAGAAAAGACTAAAGCATCAACCTCGGGGAGGACTGCATAATAAGCGCCTATGTATTTTTTTATCCTATACACATAAAGCTCAAGGGCTCTTTGGGCTATGGGGTCTCCCTCCTGAGCCTGCTGAACCATTTTGCCTATGTCTTTGCTACCGGTAAGTCCCTTTACTCCGCACTCGTTGTAAAGGAGATGTTCCAACTCTTCCGGGCTTTTCTCCCTCAGAAGATGAAGTAGTATGCCCGGGTCCAGGTCGCCCGCCCGCGAGGACATGACAAGCCCCTCCAAAGGGGTCATTCCCATGGAGGTATCTATGGGTTTGCCTTTATATACCGCGCATGCGCTCGCTCCACTTCCCAGATGGAGCATTATGGCGCTCAGCTCTTTAAGCTCCTTTCCTAAAAGCCTTGCGGTCTCTTTGAGAAGATATGAGTATGATATACCATGAAAGCCATACCTTTTTATTCCCCTTTCGTAAAACTCCAAAGGTAGGGCGTAAGCCCTTGAGGTGAAGGGAAGTCCTCTAAAAAAGGAGGTGTCAAAGATGGCATACTGGGGCACCTGTGGAAGTTCTTGCAGGCATACTTCAATACCCGCAAGGGCAAGACGGTTATGGAGGGGAGAAAGAGACACTAAACCCTTCAGTTTTTCAATGGTTTCTTCGCTGATGGGCAAGGGCGAATCCAAATCCATCCCATGAACCACCCGGTGGGCTATGGCATCAATCCTTTCTATGTTGGCTATGACCTGTCTAACCACCTTTTGACAATCCTCTACTCCATCTATCTTTACACTTTCTCGCACTTTAGCCTGCAGTTGTTCAAAGAGGGCATACTTTAAGCTTGAACTACCGTAGTTAAAAACGAGGATATGTTTCATAGCCTTTAAAGGTCTGGCTTATCAACGCCGTGGGTGTAGGCATACCTGAGGGCGTCTATCTGCATGTTCTTTAGCTTGTCTTTGAAGCTTCCCCCTTTACCCTGCAGCTTCGGCACCCTGTCTATAACATCCATAGCTATGCTAAAGCGGTCTATCTGGTTGAGTATGGCAAGTTGCAGGGGTGTGGTGATGCCCCCTCTGCCTTTCAAGAAGGGCGTAAGGTGGGTGGCATCTATGCCTACTTTTCTGTTTTCCCTGTAGCCCCTCACATGAAGGTTTTTATGGTTGGTCCTTCTGTAGGTTAGCCGGTGAATTAGCCAAGGGTAGCCGTGGAAGTTAAATATTATGGGCTTGTCCTTGGTGAAATAGATGTCAAAATCGTGGTCTGTAAGTCCGTCGGGGTGCTCGGTTTGGGGAGTAAGGCAGAAGAGATTTACCACATTCACAAACCTTATCCTAAGGTCTGGAAAGGCTTCCTTCAGTAGAAAGCTTGCATAAACTGCCTCCTTTGTGGGTATATCACCACAGCTCGCAATTACCACATCGGGCTCCTCTTCCACATGGTTGCTGGCAAAGTCCCATATGCCTATGCCCTTTTCCACATGCCTTTGGGCACTTGCCAAATCAAGATACTGGGGATGTTTCTGTTTATCCGCTACGATTATGTTGATCCTGTTGGTGCTTTGAAGACACAGTTTAACAACGCATAGCAATGTGTTGGCGTCTGGCGGGAAATACACCCTTACCACATTGGGCCACTTATCCACTATGGCGTTTATAAATCCCGGGTCCTGATGTGTAAAGCCATTGTGGTCCTGCCTCCAAACCACGGAGGTAAGGAGAAGGTTGAGAGAAGATAAAGGCATCCTCCAGGGCACATCGGAGGATATGTCCAACCATTTGCCAAACTGATTTACCATAGAGGATATTATTGGGGCAAAACCTTCGTAGGTGCTTAAAATGCCGTGCCTTCCGGTTAGCACGTATCCCTCCAGCAAACCCTCCACCGTATGCTCTGATAACATCTCCACCGTTCTACCGTAAGGGTCAAGATGTCCCTCATCCTGGTCCTCTGGTAATATCTTTGCCATCCAAGCCTTACCAAACTCAAAGACATCGTAGAGCCTGTTGGAGTGGGTCTCGTCGGGTCCAAAGACCCTAAAATTGTTGGGATTGCTCCTTATAATCTCCCTCAGAAAGGTGCCCAAGGGTCTTGTGTTCTCGTAATGGAGCTTCATGGGTTCTTGAACATCCAGGGCAAACTGCTCCAAGGGAGGTAGTCTTAGGGGAACTCTCAAAAGCCCTCCGTTGGCGTGGGGGTTGGCGCTCATTCTCTTGTTTCCCTTGGGAGCTAAGCTCCTCAGGTCCTCTCTCAGCCCTCCCTTCTCGTCAAAGAGCCTTTCTGGTTCGTAGCTTTTCAGCCACTCTTCCAAGATTCTAAGGTGTTTTTCGTTTTCCCTAACATCCGCCAGGGGAACCTGGTGAGACCTCCAATAGCCTTCTATGTAGTGCTCTTCCACCTTTTTGGGGGCAGTCCAACCTTTGGGAGTTCTCAGAATGATCATGGGCCATTTGGGTCTGAAAACTCTTCCTGAGGACCTGGCGTCCTCCCAAATGTCGAGTATTCTCTCAACGCACCAGTCCATAGCTTCAGCCATAACTCCATGAACCTCAAGCTCCTCTTCGCCCTCCACCACCTTTGGCTCGTAGCCATAGCCTTTGAAAAGGCTCAGGAGTTCCTCCTCTTCAATGCGTGCGAAGATGGTTGGGTTGTTTATCTTGTAGCCGTTTAGCAGGAGAACCGGCAGAACCGCCCCATCTCTTACGGGATTTAAGAACTTGTTGCAGTGCCAGGCAGTAGCCAATGGTCCCGTCTCCGATTCACCGTCCCCTACCACCGTTATGGCTATGAGGTCCGGATTGTCAAAGACTGCTCCGTAGGCGTGGGAGAGGGAATAGCCCAGCTCACCCCCTTCTTGGATGGAGCCGGGTAGTTCAGGAGTGCAATGACTTCCAAGCCCACCGGGAAAGGAGAACGCCCTAAAGAGGTTTCTGAGACCATCCTCATCCTGGCTGAACTGAGGATAATACTCGCTGAGGGTTCCCTCAAAGTATACGGGCGCTATATAACCCGGTGCGCCGTGTCCTGGTCCAACCACAAAGATACAGTTGAGGTCATACTTGTTTATTACCCTGTTTGCATGCACATAGGCAAAGCTTATACCCGGGCTTGCACCCCAATGTCCCAAAAGCCTCCTTTTTATGTGTTCCCTTTTCAGAGGTTCCCTTAAAAGAGGGTTATCCCAAAGGTATATCATACCTACCGCCGCATAACAGCAAGCCCTCCAGTAATCCCTTAGTGCCTTCAGATCCATAACTAGACCCTCCCTGTTTAAGATCATAACACAGGATTGGAGAGGTCATTCCCCTACCACTTCACCCCTGCTACCGTCTCCCCTTCAAGAAGCTAATGCACCAACTTAAACTTATCTGCGTAAGGAACATCAAAAAGCCCCCGCTTTACTGAAAAAGCCACTTGATCTCCTATGTTTGCTTTATTGTATATATCCGCCGGAACTCTCACCTCTTTAAAACATCCATCCCTTTCCTGCCAACCGCTAAGATGAAGATAGTATGCATCAGGTCCCCGTGAGCGTCTCTCCTTACGTTTATCCTCCACAAGGGCGTAGGCAGAGATTTCCGCTTTTGTATAAAGCCTGTTGGCAAAAGGAAAGACAACAAACCACAGGCAAAGATAAAGGATCGGAGTAAGAATTAAGAAAATTAGTAGCCAAGTGGTGTTATCTGGTCTTCTACCCCTTAATAGAACCACGAAGCCTAAAAAAGGTAAAACAAAATACAGCATAGTCCCATTAGCCAACCGCCGGAATTTGTCCTGTATATCGCAATCGTTATAAGAAGAGGAGAAAATCCACACAAACACTGAAAGAATGATAATTGCGATGGAAATTAAGACATAAACTACACTTAGATAGTCTGCCTTGTCGTAAAACTTTTCTGAACTTGGAAACTTACTGAGTTTTAGGCGGAGCTTATACATGCCATCAATCACCTTATTTAAAACTTCCTCCGGGAGCTCTGCTTCTCCCTCTGTGGTTAATTTGACTTTAAGGACATTTTCGTAGATGTCTAACTGCCACACTTCCTCCGGTTCAAAGATCTGAAATATAATGTTCTGAACCTCTTGGTTGTATAGGATGGTTTTTGCCCATCTTTCGTCCCTATGGTTGATATAAAAGGTTTTACAAAAGTTTTGGTTGTTTCTTATTTATATCTCTTTGGCTAAATGGATGGCTTTAAAAAACCTCTCAAAAGCACTCTCTCTGTTTATCTCCAAAAAACCTTTAATGTTTAGTTCTGTGCTGATCGTATGGTTTCGTTTTTTTATACGCCCTTCTTTATCCTTTTTAACATTAACTGCATACTTAAAGACAACATCCTTATATGTAATGGTTTCGTTTGCTACATTCTCCATCTGGCTCCTTCTAGCCGAAACCTTAACGAAAACCTCCCAAGGACTCCTCCAGTTTTTTCCAGCCTTCCATCTGTAAAAGTTCCTGAAGCTTGCTACCCTCCTTGACACCTCCCAGTATTACATCTTGAAAAACAGGCTCTCGCCAGAACTCTCCCGTTTCCCAAGATTTCTTATAGAGCCTGAAAACCTCACCCGTAGAGGGGTCCCTAACATAAGTTTGGTCGCTCAACACGTTTGCCCAAGACTTAGACATCCAAGAGTTAAACTCCTGACTATCTTTCTGCATTTGCATAACCATTCTGTTTAGGTCCTTGTTGGTCTTCAAGAAATCCTCATAAGTAAAAATACCCCATTCTGGATTTACTCTAATGTTGGAATAAACACCGCTTGCTATTCCACTAACCTCTCTGAGCTTTCCTTTTGGTGCTTGAACGCTCGTAAGGGTCATGTTGGCTGAGCAGTTAATACTTGTTGCGAAATAGCTCGGATTTTGACCATAGACTCCAAAAAGCCTAATAAAAACAAGTCTCTCCATACCCCTATCTGAGGACAGCAAGACCACACCCTTAGCCCCAACGTTAACTGAACCCGGTATAGTGGGAACGCTTTGCGAAATTGCCAGTTCTTCTTTACTAAATGGCAACTCTTTTTCCCATACTTTACTCCACCTTCCTTCACCGATGGCGTTTAGAATGCCCACCACAAGGGCAACCGCATCATCAAAACCCCTTATGCATATAAAGTTAGGCTGTTGGGATGAACTGCCGTTTATGGTTAGAACAGTATAAGCATTTCCACCAAAGCCGGTAGAAACAGCACCAGAATTGACATCTACCAAGTCCATCCTTATCGCAGAGCCGTCGCTTCTTCTCAAGCTGTATATAAACCATCTCTTTGTGCCTCGTTTTACCACACTACCGCTAAAGTTAAAGCCATCGGGCACTGGCATAAGGGCTGCAGTCATCCCATTCATGGGCTCTACGATCTTTGCATACCGCCAGCTTATCCTCTCGTTTGGCGGTAAAAAGGCAAAGCTACTCAGTATTTTGACGATCTCCTCCTTATAAACCTCTCCATCCCTTGGCAGGTAAAGAGAAACGATCAAGCTAATGGTTTTTTGAGATAGAACATAATGCACCACCTGATAGTTGCGAGGAAGAGGAATTAGAAACATAAAGGGTAAGTTGGCTGGGTCCTCAAGGTAGTATGGGTATCCGGCGTCTTCAATGTACAAAACAAAGCCGTTTGATGTTTTTTTGTAGGCGGTTTGCAAAGAGCCAGTGGGATTTGTCCTCTTTGACTCTTCCAAAAGCAAGCCCGCTATTGCCCTTTGGTCTGTGGTCTTTTTACCCCTTATAACTATGAAGTTTGCACCTTTGCTAAAGATCAGCCCATACTCGCTGTTCCTTACCTTCCATCCGAGAGGTATTTCTGCGGTGTATCCGTTCAGTGTGTCCTTGGCGGGTCCCTCAAGGATCTCCTGGGAGTAGGCAAAGAGCCCAAGAACAAACAGCAGAGTAAAGACCAAAACTCTCATGGCACCCTCCTTTTTAATTTTTTAAGTCCTTTACAATTAAAAATATTACCATTTCTTTTGCAGTCAACGCGATAAATCTTACCTTGTTGATTCACCTTAAAGTAAAAGCGGTCCTTATCCTTGACATAGAGTTTTGTTATATACTGGACTGTGCCCTTTTCTTTGAAGCCCGTGTCGTCTGTTGCAACAAATATATCTTTGCACGAGAGTTTGT
>AGQM01022110.1_pt1 | contig 12168 bp, 17 predicted proteins | sample 1512301 | NCBI WGS metagenome assembly AGQM01 (sample SAMN07436262, study PRJNA71319) | hot springs metagenome | isolation source: samples from 5 sites along the outflow channel of Bison Pool, an alkaline... | place: USA: Yellowstone National Park
AAGCTCCGCGGTTGCCCCGCCTAGCTTGCCTTGGACCTTGACCCCATTGATCGTGAGGGTGGCAAACCTGATCTCCCTACCGGCGACCTTCACGGTCTGCACATTTGGCGCGGTTTTCCACTGTGCCGCGAAGGAGTTTATGTCGGAGACTACTATTTTAGCAAGTACTGGCGTGTCTGTGTCGAACACAGCGGGGTTTGCGCCGGAGATCGCCTGGGCATAGAGAATTGTTGTTGCGAGAATCAGTACCGCCAGTATGTGTCTTGAGTTCATAGCTGTTTGCTATGTTGTGTTTTTAAGTATTGTGCCGTTGACAAATTTATATCTCTAGGATAAACGCGTGCCCATGAAGATGGCGATAGTGATAAGGAAGGATCTCAAGATCTCCTGCGGCAAGGCGGCGGCGCAAGCAGGCCACGCCGCCGTGGAGTGCGTAATGCTGGCCCTCGAGGAGGATAAGTGGCGGAGGTGGCTGGACCGGTGGCTGGCGGAGGGCCAGAAGAAGGTGGTCCTCGCCGCGGAGGACGTCGCCCACTTATATGAGCTTCGCAACAAGGCGAAGGAGCTGGACCTCCCCACTGCCGTGGTTGTTGACGCTGGGCTTACCGAGATCCCGCCCGACACCCCCACGGCCATCTGCGTGGGGCCCGCCCCCGAAGAGCTGGTGGACAAGGTCACGGGCACTCTCAAGCTATACAGGTAAAGTATAAATAGGGGAGGGGTACCGCCACCTGTGAAGCTGCTCTACGCCTACGCCGGCTTCTCCCTCGGAGTGACCATCTACCTCCTGTATCTGGTGGTCGCAGGGCTGAGGACGCCCGACCTCTCCATAGGCACGGCGCGGTTCAACCTCTTCGACGTAGTTGTGGCGGCCTTCGTGATATTTACCCTCTACGTGTTGTATAAGCTTAACAAATAATTGAAAGCCTAACCTTTGGGGGCGGGGGTTCGGTTCGTTAAAGTTTTTATGGGTGGTGGGGACATGGAAAAGGTGAGGAGGGCTGTTGCCGTGGAGGTAGAAAACCCGCCGTCTGAGCTTTACGCCGTAGAGGAGCCGTACCGGAGGATCGTGGAAGAGGTCGCGGTATATGTCGCAGAGAGGGGGAGGCTGGAGAAGGAGAAGTACAACGAGCTGTACCGCCGCTTCAGAAAGCAATACCCCCTGCCCTCCCAGCTAATCCAGCAAGCTATGAACCAAGGCGTAGAAATCGGCAAGTCGTTTCTGGAGCTGAAGAGAGACGGCCGCGTCCACAAACCGCGCCCAAAGGTGAGGCAGGTCTCGATAAGATTTGCCAAAGACAGCTGGAGCTACAAGAAAGCCATCAGCACCGCGGCTCCCGTCAAAATCGCCGCGTCTCTCCCCGGTAGGAGGAGGGAGGTTTGGATAAAGCCGCATAGGAGGTTCTGGCTCTACTGGTGGAAGACGCTGAGGGGAAAAGCCGAGCTTGCCTCCACGCTGATGCTGAAGCGGCGGAGGGGCAGATGGTACGCGGTATTTGTATTCGACGTGAAGCCGAGGAAGGAGCCTCTGGCGGAGGTCGCCGCCTTTGACGTAAACGAAAACTCGGTAGCAGTCGCCAGGTTGAGCCTATTGGCCACGGTAGACGCTGTTGCACTGTGGAATAGGCAATACCTTAATCCAGCCGTCTACTCCATAAAGACAGACTTCGGCAGGCTTGCCAAGCGGTACGAGGCCGTCAGAAACGCAAAGCTTGATGAGCTTAAAAGAAAATACCCATACGCCGGGGGAGACGACGAAGAAAAAGTGCAAAATGTCACAGACACGAGGGAGTTTAGAAAATTCGCGAAGAGACTCCGCGAAAGGAAGCGGAAGGAAGGCCGGGTGAGGCAGATCGCCCACGAGATGACGAAGAGCCCCGCCGTAATCATAACCGAGGAGCTGGGCAAAAACCCACAAGAGGAAATGATCGGCGTTGAGGAGAAAAGGGTGAAGGAAAGAAAGCTGAGACATCGCATTAAGCAGACGCCGTTTAGAAAGCTCATAGGGACAGTGGAGGATAAGGCGAGGGAGGCTGGCTCAGTAGTAGTTTACGTGTCGTCTTATCGCAACAGCAAGGTTTGCCCCGTCCACTTCACGTTCTTGAGGGACAACGGCGGTTGGCATACTTTGCACTGCCCCCACGGCCACGCCGTAGATAGAGACGCGGCGGCCGTCCTTAACATGCTGTGAAAAGCCACCCCCACTGGGTGGGTGAAAGCAGTTTGGTGGGATGTGAAGGAGGTAAGGAAGAGGCTGGGAAAGGGGATCGTGCCTAAGGAAGTTGTGAAGAAGGCGAATCCCATCATTCCGCGGCCTATTGCACACGCCGTCTTGGCCTCGCTCATGGCGCTGAAGGCCAGCTCCCAGTGGCCCGCGGTGCTGGCCCGGGCCGCCCCCATGACCCCCGCAAGGCGCCGATGAAGGCGGGACAAGGGGGCCGATGAACCGCCCGAAGGGGAATAATTCCCGGGGCGGGGAGGAGGTCAGTTGCAAAAATATTAATCCCCGCCCCCTCCTCAGTGGTGACGAGACCAGGCTGGGTGAGTCAAGATGAGCGTGGTTAATAGCGCTGATCCGGTGGGTTGACGCCTCAGCGCTTTTTGGCGTGTGGTAATATGTATAGTTCCCCGTTTCTGTTCTCCACGTGGGCTACGCCTGTCCCGAGTAGATACGCCACGACTTTGTTGGGGTCGTGACCCGCGTTTTTCAGCTTCTCTACGTATTCCGCCAGTTTTTCTGGTTGCTGGGGGGTTTCCGCGTCTAGGTAGAGGCCTGGCTCTATTTTGAGGTCGGTTCTGACGAGTATGTCCAGTTCGGTGTATATGGAGTATATCTTCTCGAGGATGTTTATCACCACGGTGAGTTGTTTGTAAAGCTCGGCCACCAGGGATATTAGGTCTTCGTCTTCGTACTTCTGCGCAACTCTTTCTAGCTGCTCTACAGTCCGTGCCAGCCTAGCGAGGAACTGCATCGAGCTTCCTTATCCGGTCAATGGTCAAGGGGTGCGCCCTGGGCTAGTAGGGTGAGTCTGGCGGCGAGGGGGCTTATGACGGATTCCACTATGCCGTTCCAGTCCAGCTTGACGAGCGCAGAGACGAGGCGGTCTCTTTGTCTCGCCGCGGCGTATCCATCCGCCTCGAACTCGAAGGCTTGCAACACGGCGGTGAAGAGGAAGGCTACGCCTATTAGGTGGAGGGCGAGGAGCGTGATGGAGTATTTTGCGTATACTAGGTGGACCAGCGGGAGGCGCAACGTGTATTCGGCGATGAGGAAGGCGAGGAGTTTGTGGGTGTGTCTATAGCCGATGTGCCCCCTCTCGTGTTCCAACACCGCCTGGAGCTCCTCGGGCCCAAGCCTAGCGAAGAGCCCAGTGGTGAAGTATATCACGGGTCCGAGGGGCCCGTCTAGGGTGAAGGCGTTTGCTCTCTTGTCCCGCGCCACACACACGCCGGGCCGCGCATAGTAGAGCTCGTAGTCGTCGGGGAGCATTGAGGGGTTCTCGAGGATTTTAAGCTTGTTCCGCCTGAGGCTCTCCACATCTCCGTGGTTTGTCCGCACCACCCTGACCTCGTCTGGAACTAGGCAGTTTTTCCTGAGGTATAGATACAGGGCCATGTAGGCCCCGAGTATCACCGCGACGCCGGCGGCCCACTGGAGCCACATGTTTTTTACTAGAAACACGGGAACCGCCGACAGCACCAGCGGCGCGAGGAACAGATACGTGCTTGTCTGGAGAGGCGGGGGCTCTACGTATCGTCCGTCTTTGTAGGTCCCCACAAGAGCCGCCTTGTAGCTGTCTTTCTTGTATTTTCTGCGTAAAAACTGTAAGAGCTCTACGGCGTCCACCTAAGGAGGGGTGTTTAGGTATTTAACGCCAATGCTCAGATTCCTATTTTCTCCGCCTCCAACAGCTCGAGGACTTTTTCTGGCTCGTGTATGGTGAGGATGTCCCAGAACTTGTTGTTTTTGTATAGGCCGTAGACCTTGCCTCTGGCGCTTCGTTTAATTATTGTGATGTAGCCTCTCTGCACCAAGTCGTCGAGGAACGCCCTTATCAAGACGGTCTTCGCCCTTAGGTCCTGGCGGCCGTATAGGTGGAGGTCTTGGGCTACCTTAGACGGCCTGAAGGTTATGAGGTTGCCCTTGGCGTTCTGGACCTGGCCCTGGAGGAATTTAATAGTGATGAGCTTGATGCGGAAGGAATCGGTTTTGTCGGCGTAAGTACGCGAGAGGGTTCGTATATCGGCCATATATTTAAAGAAAGTCCTCCTATTTATTTATTTCTTTGACATTTTTAAAGCATCTATCTTCAAGATATCTGATTTTACTTTTTATTGCGTGGATTTCTCTCTCAATACTTGCGATATACTGCATAAAGTAGTTAATATATATGTCACATGGATTTAACTCATCTATTTCCAAACCTAAAAGCCTCACCACCTTCTCTACATCGTCCATAGCTCCTCCACTTCGTTGCTCCTCAACACTGCAGACCGCTTAGCCTTAATGTTGTAGGTGTAGTGCGGCTGGGTGATTATGTGCGTCCCATGTACCAGAAGATCCTGCGGCGGCATCTCGTTGCTGACGAGGACCACCCTGAGGCCGTATTTGGCGCTTTCAAACACCAGATACTTAACCACGTCGCCCCGCTTCATGATGTTCTGCGCCTCATCTACCACCAGCAACCTCTCGGGCCTCTTTGCCACCCCCTTCTCAAAGAGATGGTTGTAAAGCGACGCCAAGACGAAAAGGGCTATCAAGACCTTCTCCTCGTATAGCCTCAGGCGGGATAAGTCCACAGCCACCGTCTTCTTCGTGGTAAACAGCTTCTCGAGGGGAATCCTCCCGCCTTCAAACACGTCGAGTATATACTCAAGCCGCCTCGCGATGGCGGCTTTCATCTCCACCTCGCTCCTCGTCGTGACTATGAAGTCCTCCAGCGCTGCCGCCACGTCTCTCAACGCGGCTAGGCGTCGTTGCCTAATGGCGCGGTAGAGGAAGTAGACGCTGGGCTCGTTGAGGTTCAAGGCGAGGCCGAGGATCTCGGCCAGAAGCTTCTTGTCGAAGTTCTCAAGGGAGATCTTAAGCAACCTGGCATCCACCCGCAACCCGCCGTATTCCCCGTGCCAGTCCAGTACCAAGGCGGGTAGGCGAGCTTGCTTTATTATCTTTTTGGCGAGTCTGGTTTTGCCGCTGCGGGTGGGGCCTGTGATTATCACATGTCTATCGAGCGGAAGAAACACAGGCCCCCTCTTCCCGATGCCTATGAATATGCCGTTTTTTAGAGAGGCGGCGAAAAGCGCCGCTAGGAGGACAAGCTCCCACACCCTATGTCCCCGTTTTTAACCTACTTCAGGGCCTGAGATACGGGGGGAGTAGGTGTTTATACTGGGTAAATCTGTCGTCGATGAGTAGTAGGAGCTTTTTCTCTCTGGCTAGGTTTCTCATCACTCTGCCGGCGGCTTGGACCGCGTGGTTCACCGCTGTGAACAACACCGCGTATTTGTAGCCATCGAACCCCAGCCCGTTGAGTATACGTCTCTTCAGCCACAGCTCCCTCGACTTCACGTCTGGTATGGGGAAGCCCACCAAGACGCCAGCTTTCACGTCTAGGTTAACCCCCTCCGAGACGGGGCTACCGTAATACGTGACAACCACGTGATCTATGTCGCCGAGAGGGCGTTCAGACACCGGGAGGCCTCCCAGCTTAGATATGTAGAAAGCGGCGAGTTCTTTATTTGGAAGGAAGACAACCACCCGCCTATACTCCTCGAAGACCCGCCGGACGGCCTCCGCGACGGCCTCCACGCATCTACTCCGCATCCTAGTACGGTACCGCACCTCAAGCGGGATGAGGTCAACCTCGAGGTTCTCCGCGCCGGGGAGCGTGGGGACCTCTACATACTCCGCCCTGAGGAAGTATGTAAAAACCTCGGAGAAATGACGCAGAATGGAGGCACTTGCCGCGACCAGCCGCCTCGACCTGCCCACCAGCTCGCCCACCAGCGGCAGGGCTAGACACATCACCCGACCCCAGGCGTCTACGCAGTAGCGCCTGGAGTACAGCTCGTCGTCGCGCACCTCCACCACAGACAGCAAGTTATGCGCCTCGTCTAACGCGACGAAATCCAACTCCTCGAAGAGGTCAGCCACCGCCGATACGTTCGACACCTTCGATAGATACGCCAACGGGAGCACAACCACGTTACTCCGCCGGCCTGCGACGTGGAGAGCCTCGTAGGGACACGCCCCCTGCTTATACAGCTCCTCCACGTCAAATACAAGCTTCAGAGGCCGGCGGGACATCGCCTTACAGACCCCCCGCTCCCTCAGCTCTAGACACCGCAGGGAGTTCTCGGCGCCTAGGGGACACAGCGACTTCCTACCGAAGAGCAAACCCGCCTCCCTGCCGAACTCAGCCACGTACCTAGCCATCTGCAGACCCTCCAGGTGGCTCCTGGTAAATATCAAAGAGCGTCTGCTCCGGGCCGCCGCCTCTGCCACATGTCTAGACTTGCCGGTGCCCGGCGGCGCGTATAGTACAACCCTCACTTAAAATAGGGCTTTTAAAAGCCGCTTAACAGCTCCCGGAGGTAGTCCTTAACCCTCGAATTGGCGACCTCCTCCAGCTCGAGACAGTGCTCCACCAGCTTCTTAACAAACGCCCCGGCCAAGGCGGGATCCCGCTCCTTCAAAACCTTCAGCCTCTCGGGCAGGTCGACCCTCAGTGTCCTCGCCACGGAGTCCAGAGAGGTGAAGTATTTCTCCAAATCCCTAATCTGGCTCACGACGTCGTCAAATACGTTGACCACCTCCGCGGGCACACCCTGCAACTCCATCTCCGCATACGCCTTGTTTACGCAGTACCGCACGAACCTGTACCGCAGAGTGGTTACCACATCCACGGCGGGTCTCATTTAGCAGTTTATTTGTTTTACCCCAAGCCTAGTCCCTAACCCCCTCCCGAACTCCTCCACCGGCACCACCCCGGCCTCAGAAAGCCCCAGCACCGTGATTCCCCTCTCCACGTATAAATAATACGCATCTGTGCCGGGCTCAAACCCCTCGGCGCGGGGCCCCCAACGCCAGAAATATCTATCGCCGCGGGGGTCAACCCCCTCGTACAGCCTCTCCCTATACACAGCCTTCGCCAGCCTCCTGGCGCAGTAAACGCCGCCGCCCCAGCGCGCCGGGATGTTCACGCTGACGGTCAAAAACCCGTCTAAAAAAGCGGCGGCCTCCACGGCGGCCACCGCGACGCGGCGCATAAACCCCACCTCCCCGCCCGCCTCCATAGACAACGCGAGAGACCGCACCCCCAGCACACCACCTTGTATGGCCGCTCCCACAGTCCCGCTTCCATACGTCGCCTCAACCCCTACGTTCTCACCCATGTTTACCCCCGACAAGACCAACTCGGCGTCTGGCGACACAAGCTTAAGCGCGAGAAACACCGCGTCCGCCGGGAAGCCGTTAACAACGTAGTAGCCCCCCAGGCGCCTCACCCTAAGAGGCTTGTGATAGGTCCTAGCCAAGCCGGCGGCGGACCTAGGCCTCTCTGGCACCACCACAACCACCTCGTGGCCCGCCTCCTCCAGCGCCTCCACCAAAGGCCCAAGCCACGGGCTGTGGGGACCGTCGTCGTTTGTAACCACGATCTTCACAGCCCCCCACAACACTACATATTTAACCTAGTAGCCGCCGCCAGCCCCGCCACAGCCAACAAGGCGCCCAGCGCCCTCCTCCAGCGGAGCGGCCGCTCCGTAAGCGCAGTTATGAGCGGATACGTAGACATCACCAGAGTCACCACGACATAATCGCCGAGGGAGACAGCCAAGGTGTAGGAGACAAACCCCACGAACGTATCCACGAAGCCGCCGGCGAGGAGGCGGCGGATTTTACATATGGGGGCGCCCCGGCTCAGGAGGAGGCTCGCCAGAAACACCACCGCACCCCTCATAAACAACGCGCCGCCGGGGCCCAACGACTCCACAGCCGCCGCGTAGAAATTTATCGAAACAGCCCAAACAAACGCCGCCAAGACGCCGTAGAGTGCGCCTCGCCTAGACCCCTCGTCGCCCCACGACGCCACAGCAACCCCCAGCAGAACCAGCGCGGCGGCTGGCACTAGATGTATCTTCCAGGCGAAAAGCGGCAACAGCACTATATAAAGCGAACTGCTGATGTTGCCCACCGACGCCCCTCCAACTTTCACAGCAGATACGTAGAGCCACGACCCAACCACCCCTCCCAACAACGCCGCAGACGCCACAGCCGCGACGCCGAACGGCTCCACCGTCCTCCACGGCAGGAGGAAACCCGCCGCAACGGAGAACAGAGAAAAAACATTCACAGCTCTGTACTGCGACGTGCAGGTCAAGGCAGGCCTGTAAATCACCGGCGCCAAGCCATACGCCACAGCCGACAAGCCAGCCAGCACTAGGGAGATCACAACCTAACAACAACTGTTATATAACTGGACACACCAAATCCTATGGACGACGCCACAGTTGTGGCCCTGGTTTTCGGAGTCCTCTTCCTTTTAATGGTAGAAACGGTGTACCTAGTTATGCTGATAGCGCCCCGCCGGCCCACTCCCTATAAACTTATGAGATACGAGGCGGGCAACCCCGAGACAGGACCCGCCAAGGCGCCTCTAGCCATGCAGTATTTGGGATACCTCCTGATGCTGGTCACGCTGGAGCCAGCCGCGGCGATACCAATCGCCGTCTACATGTTCACAGGCGATCTGCTGCTCACGGTGCTCACAGCCGTGATAGGAGGCGCCGTGGCGCTGGCCGCATCGACCTACGCCTACAGCTACGCCAAAAAGATAGAGCTTTGGCGCCTCAGCTAAGCGCCGCCTTCAGCAAGCCGACAAAAACAGGCCTTGGCTTCGTCGGCCGGGAGCGGAACTCGGGATGGAACTGCGTAGCTATGAAGTATGGGTGGCTCGGCAGTTCTATTATCTCCACCCGTTTTATGTCGCGCCTCCAGCCAGACACCACAAGCCCCGCCTCGGCTAACTTAGGCAGGTAAGACAGGTTGACCTCGTACCGGTGCCTATGCCTCTCCACAGCCGCCGCGGAGCCGTAGAGAGCCGCCGCCAGGGTGTTGGGGACGATCTCTACCTCCCTGTTGCCCAGTATCATGCTACCCCCCAGCACGTCCACCTCCCTCTGCTCCGGCGCCAGGTGGACAACGGGATGGGGGGTCTCCGGGTCCAGCTCCGTGGAGTTGGCGCCCCTCAGCCCTACCACATTTCGCGCGAACTCCACCATCGCAAGCTGCATGCCGAAGCAGATGCCGAGGAAAGGAATCTTATCAGTCCTGGCATATCTAATACACTCGATCATGCCCTCTGTCCCCCTCTTCCCGAAACCCGGCAGAACCACCACGGCGTCTAGGCCAAGCCTCCGCAACATGTCCGGGTCCTTCTCCACCTCCACCGAGTTTATCCACACCAGCTCCGGCTTCGCGTCAAGCGCCGCGCCTGCATGCCTAAGAGCCTCTATGATGCTGAGATACGCGTCGGGAAGCTCCACGTATTTGCCGCACATGCCCACCGCGACTCTGTGCCTAGGCGCCGTCAGCCGCGACACGAACTCCTCCCAGTCTCTGTAGTCCAGCGCCCGCGACACAAGCCTCAGACGCTTCACCAAGAAATCCCCCACGCCCTGTTGCTCCAACAACAGAGGCACCTTGTAGATCGTGTCTACGTTGTAGGAGTTGAATATGGCCCACTGCGGCACGTGGGCGAAGAGGGCGATCTTCCTCACCGAGCCGGCGTCTACGGGGCGCTCCGAGCGCACCACCACCGCATCTGGCTGTATGCCGTACCGCCTCAGCTCCGCCACGCTGTGTTGAAGCGGCTTAGTCTTGAACTCCCCCGTCGTGGACAAGAAGGGGACCCACGCCACATGTACAAACACCACGTCGTCGCCCAGCTCCAGCCGGAGCTGCCTCGCAGCCTCCAGAAACGGCAACTGTTCGTAATCCCCCACGGTGCCCCCTATCTCCACAAGCGTCACGTCGTAGCCCCCCGCCGCCTCAACTATCCTCCGCTTGATCTCATCAGTCACGTGAGGAATCAGCTGGACAGTCTGCCCCAGGTAATCCCCCCTCCTCTCCTTCTCAATCACAGACAGATACACCTGTCCCGAGGTGATGTTGTTCCTCCTGGGCAGCTCCACGTCAAGAAACCTCTCGTAATGTCCCAGATCCAAGTCGGTCTCGCCGCCGTCAAAAGTCACAAACACTTCCCCATGCGCATATGGATTCATAGTACCAGCATCGACGTTTAGATAGGGGTCTATCTTGACGGCGTTTACCGTGACGCCGCGGGCCCGCAAGATCCGGCCTAACGACGCCACCACAACCCCCTTCCCAACGCCGGACATCACGCCGCCGGTGACAACCACAAGCTTCGGCACCAACTACCAAACCTACTCCTTTAAAAACAAAACGCCCAACGAGCAGTATTGCGGCTGGAGCTGACCTCCTCCCCGCCCCGGGAATTATTCCCCTTCGGGTGGTTCATCGGCCCCCTCGTCCCGTCTTCATAGGCGCCTCTGGCGGGGGTCATGGGGGCGGCCCGGGCCAGCACCGCGGGCCACTGGGAGCTGGCCTTCAGTGACTTGAGCGAGGTCCAGACGGCGCGTATAATGGGCCACGGGACGAGCGGATTTCTCCTCCTTACAGCTTCCTTAGGCACGAGTCCTCTCCCCTTCTCCAGTCTCCTTTTCACGTCTTTCAGATCCCACCATACGCCCTTGGCCATACCCGCCGGTGTAACCTTCCACAACATGTTAAAGACGGCCGCCACATCTCTATCCACGACGTGACCGTGGGGGCAGTATAAAGTGTGCCAACCGCCGTTGTCCCTCAAGAGCGTGAAGTGGATAGGACACACCTTGCTGTTGCGATACGGCGAGACGTAAACTACTACAGAGCCGGTCTCCCTTGCCTTGTCCTCCACAGCCCTCAGAATCCTTCTAAACGGCGTCTGCCTGATGCGGTGTCTCAGCTCTCTTTTCTTTATTTTCTTCTCCTCAAGGCCGATCATTTCCTCTTGTGGGTTTTTGCCAAGCTCCTCCGTTATAATCACGGCGGGGCTTCTCGTCATCTCGCGGGCGATCTGCCTCACCCGGCCTTCCTTCCGCTTCCTTTCGCGGAGTCTCTTCGCGAATTTTCTAAACTCTCTCGTGTCTGTGACATTTTGCACTTTTTCTTCGTCGTCTCTCCCAGCATATGGATATTTCCGCTTCAACTCCTCCAGCTCTGCATTTCTGACGGCTTCGTACCGCCTGGCAAGCCTGCCGAAGTCTGTCTTTATGAAGTAGACAGCGGGGTCTACATAACGCCGGTTCCACCGCGCCGCGGCGCCTACCGTCGAGAGCAGACTCACGCGGGCAACAGCCACCGAGTTTTCGTTTACGTCGAAGGCAACAACCTCCGCCGGAGACTCCTTCCTCGGCGCCACGTCGAAGACGAAGACGGCGTACCACCTGTCCCTCCGCCGCCTCAGCATCAGCGTAGAGGCGAGCTCGGCCTCTTTACGCAGAACTTTCCACCAGTAGAGCCAGAACCTTCTGTGGGGCTTTATCCAAATCTCTCTCCTCCCGCCGGGGAGAGACAGCCCAGCCGGACGGGGGCTACAGAGCTGATGGCTTTCTCGTAGCTCCAGCTGTCTTTGGCGAATCTTATCGAAACCCGCCGAACCTCGGGGCTGGGCTTGCGGACTCGGCCGTTTCTCTTCAGCGCGAGAAAAGACCTCCCCGTCTCTACGCCTCGGTTCATTGCCTGCTGGATCAGTTGGCCGGGCAGGTGGTACAGCTCCCTAAACCTTCTGTAGATCTCGTTGTACTTCTCCTTCTCCAGCGTCCCTCTCTCTGCGACGTATGCCGCGACCTCTTCCACGATGCGGCGGCATTGTTCCTCCACGGCGGAAAGCTCAGGCGGCGGGCTCTCCACCTCCACAGCCACCGCCCTCCTCACACACTCCATGCCCCCGTCCCCCATAAAAACTTTAACGAACCACATCCCCGNCCCAAAGGGCGAGGCTTTCGATTATCGGCAATTGCTTTGAGGACTCCTTCGGCTTTTTCTGGCCCAACTTCATTTCCGCATTCGTCAACATGTACTTCACAATCCTCGGCCTATCCGTA
>AGQM01002314.1_pt1 | contig 12145 bp, 18 predicted proteins | sample 1512301 | NCBI WGS metagenome assembly AGQM01 (sample SAMN07436262, study PRJNA71319) | hot springs metagenome | isolation source: samples from 5 sites along the outflow channel of Bison Pool, an alkaline... | place: USA: Yellowstone National Park
GAGCCAAAGGCATCCGTTAGGGTGTGATAGGAGTCCGCTATGAGGGCTGGAGAGTTGTACCTTTTGCCCGCCCATCTTTCCAGCATAGAAAGGCTAAGGGAGCTAAAGAGAGAAAAGACCACAATCCCCGCACCAATGCTCCAAAACTCTTCCTTTATTTCCACCCTTTGGGAAAAAGCCCTCTTTATTATCTCGTAGCTTGCCAAAAATAAAAAGAAAGAAATAACCACAGAGGCTAAGTTTTCCAGCTTGTAAAGCCCGTAAGGAAATCTCTCGTTCTTTTTGTTAGAGAACTTTATGGAGATGTATGTGATCACGGAGGCAAAGGAGTCCGAGAGGGAATGAACAGCTTCTCCGATCAGGGACAAACTACCGGATAAAACACCGCCTACAAACTTGGCAAGAGACTGCAGTAGATTAACCAAAAGTGCGATTAAAGCCCAATGTTCCTTGCTCATCGGTTGAAGGGAGACTTACAGCCCTGATAGCTACCTCTACTTTCCATTTCCCTTTGGATAGCCTGAAGGACCTCATGTTTTTTCCTGTAGGTGCAGTAATCTGGGGCTATGAGCCTGTCTTCCTCCACCTCTCCCGTTAGCCTGTGGATCACCACATTGGGAGGCAGGATCTCTATTAGGTCCACTACCCTTTTTGCATACTCCTGAAGGCTCAAAACCTCAAACTCTCCGTTCAAATACTGCTGTGCCATCTTGGTTCCCTTTATAACGTGAAGGGGGTGTATTTTAACGCCGTCTATGGGTAGGGCGCACAGGAGCTTTCCAGTTTCTAACATATCCTCCTCATCTTCTCCGGGAAGTCCCAGTATCACATGGGCACAAACTTTTAGGTTTCTCCTTTTGGTCCTCAAAACCGCATCCACAAAGTCCGAAACTCCGTGCGCCCTGTTGATCCTTCTGAGGGTGGTAAAATTGGCAGACTGAAGTCCATACTCCACCCACACCTCTAAACCTTTTTGGGTGTACCTTTCCAAAAGGTCCAACACCCACTCGGGGGCACAATCGGGTCTTGTTCCCACGTCAATCCCTACCACCTCGTCAAACTCTAAGGCGGTGTCGTAAATGCTCTTTAGGTAATCTCTCTCTCCGTAGGTGTTAGAGTAGGATTGATAATAGACAAAAAAGAGTATGTTTTTACCATATTTTTCTTTTGCCCTTAGGATGCCCTCCTCTATCTGTTTTTTCAGTGGCACGCTGGGGCTGAGGTGGGCTGGCCTTGTGCCAGAAAAACAGTAGGTGCAACCTCCCACAGCCTTTGTGCCATCTATGTTAGGACAAGTAAAGGGTAAAGCTACGGTGATCTTCTGAACCCTCTTGCCATACTTTTCCTTTAAATAGTCCTTTAAGGAGTAGTAGGTGCTCTTTTCTTTGAGCATAAGGTAAAAATTTATGCCTTCAGTTTGCAAAGTGGCCCAGGGCGGACTCGAACCGCCGACACCCCGGTTTTCAGCCGGGTGCTCTACCAACTGAGCTACCGGGCCTCTTTGGTATTAAAATTATACCACATGATAAGAATTGAAACACCTTTAACAGATGAAATCATAGAACGTCTCAGGGCGGGGGACAGGGTGCTCATAAGCGGTGTCATATACACCGCCCGGGATGCGGCACACAAGAGAATGGTAGAAGCCCTGCAGAGGGGAGAGCCACCACCCTTTGACCTAAAGGGACAGATCATATACTATGTGGGACCTACTCCACCAAAGCCCGGACAGGTAATAGGTTCCGCTGGACCTACCACCGCCATAAGGATGGACAAGTACGTGGAACCTCTTCTAAAACTTGGTCTAAAGGGTATGATAGGTAAAGGTTATAGAAGTCCTCAGGTGAAGGAGCTTTTGGTCAAATATAAGGCGGTTTATTTTGCGGCGGTGGGTGGAGTGGCAGTCCTTTTGGCAAGGGCAATAAAATCCTCTGAGGTAATAGCCTACGAGGACCTTGGCACAGAAGCTATAAGAAGGCTTGTGGTGGAAGATTTTCCTGTAATAGTTGCCAACGACATTTACGGCGGGGATATCTTTGAAGAGGGCAGAAGGAGGTTCGCAAAGATAGACCTATGAAGCAACTGGTCATAATAGGTGGAGGTCCTGCGGGCATTTCTGCTTCAATATACGCAGCACGGAAGAAGATGGACTTTGTGCTGATTACCAAGGAGGTGGGAGGGCAGGTGATCAAGGCGGGCAACATTGAAACTACTTGGGCTACGCTATAGTAGATGGCATCATCCTTGTGGAAAAGATGATGGAGCACATGAGAAAGTTGGGAGTGGAACCTATATTGGACGAGGTGGTGGATGTGGAAAGGCTATCCGAAGGCTTTGAAGTGAGAACCGCGTCTGGACAATCCTTCAAGACAAAAACCGTACTCTTTTGCACGGGTTCAGAGCACAGAAGGTTAAACGTACCCGGAGAGAAGGAATACACCGGTAGGGGTATATCCTACTGCTACACCTGTGATGCGCCCTTCTTCAAGAACAAAAAGGTGGCTGTGGTAGGTGGAGGGAACTCGGGCTTTGAGGCGGCAGAGCAGTTGTTAAATTACGCGAGCACCATCTACCTTTTGGAGATCTCCGACCAATTCAGGGCGGATGAGGTGCTGAGGGAAAAGGTGTTAGGAAACGAGAAGGTCATTCCTCTCCTCAGGCACAGGGTTGTGTCTGCGGAAGGGGATGGTATGTTTCTCAAGGCTATTGTGGTGGAAGACTTGGAAAAGGGCAGAACATACCGGTTGGATGTGGAGGGACTCTTTGTAGAAATAGGACTGGAGCCTAACACCAAGCTGGCACAAAAGTTGGGAGTATTACTTACCAATAGGGGTGAGATCATAATAGACTGCAACAACAGAACCTCCGAGAGGGGTGTCTATGCAGCGGGAGATTGCACCAACATATTTGCGAAACAGATCATTACCGCCGCAGGGGATGGGGCAAAGGCTCTACTTTCTATATACCACGACCTTACCTACGGCGTGAGCTCATGGATATAGCCAAGTTCATAGACCACTCCATACTCAAACCTCAAACCACCGAAAAGGATTTAGAAGAGCAGATCAAAAGATGCATAGAGCTGAAGGTTTATGCGGTCTGTGTCCATCCCTACTGGGTAAAAAGGGCAGTAGAACTGGCAGGAAGGGAGTTGGTGGTGTGTGCGGTGGTTAGCTTTCCCTTTGGAATGGATACCAAAGAGCAAAAGCTGTCCCAGTGTTTGGAAAGCTTGGAAAGGGGTGCAAAGGAGCTGGACATTGTTATGAACTTCTCCGCACTAAAAAGTGGTCATATTTCCTATGTTAGGGAAGAGCTCCTTGCCATCGGCAGGAACACGGAGGGTTTTGTAAGGAAGGTAATAATTGAAGCGGGCTACCTTAACGAAGAGGAAAAGAAGCTTGCGGTGGAGCTTATAGCAGAAAGTGGCATGGAATTCGTGAAGACCTCCGCGGGATTTTCATTCCCAGGTGCCACGGAGGAGGATGTTAAACTGCTTTATTCTGCCTCAGGGAGTAGGCTAAAGATCAAGGCATCCGGTGGTATCAGAACCAAGGAACAGGCACTCAAGTTCCTGTCCCTTGGTGCGGAACGCATAGGCACCAGCGCTACTTTTGATATTCTTAGTTAAGGGCACCTGCTGGCATCGTAAGAAGGTTTGCCCAGGGCGGTTAGAAAGGCTTCAAAGGGTCCCATATTCTTCATGGCAACACCCTTGGGACCTTCAAACTTGAGCCTTCCGAGCATCATCGCCTTCATGGGTCCATATGCCCCCTTCCCCATCTCTTCCCATCTCTTGGTTTCTGCATACATCAAAAAGTCATCTTTGCCCCTCTTATCCTTCGCCGGTCCTCCGTAAACGCATACAGCTTTATCCCCCTCGTTTCTTATGGTAAGTTGGATCTGCTTATCGGGCGAACAGTCTTCCCTATACAGGAATATCTTTCTCTCTGGCACTGCGGTCCAGCTTTCGCTCTTCCCAAGCTCCTCCGTTAGCTTAGGCGTCTTGTTCCAAACTTCGCACAGCTCCTTTGCATACTCGGGACCCATAAAAACATTGGCGGACAGGGCACTGCCAACTAACGCCAAAGAAAGAAAAATTGCCTTTTTCATTTTCTCACCTCCCAAAGGTTTTTCAGTGAAAAAATAAGGCAAACTCAAAGGAAAGGACTTAAAAACTTCTTATATACCTATAAAGCATGCAAATATTCGCATTTATTACATGGTAGTTTGTGTATTATATTTATTCCTTATGCTACTGGTTGAGTCCAAAGAAAAGCTAAAAGAGCTAAGGGAGAGGTTTGAGGATGTCAAGCTTAGCCTGGATCCTTCTGCCCTTGAAAGGGAACTGGAGGAGATAGATAAAAAGATGGCAGAGGGCGACTTTTGGAGCGATGGAGAAAGGGCAAAGAGTTTAACCCAAAGGAGAAAAGTGCTTGAGGAAAACATAAAAGCCCTAAAAAGCGTGGAGAGGTCCCTACGGGATTGGAGGAGCTCTTGGAGATCACCTCCGAGGAGGACCTTGAGAGCCTTCAGATGATAGAAGAAGAGCTAAAAACTGCAGAGAAGCTAATAGAAGAGCTTGAGGTAAAGGTCTTTCTCTCTGGTGAGATGGACCAAAAGAACGCCTATCTTACCGTCCAAGCGGGGGCAGGAGGGACGGAAGCTTGCGACTGGGCGGACATGCTCTTTAGGATGTATAGAAGATGGGCTGAAAAGAAGGGTTACGAGGTGGAGGTCATAGACTACCAACCCGACGATGTGGCGGGTATAAAGAGCGCCACTATGCTAATAAAGGGACCTTACGCTTATGGCTATCTGAAAGGTGAAAGCGGTGTGCATAGGCTTGTTAGAATATCTCCCTTTGATGCCAACGCAAGGCGCCATACATCCTTTGCATCGGTCTCCGTGATGCCCCAGATAGATGAGTCAATAAACATAGATATCAGGGAGGAGGACCTTGAGATGGAGACCTTCCGCGCCAGCGGTGCGGGCGGGCAGTATGTGAATAAAACGGATACTGCAGTTAGAATAAGGCACAAGCCCACGGGCATTGTAGTCTCCTGTCAGCAGGAGAGGTCCCAATACCAAAACAGGATGAAGGCTTTGGAGCTGTTAAAAGCCAAGCTTTACCAGTTGGAGCTTCAGAAGTTGGAGGAGAAGAAGAAGGCTTTGGAAGGAGAAAAGACAGAAATTGGATGGGGATACCAGATAAGGTCCTATGTGTTCCAACCCTACCAGATGGTCAAGGACCTCCGCACAGGCTTGGAGGTGGGTGATGTGCAAAGGGTCATGGACGGAGACATAGACCCCTTCATAGAGGAATACCTCAAGTGGAAAGCAAAGCAATCCTTAAAGGCTTAATCCTCGGATCGGTTCTTTTCCAAACTGCCATCGGCGGAGAGGTATGTTTCAGTGAACTGAAAAACCCCTACCCTGACGACTATTTGGACTATGCCTTGAAAAGGACTGTGGAAAGGGCTTTCCTTCAAGCGGGAGAGAAGCTAAGGTGTGGAGAGGGTTCAGAAAAAGTAAGCGTGGAGGTTCTTGAATACAAGGACGTTCCCACGGGACTTTCGCCCTTTCAGAGGGTAAATAGCTACAACTTGTTTTTAAGCTTTGAGCTAAAAACACAAAGTAAAAGTCATAAATACAGCGTGGCGGTTCCCTACTTTTTGCCCTCTGGGGGACAGGGAGATTTGCCAAAGCGCTCTGCCTTGGAGGATGCCCTTGGTATAATATATCCAAGATTAATAGAAGACATAATCAGGAGGTGAAACCATGCTTATGAATTTTGAAACCCAAAAGAGTGTTCAAGAGGTAAGGACCGCTTTGGAAGAAAAAGCCAAGGCTAAGGGCTTTGGCGTGATGGCTGTGCATGAGGTCTCTAACATTCTCAAAAACAAAGGGGTGCCTATAGATTATGAATGTGTAATCGTGGAGGTTTGCTCTCCAAGGCACGCCAGTCACGTGCTCTCCAAAAACGCCTTCATATCCACCGCCATGCCATGCAGGATAGCTATATTCCAAAGGGATGGTAAGACGGTTGTTAGCACCATGGCACCCACCGCTATGCTTGAAATGTTTCAAGAACCTCAGCTCAAAGACGTGGCGGAGGAAGTGGAAAAGTTGATGAAGGAGATCATCCAAGAGTCTCTTTGATGGATGATCAATACTTTATGGAGCTGGCACTAAAGCTGGCTCGGGAGAGAAAGGGGCTTACACATCCTAACCCTACCGTAGGTTGTGTAATAGTCAAAGAGGGAAAGGTTATAGCCCAGGCGAACCACGAAAGGGCAGGGCTACCGCACGCAGAGGCAAAGGCGCTTTCTATTGCCGGTGAATCCGCCAAGGGCTCTACCCTTTATGTTACCCTTGAGCCCTGCACCCACTTTGGAAGAACTCCTCCCTGCGTAGATGCCATAATAAGAGCGGGCGTAAAGAGGGTAGTCATTGCCACCTTGGACCCAAACCCTTTGGTCTCCGGAAAGGGGGTTCAAAGGCTAAAGGAGGCGGGCATAGAGGTAAAGGTGGGGGTTTTGGAAGAGGAGGCAAAAAGGCTAAACGAAGATTTTTTCACGTACATAACCAAGGGGAGACCTTACATAACCCTTAAGTTTGCCCAGAGTCTTGACGGTTCTCTGGCTACAAAGGATCATCATAGCAAATGGATCAGTTCTGAAGAAAGTAGGAAATATGCCCACAGGCTGAGGGCTGAGGCATCCGCAGTGTTGGTGGGAATAAACACCGTCCTCAGAGACAACCCAAGTCTGACGGTTCGGGCTTTTGAGTGGGAAAGAAATCCCACAAGGATAGTTTTGGACCCAAGGCTAAGAATACCGATGGATTGCAACCTTGTAAAGGACAAAAAGGCTAAAACTATTGTAATAACAGCGGTGGAGGACAAAGACAAGATAAACGCATTACAGGAGGAGGGTGTAGAGGTACTCTTGGCTGAATACAGGGATGGACTTTTGAACCTTCGGGAAGTTCTCCGAGAGCTGTACTTTAAAGAGGTCATGCATCTTTTGGTAGAAGGTGGAGCCCGCACGCTTACCAGCTTTATCCGAGAGGGTCTTTACGATAGGGTCTGTATCTTTTTGGCGCCCATTTTTATCGGGGAGGGAGTAAGGCTTGGAGACCTGGGGGTAAAAAGGGTGGAGGATGCTATAAGGTTAAAAAGAAGGGAGCTTAAGTTCTTTGATGGGGACATCTATCTGGAGATGGTTAGAGAATGAGAATAGTCTTTATGGGCACTCCCTCCTTTGCACTTCCATCCTTGGAGGAACTTTTAAAATACTTTGAGGTGGTGGGCGTGATCACCCAGCAAGACAAGCCTGCGGGTAGAGGGCAAAAGCTCACACCTCCACCGGTAAAGGAGTATGCCCTTAGGAAGGGGCTAAAGTGCTTCCAGCCAGAGAGTAAGGGAGAGATGTACGCCATATTAAGGGAGCTAAAGCCTCAGTGCGTGGTGGTGGTAGCCTACGGCAGAATACTTCCCAAAGAGGTACTTGAGCTTCCAAACTTTGGCTGTATAAACCTGCATGCGTCCTTGCTTCCCAAATATAGGGGGGCGTCTCCTATACAGAGGAGCCTTTTGGCGGGAGACCCTTTAACAGGCAACTCGGTCATGCTCATGGACGAAGGCATGGACACAGGCCCTGTGCTCCTTCGGCAGGTGATAAAGGTCCAAGAAGAGGATAACTATCAGACCCTTTCTGAAAGGCTCGCCAAAGAGGGTGCAAAACTACTGATTCAGGCACTAAAGGGTTGGTTCAGAGGAGAAATCAAACCCAAGCCTCAAAAGGGTCCCGCCACCTACGCGCCACCCGTCAGCAAAGAAGAACTCAGGATATGCTGGAGGGCATCCGCACAGAGTGTGATAAACCGCATAAGGGCATTCTATCCCAACGCTTACTGCTTTAATATCAAAGGGGAGAGGCTGAAGATTTTGAAAGCTAAGAAGGTGAAAGGATTGGGAGGGGAGGAAGGGCAGATATTGGATAACAAAAGGCTTGTGGTAGCTTGCGGAGAGGGTGCGGTGGAAATTTTGGAGCTTGTGAATCAAAAGGGTAAAAGGGTCTCTGGGGAAGAGTTTTTGAAAGGCTACAGAGGGGATTTTCTTTTATAATTTTTTGCCGTGATAAACATAATAGAGCTGAGGTTTTTTGAAGAGGAAGAAGAGGCTATCCTCAGTATCTTAAAAAGCCGTAAGATCACCAGGGGTGAATGGACAAAAGCCTTTGAGGAAGCCTTTGCCAGATACTTGGGGGTGAAGCACGCCTTTACGGTGTGTTCGGGCACCGTTGCCCTCTTCATAGCCCTAAAAGCCCTTGGAGTGGAAGGGCAAAAGGTAGTTGTTCCTGCCATGAGCTTTATGGCTACCATAGACGCAGTTTATTTGGCGGATGGTGTGCCTGTGGTGGTGGACGTGGATGAATACTACACCATGGACCCAAACCAGTTGGAGGATGCGGTAAAGAAATACAACCCAAAGGTGGTAATCCCTGTCCATCTTTACGGCCAGCCCGCAGACATGGATGCCATAATGGAATTATCTGAAAAGTACGGCTTTTATGTGCTTGAGGATTCCGCCCAAGCCCACGGCGCAGAGTTCAAGGGAAAAAAGGTGGGTAGCTTGGGACATCTATCTGCCTTTAGCTTTTACGCCTCAAAGAATGTGCCCATGGGAGAGGGGGGAGTTATAGCCACAGATGATGACAAGCTTGCCAAAGAGGTAAAAAAGTGGATAGACTTTGGGGATCATCCTGCCTTTAACGTTAGGATAACCGAGTTTCAAGCTGCCATAGGCTACATCCAGCTTAAATACTTGGACCAAAGGAACAAAAGAAGAAGGGAAATAGCCCAGAAATATAAAGAGCACATAAACTCTTCCTTTGTCCATCCTGCAGAAAGGGAGGGTGCCTACCACGTTTATCATCTTTACACCCTAAGACACAAGGAAAGAGACCGCATTATAAAGCTTTTAAAGGAGAGGGGCATAGATGCCCGTGTTTACTATAGTTATCTTTTGAACGAGCTGAGAAATGCAGAACATCTACCGGTGGATAGGGCAAAGGTATTTAAAGAAGAGGTCTTCTCTATACCCATCCATCCCTACCTTACGGAAGAGGAAGTGGATTTTATAATAGAAACCCTCAAGGCTGTTGAGGTTCCTGTTTAGTGAGCTCTGAGCCCTTTATGTTGAGTATTACGACCTCTACCCTTCTGTTTTAACCCCTGCCCTCCGGCGTAGCGTTGGAAGCTATTGGCTTTGTGTCCGCGTACCTGGAAGCCTTCAGCCTTTCAGGGTTAATATCCTTAGCTATAAAGTATCTAACTATGGAAGAAACCCTTGCGGTTGAAAGCCCCCAGTTGGAAGGAAACTTTTTGGTGGATATGGGTATGCTGTCTGTATGACCCTCCTCCTTTCTAGCAATCTCCGCCTCCAAGCTTTCAACTAAAGCGTGTTCATCAACCCCCAACACCATAAGGTCAATTGTTCTCTTCAAAAAAGGGTCTTTTATCTCTTCCGCCTTGGTTTCCAAAGCTAACACGCCCTCCTTTCTTACAAGGTTGGCGAGCTCCACTAGCTGATTTTTTGTCTCCAAAAGCTCATTGCCACCACTAGAAAAAGCCATTTTCAAACCTTGGATTATCAGAGAAAATTTAGACAAAGGAACTGTTATAAGGTTTAAATTTTCTAGCCTTTAGAATTATAAGGCCATAATACAGTTCCTCAAGCTTCACTTTTCAAGATAATTTTGGTTTATAATTTTCCTTAAGGAGGTTGTTATGAAAAAGCTTATTCTCTTGTCCGCAATACTAAGCGCCCTATCTTTTGCCCAGCAGAAGTTTGCCTGCATAGACGCAAACCGGATACTTGAGGAATCGGAGACTGCCAAAAAGGCTCAAAACGAGCTAAGGGAAAAACTCCAATCCTACCAAAGGAGTCTTGACGAAAAAGCCAAGAAGCTTGAAGAGTTGAAAAAGCAAATAGAAAGTAAGTCCATAAGCCAAAAGGCAAGGGAAGAAAAGATAAAGGAGTATCAAAAGATAGAGTCGGAAGCCTTTGAGCTTCAGCAAAAGGCACAGAGGGAGTTGGCAGAGATGAAGGCAAAGCTTGAAGATGAACTTACGAAGAAAGTAAAGGACATAGCGCAGGATATATCAAAGAAAAATGGCTTTATCGGCGTTTTAGACTGTTCGGTTTTTGTATATAATGCTCCGGAGATAGATATAACCACAGAAGTGATAAAGAGGCTTGACGGGAAGTGAGCATTAGCAAGGAGCTTTTGGAAATTTTGGCTTGTCCTCTGTGTAAGGGTGATTTAAAGTGGGAGGAGGGTCTCTCAGTCTTAATCTGTGAAAAGTGTGGAGTCTTCTACCAAGTGGTGGACGATATTCCTATACTGCTTCCCGATTCTGCAAAGCCTCTTTCAGAGCTTGGAAAAGTTCCTCCTCCGAGCGAACGACCTTAACGGAGGGTGGAAGAACGCGATCACCAAAGTGTATGTAATCCACCCTCTTTGCGTACTGCCTTTTAAAACCTTCCACCATTTGATAGTCCGCAAGGCTATCTCCCACGTAAACTGCATAGTCTAGGTTCATTCTTTCCATGCAGAAGTTCAAAGCGTAAGGATTGGGCTTTCTGAGGTTTGGCTGTTCTATGGTGTCATCATCCACCACCACATCAAAAAACTCCCAAAGCTCAAACCTATCAAAGGCATCCTTTAGGTCCTGTCTTGGTCTTCCTGTTAAAACTCCAAGTGGAACCTTTAAATCCCTCAACTTTTTGAAAAAATCCCTGCTGAGAATGAGCCTCTCCATTTTTTTTAGTTTTTCATACTCTTGGTTAAAGACTTCAACAACCTCTTCCAAGCTTGTGGAACCACCAAAGGTCTTTATGACTTCCAAGGTAGCCAAATAGTCGTTGTTAATGCCCTTTTTGAACTTTATCTCTCTGACCAATTCTATGTCCAAACCTCTCCCTAAAAACCTTTCCGCAGTATTTTTTATAGCGTAATGGTAAGAATGGCTAACATCTATTATCACACCATCCACATCAAAGATTAACCCTTTCCTCATCCTTTATTATGTTCTCCTGTGTTTTGGAAAGCAAAAACTTGGCAAACCTGTTTGCTAAGAAGGTCATCTTACTGTCATCTGGGAATACTATGTAATACCACCTTCTTGCGTTAAAACCTCTTATTTTTACCTCTACTATGTTGCCCTCCCGCAGGTCCTTTTCCAAAAGACCTTTTGACAGGAAGCTACAGCCATAGCCACATTTCACCATGCTGAGTATGGACCTTCCGCAGTTGATCTCAATCTTTATGTTTAATTTTTCAAAGATCACTCCCAACCTCTCCAGCTCCTCCTTAACCACCTTTCTGGTGCCAGAACTAACCTCTCTGAAAATAAGCTCTGTGGAATATAGGTCTTCTGGTTCTATCTCTCCCTCTTTTGCAAAAGGGTGGGATGGATGGGTAAAGAAGATGATCTCGTCATAGAACCAACGAATGGCATGGAATTTTTCTGAGGGCTCCCTCTCTATTATTCCAATGTTTAAAATGCCAGAAGATAGACCTTCCTCTATTTGTTGGGAGTTTTCTACAAAAGCCCTTATGTAAATGCCAGGCATTTGGGAATGGAACTCCACCAAAAGTTCGGGAACTCTATACTCGCTTAGAGTGGTGCTTATACCCACAAAGAGGCTGTCTTTGAAGTCCTTTTTGATCTTTGCCATCTCCTCTACCAGGTTCTCGTAGTCCTTTAGCAGTGCCTTGGCAAGTTCGTAAATCCGCTTCCCCTCTTCCGTTAGCACTATCCGCCCACCCTGCCTCTGAAAGAGCTTGGCACCCACCATCTTTTCAAGGGACTTTATCTGTTGGGTAACTGCGGGTTGTGTGATATAAAGCATCTCGGATGCTTTTGAGAAGCTCCCCAGGTCCGCAACCGCCACAAAGGTCTTCAATTTTGTTATGTCAATCATCAGATTAAAATATAACGCAAAATTATAACGAGTTTAAGCAGAACTTATTTTGAGGAATGTCTTTATAGACTTTTCTATGCTGTCTCTAAGATCTCTCAACGCTCTCAGGTCTGTTAAGTCCTTTACCTCTTTCCAAACCCAGTGTTCTCTCCT
>AGQM01002029.1_pt1 | contig 12094 bp, 11 predicted proteins | sample 1512301 | NCBI WGS metagenome assembly AGQM01 (sample SAMN07436262, study PRJNA71319) | hot springs metagenome | isolation source: samples from 5 sites along the outflow channel of Bison Pool, an alkaline... | place: USA: Yellowstone National Park
TATAATATTGGCTGTGTTCCTTATGGAAGGAGGTTTGATCAAAACTATCCCTTTAATGGGCGGCTTTCTTTTTGGTTTTTTGCTGAATACCTTCCTGAGGGGGTTTGGAAAGCTTGGAACTTTTAAACTTTCTTGAGCCTCTTTTCCGCAATCCACTTTTTCAGTTTTTTGTTTACATGGCACTAATTCAAATCCTCGTTCAGGTATTTTTAGATAGAAAGCCCGCCTTTTGGATAGCGTCTATAGCTACCACATACTTTTGGGTCAAAAGTTTTGAACCGATTACTCCCTTAAAAGGTTGGACTATAATCTTTGGCTTTTTAATAGCTTACTTCCTGATAAAGCAAATCTTTCATATAAATCTGTTTTTGCTTTTGAAAGGCAAAAAGAGATGTTCAGTGTGCTATTCAGAAGTGCATAGAAAGGCTCTGGTATGTCCATTTTGCCATCATAGATTTACAAAAGAAGAGCTGGAAGAGGCTACTTGGCCTTTTTAACATACAGGGTAAGCCCCTTCACCTGTTCCACGATCACAGTATCATCCTTCTTAATATCATCCTCACTTACTGCGTTCCATATTTCACCTTTAATAAAAACTTTGCCTTTACCTTTCTCAAAATCTACCATGGCTACCCCCTCTTCTCCTATCAGTTCCTCATAACCGGTCATTTTCTTTCTCTTTTGGGCTTTTAGACCGAGCCTGCCCGCCACCAAGAAGAAAAAAACAGTGGTAAGCACCATAGTGGCTATTACGGATATGGGTATATCTCCGTAAGGAGAGTCCGGGCCTATGAGCACTAAGGAGCCTATGGCTAAGGCTATGGCACCCGCTATTGCCAATCCCCCAAAGGTTGGCGTGACCAACTCCAAAGCCAAAAGCAGTATGCCCGCCAAGATTAGCAAAAGTCCCAACCAATTTATACCTATGATCCCAAGACCGTAGAGACCAAGCAGGAAGCTAACAACACCCACCGCCCCGGGCACCACTGCACCCGGATTGTAAAGCTCAAAGAATATGCCATAAAAACCTATAAGCAGTAGTAGGTAGGCTATGGTGGGATTGGTTATAACCTTCAGAAAGGATTCCCTCAGGCTCTCCTCCACCTCAACCACAGGCACACCCAAAGTTTTTATGGTTATTTCTTTTCCATGTTTCTTTACCTTTCTACCGTTTAGCTTTTCCAAAAGTTCTTGTCTATTACTTGCGATAAGGTCTATTACACCCTCTTTGAGGGCTTCGTCAGGTGTTAAGGATATGCTCTCCTTTACCATCCTTTCAAGAACGCTTGGGTTTCTACCCTTCTCCTTTGCTATAGACCTAACAAAGGCAAGCATATCTTGTACAACCTTTTCCTTCATAGCTTCTTCCATCTTCTCTCCAGTAGCCTGAACTGGATGCGCCGCACCTATGTTGGTACCCGGAGCCATCACTGCAACGTCTGCGGACGCAGTTATTATCGCACCCGCAGAGGCTGCCCTTCCTCCCGGTGGATACACATAGACCACAACGGGAATAGGAGTTCTTTGAAACTCCTGAACCACCTGCCTCATGGAGGTTTCCAAACCGCCAGGTGTGTTCAGTTCAAGGATAAAAACACCAGCTCCTTCCTTTTCCGCCTTTGCTAAGCTCCTCTTTATGTATTCCACCATTATAGGGCTTACCGCATCCTCCCACTTGGCATAATAGACCTTGGCAAAGGAAAAGCTAAGAAAAGTGAGCAAAATAAGCAGTACAACCATAACAATGAAATTTTAACCCCTAACAGAATCTTTCAAGTAGAAGGGCATTACCACACACAAACTTAAAGCAAAGAGCCCCAAAATTCTTATAAAGGTTTGATTAAACTGAAGAAGGTAAAAGGCAATTAAAGGTAAGCTAAAGAGAACTACCGCGTAAACATGGTCCTTTTCTATCTTTAAACCGAAAAACTTACCTACTGGTGTGGTCCCTCTGACAAAAATAAATCCCAAATAATAAACCAAGATAGCCAAAAGGCTAACCAGACCCTTTACAAAAGCCACCAGTTTGTTTGAGCCAAAGATTTGGCTTAAAAAGTAGTTGAAATCTTCAGAGAGAAAAGATAGCTTTAAGAGAACATAAAGAAGGGCACTGTCTAGCCAAAGAGTGCCAAGCAAAAGAAAGGGAATCCATTTGTTCTCTTGCACTTCATAAACAACTTCAAATTGGCAAAATTCCTTTATAGCAGAACTTACCGCTTGAACCTTGTCCTTTTCTACGTAGAACTCTATATTTTTTTCTTTCCCCTCCGCAAGCTGGCGGTATATATCAGCCACGCTTACACCGACCTCGGAAAGCTTGTAAATTAGCTCCTCTATATCCTTTACATCTGAAAGCCTGAACTTAGCCCTCATTGTCTCACAATCAATGGAGTTATGAATATGAGCAGTTCGCTGTTCCGGGTATCTACCGTCTCCTGTCCAAAAAGATATTTAAGAAGAGGCACTCTAACCAATCTGGGAATTCCCTCGTTAGTTTTGCTGTTCTGTTCATCTATAACGCCACCTATAACTATGGTTTGTCCATCTTCCACGATAACTTTAGTTTTAATTTCCTTTGTGTTTATGGGGAGTCCGGCGGCTCCGGGGAGGGGTCGTTCGCCAACAGTGTCTCTTTTTAGCTCAATTTCCATCATTATCCTTCCATCTGGAGAGACTATAGGAGTTACATCAAGCTGTAATACTACGTCTTTAAATTGAACGGTTGAAACAGTGGTTCCACCTGAAATCCCTGTGCTTTGATAAGGGATTTGGACACCTTGCTTTATGGTTGCCTTCTGTCCGTTGATGGTTAAAACTGAGGGCTTTGCAATGTTTTTTACAGAACCTATTCTCTCTAGGGCGGATATCCTTAAATTGAGGGCGTTTAGCATACCTTTCTGATAAGTAAATATGGCTATTCCACCCGGAGTAGGAGAAAGACCGGGATCAAACCACCATGGTGGTAGAGAACCCACTCCTACATTTGAACCGACCCCACCAACCCAAGCCTGTGGAACCCGTGCATTAGAAAACAAAGCGTTCCAATTTATTCCTAACTCCCTAAGGGCTTCTTCGCTTACTTCTGTTATCCTCGCCTCAATTCTAATTCTTACAGGCTCTTCGCTTATGTATTCTTTGAACCTATCCATTATGTTTTCTATTACCTCTGGGTAATCTGTGATCATTACTGCGTTGAATTCTTTTAAGATTGGTGTGGGTGCTGTTTGCACTTGGGCTTGTGGCTGTTGTCCTGCCGTTGGTTGGGACTGCTGGGGCAAAGTCTCCACCCTAAACCCTCCACCACTCAATATTACACCCGCCTCGGACCTGAGAGGCTCTATCATCTTTATGAACTCTTCGGGGGATATGTATTTAAGGTAGAAGATTTTAGTTACTGGCCTTCTTTCCCTTGGAGTTTCAGTTAGGAAACTTTGAAGTGTTTTGGTGTATTCTTCAATCTGAGAGGGTGTATCGGTTATCACCAGGGCGTTAAAGGTTGGTACCTTGTTTATAACTGTATCCTTTTTAGTTTTCGGTAAAATCAACCTGTACGCTTCTTCCACGTCTATATTTTTCAGATAAAAGACCCTTGTTATTCTCTCCTCTACGGGGGCTATTCTTTCAGCTACTTTTTGAAAATCCTTTAGGGCTGGCTCCAACCTTTTAATCCTTGCCTCTTCGTCTCTTATGTAAATGGTCCCAAGGGTTCTATCTATTACGATCTCCGCAGAGGGACTTACCCTCTCCTTTAGAAAACCCACTATTTTTCTGACCTGGTCCTCTCCAAGGGCTCCCACACTTATTGTCAGTTCTCCAGCCTTTGTGATCCTATAAACTTTAGTATCCACAGGAACCGCTATAAGACCATACTCCTTGAGAATAAGGTTAATAGCCTCTCCAATGGGCATAGGCTTAAAAACAGATACGCTAACGGGCTTTTGTAGGTCTGCGCTTATGTTGGGGTCAAAGATCACATTGAGCTCCGCCACCTGAAACAAGGCTTTGAGAACAGTCTCAAGCTTAGTGTTTTCGAACCTCATCTCCCGGAGTGTGGTGGCGTAGGCAAGGCTTACAAGCGCACATAAAATAATTAACAACAACTTTCTCATCTCAACCCCTCCTATTCAATATTATAGAAATTCCCAAAAAATTGCAACAAAGAGCACCGAATCAAATCTATCCACTAAACCGCCATGTTCTCCAAGCAAGTTAGAAAAGTCTTTGATTCCCACCTGTCTTTTAATAAAGCTTTTGAAAAGGTCCCCCGCTGAAGCGATCAGAACTAAAGGCACTGCCAGAGGGATGGGCTTATTAATAAGGTAAAAAAAGAGTGCACCGCCAAGCATACCGCCCGCCAAACCTTCCCAGGTTTTTTTAGGGGATAACCTAACCGCCAAAGGTCTTTTACCGAAAAGCTTACCCGCATAATAAGAGGCAGTATCCACCGTGTATGCAAAAAAGACTAACTTAATAAGTTCCCATGAACTTTGGCTCTTAACCATATACAAATATATCGGTAAAAAACCAGCGTAAATAAGTACAAACACCGCCTTCAAAAGACAGTCCAAGGACCACCTAAGGTGCGCAAACAAGAAAGCAAACAGTAGAATTCCAGCGATTCCAAGCTCAAAACTAAAAACAGATAAAACAAGTACTAAAGGAGCAAGATAAGAAATCTCTGAAGCTCCCAAAGCCTTTCCCAATTCCCTTGCCATACCAAAGGCTAAGAGGCACAGCAAGAGTAAAAACATAGAATTTGGAAGAAAGGCAGACAGAAGGGTTGCTATGCCTATGAGAAGACCTACACCTTCCCTCCCTTTAGAAAACCGCACCGAATTTTCTCTCCCTGCAGGAAAAGTCTTCTAAGGCTTTTATGAGTTCTTCCTTTGTAAAATCGGGCCAATAAACCGGTGAAAAGTAAAATTCAGTGTAGGCAATATGCCAAAGTAGAAAGTTGGAAACTCTTTCTTCTCCGGCGGTTCTGATAAGCAGATCTGGGTCTGGAATGCCCACAAGGTCTAAAAATTGGGTAAATGTTTCTTCGTTTATAATCTTTATGCCAGAGTTTAACAGTTTGTTTATTGCCCTAATTATCTCATCCCTACCTCCGTAATCCACTGCCAAGATAACCGTAAGAGATTTACATTCTTTAGTGCTTTCCTCCGCGTAATTCATAACCTTTAGGGTGCTTTTAGGAAGTCTGTCCCTCCTTCCTATAAACTTCAGCCTTATACCTCTCTTCTTTAACTCCGGAACTTTTTTGGTTAAATAGTTCTCAAAGAGCTCAAAGAGGGCTTTTATTTCTTCCTTTGGTCTTTTCCAGTTTTCTGTGGAAAAGGTGTATAGTGTCAAAAACTCCACGCCCAGCTCCTGACACGCATAGACTACCTCTTCTGCCCTTTTTACTCCCTCATAGTGTCCTGCTATCCTTGGCAGACCTCTTTCCTTTGCCCACCTCCCATTACCGTCCATTATGATCGCTATGTGCTTAGGTAGTTTCAACATTGTTGTTAATTATAACCAAACTACTCCTTCAGGCGTGCTTATGAATAAAAGCATATTTTGGTCAAATTTGTTATCAAAGACTTCCTCTGGCTATAAACATTCTTAGGGTAGCTTTTGCGGTAATCTCCACTCAAACACTTTGTAGGGTTACACACGCCACTGAATGGGTTATGAAATGGATTCCAGAAGGTGGAATGAGCTTGCCCCTGGTAGGTCTTCCAACCCTTATCCTTTGGGCTTCAAGCTTTACCATGTGGAAGGCAGAGAAGGCTTTGGAGCATAACGACCTTGGTGGATACCGGATGTGGTTTATAGCAACTATGGTGCTTGGCACCCTGTTCTTAGCTTTGCACGCTTGGGAGTGGATGCACCTCTGGGAAAAGGGCTTCACAATAAGCTACAACATGTAAGGCACTGGCTTTTACACGCTAACTGGTGTGCACGCTTTTCACGTTATCGTAGGAATAGGTATGCAGTTGGTGCTTTTGCTAACAAGCGGTAAAGTCCTCGGAAAGCTCACCTCAATAAAGGCTGCAAGCTTTTACTGGCACTTTATGGATTTGGCTTGGCTTTTGGTAGCCGGCACTGCCTACATAGTAGGTTCTTTAGGCAAAGTAGTTTTGGGTTTGCCAGCTTTCTAAGAGCATAGCCATAAAGGTGAGCCACTTGTCTTTACTATTGCTTGGTTCTCTTAACACTTTGGCATAGATGAACTCCCTGTTTCCTGTGTTAATTCTTGGGCAAAGCTGTCCGTTTAAGTTTTCAAATCTCATTAGTCTGTTTCCTCTGTCTGATTTTGACCCAATGCTTATGAGTGTTCCTTGTCTTAGTTCTCTCCACTGCTTTTTAAGTCTTTCTCTCAATTTTCCTGTAAGGTGATTTTTGCAAAGCTTTTTCAAAAAGTCTTCTACCACCAAATACCACCGGTTTATCTGTGGGATATTGCTTAGCTTTGTATTGGATTTGGATTTTTAGAACAATTCCTTGTGTATTCCTTCTATGTATATTCTCTCTATTACCTTTCTTGCTATGGGTGCAGCTACAGATCCTCCAGATCCTCCATGCTCCACCAAAACGCCTACCACAAAGAGGGGATTTCTGTATGGAGCAAAGCAAACGAACCATGCGTGGTCCCTGAGTTTGTAGGGAAGATTCTTTCTTCTTGCGCTTATAGAAGCCACCTGGGCGGTGCCCGTCTTTCCGGCGATCTCTGCAATGGGAGAGTTTGCCATAATGCCCGTCCCAGACCTAACCACATCCCTCATAGCCTCCTTAACAAGGGCAAAGTGTTCAAGGGGTGCTTTTATAACCTTATATACAGTCTTTTTATTTTTCCAAACTACTCGCCCCTCTGGGTCCCTAATTTCTTTAACCAAGAAAGGTTTGTAAATAACTCCATCGTTTGCTATACCCATCACCATAAGGCACTGTTGAAGGAGGGTTGCCTTTAGGTACCCTTGACCTATGGACATATTGACCGTATCTCCCCCATACCACGGTTCCTTTTTGACCTTTCTTTTCCACTCGGGATTGGGCATTATGCCCTGTGCGTTTGGTAGTTCAAAGGGCACGCTTTCTCCAAAGGAAAAGTTCCTAAGGACGGCTTCCATCTTCCTTGGTCCAAGCCTGTAGTAGCAAAAGCTATAAAAATAAACGTCGCAAGAGTCTCGTATGGCGGTGCGCATGTTTTCCCAGCCGTGTCCACTCCTTAGCCAGCAGTAAAAATCCCTATTGCCGAGGGAAAACTTTCCTCTGCAAAAGACGCCCTCCTTTGGGCTCACTCCCTCCTGCAAAAGTCCAATTGCCAAACCAACCTTTATGACAGAACCCGGCGGATAAAAGGCGCTCAATGCCCTGTTAAAAAGAGGGTTCATAGGGTCCTTTTGATAATCTTCCCACTTATCGTATATCAGGTTTGGGTCGTAGGAAGGATAGCTCATCAAAGCTAAGACTTCTCCTGTGTCTGCCCTTAAAACTATTATCGCACCCGCCTTGTGCCCAGAGGCTTTAAAAACATCAAAAGCGATCTTCTGAATTCGGCTGTCTATTGTAAGAACCAAGCTGTTGCCTTTTTTGGGTGCGGTTTCCTTGTAGGTTCCTATAATTTTTCCCACCGCGTTGACGATGAGCTCTTCCGTGCCAACCCAACCAAGAAGCTGTTCATCAAAAACCCTCTCCAAACCCTGCCTTCCTACCAAACTCTGAAAGGATATTCTTTCCTTGTATTTCCCTATGTGTTCCTTTGTTGGATAACCCACATACCCCAAAAGGTGGGCACACTCTTCTCCAAAGGGATAAAACCTTTTTGGAAGCATGTTTATGAAAACACCCGGCAGGCGGTAGCTGTTGTTATAAAACTTATCCAACTCTTCCTGACCTTCCAACTTTCTTAAGAGTATAGGTTCAACGCTTCTTTTTTTGCTTTGCAAAAACTCATAAGACAGCTTTATACCAAATAGCTCATCAAGGTTTCTAAGGGTTTTTTCTAAAGTGCTTTTCTGCTCTATTAACTGAGGGTCCAAAAATAAGGCGTATTCGGGTATGTCGTAGGCTAACTTTATGCCGTTTCTGTCGAGGATGTTTCCTCTTTGGGCGTAGACTACCCTTCGCCTTATGTAGTTTCTCTTTGCTAAGTTTTTGTAATACTCCCCTTTAAAGATCTGTAAATAAAACAGCCTAAAGACTAAGGCCAAGTAAAGGAAGACAGAGAGCAATAGCACCAGTAGGAAGTTCCTACGTCTCATTTCTCAGCAATCTCTTTCAAAAATAATAAACCACCTCCCTGTTAATTTTGCTGTTGATTTTTCTTAGATAGCTCCACAAACCTTCGCCACTTTGCCTTATCAAACTTACAGATAACTCCTCCTCTTGTATGAACGATCGCCTTATCAAGGTCGCAGAAGAGGAGGACTGCATAAAGTGGATACTGTTCATTTCCCCAGCTTGGTGGAAAGAAGGCTAAGGTCTCTCCATTATCGCACTTGCTAAGGTCAGCATCCAAATCCTCAACTAAGCAGTAAATACGGTCTTTCTTTTCCTTGCTGGCGGTATCTGTCTTACCACAGGAGACCGCAAGGCTTAGGGCTACTGGCAAAGACATAAAAAGCAGGGTTCTTTTCATTTTAACACATCCCTTTTGTGGTCTTATATATGTTTTAAAACCGCTCAACTTTGGATTTTCTGATAGGGTTTATAAAAACCCTCATGATGTGCTAAACTTATCCTTTATGGATAGGAACTTTAAGATTGTTGCCTTTGGTTTGCTGGCCTTTCTTTTGATCCTTCTGCTCTATATATCCTTTATGGATAAGAGGGAAGAAGAAAGAGGGCATTTGTCCTCGGTGGTGGAAGAGAACCTCAAAGGGAAGACTCCGGGTGAAGAAAACAAAAAACTTCTTGAGGAAGCTACAAAAAAGCTCTCTGAGTTAAACTTTTTAACCCTTGATGGCAAAGAGGTAAAAATCTCCGATTACAAAGGAAAGGTTGTTTTGGTAAATTTTTGGGCTTCTTGGTGTCCTCCTTGTAAGGAGGAGATGCCCATCTTTGAAAAGGTTTATCAGAAATACAGCAACAAAGACTTTGTGATCCTTGCGGTGAATATGGACACATCCGAGGGAGCTTTGAAGGAATTTTTGGAGAAAAACCGTTACAGTTTTCCCATAGTTAGGATAAAGGGAGAGGCAGGGCTGAACATTCCCGGGCTTCCCACTTCATACTTGGTTGATAAAGATGGTTCCGTAAAGAAGATAAGGCTTGGAATATACAGGGAGTTAGAAGAGGACCTCTCCAAGCTACTACAATGAAGGTTTGGTATTTTACCCATAAAGGAAAGGTAAGACAGAATAACGAGGATGCCCTGCTGGTGGGAAAAGAGGTCATAAGAAGGGAGGTTATGGATGCACCCGCCTTTGGAGAAATGGAAGGAAAGCTCTTTGTGGTGGCGGACGGCTTGGGAGGGCATGCCAAGGGAGAGACCGCTTCTTATGAGGTTTTGAGAGTTCTTTCTGAGCTTGAGCCCTCTGATGAGAAAAGTTTGAACGATGCCCTTTGGAAGGCTAAAGAGACCCTTCTGGATTATGTTAAGAGGGAACCTTCTGCCTTTGGGCTTGGCACTGCCCTTGCGGGCGTAATCCTGGGAGATAAAGACATTATCGTCTTTAATGTGGGAGACTGCAGGGTCTATTTAAGGAAAGATGGAGATTTTGTAAAGGTATCCAGGGATCACACCCTGGTGGAGGACCTGATCATTGCAGGAAAAATAAGCGAAGAAGATGCCCGGTTTCATCCACAAAGGCACATTTTAACTTCAGCCATACTTGGAGACTACTCGGATTTTGAGCTTTACACAAAGAGAATTCCCAAAAAGGAAACAGCCCTGTTAATATGCTCAGACGGCTTTTGGGAGGAGTTCAGCAAAGAGGAGATGAGATTTTTTGCAAGCCTTGAAGAGCCCGTTGATGCAATTTTTCAAGCCTTAAAGGAAAAACCTCAGAGGGACAACGTCAGCTTCATATACCTAAAGCTCTAAGCTAACTTCCACTGGCAAGTCCCGTAGGAGATTATACAGTTCTGTCTTTGGTTCTAACCTATACCTTGGGTCCGCTTGCATGAGCACACTTTTGCCGTTTATTCTGCACTCTATTAAAAGCTCCGCTCCCTTTTCAGAAAGGCACAGGCTAACTGCCCTGTGGAGTTTTTCTAACTCTTTATCCGTAAGTTCCCTTTGAATCTTTAGACGCACATACCTTATTTTGCTTGAAAGAAAGTCTTCTATGGAATAAATTTCCTTTGCAACTACTTTTAGGCTTTCTGTCTCTTGGTCTTCTACTAAAGTTCCATGTACCACCACAAGCTCATCATCCTTTAGCCTTTCTTTGTTTTCTTCGTAGATTTCAGGCCAAAGGACTACCTCACCAATGCCCGTTTTGTCAATGAGATTAAAGACCGCATACAAGCTTCCCTTTGAGTTCTTCTTTACCTTCAGCTCCGATATTACGCCCGCAAAGGTATATTCGCCCTCCTCCAAGTCCTCTATATTTTCCAAAGGTACCACTTTTCCGCTAAGTAGCTTTTCGTATGGGTCCAGAGGATGCTGGGCAAGGTAAAAGCCAAGTACCTCTCTTTCATACTTGGAGTAGTCCTCTTGGACCTTTTGAGTTATTTGAAAGAGCCCTCTTGTAGAGTAGAGGCTGTCCTTTTCGGATAGCTTAGAGAGCATTTCTGCCCTTGACATTCCGGTGAAGTCAAAGGCACCCGCCTTTATTAGTGCTTCCAAGACCTTTTTATTCACCTTTACACTTTTAACAAAGTCCGCAAGGCTCTTCCACCTACCATTTCTCTTTGACACTATAAGCCTGGCGGTTTCCTCTCCCACACCCTTTATCCTTGCCAAGCCAAACCTGATCTTTTTCCTATCCTCTATGACAAAATCCGCGTCGCTTTTGTTTATATCCGGTGGTAGTATTTGTATTCCAAAGTTCGTTCTTGCGTCGTTTATTAGGTTTATAAACTTCCTGTCGGATTTTTCCATTGAGAACTTTACAGCAAAGAACTCCTCAGGATAGTACACCTTCATGTATGCGGTCCAGTAAGAAAGGTAGCCGTAGGCTACGGAGTGGGATTTGTTGAAGGAGTAGCTGGCAAATTTTTCTATGTCTTCCCAAAGCTCTACGATCTTTTTCTCTGGGTAGCCCCTTTCAACTGCACCTTTTATAAACTTTTCTTTCATCTCCTGCATAACTTCCTTTTTCTTCTTTCCTATGGCTTTACGCAATGTGTCTGCTTCACCCGGAGTAAATCCTGCCAATATCTGGGACGCCTTCATTATCTGCTCCTGATAGACCCAGACGCCGTAGGTTTCTTTTAAGATGGGCTCAAGTTCTGGGAACGGATACTCTATTGGCTCCCTTCCGTGCTTTCTGTTTATGTAGCTGTCCACCAGACCGCTTTTGAGGGGTCCAGGTCTGTATAGGGCTAAAACCGCCACTATATCGTCAAAGCTGTCCGGCTCAAGCCTCTTCAATAGGTTCTTCATACCGCTACTTTCCAACTGAAAGACGCCGGAGGTAAGTCCCTTCTTCAAAAGTTCATAGACCTTTGGGTCGTCCAAGGGAAGTTTTAAAAACTCTATCTCCTTTCCGTGCCTTTGTGCCACCATTTGACGCATCTTCTCAAGCTCTGTGAGGGTCTTGAGACCCAAAAAGTCCATCTTTACGAGTCCAACCTCTTCAAGCTTTACCATATCAAACTGGGTGGCGAGCTCTCCGTCATCGTAGTAAAGGGGCACAAGCTCCTCCAAGGGAACGGGAGATATAACCACGCCCGCTGCGTGGAGGGATGTATGCCTTGTTAAGCCTTCCAAACGTAACGCTATTTCCAAAAGCTTTTTAATCTCTGGGTTTTCTTGGGCAAGCTTTCTTAACTTCTTTGCGTTGATTTCAATATCGGTTCTGTGCTTTCCGTATTTTTCAAGAAGTTCCTCTATGGGTGTCAGTAGCATTTCACTCCAAGGATAGCCAAGTGCATTGCACATCTCCACGGGGGTATGAGCTTTGCCAACTTGTCCGCCTCTGATAGGGGAGTCCCAAGC
>AGQM01124785.1_pt1 | contig 11949 bp, 10 predicted proteins | sample 1512301 | NCBI WGS metagenome assembly AGQM01 (sample SAMN07436262, study PRJNA71319) | hot springs metagenome | isolation source: samples from 5 sites along the outflow channel of Bison Pool, an alkaline... | place: USA: Yellowstone National Park
CGACTCTACCCAGTAAGAGTGATCATTAACGTGGAAGAGAAGATCCATCTCAAAATCATCTCCGTTTGACAAAGTAACTTTGGCATTTGCTATGTAAGAAAAATCAATCTTTCCAGTTTGCCTTTTAGCAAGGCAAATCAACCTATTCCTTACGTATCTCTCCAGCCAGTTTCCTGAGAGAAAATTCAGTGCTTGTGGAGATCTGCTGGCTCTTGCTACTAGCAGACACCTGGGCGCCCTGAAGTATCTATACTCTTCCAAAATGCAATCTTGTATAGCTCTGTGGCAACCTGGCAAGTTGTGCCAATTACTTGTTGAGGTTCGTCTCTAAGGTTTATTGAGAAAGATTTTCCGCTGTTCATACTTGACTTAATCATTCCATAGAATCTTTTGATCAAAGAGTACTGACTGCCCATAAGGTCAGCTATTTGAGCTAGCTTCTCCTCTTCTTCCCCCATATCTACGCTTCTGATCTTTATGTTTTTCGAGTTTAAGAAAGATTCTACCTTCGATATGTCAACTTCTAGCATGTTAGAAGCAGCTACTTTTTCCCTATCTCTCGGTGCATCGTCTGGTAGACTATTCTCTATTGTTTTATGGATGGCAGCCCGATCCTTTTGAGAGTTTTGATCTGTAGCTTGGGATATCTCTAATCTGGAAGATTTTTTAAGAGCAACCTGTAGTTGCTGATAGATACCTCTAGCTTCTTTCACTAAGTTTTCTAGGATAGCTTGCTGACTGCTGATCTGCTCACTATGTTCAGCTAGCTTTACAGATATAGCCTGCGTAAGATCCTTACCCCAAACCTGCAGAAAACTTTGATAACTTTCTAGAAGACGCAGCCCGAACTCTTCAAGATCAGCTTGGATAGACTGTAACCTCTGAGAAGTCTCGTCTGCCAATCCTTCTCCTAACTTGATTAAGGTTTTGTCGAGTTCTTGGCCCAGCCATGAAGATATCTCTCTAATGACCTCTCGCTGCCAGGCCTCTAGTCTAGGATTGGCCTTGTAACGGCGGGCAACGTAAACACCCAATGAGAAACCAACAGCCACTCCAATTAACAAAGCCAAAACGAGGTCCATCAGATTGGCTCCTTGCCCCTATTGTTACTTTTTGTCTAGGTTAACTAGGTTACCCGCCTGTTTCAAGATTCTCAGGCAAGAAGAGGCGTATCTTGTCCTGAAGAGCCGAGCAGGGATCCCAACCAGCTTTGTTGGAGCGCTTTCTGGGCGGGAGTGAGCTCAGGCAAGGCCTCGAGGGTGTACACATCCGGGCGGGGTGGATCCAAGGGGATCCAGAAGTGCTTCAACTGATCGCCCTGAAAGACGCTCAGGCAGATGGCCTGGTGGGGCTGGTAGGCCGCCAAGCGTTCTGGCAAGTTGGCAGCGCTTACCCGGAAGCCATCCAAGGCCACCAACTCATCGCCAGCCCAGATGCCGGCTTTTTGAGCGGGGGATCCCATCTCGACGGCGCTGATGCGATTGCCTTCGCCGTTGAAGTTGAGGCCCAGGTAGGGGGGAGGGTTGGGTCGGCTGAAGTGAACCTTGAGGGTGAGGCCAAAGGGGTGGAGGTAGGCGTTGTAGTCTAGCTCTTCCGTGCCGTCCACATAGGCGGCGAAAAAGGGGCTGAGATCGGCGCCGGCTGCCCGCTCAAACGCCTCTTGCAAGTCTTGGTTGCTGTAGCCTTTCTCTGTCCGACCAAAGCGCTGCCACAGATCCCGCAGGGCCGTGTCCAGGGATCCCTGCCCCCCTGAGAGGTGGCGAATGTGCAGATCTAGCAGCCAGCAGACCAAAGCGCCCTTTAGGTAATAGGAAACCTGGCTGTTGAGGCTATTTTCGTGGGGACGGTAGAGCTTGATCCAGGCGTCGAAACTGGATTCTCGCAGCGATTGTACGGCTCGACCTGGAGTGCGCTGCAGCCGGCCAATTTGCTCGGCCAGGATCTTTAAAAAATCTTCGGCGCTGAGGATCCCTGCCCGCAGCAAGATGACATTTTCGTAGTAGCTGGTTGCCCCCTCGCAAAACCACAGACAGTCCACGTAGTTTTCTTGGTTGTAGTTAATTTTCTCCAAAGCCAGAGGGCGCAGCCGCTTGACGTTCCAAGCATGGAAAAGCTCATGGGCCAGCAGCGCCAAAAAGCGGCGGTAGGAGTGGGGCTGATGCAGCTCCAGTCCAGAATAATTGAGGGTGGCACTGTACTTGTGCTCCAGGCCGCCAAATCCCCCGGCTGACAAATGCACAATAAACCAGTAGCGGTCGTAGGGCAGCTCGCCAAAAAACGCCGCCGTGGCCCGGACAATTTTCTCGGCATCGGCCACCGCTTGCTCCAAATTTAGGGTGCCCGCTCCCCAGACCACGAAGTAGTGAGGGATCCCTTCCACCGCAAACGACCGCAACTGGTGCAGGCCCACCTCCACCGGGCTATCCACCAGCTCGTCGTAGTCTGCCGCCACAAAAGACTGGCCGGAAGCAGCATCCTCAGAAGAAGACCTCAAAGGTCGCAAACTGGTGGCGACGTGCCAGTCGGGTTTGGGAGGGATTATCGTCAAGGTGTAGGGCTCCCGCTCGCGACCGGGCACGTAGAGAAAGAGCGCCGCCCCGTTGAAGTAGGCGTGGGTGAGATCCAAATGGTTGGTGCGCACCGTCAGCTCGTAGGCGTAGACCCGATAGCGGATCGCGACAGCCGAACAGCGGGGCGGCTCGATCTCCCAAGTGTGCTTATCTACCTTCCGCCAGGCCAAAGGGATCCCTTGCTCCGTTGCTGCCTGAAACTCTTGCACATGGCGGGCATATTCCCGCACCAGGTAGGATCCCGGCGTCCACACCGGCAGCCGCAGTTGCAGAGGTACTTCTGGATCCACCTCTTGGATCTGTAGTTCCACCTCCAAAAGGTGATTGGCCGGCTCCGGCATCCGCACCGTGAAATGCTGACGGCTTAGCTGAGAAGGGGCGGCAACCCCACCCTGCGCGATCCCCATATAACTTTCCTCGCACCTCCCGCCTGCACCGTCCCAAAACAGTGCGCTAGAGGCATATCTTGGACAGGAGACAAGACTTCAAAGATGTAGCTCCTGCTACAAAGATATCCAAGCAGAGTCTTTTAGCTTAGGATAATCTTGCCGCCGAGGTCATTTTTGAGTCAAGGGTGGCTTGGGTCAATAGCGGGCAGCTCAACCCCGGCACTCCTGGCTGATCTTGTTGGGTTGATTCTAAGGGATAAACTGACCTTAAAAGGTTGAAGAATATGGCAGTGGCCATTGCAGAAAAATCTCTGGTTGCAGCCTTCAAACAGTTGGGAGGGCCTCACCATCCTCCGGTTATCGAAACGTTTGAGCGCGGTAAGACCATCTTCTTTCCTGGGGATCCGGCGGAGCGGGTTTACTTTTTGGTGAAAGGAGCTGTCAAGCTCTCGCGGGTCTACGAAATGGGGGAAGAAATTACCGTCGCTCTCCTGCGGGAAAACAGCATCTTTGGGGTGCTCTCCTTCATCACGGGGCAGCGCTCCGACCGCTTCTATCACGCGGTGGCCTTTACCCGCGTCGAGCTGCTCTCTCTGCCCATCGAACAGGTGGAAAAATCCTTGCGGGAGAACGCTGAGCTCTCCATGTTGCTCCTCAAGAGCCTGTCTTCCCGCATCTTGCAGACGGAGATGATGATCGAGACGCTGGCCCACCGCGACATGGGATCCCGTCTGGTCAGCTTTCTACTGATCCTCTGCCGCGACTTCGGGGTGCCCGGCCCCAATGGAGTCACCATCGATCTCAAGCTATCCCACCAGGCCATTGCGGAAGCGATCGGCTCCACTCGCGTCACCATCACTCGTCTGTTGGGGGAGCTGCGCAAGAAGAACTACATTTCCATCCACAAGAAAAAGATCACCGTCCACGACCCAATGCAGCTTGGCCATCGCTTTGCCTAGGGGGAGAAGCTGCCCCTAGGGCCGTTTCCAGGAATTTACCAGTCGGGACAATCCCTCCCTCTGGGAGAGGAGTAGCCGTGCCACCAGGGCAGGGCAGCGACGAGGGAACCTCCCCTCAACCACCAGGGGCTGAGAGCGATCCTTGGGGGGAGGCTTGCTGCTGGGCCAGAGCAGCCAAGATCTTTTCCCCCATTTCCCGACAGCCGACGAGGGTCATCCCCTCAGAGTAGATGTCGGCAGTGCGGTAGCCCTGGGCCAAAACCGCCTCGACGGCCTGTTCGATGCGGTCGGCAGCCTGGGGCTGATCCAAGGAGTAGCGCAGCAGCATTGCCCCGGAGAGCACCTGGGCAATGGGGTTGGCCTTGTCTTGTCCGGCAATATCCGGGGCTGACCCGTGTACGGGTTCGTACACCCCAGGGCCAGAGGATCCCAAAGAGGCAGAGGGCAACATGCCGATGGACCCGGTCAGCATCGCCGCCTCGTCGGAGAGGATATCCCCGAAGAGGTTCTCCGTGAGAATGACGTCAAACTGCTTGGGCCAGCGCACCAACTGCATGGCAGCATTATCGACGTACAGGTGGGACAGCTCCACGTCGGGGTACTCAGCCGCAATGGCGGTAACCCGCTCCCGCCACAGTTGTGACACTTCCAGGACATTCGCTTTATCCACCGAGCAGAGCTTGCGCCGGCGTTTGCGGGCCAGTTCAAAAGCCACACGGGCAATGCGATCCACCTCCGCCTCGCTGTAGGCCATGGTGTTCACACCCCGCCGGGATCCCTTGGCATCTGTGAAGATCCCTTTGGGTTGGCCGAAGTAGATGCCGCCGGTGAGCTCCCGCACCACCACCAGGTCGATCCCGGCAACCACCTCCGGCTTGAGGGAAGAGGCCTGCACCAGTTGCGGAAAGATCTTCACCGGGCGCAAGTTGGCAAACAGCCCCAGGCCCGCCCGCAAGCCCAACAAAGCCCGCTCAGGGCGCTTCTCCCGCGGCAGGGTGTCGTACTTAAAGTCGCCAACTGCCGCCAAGTAAACAGCATCGCTCTCCTGGGCCATTTTCAAGGTCTCTGGCGGCAAGGGATCCCCCGTGGCTTCGTAGGCGGCCCCGCCAATCAAGCCCTCCTGCCACTGGAGGGAAAACCCCACCTGAGCGGCAACCGCATCCAAAACCGCCCGCCCCACCTGCATGATTTCAGGACCGATCCCATCTCCGGCCAGGGCTGTAATCCGATAGGTTCGGACAGCAGAGGAAGGAACGCTCATGGGCGGTCACAGCAAAAGAATGCGTAGCGATATTACCATCCCTTGGCCCCCAGGTTTGCCGAAAAGTCCCCCACGTCCAAAAAAAGTGCAGCCCGGCCACCGGCCTGCTGCACTCAGAGTTATCAAGCCGATATTCTGCCCTCTAGAACAGGCCCAGGGTGACCCACTTATCCAGAGGCAAGGTGGCGCCAATGCCCAAATAGAGGGTGACCAAGGTGCCGATCAAAAACACCGTCGTCGCCACGGGGCGGCGCAGCGGATTCTGAAACTTGTTGACGTTTTCGATGAAAGGCACAAACAGAAGGCCGACCGGAATGGCCGACATCAGGGCAATGCCCAAGAGCTTGTTGGGAGCAATGCGCAAAATGTGAAACGCGGGGTAGAGATACCACTCCGGCAGAATTTCCAGCGGCGTGGCAAAGGGATCCGCCGGCTCGCCGACACCCGCCGGATCCATGACCGCCAGGCCGACAATCACCCCAATAGTGCCCAGGATCACCACCGGGAACATAAAGAGCAAATCGTTGGGCCAAGCGGGCTCCCCGTAGGTCATGTGGCCCATGTTCTTCTTCAGCTTGGCCAAAACTTTGGGATTGTCTAGGTCAACTTTGCGGGTAATCGCCTCGGTTGCTATCACTTGCTTTGAGACCGGCATAGCCATTCTCCTTGTCTAGGGCAAAAGTTCTGAAAAGATGCATCCAGGGTGCCCGGCTCACAAGAACCGGTTTGGGATCACAAAGGCCCGGAGATGCCCTGGCGGCGGATCATCAGAAAGTGCATCGTCATGAAGACCGCCGTCAGCCAAGGCAACACAAAGGTGTGCAGGCTGTAGAAACGGGTGAGGGTGGCTTGGCCAACTGCCTCGCCGCCGCGGATAAGCTGGACCAGGGCATCCCCCACCACCGGAATGGCACTGGGCACCCCGGAGACGATCTTGACTGCCCAATAGCCCACCTGATCCCAAGGCAGGGAGTAACCGGTAACCCCAAAGGAAACCGTCAGTACCGCCAAGATCACGCCGGTTACCCAGGTCAGCTCGCGCGGCTTCTTGAACCCCCCCGTCAGGTAAACCCGGAAGGTGTGTAGAATCATCATCAACACCATCATGGAAGCACTCCAGCGGTGGATGGAGCGCAGCAGCCAGCCGAAGTTGACCTGGGTCATGATGTAGTTGACCGATTCAAAAGCCTCGGCCACCGTTGGACGGTAGTAAAAAGTCATGGCAAAGCCGGTGGCAAACTGAATGAGGAAGCACACCAGCGTGATGCCGCCGAGGCAGTAGAAGATGTTAACGTGGGGCGGAATGAATTTTCCGGTTGCGTCATCGACGAAAGGCGTGATCTCCAGCCGCTCGTCTAGCCAGTCGTAAACTTTGCTCATGATGCCTGCAATTTTTAGAGTTGGATATCCAGGGCGGGGCGGGCCCACTCCCTATAGCACTGTAACACAATTCGTTAACACGATCATGAAGTCGGGCTCAGCTTTGAGACAGGGATCCCTACACCAACAGCCCAAACGCCTGCTGATGTCTCATCTTGTTCACGTTTCTTAGTATTTCTTAGCTTCTTCTTCAGTTTGGGATCCGATGATTGCGCAGAAGCCGAGATCTGGGGAAAGCAGTTGCAGAGGGTTGGGGATCGGATGGGGGTTACGCCAGGCTGTCCGAGTTTTGTTGCTAGGGTGCCTGCTCTGGGCGAGTTTGGGCATTGGCGCCTGTCAGGTGCAGGCCAGCCGCTGGGGGGAAGAGCAGCAACTGCTGGCGCAGGCGTGGGCCTATGTGGATCGGGCCTACGTGGATCCGGGTTTCAACGGACAGAACTGGTGGCAGGTGCGCCAGCGCTTTCTCTCTCGGCCCCTGAAGGATCGGCAAGAGACCTACCGGGCCATCGAGGAGATGCTGGCAACTCTGGGGGATCCCTACACCCGCTTTTTGGACAGGGAGCACTACCTCAGCCTGCAGACTTCCACTGCTGGCGAGTTGAGCGGCGTCGGCCTCCAGATTGCCATCGACGGGCAGGGGGCAGTACGGGTCATCGCCCCAATGGAGGGGACTCCTGCCGAGCGGGCCGGGATCCAACCTCAAGATGAGATCCTGGCGGTGGATCAGGTGCCAGTGGCAGGGCTGAGCTTGGATGAGGTGGCAGAACGCATGCGCGGCCCCAGCGGCACAACCGTTAGCCTACGGCTAAGGCGGCAGGAGCGCATCTGGGAGGTGGAGCTGGTGCGGCAGTCCATCCTGATCAACCCGGTGCGCACCGGTTTTTTCAAGCTGCCCCAGGGGGAGGTAGCCTACATCCGCCTCAGCCAGTTTAACGGCAATGCCGCCGCTCAAGTGCGTCAGGCCATCCAGGCCGCAGAAGCGCGAGGAGTGCGGGGCTACATCCTCGATCTGCGCAACAACCCCGGAGGGTTACTGCAGGCGGCCATTGAGATTGCTCGCTTTTGGATCCCCAAAGGCGACATCGTGCGAGTGACGGATCGCTACGGCATTCAGGACGGCATTCCCGCCACCGGCGAAGTCCTCACGGCAGCCCCCTTGGTCGTCTTAGTGAACCAGGGCAGTGCCAGCGCCAGCGAAGTCTTGGCGGGGGCGTTGCAGGACAGCGGACGGGCGCAACTGGTGGGAACGCGCACCTTCGGCAAGGGGCTGATCCAATCCCTGCTGGAGCTGGCGGACGGCTCGGGGCTGGCCGTGACCACTGCCAAATACCTCACCCCCAACGGCCACGACATTCATCGCCAAGGGATCCAGCCCGATGTGGAGGTGGCCGCGGGCCCTGTTCCCCTGACGGCAGAAAGCCTGGGCGGCCCTGAGGATGGGCAGTTGCAGCGGGCTTTGGAAGTGTTGGGGGCGACTTTGTCGGTGGCCCAGGGGATCCCAGCGGCAGCTAACACCTGAGGGGGAGAAGGGGAGTGCCTGTTTGTCTGCGATTCGTTTTAGGATCGGGTTTAGCCGTCCACTTGGCCCTGCTCTCGATCCCTCTGGCATGAATGCCCTGCAAAAATTTCACCACTTCTTCAACTGCTGCATTGGCGCCTGGCACACCGAGCGCACCTACCACTATTTGGATCGAGGGGAGGTGGAGCGTTCGCGCACCGACTTCACCATTCGCACCCTCACCCCTGAGCTCAAGGAGAAGGTACTGGCCGACAACAACTACCCCAACCACGGTGTGGACGGGTTTTTGGGCTTCCACCTGGCGTTTGAGACGGTTTCCGAAAAAGGGGAGGAGGCTGGGCAAGAGCTAAACATGCTCTTCGTGCCCCGGCGAGAAGGGCCCCGTGGGCTGGAGGGCGACTACTTGCGGGATCGGGCCTATGAGGAAGACCGCCCCATAGTGGCCAGCTTCCGCTTCGATCCCGGATCCCTGCAACTGGTGATGACCACCACCTACACCCGCGTCGTTGCTGTGGATACCATCACCTTGCTTAACCCACGCCTGCGCCTGCGCCAGATCCTCACCTACCAACGACCCCCTCACGGTCAGCCCTTGGAGGAGCTGCTGCTGGTGGGGTTTGGGGTAGAACAAAAGCTTACCTAGGGGGGTTTATCGGTGGATCCGGAGTTGATCCCTCCCGAAGACTTGCGCCTGCCCCAGCATCTGGCCCGGATTGAGGCCAGCTTTGAGCGGGGACAATACCGTCGGGTTCTGGAACAGGTGAAACAGGCCCAAAGCCGCTACCCGCAAGCGGGCAAGCTGCGGCTCTGGCAGGCCCTGGCCGAGGAGGCCCTTGGAGAGACCCAGGAGGCGATCCGCTTGGCGCAAACCTTGCTGGGCAACCCGGATCCGGAAGTGGCTCAACAGGCCCGCTACGTGTTGGGCATCTGGCAGGCTCCGCGTCTGCGGCGACCAGCAGAGTGGTTGCTCGAAATCCCAGATCTCAGCCATCTGGAAGAGGCCGAGCCAGGGGAACGCCGTCTGGTCTATGAGCGCCCCCGCCGCCCAGCTTCCCTGCCAAAAGTCGCCGATCCCATCCGCCGCGAGGCTGCTCCCCCCTTGAATACCCAACGGCTGACGTGGGTGTTGATCGGGATCCTTTTCGCCCTGCTAGCGGTGATGGCCTGGCTGCCCTAGCCCAGCCCTGGGTCGGCGCAGAGACAGGCTGCCTGACCCAAAAGCAGCAACAGCCGCCCTCGTCGCCCCCGAGTTGAAGAGAGATACTGGGAATAGGGATGGCTGTAACCCTTGGCTGCAGATGCTGGGCGAGCGTCCCAGTTGGATCCCGGGCAACAGTAGGTAACCAGCGGAGGTTGAGAGTGGCTACACAGACATTGGTCATCGATGCAGTAGAGCAGTTGGGCTTGCGGGTCACTCTGGGAGATATTGCCTCCAGCACAGGCCTGGCCCTAGAGGAGGCCAAACAGGAGTTGCTGAAGTTAGCCCAAAAGGCTGGGGGGCATCTCCAGGTTTCGCGGCAGGGGGAGATTGCCTACGTTTTCCCGCCCGACTTTCGCGACATTCTCAAGCGCAGGGAGCAGCAGGATCGGCTGGCAGCCTTGCGACGCAAGCTGTGGGGCGGCTTTCTCTACGGGCTGCGCATCTCCTTCGGCATCCTGTTGGTGGTGTCGATTATCCTCATCACCCTGGCGTTGATAGCTCTGCAGATGGCCAGCAGTCGTGAAGAGGGCAGCGGCAGTCGCAGTCGCTCGCGCGAGGTGGGGTTCTTCTACTTCCCCAACCTTTGGGTGGGCAACCCCTTCTGGAGTCCCTACCCCTACTACGGGGGCTATTCCGGTCGGGCGCAGCCCCGCCGGGAAAAATCGGAGATGAACTTTTTGGAGGCGGTGTACAGCTTCCTGTTTGGGGACGGGGATCCCAACGCCAACCTGGAAGAGGAGCGCTATGCCTTGATCGGCCAAGTGATCCGCGCCAACGGGGGGGTGATCGCCGCCGAGCAGGTGCTGCCCTACCTGGATGTGGAGCCGGGATCCCCGGCCCTAGAATACGAAGACTATATGCTGCCCATTCTGCTCAAGTTCGACGGCCAGCCGGAGGTAAGCGAGGACGGCGATATCGTCTATCGCTTCCCAGAGCTACAGGTGGCCGCCTCAGAGCGCCGCTCCAAGAAGATCCCGGAGGTGTTGCAAGAAAAACCCTGGGTGTTTAGCCGCGCCACCCCTGAGCAACTGACCCTAGCTGCTGGCTTGGGTGTGCTCAATTTCCTCTTGGCGGCCATTCTCTACGGGGCGCGGGAGGAGGTGGCAGCCGCCGCTGGCAGCAACGCCTTTTTGGCGTTTATCTACCCGCTGATTGGATTCCTCTTTCTCTACGGCACGCTGTTTTTGGCAGTGCCTGCAGTGCGGTGGCTGACGTTGCAGTTCCGCAACCAGGGGGTGGAGCGCCGCAATCGCATCCGGCGGTTCTGGCAAGAGCGGCTGAAGCGTCCCTCCGAGGCGCTGCTGCGCAAGCTCGACTTTGCCCGCCGCTTCCGCCGCCAAGAAGTGGTGCGGGAGTCGGACACCATCTACTCTACGGAGCGGGATCTGATCGAGCAGCGGGACTACCGGCTGGACGAGCCGGCCTTTCGCCAGCTTTTGCAGCAGGAGCAACCCCTGGAAAGCAAGTCGGAAGAGGTGCCCCGGCCTCGTCTCTAGCGAGGGGTTGAGGCCTGCCCAAGGGTCTTATCGAGCCATGGCCAATGCCAGTAGCGCGCAAGGCAAGCAACAGGATGGGAGGCAGGGGGGCCTGGTCCGCCTGGGGATCGACGTGGGAGGCACCTTCACGGATCTGGTGCTCCTCCAGGAAGGCCAGATCCGGACAGCCAAGGTGCTCTCCACCCCCAGCCCAGAAGCGGGGGTCTTTGCCGCCCTGGACAAGCTGGGCCCAGTTGAGGTGGACGTGTTCTGCCACGGCATGACGGTGGCCACCAACGCCCTCTTGGAGCGCAAGGGATCCCCCACCCTGTTTCTGACCACGGCGGGCTTCCGGGATGTGCTGGCCATTGGTCGCCAAAACCGCCCTTCCCTTTACGACCTCACCCAGCCCAAGCCGGAGCCGGTGGTGCCCCGCCACCACTGCCTGGAGGTGAAGGAGCGCTGCAGCGCCAGTGGCGCGGTCGAGCCGCTAACTGAGGAGGAGATCCAGCGCGTAGTCCGGGAAGTGGGGGAGCGGGTACAGCGGGATGGGATCCGCGCCGTGGGAGTGGGGTTTTTGTTTTCTTTCCTCTATCCAGAACACGAGCAGCGCTTGGGGGCGGCTTTGCGACAGGCCTTTCCCAGCTTGCATGTTTCCCTCTCCTGCGAGGTGGCGCCAGAGTTTCGGGAATACGAGCGCTTCAGCACCACGGCCATTGATGCCTACCTCAGCCCAGCGCTGGCGGGCTACCTCCACCGCTTGGCCCAGGGCTGCCGGCAGCGAGGGATCCCCGAACCCCTGATCATGCAATCCTCCGGCGGCGTCACCTCCATTGCTCAGGCAGCAGCCCACGCCTCGGTGGCGCTGCTTTCGGGGCCGGCGGGCGGCGTTTACGGAGCGGCCTACCTGGGCCGGCTGAGTGGCTACTCCCATCTGCTTAGCCTGGACATGGGAGGAACCAGCACCGATGTGGCCCTCATTCAGGACGGCATCCCCCAGGTTACCCCGTCAGCGGTAGTGTGCGGCCTGCCGGTGCAGCAGCCCCAGATCGACATCCACACGGTCAGTGCTGGGGGCGGATCCCTGGCCTCCCTGCTACCCGGGGGCGGGCTGCAGTGGGGCCGGAAAGTGCCGGCTCCACCCTGGGCCGGCCTGCTACGGTCGGGGGGGAACGGCTCCCACGGTAACCGATGC
>AGQM01006656.1_pt1 | contig 11887 bp, 15 predicted proteins | sample 1512301 | NCBI WGS metagenome assembly AGQM01 (sample SAMN07436262, study PRJNA71319) | hot springs metagenome | isolation source: samples from 5 sites along the outflow channel of Bison Pool, an alkaline... | place: USA: Yellowstone National Park
AGGACTTGGAGGCCTCGGTGAAGAACGCCGATGTTGCTGTGGTGTCCACGGACCACTCGGCGTATCGTATCGAGGTTGCTAGAATAACCGCGCACATGCGGACGCCTCTTGTAATAGATGCCAGAGGCGTGGTAAAGCCAGACCCAGCCACCTACTCGATAGACCTAGGCAGATGGCCTTAACACGCCCTGGATCTTCTTCGCGGCCTCGTAAGCCTCAACAACGGCGTTGATGTTAGCCTCTATGTATCTCTTCGGCACATACTCAGGCACGGCCTTGACGATGCTTTCCAGCGAGATAAGCCCGCTGACCGCCGCAAAGGCGGCTGCCATTATTAAGTTTACCACAGGCCATCCTGCCACCACCAAGCCGTATTTCAGCGCGATTGATGTGGCGTCTATTGCTATGTACCAGTCGGCAGACGTCCTCGTGTTTACTATATATACTGCGCCGGGCTTGCCGTACTGCCTCACGTCCGTCTGTTCTAATATACGCCCATCTAAAACCACGACGTAGTCCGCCTTCTTAACCGAGGAGTGGAGGAGGGTTTCGCCGATTCTGAGATACGCCCTTACAATGGCGCCTCTCCTCTCTGCGCCGAACTCCGGCAGGGCCTGCGCCTTTTTGCCCTCGAGCGCCGCGGCGTATGCCAATAGCTGGGCGGCGGTGACGGCGCCTTGACCGCCCCTCCCTAGGAAGATCACCTCGTACATGATACCCACCAACTACATATGTTTATAACTTTTTCTAATTAGTTTAACTGTAGCCTTCAGAGGGTGTGTTTTTAAAGGCTGTATTTTATACCAATCATCTTCATTTACTACGGTTCTATATACCACTATAAAATATATAAATGGGAAACAAAAACACAACGTGCTTCCTCTATCAAGACCGGCGCCGGCGTCTGCCGGCATGACCGGCACCTGGCGTACCTATAAGCCTGTCGTTAACCTGCAGAAATGTATAGACTGCGGGCTGTGCTGGCTGTATTGCCCTGAGTCTGTGATAGACTGGGAGAAGGGATACAAAATACAGATAGACTACACGTACTGCAAAGGTTGCGGGATCTGTGCAGATGTATGTCCTGTAAAAGCAATCGACATGACGCCTGAAGAGGGGATATGAAGACTTTAACCGTACAAAAAACGGCCTTGACGGGGAACTACGCGGTGGCCTACGCTACTAAGATGGCAAAGCCGCATGTAATCGCGGCTTACCCCATCACGCCGCAGACCTCCATCGTGGAGAAGCTGGCTGAGTTCGTCGAGAAGGGCGAGTTAAACGCAAGCTTCGTCAACGTGGAGTCCGAATTCGCCGCTATGTCTGTGGTATATGGGGCGGCTATGGCGGGGGCCAGGGCCTTCACCGCCACCTCTTCCCATGGGCTCTTGTATATGTACGAAGCTACTTGGTGGACTGCGCTTAGCAGAGCCCCTGTGGTAATGGCGGTGGTGACGCGCACAATTGGGCCGCCTTGGAATATTCATGTGGAGCATAACGATATTCTTACGTTGAGAGATGCCGGCTGGATAATAGCCATGGCGGAGACCGTGCAAGAAACCTTCGACTTGACGCTACAGGCCTTTAGAATAGCCGAATCCGCCGCCCTCCCCACGGCGGTCGGAGTAGATGGGTTTGTGCTTAGCCACTCCACAGAGCCCGTGGAGATACCTCCGCAGGAGGTTGTCGACAAATACCTGCCCCCACGCAGACCCGACGTGCCCATGTTGCTCCGCCCTGGGGAACCCGTCACGTTTGGCAACTTGCCTTCCGACGACAAAATCCATGCAAGACACAAGGTGGCCGCGGTCTACGAGGCGCAGCAAGAAGCCAAGAAGGTAATAAGTCAAGCTGACGAGGAATACGGAAGGCTGACGGGTAGACGTTACGGGGGGCTCGTGGAGTGGTATAGAGCAGGCGACGCCAAACATATAGTGGTATGCGCAGGGGCTTGGTGTAGCGACGCTAAACATGCCGTAGATTCCCTGAGAGCTCGCGGGGTTCCCGTGGGTCTTATGAGGATTCGCTTCGTGAGGCCGTTTCCAAGAGAGGAGGTGGCTAAACTAGATCAGTACGAGACGGCGGTGGTCTACGACAGAGACATCACGCCCGTGGGCGGCATCTTAGGCCTTGAAGTAAAAGCCGCCCTATCCCGCGCTAGAGTTGTAAATATTGTCGCCGGCATAGCAGGCATAGATTTCGACAGCCGTCATTTTTATGAGACGATACGAAACGCCATAGATGGGGAGTACAGAGATCTGGTGTTTGTGGTATGAGCTTCCGTATAGACCAGCTACCGAAGAGGAAATACGTGGTGCCAGGTAACGCCGCATGTGCTGGTTGCGGCATGATGATTGGGTTGAAAATACTCGGCATGGCGCTGGGCGAGGAGGCTGTATTGTCAATACCGGCCAGCTGCGCCGCCGTTGTACAGGGCTTAACACCAAAATCCGGCGTCGCTATGCCGATTTTGAACGTGCCGTTTGCCTCCGCGGCGGCCGTCGCGACGGGCATAGCTGAGGCGTATAGGATGCTTGGCGTGAAGGGCCATGCGGTTGTGTGGGCGGGCGACGGCGGCACGGCTGATATAGGCTTTGGCACTGTGAGCGGCGCAGCTGAGAGAAACAGCAACATCATCTACGTGATGTACGACAACGAGGCGTATATGAACACCGGCATACAGCGTAGTAGCTCTACGCCGCGCGCCGCCTGGACCACCACAACTCCTACGGGTAAACGTGAGAGGAAGAAAGACGTGGCGCTCCTAATGGCCATGCACGGCGTTCCATACGTCGCCACAGCCAGCATAGCCTACCCGCAGGACTTCTACCGAAAGCTAAAGAGGGCCTCCGAGATACAGGGGTTCAAGTTCATCCACCTCCACGCCCCGTGTCCGCCTGGCTGGAGGTATGACCCGGCGAAAACGGTGGAAATTGCAAAACTCGCGGTTGAGACAGGGGCTTGGATACTTTGGGAGTGCGACAACGGACAACTTAAGCTGAATCCGCCCAGCACGGTGTATGTAGATAGGGCGAAGAGAAAGCCTTTGAAGGAGTACTTAAAGCTACAGGGGAGGTTTGCCCACTTAACCGACAACGATGTGAAGATGTTAGAGGAGGAGATAGAGGCCAAGTGGCAGACCGTGCTGGCGCTGGCTAAGGCGTTTCCGCAACGTCTATAGGCGTTTTCACCCGGCGAATTCGCCCCGGTGAGATCTGAGAAAAGTTTTTATATACGCAATTTATGTCAAGCCATGGCACAGCAGGCAGCACCCCGAACTGGAGTGCCTGTAATGATATTAAAAGAGGGAAGCCAAAGGACCACAGGCGTCGACGCGCGTCGCTCTAACATACAAGCCGCAAAAGTAATTGCAGAAATCCTAGCAACATCGCTCGGGCCGCGCGGGATGGACAAGATGCTCATCGACGCCTTCGGCGACGTCACAATAACCGGCGACGGCGCCACTATCCTAAAAGAGATGGAGGTACAGCACCCAGCCGCGAAGTTGCTGATCGAGGTTGCCAAGGCCCAAGACGCCGAGGTGGGCGACGGCACCACCACCGTCGTGGTTCTTGCCGGTAAGCTCCTAGAGCTAGGCGAGGAGTTGCTTGAGGAGGGCGTACATCCCACCATAGTGATAGAGGGCTACAAGAAGGCGTCTGACCTTGCCCTCAAAGTCGCCGAAGAGGTGGCGAGACCCATCGACCTCACGAAGGAGCAGTTGCTTAGGGTGGTTTCAAGCGCCCTCTCCTCCAAAGTAGTTGCCGAGACGAGAGACTACCTAGCCAGCCTAGTTGTGGAAGCCGCTCTACAAGCCGTGGAGATGAGAGATGGGAAGCCGTATCTAGACCTAGACTGGATTAAGATCGAGAAGAAGAAGGGCAAGTCCATCTACGAGACCCAGCTGGTCAGGGGCATAGTGCTGGACAAGGAGGTGGTTCACCCAGGCATGCCTAAGCGCGTGGCCAACGCAAAAATCGCGATTCTCGACGCGCCGCTTGAGATAGAGAAGCCCGAGTGGACCACGAAGATCTCCGTGACCAGCCCAGACCAGATCAAGGCCTTCCTAGACCAGGAGGCGCAGATCTTGAAGGCCTACGTGGACCACCTGGCCTCCATAGGCGCCAACGTCGTAATTACGCAGAAGGGCATCGACGAGGTGGCGCAGCACTTCCTAGCGAAGAGGGGCATCATGGCAATTAGGAGAGTTAAGCGTAGCGACATCGAGAAGCTGGCGAGGGCGACCGGCGCTAAGATAATCACTTCGATTAAAGACGCCAGGCCTGAGGACCTCGGCACTGCCGGCCTCGTCGAGGAGAGGAAGGTCGGCGAGGAGAAGATGGTGTTTGTAGAGGACATACCGAACCCGAGGGCAGTTACGATTCTAGTCCGCGGCGGCAGCGACAGAATACTAGACGAGGTGGAGAGGTCGCTACAAGACGCGTTGCACGTAGCCCGCGACCTCTTCAGAGAGCCGAAGATAGTCCCCGGCGGAGGCGCCTTCGAGGTAGAGACGGCAAGAAAGGTGAGGGAGTACGCCAGGAAGCTACCCGGCAAAGAACAGCTGGCCGCCTTAAAGTTCGCCGATGCGCTTGAGTACATACCCACCATACTAGCGCTCACCGCAGGCCTAGACCCCGTAGACGCCATAGCCGAGCTCAGACGCAGACACGACAACGGCGAGTTGACAGCCGGCGTCGACGTACACGGAGGCAAAGTCGCCGACATGGCGGCCCTCAACGTCTGGGACCCCCTCATCGTTAAGAAGCAAGTCATCAAGTCCGCGGTAGAGGCGGCCATAATGATACTCCGCATAGACGACATAATCGCGGCGGGCGCCCCCAAGAAGGAGGAGAAGAAGGGCAAGAAGGGCGGCGAAGAGGGCGAGGAGAAGGGCGAGACTAAATTCGACTAGTTTTTCCCCCAACTCTTCCTACTCGGCTATAAATGTTATATACACGTTTTATAGCCCTCTTGCCGTGGAGACGGTGTCGACAGCAGAGCTTTTAGAACGCGTAAACAAACTAGCGGAACTTCTAGAAAAGGCGTTAGCAAAAAGAGAACTATATCCCCCACGCCTCACCAAGTACGAAGTCGCCCGCATAGTGGGCGCCAGAGCCACGCAACTGGCGATGGGGGCCCAGCCACTTGTAGACATCCAGGAACTAGGCACCACCGACCCCGTGCTGATAGCATTGGAGGAGCTAAAACGGGGGTTGCTCGACTTCGTAATTGTAAGAGAGCTCCCAGACGGGAAGACTATGAAAATTAGGCTGAAGGACCTTCTTGAGCTCGAGAAGTCTCTTTAACCGGCTTTATCACTACCACGTTGCCGAAGAAGTAAAACTCGTGTCCGCCCCTGACGATTTTTTTCTCTGGCGTACCCCCCACCTCTGCGTCCTCGAATAGATAATATATGGTGTATTTCTTCGTCTTGAAGACCTTGTATTTTCCCCGGAGAGGTTCCATAGACGTTTCACTACCTCATCTTTAAGTTCAATGGCCAAGGAACAAATCAGCAAGTCTCTCTTCGTCTAGGGCTTTGGCGCTTCCGCTGAATCTCACCCTGCCGGTGACTAAGACATATGCCTTGTCGCCTATCTCAAGCGCCTTCTTGGCGTTTTGCTCCACCAGCAGTATGGAGATCCCTAGTTTGTCCCTTATGTCGCGAATAGCCACGAAGAAGTCGCTCACCAGCTTAGGGGCCAGGCCGGCGGTGGGCTCGTCAAGAAGAAGAAGCTTGGGGTTCTTCATGAGGCCCATGCCGATGGCGAGCATCTGCCTCTCGCCGCCTGAGAGGAACTTGCCCTTTCTATCTCGTAGTTCCCTCAACTTGGGGAATATGCCGTATACGTTTTCAATCCTCCGGGAAACCTCCTCCCTAGGCACTCCTGCAGAAGCCGCTATCAAGTTTTCATAGACCGTAAGCTCCCCGAAGATGTTGGGAGTGCCGAAGTTGTTAGGCGACTGCATGACGTAAGCCACGCCGAGTTTCATAACTTCGTGGGGCGGCTTCCCCGCGATGTCACGCCCCATCAAAACCACCCGCCCAGAGTACACATCCGCCATCCCCACTATGCTGTTTAGCAGAGTAGACTTCCCGGCGCCGTTTGGGCCCAGCAGAACAACTATCTCCCCCGCATCAACCAGAAGATCCACCCCAAACAAGACATGAAACCTCCCGTACCCAGCCTCAAGCTTCTCGATCCTCAAAACCTCTGCCATATGGTGTAAAACGCCCCCCTTAATAAGCCTTAAAGAGAAATGTTAAAAAGAGAAAAATACCACATCCTATGGCGTCCAAAACTCTATACCTAATAGGAATAATTGTGCTACTAGCTATAGTTGGGATCTTGTTAACGATGACAGGCCAGACGCCCCAGGCTACGCCCACAACACAGCCAACCACCACCGCAACGCCAACGCAGAAGGTGTTTAAGCTGGGCGCCCTCCTTCCGCTCACCGGAGGCTTCAGTAGCTACGCCAAGCTGGCGCAATGTGCTGCAAATCTCGCAATAGACGACCTTAACGCCGAGTATGCCAATAAGGGCTATAAATTTGAGCTGTACGTCGAAGACACGCAACTAGACCCCAACGTGGCGCTCCAGAAGCTACAGACGCTATACGCAAAGGGGGTAAGGGCTGTACACGCCGGCTTGACGAGCAGAGAAGCCTCCGGCGAAAAGCCCTTCGCAGACCAGAACAAGGTGATCCTCTTCAGCGCCTGGTCCACCTCCTCTCTTCTGGCGTTACCCAACGACTGGCTTTATAGAATCGTAGGCACAGACGCCAAGCAGATAAGAGCCATCGGCGCCATACTCAAAGAACTCGGTGTGAAAAACGTCGCGCTTATCTACAGGAAAGATCCCTATGGAGAAGGCCTCTACCTAGAGCTTCAGAAGGAAGCCGCCAACCGCGGCTTTAAGCTGGTGTCTGTCGCGTCGTACGACCCAGATCCGAAGGCCTTTCCGCAAGCCGCCCCGGAGGCTGTGAGGAAGATCTCAGGAGAAGTTAAAGACTTGGTGGGGCCCGACTTCGCAGTGGTGATTGTCTCCTTCGAAGACGACGGCTCAGTCGTGTTGAAGACGATAGGCCAAGACCCAGTCCTCTCAAAGGCTAGGCTCATAGGCACAGAGGGCATGGCGTTCTCCCCCATCTTGCTACAGGAGGGAGGAGATGTAATGGCCAAGGGCAGGGTAGTAGGCACGGCAAACTGGGCTCTGCCCACCACGCCGGAGTATCAAGAGTTTTACAAGAAGTTCAAAGCCAAGTGTGGAGCGGAGCCGATAACCCCCGCCCCGCAGTCCTACGACATAATTAAGATGCTTGGAGAAATTATGGCCACCGTAGGCACAGACAGCGATCCAGACAAGCTACGCGCCACGCTTGAGCAGTGGGGCAAAGAGGGACGCTATAAGGGAGCCACAGGGGTAGTGTTGCTAGATCAAAACGGAGACAGAGCCAACCCCAACTTCGTGCTGTGGGGCGTCGCTATCAAGGACGGCAAACCGACATACATAGAAGTCGGCTACTACGACTACGACAAAGACAAGATAGAGTTCACCACAGAGGGCAAACAGTACTTCTACGGGTGAAAATTTTATAACCTCTTTTTCTAGTTACACCAAGCGGCGGTAGTCTAGCCTGGTTTAGGATGGCGGCCTCCCACGCTCCAGCGAAGACAGCCGTTGATCCCGGGTTCGAATCCCGGCCGCCGCATTCATCAGCTTTTCCCAGTTTCTGTCTAAACAGAGCATACGTTCAATTCTGCATGTCTGTTGTTGTTAGTCCCACGTATAGAGCAAGCTCGGCGTTTCTATTCAATATCGGCTGACTCACAGTGGTGTCAGCTTCGAGGAGACAAAAAGGTATTGAGAGAAAAAGGGGGTGTCTTTTTAGGAGCTTTTCCGCGATTTCCCTCTGTCTCGGCGTGTCGTTCTTCGCCTTCTCGGCGAGGTGCAGCGCTATTGCTCTTCTTACTTCGCCGTCCCTCTCCGCCAACCTCAAGAGGTCTGCAGTGGCGATGTATACCACGTAGTTGGGGCCGGATTTCACAATGTTCGGCCTAAGCCCAGCCGACTCAAGTCTCCTGGCGACCTCCAGCGCCTTCCCGACATCGCGGGTGTAGTGCTCAGCCAGAAGCGAACCGCCTCTGCCGCTGACAAGATGCAGATACATAACGACGCCCGCCACAGCCACGGCGCCTCTCCTCGGCTCCTCAGCATGTGAAAACTGCTCCGTAGGGATCTCGCCGTTTTTTGCCTATACGCCTCCCTAAGCCTGTCAATACTCCTCTTCTCCGTCTTCAGCTTGTAGGCGGCTCTGAAGCCGTCGTCTGTGGCCAGCTTTATGTAGATCCACTTGTGCGCCTTCAGCAGATCCAGCAATTCGCCGTATGTACTAGCCGCCTCTTTAAGCTTTACAAACGCCTCCTTGCCAGAGACGACGAGGGCCTTTCTCGTGCCTATGCTTTTGCCCAGCCTCCAGGGCTCCTTAGCCGCAATCATTAATTTGTATTCGCTACTTAATACCTTCCCTTGTTCGGCTTGGCCATCGCCAAGCCACATAGTTAGCAAGGGCGCCCACTTGCTGCGCCTGAGGTGGCTCGCGACGAAGTCTACGGCCTCCGCCTTGCTCCACCTCTGTCTCCAGCTGTTTGCCCTGAAATGCACTGATACGCTAACCCCCTCACGCGTCAGGTTGACCGAATTGATTTGTATGTAAATTTCTCCACATCTCACCGTTGCCCAAGCAGACACCTGCCAAGGCTGTGCGGTGCCCGTGACGGGCCGGCCGTTATTATTGCTTTCATCGCTTGCTCTCCAGCCTAGTTGGAGTAGCTCAAGTCTCTCGCGCGGTAGCTTCAGCAAGTCGGGAAAACGCGCCGAGGCGCTCACGCCGCGGATTAGAATACGTGGCGTGAAGACCTCTGCATACATCCACACTCCGTCCGGCGCGTACAGTCTGTTGCCCTCTATTTTGTAGGTGCCCTCGACGACAGCCTTATGTATCGAGGTCAGCTTAGCCTCTGCCTGCCTCTGCGCCTCCAGCAGGAGCCGCTTTATCGCGTCTCTGAAGTGGAAGAGCCACCTCTTCTCCCCCTCCGATAGCTGAAACGTCTCGGCGATCCTCTCTGCCGCGTATTCGACGTACAGCATCCAGCCCGGGAATACCCAGTCCACCGGCCCCCGCAAGACGCCGTGGGTGGAGACCTGTTCAAGCACCTCTTCGATAGTTGGCGGCTTCTCGACAGGCCTCAGCGCGAGCTCTAGACGCTGTTTAATTTCGTTTATATCCATGACGTGGTAAACGACGCGGTACATGTTGAACTGCGGTCGACTTCACCTCCCCTCACAGTCCGCCACAGCCCTCTCCCCACAGGTGCTTCTTCGCAGGTGTTGACTCGCAGGTGTGAATACCCCGTAAGCCTGCACCTGCAGGACAGCCTTTCCAAGGCCCGGCGCAGGCCAACCCTCCTTGCAGGTGCTTGCTCACAGGCATAATTATGCCTGTAAGTCTGTACCTGTTAGGGCAGTTCATCGTTTTTTGTGGCGCCGCATGTTTCATGAGGGCTACCGGACGTCGCTTCTGAGCTACGACCTGTTGCGGCTTCCGCCGGAGGCCGCCGGAAAGATTTCCGCCCTCTTCAAGGCAGGGAGTCGGCGAATGGAGGGGTAGCTCCATGGAGAGGTCCAGGACCAAGGCGGGTAGGCGAGCTTGCTTTATTATCTTTTTGGCGAGTCTGGTTTTGCCGCTGCGGGTGGGGCCTGTGATTATCACATGTCTATCGAGCGGAAGAAACACAGGCCCCCTCTTCCCGATGCCTATGAATATGCCGTTTTTTAGAGAGGCGGCGAAAAGCGCCGCTAGGAGGACAAGCTCCCACACCATATGTCCCCGTTTTTAACCTACTTCAGGGCCTGAGATACGGGGGGAGTAGGTGTTTATACTGGGTAAATCTGTCGTCGATGAGTAGTAGGAGCTTTTTCTCTCTGGCTAGGTTTCTCATCACTCTGCCGGCGGCTTGGACCGCGTGGTTCACCGCTGTGAACAACACCGCGTATTTGTAGCCATCGAACCCCAGCCCGTTGAGTATACGTCTCTTCAGCCACAGCTCCCTCGACTTCACGTCTGGTATGGGGAAGCCCACCAAGACGCCAGCTTTCACGTCTAGGTTAACCCCCTCCGAGACGGGGCTACCGTAATACGTGACGACCACGTGATCTATGTCGCCGAGAGGGCGTTCAGACACTTGTAGCGCCCCTCTTTGCCCCACTGCTCAAGCGTGGCGCGTAACCGGCAACACCTGCGAAAAGTTTAAAACCTTGAGGGGAGGGTTTAAACGGGGCGGGGGTGCCCGAGCCATGTCAAAGGGGCGGGCGGCTGCCTGCCCGGCTAGAGGGGCAGGGCTTAAGACCCTGTGGCGTATGCCTGCGTGGGTTCGAATCCCACCCCCCGCATTCTTTAAATTCTTTTAAGGGGGGCTTGTGGTATTGATGATGTCTAGGGAGCTTATTGTTAGCAAGATCGAGCATGGGACTGTCATAGACCACATACCGGCGGGGAGGGCTCTCGCCGTGCTTAGGGTCTTGGGCATAACTGGGAGGGAGGGCGTGCGCGTGGCGCTTGTTATGAACGTCGAGTCTGGCAAGCTGGGTAAGAAGGATATTGTTAAGATCGAGGGGCGTGAGCTGACTCCTGAGGAGGTGAACATAATTTCCGCGGTGGCGCCTACGGCGACTATCAACATCGTGAGGAGTTTTGAGGTGGTGAAGAAGTTTAAGGTGTCGCCTCCGGAGGTCATCAGGGGTAGGTTTAAGTGTAAAAACCCAACCTGTGTGACCAATGCTCCTAGGGAGCCTGTGGAGCCTGCGTTTTACTTAGTGCGGAAGGAGCCGCCGCTGTTTGTCTGCGCTTACTGCGGCCGGTACCACGAGCTTGGCGACTTGTTATGATTGAGAAGTTTGTAGAACGTGGGATTTTGAAGTTCGGTAGGTTTAAGCTTTCCAGCGGTCTGGAGAGCCCGTTTTATGTTGATCTCCGCGGCGTGTTGGGGGAGGCGGATTTGTTTAGGTGGGTTATGGAGAGGTACCGCGAGGCGGCGGCTGGGCTGGACTTCGACGTCGTCGTCGGCGTGGCGACGGGCGGCATACCCTACGCCTCTGTGTTGGGCTACCTAATGGGCAAGCCCATCGGCTATGTGCGTCCGGAGGCTAAGGGGTACGGAACTGGGCGCCAGGTGGAGGGCGCAGACGTCACGGGTAGGAGGGTTTTAGTTGTAGACGACGTGTTGACCACGGGCAGAAGCGTCTCCGGGGCTCTCCACGCCGTGAGATCCGCCGGCGGCGTGGCTACGGGGGTGCTTGTTTTCCTAGATAGAGAGCAGTGCGGGGCCGCAGAGGTCAAGGCCGAAGCGGGGGTTGAGGTCTACAGCGTGTATAAGATGAGGGACGTGCTGGAGGTCGTCAAGCCTCATATCGCCGAGGAGCACTACCGGTCGGCTGTCGAGTACCTTGCCCAATGGCGTTGTTGACGCTTATAGGCCGCGCCCTGCATAACATACACCCGGAGATAACCTATAGACTCGGCTCCATCCTCTTCTTGTTGCCGCTTCCCCCTTGCCGTTGCGAGGCGCGTTGGGAGGTGGGGGGAGTTAAGACGTGTGGACCTGTAGGCGTCGCGGCTGGGCTAGACAAGACTGGGGCCTACGCCAGGTTCCTGTCGTTTTTTTGCCCCGGCTTTTTAGTCGTCGGCTCCACGCTACCCCGCAGGCGGCGGGGGACGCGCCGCCCCGGGTCGCCAGGGTGCGTCCGTACTCTTTGGTTAACGCCATGGGGCTCAACAGCCCTGGCATCGCGGAGGTGGTGTCTAGGCTGGCGGGCTTGGG
>AGQM01017688.1_pt1 | contig 11800 bp, 10 predicted proteins | sample 1512301 | NCBI WGS metagenome assembly AGQM01 (sample SAMN07436262, study PRJNA71319) | hot springs metagenome | isolation source: samples from 5 sites along the outflow channel of Bison Pool, an alkaline... | place: USA: Yellowstone National Park
TTTGGCGGAGAGGTTAATATCCTGGCTTTTTGTCAGGGTGGTCAATATGTTTCTGTCTTTGGTATTTTCGTATATTTTCCATAGAGTGTTATCAAAGGAAGGACTTCTGTAGCCAAGGCTGGTCAGTTGGTTGGCAATGGCGAGGGCTCTGTCCCACCTTTGAATGTCTGCATAAATTTGCATTGCCTCCTCCTTATCTGATAGGTCTCCGCCTTCCAAGAGCTCTGCCGTGCTTTGCAGATCTCCAAGCTCTTCATAGAGCTTTATAAGCTCCCTCCTTGCAATGGCAGACTCTTCACTGCTTCCTTCTTTATACACCTTATAAAGTAGCACAGCCTTGTTTCTTTTATCCTCTTCAATAGATGCCAATTTTAGCAATGCTTTATATTTTAAGGGTGAGTTTCCCTCAAAAAGCTCTATCAGGATTTTTTCAGCTTCCCTCTTTTCTCCTTTCTTTATAAGCAGGTCTGCTAACTGATACTTTAGCTCTGGGGCGTAGGGAGAGTTTGGTTCCTTTTGAAGATAGCCCTTTATGAGCTTTTCCCTATCGCTTGGGGGCAATTCCCTTTCTTCCATTCCCAAAAGGGCAAGGGTTGCCTGGCTCGCCAACGGGTCCTCTGGAAACCTCTTTAATACATCCCAGTAAACTTCCTTTGCAGAATCCACTCTCCCCAAGTTATACAGGGCATCTCCAGTTTTCATAAGTGCTTTTGCACTAAAGGGGCTTTCTTTTGGAACTTTTTTAAAGTAATCTATAGACCTCTCATATTTGCCCTCCATAAAATAGCTCAGCCCCAAAAGGTATAGTTCTTCGGGGGAACTTTCTGTAAGAAAGCTCCTTGCCAAGGAGGGTTTGCCCAAAAAGAGGGCAGATTTTGCCTTTAAAAGCCTTGCCCTTGGATGGTCTATACCTCGGAGAACCCTTAAAACATCCTCGTATCTCTTAAGGTTATAGTAGGACAACGCCCTGTAGTAAGAATCCTCAAAGTAGCTTAGGGCGGAGAGCCAATCCCCTTTTCTAAAAAAGCTCCAGCCCAAGTACTCCTTATAGAGCTCTGGGTAGCGTCCCCTTACAGCCTTTAGTGGTTCCTCCATGGGCAAATCAGCCCAATAAGCGCTTTCCAAAAGCCAGAGGTAATCTTCTCTATCCTTTTCCTTTTTGCCTTCCAAAAGGCTATAGGCGGTTTTGTAGTCGCCCATTCTAACAGCAGAATAGACTGCGTATTTTATGTTTTTAGCTTCAAGAAAGTTGGAAAAGGCGAGCTTATAGTCTCCTCTGTTGTATGCTATAATTCCCGCAAGTTCCAAAAAGCTCGGGTCCTTGGTTACGCTGTATGTGATCCTTGCCAAAAGCACATCCCTTTGGGCTATTTGGGAGTAAAGGGAGTTGGCGTATTCCCTGTTTAGGGTCTCAAGAAGACTGGCATACTGATAAGCCCTGTTGGTATCCTTCTTCTGCAAGGCTATAAGCCCAAGGTAGTATAGGGCAACATCTCTGTAGGGTTTTGTGGGTTTTGAGTATTCAAGGAGTAATTTTTCTGCCTCATCCAGCTCTCCTGTCTGAAATAGAACAATAGCCCTTCTCAGAGTAGTGCTGTCTTTGTATTCTTCTCTAATATTCCCCTTAACAAAGTCCAAAACATAGTTGCAATAATTTTTAAACACAACCTCCTGACAGTTGGGCTCCCTGTAGGTTTTTTTCTCCTTAATCTCGTAGATGACGCTCCACAGAGGGTTTTCGTTTTTGGGAACCCTGCCCTTCAACTCAAAGTTCAGGGCGTAATAGAGCTCGCAGGCAGAATCCCTGTATCTGTGGGGAACCCTACAGGAGTTTTCAAAAAATTTGAGGGCTTCTGACCTTTGCCCTTTCTCAAGCTTCATAAGACCGAGCACGTACTCCGCCATAGGTCTGTAGGGGGAAAACATCGTTAAAATTGAGCCGAGTTCTCTTTCTGCACTAAGAAAATCACCCTTGAGGTAGTGATCAACCCCAACTTTGTATGCGATGGCATCTCTGGGCTCTCCACAGCTCAAGCCTGCTCCTTCTACTTTAGCAACTGGTATAAACTCCATCTTCTTGGGAGGTTCTAAGAGCCTTGGGGACAAATCCATAGGCTCAGCCTCTTTCAGTGGAAGGTTCTGAGGAGGACTCAGTTTGGGCTTTTCCTCCACCTCTTTGGCTACTATCTCCACCTGAAGGTCAAACTCCTTTTTTATCTGTGAGAAGGCTATTAGCAACAGAGAGAGACTAAAGAGCGTGATGAGCCTGAACATACCATTCTCCTAAGTGGCAGGTTATGTTTAACTTTACTATAACGTTTCTTTTTTCTTCCATATGTACCAAGCTATAGCTGGCGTTATCACAGCCAAAAACCCAAAACTTTGAAAGGTCTATGTTCAAAAGGGCACAGAGCATAACCCTTATTGGGACCGTGTGGGAAACTATTGCCACCGTTTGTCCCCAGTGTTTTTCTCTTAAAAACTCCAAAAAGTCCTTTACCCTCTTGAAAACATCTTGCAAAGATTCGCCCCCTTCAAACTTTACCCGGTGCGGTTCCTCAAGCCACATTCTAAAATCCTCTGGAAATCTTTCCTTTACCTCCTCCACAAGCATACCAGACCAAACTCCATGGTCTATCTCTATGATCCTTCTGTCCTCTATGATCTCTAACCCCTGCCTTTTGGCGATCTCTTGGGCGGTTTGATAGGTTCTCTTCAGGGGGGAGGAGTAAAGAAAATCTATCTTTTCCTTCTCCAAAGCCCCGCCCAAGAGTTCTGCTTGCTTTAGCCCACGCTCAGAAAGCCCGGGGTCCAAAAGTCCCTGATACCTACCTATTGGGTTCCACTCGCTTTCTGCATGCCGAATTATAAAGAGCTTTACCACAACCCACCCTCTGTTAGCACCTCGGAGTATGCCCTCACACCCTCACCCAGACCATCAAACAAGCCAAGCTGTTTTAACACCACCTCCAACATTCCCACCAGCATGAGCCCATCCTTTGGGTCTACGCCCATGTGGGATATTCTGAATATTTTACCCTTCAGTTCATCCTGTCCGCCGGCAACCCTTACCCCATATTTCAAAAGGAGCCTTCTTATGTCCTCTGCCATCGGAGAAAAAACCGAAGAAACTGAGATGGAGGGATTTTCTGCAAAGGGCTTTAGTCCAAGCACCCCCACCGCCCTAAGTGTAGCCCTTGAGATTAGCCTGTGCCTGTTTTCCACCCTTTCCATACCCTCCTCCAAGAGCATGCTGAGGCTTTCCTTTAGGGCTAAGATCAGGCTTATTGCTGGCGTCCAGGCGGTCTGTCCCTCCATCTGCTTTTTAAGCTCCTTCTTTACGCTAAAGTAAAAGGCACGATCCTTTAGCCTTCTTTCTGCCCTTTGAGAAAACCAAAGCACCGAAAGCCCCGGAGGCAAAAGAAGGGCTTTTTGGGAGCCACCAATTAAAACATCAATGCCCCATTGGGAGGGCACGATCCTATACACACCCAAGGCGGTTATGGCATCCGCTACCAGTAAAACCTCCCGATCCCTGCACAGCCCACCGATCTCCTTTGTGGGATGGTAGGCACCAGTGGAGGTCTCTGAAATCTGCAAAAGGACACCCCTACAATCTGTATGCTTGTCCAGAAGCTTTTTCACTTCCTCCGGGTCGGCGGACTTGCCCCACTCAACTTTATACTCTATGGGCTCTAAGCCCCAGTGTTTTGCCAAATGTAGCCATCTTTCCCCAAACTTTCCACCGTTTACAACCAGAACCTTTTCCCCCTGCCCAAAGAAGTTCAAAATGGCAGACTCCATGGCACCGGTGCCCGAGCTGGCAAAGAACACAAAGTTCTCAGAGCTCTCCTCCAACAGCCTCTTAAAGAGTTCTCTGACCTCCAAAAAGCTCCTTTTGAACTCCTCCGTTCTGTGATGGATGATCTGCTCCCCTAAAACCTTCCTTACCCTCTCGGGAATTTCCACAGGACCGGGTGTAAAAAGCCTCTCTCTCATCTTTCCCTTTCTCCTCTTATGAACTCCTCCACCATCCTCTTTGCCTGCCAGTCAGGATATTGGATGGGTGGATGCTTCATGGTGTAGGCACTTATGGAATATAAGGGACCACCTATGCCCCTATCCCTTGCCAACTTACAGCACCTTATGGCATCTATCATAGAACCCGCACTGTTTGGCGAATCCTCCACATCAAGCTTTAGCTCCAAGGACATGGGCACATCGCCAAAGAGCCTTCCCTCCAACCTTATGTAGGCGATCTTTCTGTCCTTTAACCAGGGCACCCAGTCGGAAGGTCCTATGTGTATGTTTTGGTCTCCTATCTCGTAAGGAATCATAGATTCTACCGCTTGGGTTTTTGAAACCTTCTTGGTTTTTAACCTGCTCCTTTCCAACATGTTCAAAAAGTCTGTGTTTCCGCCAAAGTTTAGCTGGTATGTGCGGTCTAACTTTACACCCCTGTCCAAAAATAACTGCACCAGGGTTCTGTGCACTATGGTTGCACCCACCTGGGACTTTATGTCATCTCCCACCACTGGTATGCCTTCACTTTCAAACTTCTTTGCCCATTCTGGGTCAGAGACTATAAAGGTTGGCATGCCGTTTATAAAAGAAACGCCCGCCTTAAGGCATGCGGTAGCGTAAAACCTCGCAGCGTCCTCTGAGCCCACGGGCACATAGTTTATGAGCACCTCCGCACCGGTATCCTTTAGCACCTTAACCACATCCTCCAGTTCGTCTTCTTTTTCCTCCGCAAGCACAAAGGTCCTGTCGGGTGGGTAATTCTTCATATGCTCCGCAAAGCCGTCCAATACCTTTCCCATACGCACCTTTACCCCAATCTTTGGCACGTTTGGTTCAAAAATTGCTGTGCAGTTGGGTGCAGAGAAGATCGCCTCTGAGATATCCTTTCCTACCTTTCTTGCGTCTATGTCCCACGCAGCCACCACTTCAATATCCCAGGGTTTGTATCCCCCCACGTCCTCAAACATTAAGCCACTGACCCCTTGACCCTGATTTTTTTGGTAATAATAGATGCCCTGAACCAAAGCACTTGCGCAGTTGCCCACACCCACTATTGCCACCTTGATTTTTTTGCCCATTCCAAACCTCCAAGAAGCTTATAACTATTATATGAAGACTTAAACCTTTGGTGCCCTATAAAATAAGCTCACCGCCCTCGCACCTATGAGGGACACGATCCCAAAGGACCAAAAGAACACGTCCATCCCAGAAAGCTTTCCCTCAAAGAGATGCAGCATAAATTCCCTTATAACAAAGGCTATTAGAACTTCTAATAATATATCCACCCTAACCCTTTCGTGTTGAAAAAATTCTATAAAAGCCCTTATAAGCTCAAGCACTACAATCAAAGAGAGCACGTTGATAACCAGCTCTTTAAAACCCAATCTTACCGTGGCTTCTGTAATGGTAAGACCAAGCTCTGAAATGGTCCTGAATATACCCACAAAGAGCCCGATTATGAGGGTTATTATGGTTATGTTAAAAGCCAGTCTAACGAACTGCTTGTATAGTTTAGAGACGACATCCTGTAACATTTTCTATGGTTTGATATTTTAAGATACAACTTAGGTGAGAAATTCAGAAAAGCCGGACATCTCTTAGGAAAAAAGTTAAGGAGGAAAGGGATTACCTTACTTGCTTACCTTTATGGCTACGCTATAGGCTCGTAGCTTTTTCGGGAAGTCTCAAACATGGGGGTAATTTTTCACCCGAAGTATAAGTACCTCTACTATCTATTTATTTTCGAAGCCCTGTTCTAAAGCTTTGAGTTGCCACAAGAGCACCACTTGGATTGCCTACAAGCAAATCATATCGCATAAAACAGAATAATTTTAAATTAAGGGATTTAATTGTTTGTATATAATTTGTGGATGCCATGTAATTCATATCTGAGGTTACCACATCGGCTCTTTGGTTGTTTGGCATATAATGAGATACACCTAGATTTTTGTTGTATTGTTGGAAAAAGTTTAAATTGGTAAGGATCTGCTGAGGGTTTCCAAAACCGTTGTTTTCTTGCATTGTATAATCTATCATGCTTTGAAAGAAAATAAAGTTGCTTTGGTTAATAACATCATTAAAGTATTGTATAAAGCTTTGACCTTGCGGAAATGTAGCTAACCATCCACCGAAGCTAATACCATAATAAGCATTCGGTAAACTTGATTTGATTATATTAAAAGCATTTAAAAGGTTTGCTTTTAAGTTGGAAAAGTATTCTTCTGTTGTTTGATTTATCACATTTTCATATTGACTTGAACATGTATTGTTATCGTATCTGCAAGATGTATAAGTAGATTGTTCTGTAGCTAAAGCAAAGTAAATATTGCCTCTATAACTTTTTAACATATTGCATATTGCTTGTATATCTTGCAAAAAAAGAGGGGATATATGATAATCACCGTATGTAGGATAACCTAAAGCTGGATTCTGTCCATCGTAGTTCTCCCAAGTAATTATCATCAGGTCTATACCTTGATTTGACCAGGTTTGAAGATGATCTTCCCACTGTAAAATATAATTAAGTGTAGAATATATAGTGTTTGTAGTCCTATCTCTGCCACCATTTAACCAACCACAAAGAATATCTGGCTCTAACGCACTGTAAACTTGCTGTCCACTAGGGTCTGTATACATAATTTTCATAGGGTCATCGCCCAAACCAAAAAGTATTTTACTGTTTACCCGAGGCGTAGGCGTTGGTGCTGTAGTTGTTCCACCGCTTCCGCTACCTCCACCACAGCTTTCTAACGCAGAACCAAAAGAAAGCAAAACCGGCAGTGATACTATACCAAGTCTCTTCAAAAACTCTCGTCTATCCATGGTTTTCACTCCTTTGTGCAAGTTTCACTTCATTATGAAAAATATAACTCATAGGACAAGTCTGTAACGCACGACAAGTATGCCACGCATTTCCTCTGGTTTATGTTTTAAGATAGAAAAGATGGAAAAGACCTTAGAGGTTGGCATACTTTCTGTAGTTAATCAAACCGCAAGGATCCTTAGCAAAAGCTTAAGCTTTGAAGAGGGTGCGGAAGAATTTCTCAAAATACTATACTCCTTTTGGGATGTGCCCTACAGCTACATAGCCCTTTATGATAGACCCAGTAAGGTCCTCAGGATAGTCCGGTCTTTTGGATTGAGTAGAGAGGAGGCAGAAAGAGGAGTGTTCAAAAGAGGAGAAGGGATTATAGGAAAAGTTTATAAAATGGGCGTACCGGTCGTGCTCTCTGACCTTCATGTAAGCCAATACTTAAACAAGACGGGCTTGAGGGATAGGCTAAGCGGAAGGGAAACCTTTGTGGCGGTGCCCATAAAGGTAGGTGAGGAAACGGTGGGTGTGCTGGCGTTTTTTAAGGAGTTCAAAAGGGAAAGCGTAGAGGAAGGAATAAAACTCGCCATGATCCTTTCAGCCATGTTAGGGATGCTGTACAAGATAAGCCAGAGGGTGGAGCAGGAAAAGCAGGAGTGGGAAGAGGAAAAGAGAATGCTAACGGAAGCCCTCTCGGAGAACTTCCGCATTGAAGGGATCGTGGGCAACAGTCCAGCCATAAGACACTTAGCTGAGCTCGTCCGAAAGGTGGCACAAACGGACATAACCGTTTTGATCACTGGAGAGAGCGGGACTGGGAAAAGCCTTATTGCCAAGGCTATACACTTTGCAAGCCCCAGAAAATCAAAACCCATAATAACCATAAACTGCTCAGCCATACCCCGGAAGCCTCTTGGAGGCAGAGCTCTTCGGATATGAGAAGGGTGCTTTCACGGGGTGCCTACGCACCAAAGAAAGGAAAGTTTGAGCTTGCCAACGGTGGCACCCTCTTTTTGGACGAAATAGGAGACATGCCTCTGTCTATACAGCCCAAGATCCTGAGGGCTATACAGGACAAAGAGATTGAAAGGCTGGGTGGAGAAAAGACCATAAAGGTGGATGTGCGTATCATATGTGCCACCAACAAAAACTTGGCGGAGATGGTGGAAAAGGGAGAATTCAGAGAGGACCTCTTCTATAGGATAAGCGTGTTTCCTATACACATTCCACCCCTCCGGGAAAGAAAGGAGGACATTCCTCTGCTTGTGGAACACTTTCTAAGGGTCTTCAACCAAAGATACAAAAAGAATGTGCGGATAAGCTGGAGGGCTATGGAAAAGCTGATGGAGTATCCTTGGTATGGAAATGTAAGGGAACTGGAAAACTTCATAGAAAGGCTCGTTATTTTGAGGGATGGGTTGCTAACAGAAAAGGACATTCCCGAATACTTCCATCCGGAGCATGGAAAGGTTAGCTTTAAGCACCTGCCGAGCTTTGTAGAAGCCACAGAGAGAGAAGAGATCATAAAGGCTTTGGAAAAAACCGGATACGTAAAATCCCGCGCTGCAAAGCTCTTGGGTCTTACCCTAAGGCAACTTGACTACAGAATAAAGAAATACAACATAGAAGTGAAAAAGTTCTAAATTAGCCCTCTTATAAGGCTTTCAATGAGCTGGTAATTTTGTTCATACACCCAGTCCTCCACCCGTAGCATGTCTTCTCCTATCTTCTCCTCCTGAAGCTCATCGCGGTAAAGCTCCGCCCACTCTTTAACCATACTCTGATCCACTTCTATGTGAAACTGCAAGCCCACAGCCTTTCCATACACAAAGGCTTGGTTTTCATACTTTTCGGATGCATAAACCCTTACTGCACCCTTTGGAAGCTAAAAAAGGTTCTCTTCGTAAGCACCCATATATCCGCCAAGGACAACGAGAAGGGAGTATCCTTCCAAGGGCTCTTTTAGAGTTTCCCCCTTTGCGGTGTCCAGATATTCCACTTTAAAGCCTAAATTTCTCAGAGCCCTTTTCATCATTCCCAGGTGTTCCGCAAGCACATGCCTTATAGCCAAAGCCTTCATTCTAAAGCATCCCCATTAAAGCTTTTGGTAGTTCATTTACACTTTCCAACAAAAGGTCTGGCTTTATAACTTTCTCAAGGTCTCTTTCCCTGAATTTTCCCATAAAACTCCTCCCGTGCCATATCAGAAACCAAAAGGTAGGCGTTGGCTTTGTTCTTTACCAAGAACTCCCTTGAAACCTTGAGTGCGGTAAAGAGCTCTTGCCTTTCCAGATCAAAGCCGAGATTTTTCATTCTTTCAAAAATTATGCGAGAGGGCACCCTCGTCGTGTTGGTAACGAGGGCTATTTTGAAGTTTTTTCTGAGTTCTTTGAGGGTCTGCGAAGCCCCCTCTATTACCCTATCCCTTATGGTCAGCACCCCATCTATGTCCAAAAGGACAGCCTTTATGCCCATACCTTAAAACATAAACCCAAATTCTGCACCTATGCGTGTTTGGTTCTTCTTATTAGAGCTCATCCCTCAAGAATAAGGGACCCTTGGTGTAGGCGGGAGTTACGGTAAATGTCCAGGCTTTGTTTCCGTCATTAAGACCCACTAAATCTATGCCCCCAGCGTCAGAGTTATCCTTTACATACTCTATCCTACCAGATAGCTTAAAGGGTTTTAGGTCGTAAGATAGATGCAGTGCTACACCGCTTGCCTTTGCCTTTTCTGGAACATTTGCTTTGTCGCTTTTTGGAGCCTCCACATAGAGCAAGTCCGCACCAAAGGAAAGTTTATCCAGTGTGTAGGAAGCTAACAGGTTTAACTCCCTCTTGTTGGAAGGGTCTGCGGTATTGTTTGGTCTTGAGTCTTTGTCGGGAAGGAGAACATTGATGGCTATTGAGCCATCTTTTATGGGAGTTAGTCCAAGGCTTGCCTCAAGGGCGGGTTTGGGATGGGTTGTGCTGAGGGTATAAAAGCCGTCGTTTACTCCAAACTTTACAAAGAAGAGCTCTGTGGTGTAGGTTAGCCTAACGCCGTTGTTTATTATGGGTTGCATGTTCCAAACCAAACCCCTTTGGATGTAATTGTTTTGGTAAGTAAAGGCGGACTCGTAGCCTATTATGGTGGGAAGCTTTCCCGCTTGAACGGACAGCCCTTTCATGGGAGAGTATTCCACGTATGCCACGAGAATTGGGCTGAACAGGTCTGTGGATTCGGAAGTTTTTGAGAGTCCCATGCCCACCACTGGAAATGCGTATGCACCACCTATCAAGGTAAAGCCAAGAGGCTCTGCGGGCTTGGAAAGATTTATAATAGCTGAGCCAACATCGTAGAGGGTCTTTTTCTCATCAGTTTTGTTGTTGGAGTGGATGGTATAGACAGTTAGCGCACCGCTAACGTTGATGGTGCCCATGGGCTCAAGCTTTAGCTCGATGGCTTGTGCAAGGGCTACGGAGCCAAAAAGTCTGAGAAGGGCTAACTTTTTCATGGCAACACTTCCTCTGTTAAAGGTTGTAAGCCTTTTCACGGTGCTGAGAGCTGTCTAGCCCAGCTATTTCCTCTTCAAGACTTACCCTCAGACCTGTGAGGGCTTTTGCCACCATAAGGATCACAGCTATAAGCATCCAAGCGGTGTCCCCCGTGTCTAACTTGGGGGATTGCCCTTCTGCAAAGGCTAAGCTTGAGAGCAGCAGTGGTATAATACTTGTTACGCGACGCATTCTATCTCCTCCTTTGCCCTGCCTTGAGGGCGGGGCGGTTTTTTAATTAAATGTCAAAGTAAAGTTCAAATTCCTTGGGGTGAGGTATGAACCTTATCTCGTCTATTTCCTTTCTCTTGGCTTCTATCCAAGTTTGGATCAGATCCTCGGTGAAGACACCACCTTTCAGAAGGAACTCAAAATCGTTCTCGAGGGCCTTTAGGGATTCCTCCAAGGAGCCGGGCAGTTGGGGTATGTCCTTTAGCTCTTCTGGAGGCAGTGAGTATATGTCCTTGTCAAGGGGTTCTCCGGGATGGATTTTGTTCTCTATCCCGTCTATTGCAGCCATCAGTATGGCGGCGAAAGCCAAGTATGGGTTGCAGGTGGGGTCTGGGAACCTTATCTCAATCCTCTTTGCCTTGGGAGATTGGGAGTAGGTGGGTATTCTTATTGCAGCGGAGCGGTTTCTTGCAGAGTAGGCGAGCCTTACGGGTGCCTCAAAACCGGGCACAAGCCTGTGGTAAGAGTTTATGGTGGGGTTGGTAAAGGCGGTCAGTGCGGGTCCGTGCTTTAGAATACCGCCTATGGCATAAAGACATATCTCAGAGACGCCCGCATACTCGGAGCCCGCAAAGAGGTTTTGCCCATCCTTCCATATGGAGAAGTGAGTATGCATACCATTTCCGTTGTCGTTGGGGAGAACCTTGGGCAAGAAGGTGGCAAACTTACCATACTTGTGAGCCACCATTCTAACCACATATTTGTAAATAAATAGCTTGTCCGCCTGATTTACCAGAGAATCGTAGCGTATGTCTATCTCTCCTTGCCCGGCAGTGGCAACTTCATGGTGGTGCAGTTCTACCAAAATGCCAAGCTGGGACATGATGGAAACCATCTCGCTGCGGAGTGCATGGACCTTATCCAAGGGTGGCACCGGGAAGTAGCCTCTCTTGTGGGGTATTTTGTAGCCCGAGGAGGTAATCTCCCTATTCCACCATCCTTCCTCTGAGTCTACCTTCCAGAAGGCATAGTTAGCGGAGGTGCCAAACTCCACCGAGTCAAAGATGAAAAACTCCGCCTCAGGTCCATAGTAGGCGGTATCCCCTATGCCCGTTTGTCTCAAATACTGCTCTGCCTTTTGGGCTATATAACGGGTGTCTCTGCCATAGCGTTCTCTGGTGATAGGGTCGTAAATGTCGCATATCATCACAAGGGTTTTTGGCTCCATGAAGGGGTCTATGAAGGCGGTGGTTGGGTC
>AGQM01002223.1_pt1 | contig 11760 bp, 10 predicted proteins | sample 1512301 | NCBI WGS metagenome assembly AGQM01 (sample SAMN07436262, study PRJNA71319) | hot springs metagenome | isolation source: samples from 5 sites along the outflow channel of Bison Pool, an alkaline... | place: USA: Yellowstone National Park
TCTATAAACCTTAACATTCTTTGGGATTTGATACCCGTGGATGAAGGAACACAGGTGCCCACCTATAACATTGACGAAAGAAGGAAAAAGGCAGAAGAGCTCTTTTACGAGCTAATCAACCAATACAAGGAAGAGATACTAAAAGAAAGGGAAAGACAGGCAAGGGTAAAGCAAAAATACGGAGTGCAGTCTTTGAAGAAGCTCATATATGACTTAGGCTTGGAAATTAACGAGCTTGAGGAGAGAAAAGAAAGGGGAGAGAAAAACCTTGAAAGTGCTATTGCCCAACGTGAAGAAACAAAGAAACGCTACGAGCAAGCTCTGGAGGAACTACAAGACCAGATCCAGAAAGAAAAGAAGCTCACTTACGGTGCTCCAAAGCTTTTGGGAATCTTTTATGTGCGTCCTGTGTATAAAAAGGGCTTGGCGGATGAGGAGGTAGAAAGGATAGGAATGGAGTTTGCAATGGCTTATGAGAGGTCTCAGGGAAGGGAGCCAAAGGATGTTTCAAAGGAAAACCTTGGCTACGATATAAGGTCAGAGGGCAAAGGAGAAGTCCGATACATAGAGGTTAAGGCAAGAAGCGATGAGTCCTATGTGGAGCTAACAATGAACGAATACCTAAAGGCAAGGCAACTTAAGGAAAAGTATTGGCTGTATGTTTTGTGCAACGCCCAAACAAACCCAACCCTTTACATAATAAACAACCCAGCAGAAAGGCTTAAAATGGATAAAAGGGTGGTGGATGTCAGGTATGTAGTGCCACCGGAAGAATGGAAGGAAAAGGGAGAAAAACATGAAGAGGTTCATTGAAGAACTGCTTCCAATAAAGGAGATCAGCGAAGAGTCCGCAAGGGAAAAAAACATAAGACACGGGCACATATCCACACTGCATATATGGTGGGCAAGAAGACCTTTGATAGCCTCAAGGGCAACCATCTACTCCGCTTTGGTGTCGGCGGAAAACATAGAGGAAAAAAAGAAATTCCTTTTGAAGATTGCCAAGTGGGAAAATTCCCTCAACAAAGAACTCATAGAAAAGGCAAGGGAGGAAATAAAAAAGGAAAACGGTGGAAAGGTTTTGAGGGTTTTGGACCCCTTTTCGGGCGGTGGCTCAATTCCCTTGGAGTGCCTACGGCTTGGTTTAGAAACCCATGCCATTGATTACAACCCGGTGGCAGTTTTGATACTGAAATGCGTGCTTGAGTATCCACAAAAGTATGGAAGACCTCAAAAGGTGGTGGAACAAAACGGGTTTTACAAGCAAGAAAAACAAGAGAGCCCTCTTATGAAGGATGTCCAAAGGTGGGGAGAGTGGGTATTGGAATCCGCAAAAAAAGAGATAGGAAGGTTTTATCCAACAGACGAGGATGGCTCCATACCGGTAGGATACCTATGGGCAAGGACTGTCCCTTGCCAAAACCCCCTATGCGGTGCAGAAATTCCACTAATCCGTCAGTTTTGGCTTGCCAAAAAGGAAAAGAAAAAAATTTCTCTTTATCCCTTTGTGTATAACAAACGGGTGGAGTTTGCCATAGTAGAAAAGAACCGCAACCAGTGGAAGGTTTTGGAGAGCTCGGTGGAAGGCTTTGAGCCAAAAGTCCCCGAAAACTTTGACCCAGAAAAGGGCACAACCGCAAGGGCAAAGGCAGTTTGCCTTGTGTGTGGAAGCACAATAGAGGATGACGATGTCCGAAGGCTGTTCAGAGAAGGAAAGGCAAGCCAAAGGATGACCGCAGTAGTTTTGAGCACCCAAAAAGGCGAGGGCAAAAGCTACAGATTGGCAACAGAAAAAGACTTGGAGTTTTACAGATTAGCAGAAGAGTATTTGGAAGAAAAAAGGAAAAGACTTTGGGAAGAATGGGGAATAGACCCTGTGCCGGATGAGGATTTACCTCCCGAGAACACTCTTGGCTTTAGGGTTCAAAGGTATGGAATGCTAAAATGGGGCGACCTTTTTAACTCCCGCCAAAAGTTAGCTTTAATTACCTTTACCGAGAAGGTCCGGCTTGCTTATAAAAAGATGTTAGAAGAGGGATACGATAAAGATTACGCTAAGGCGGTGGTGAGTTATTTGGGGTTGGGGGTGGATAGATTGGCAACCTATTCTGTTGTTTTAACAAGATGGAGACCCGATGTTTTATCATTTGAGCGAGCATTTGATAGACAAGCATTAGGAATGGTATGGGATTATGGAGAAGTTAATCCTTTCAGTAATGCACGAGGTTGTAGGGATTTAGACCCGACGATTGATACTCTTTCCCACCTCACCCAAATCCCACCGGTGGAAGCGGAGGAGTGATTAAATATCTACTTTATAAGTCCCAGAACTTTCAACAAAAACTCAAGGGCGTTTTGATTGACGAGTATCAGCGTGAAAAAGAGGATGATAAACATTATGGTAAATTTGCGGTCAATGATATTAAGCTTGTGTTCAAGTTTGAAGATTTCTTCCTTGAGTTCTAACCTAACCTTTTCAATTTTTGCTTCCAACCTTTGTTCCATAGCTTGCATTTCTGCCCTAACTGCCTGTATTTCTGTCTTCAAGACTTGGATGTCCGCCTTACTTGCCAGTTCTTTTGTAAGCTCATCCTTTAGTTCAAGCTTTTTCTGAATGGCAAGTTCCTCTGCCCTTTTTTCCAAAATTTCAAGTCCTAACTCTATCGCCTGTGCTACTTTTCTTGCGGTTTCCTTTCCAAGCTTGTCCTCAAGGAGTTGTAAAAGTTCAAGGTCTATTGCCCTTGCCATGGCTTTAAAAATATATTGACAATTGGAAAAATTTGCTATTTGTCAAGTCCGACCGGAGTCTATATAATTTTTAACACCGTGGAGTGGAAAACAAAAATGAAGAAAATCTTAGTTCCCACTGTTCTACAGGCGTCCGCCACCGAGCTTCCCTACCCCGACAACTACTTTGACGCCATATTCACAGACCCGCCATACTACGACAACGTGCCCTACTCCTACCTTTCAGATTTTTTTTATGTTTGGCTAAAGCGTAGCATAGGAGACCTATACCCAGAGCTTTTTTCCACTCCTTTAACTCCCAAATCAAAGGAAATAGTAGCCTATTCCCATATAGAAGGTGGCTACGAAGCGGGAAAAAAGTTCTTTGAAGATATGCTCAAAAAAGCCTTTCAAGAAATACACAGGGTTCTAAAACCCAATGGCATTGCGGTAATCGTATATGCCCACAAATCTACTACGGGGTGGGAAACACTAATAAACTCCCTTTTGGATTCTGGGTTAGTTATCACTGCCAGTTGGCCCATAGACACCGAGATGAAATCAAGGCTTAGGGCTAAGGATTCTGCAGCATTGGCGAGCTCCATATACATAGTGTGCCGAAAGCTCCAAAGGGAAGAGTTGGGATGGTTTGAAGAGATTAAAAAGGAGGTTATAAAGGAGGTAGAAAGGACTGCGGAGGAGGTTTGGAAGGCGGGAATTAGAGGAGCGGATTTTTTTGTGTCTTGCATTGGTCCTGCCCTAAAGGTGTTTGGAAGATACAACAAGGTTATGACATACGAAGGAGAGTTGATAAGGGCGAACAGAATATTGGAGTTGATCAGAGAAACAATAACAGACTATGTAATCAAGCAGATATTCCACGATAGCATAGCCCAAGAGCTAAGTGCCCTTACGAGGTTTTATGTGGTTTGGCGTTGGGCTTATGGCTCTTCCGCGGTTGATTACGACGATGCCAGAAAGTTAGCCCAGAGTTTGGGGATAGAGCTCAATAAGTCAAGTAGCTTTATAAGAATAGAAAAGGACGAGGTTAGGCTTTTGGGACCCACCGACAGGAAGATAGAAGAAATAGAAAGCCTGAGGGAAAAAGATATGATAGATGTGATCCATTGGGTTCTGCTTTTGTGGAGCAAAAACCAGAGGGAAAGGCTAAAAGAGGTGCTATCTACCACAGGCTACGGAGATAAGGACTACTTTTACAGAACCTGCCAAGCTATCAGCGAGGTTTTACCACCAGGAAACGATGAAAAAAGATTGCTTGAGGGGTTTTTGGCAGAGAGCAAAAGAGTTAAATTAGATACAGGACCTAAACAAAGGGGGTTGTTTGAATGAAGCCCTTTGTGATGTGTGCAAGACCCCACAGGGATATAAGGGAAGGAAGGTTTGACCTGAGCGTATATGCTGCAGACCTCTGGAGTGTCTTCAAAGGAGAGGGACCGGAGGAATACAAAAACCCACGAGACTTTTGGAATAGAACCTACATCACAAAAGGGCTCGGGGACCTTTTAGACACGGTGATTAAAAGGCTAAAAGGAGAGGGAGGAGACCCGGTAATCCAACTGCAAACGCCCTTTGGTGGAGGAAAAACACACTCCCTCATAGCCCTATACCACAGAGCAAGGGAGATAAAAGCCAATGTGGTTGTTTTTGTAGGAACGGTCTTTGACCCAAGGGATACAAGGCTTTGGGAAGAGATAGAAAGACAGCTAAGGGGAAAGGTGGAGCTTTTAAAGGGAGATATTTCCCCCGGAAGGGACAAGATACTAAAGCTCCTCTCTGAACATCAGCCCCTTTTGATTTTGATGGACGAGCTTTTGGAGTATGCGGTTAAGTGTGCGGGGGTGGAGGTGGGGCAGTCTAACCTCGGTGCCCAAACCTTAGCCTTTATGCAGGAGCTAATGGAGGCGGTCTCTCTACTCCCTCAAACTGCGTTGGTGATGAGCTTGCCCTCAAGTTCGCTTGAATATTACGACGAGAACGCCGAGAGAATGGCTCAACAGCTCCAAAAGATTGCGGGAAGGGTAGAAAAGGTGCTAACTCCCATAGGGGACGAAGAGGTCCCCAGCGTGATCACAAGAAGGCTCTTTGAGCACGTAGACCAAGCCTGTGCAAGAGAAAACATAGAGGAGTTTTTGGACTATTTGGAAAGAGAGAACCTACTGCCAGAGGATAGGCATACATACAGGGAAAAGTTCCTAAGGAGCTATCCCTTCCAGCCGGAGGTAATAGAGGTTTTGTATCACCGTTGGGGATCATTTCCAAGCTTTCAAAGGACAAGGGGCATCCTTAGGCTTCTTGCTTTGGTGGTATATTCCCTAAAGGACTCTATGCGTCCTTTTATAAGGCTCTCGGACTTTGACCTTTCCAACAAAGACATAAGGGAGGAGCTACTGAAGCATATAGATAGAAATTATGAAAGCGTCATAGCAGAGGACATCACAGACCAGTCCGCCAGGGCTAAAAAGGTGGATCTGGAGCTTGGAGATTCTTACAGACCCTACCGCTTTGGAACACGGTGTGCCACCGCTATATTTATGTACTCCTTTTCTGCGGGCCCAGATAGGGGAGCCCATGTTTCCGAGCTAAAGCTCGTCTGTGCAGAACCGGGTGTAGAAAGTAGCATAATAGACACCACGCTGATGCACTTGGAAGAAAAGCTCTTTTACCTTGCCAACAGTAGGAATCCCTACTACTTCAGCTCCACGCCCAACTTGAACCGTGTTCTTTTTGCCAAGCTTGAAAACATAGACCCGATCAAAATTAAGGAAAAGGAAAGGAGTTTGCTAAGACAAGCCCTCGGAGGCTCCCAATACTTTGATATATACCTTTTCCCAAGTGATACAAAGGACATTCCAGACACAGACAGGCTAAAGCTTATAGTTCTGGAAAACAAAGAAGACGCAAAGGATTACATAGATTACTATGGGCAAAAGCCAAGGGTATATAAAAACGTCCTGTTTTTCCTCTGTCCCTACGAGTCGGAAAGGGTTAGCTTTCAAAGACAGCTCGCAGAAGGCATGGCTTGGCAAGAGATAGAGCAAGACGCAAACCTAATCCTCACCGAGCAAGACAAGAGAAAGGTAAAGGAAAAGGTGGAAGACTTTAAAAAGGGGACAAAGGAGCTTCTCAGAAGGCTATACCGCCTTGTGCTCTACGCAGGAAAGGAGAGGGTAGAAGAAATAGACTTGGGGATGCCCGTGCGTGGTATAGAACGCATAGACAAGGAAATTTACGACCGGCTAAGGAGCGAAAACGTAATTTACGAGAAGCTAACGCCACATTATATAGTTAATCAATTCCTCACAACAAGGGAGTATATACCCACAAAGCCCCTCCTTGAGGTATTTTACAAGACCCCCGGAATGCCAAGGCTCAGCTCAAAGGATGTGCTCAAAAACTCAATAGGTGAAGGTGTAAGAGAGAAACTCTTTGGCTTGGGTGTTCTATCCGAGGATGGTCCTGTCTGCAAGTATTTTGGCACTTTGGCGGAGCCAAGCTTTGAGGAAGGAGAAATTTTGATAAAGGAAAAGCTATGCATGGAGAAAGAGGAGAAGGAAGAAGAAATTGAACCTATACCTTTGGAAAAAGAAAAACCTGAGGTGCAAATAAAACAACCTACTGGCAGTGCTTCCTACGAAAGTCCGCCCATTACAGGCCTAATAGATGCTGAACACGGTAGCCATTCAATAAAAGAATTCCGCTTGAGGGTAAGGGTTCCCACTTGGAGGCTTCCAGATGTGGCACGCACCTTGAGGCTCATACCAGAAAGGTTTGAAGAGGTGGAGCTAAGGCTAGAGGTAATAGCCCACGGAGGGAAAGTCACCAAGCAGTTCTTACAGGACAAAATAGAGGAGGGGCTTAGGCAGGCAGGATGTGATATAGAAGAGTGGAATTTCGTAGAGGATGCGTAAGCTGATCGTCATTCCATCAAGGCTTGGCTCTTCAAGACTTAAGGAAAAGCCACTGCAGGTTATAAAGGGAAAACCACTCATAAGGTGGGTGGTGGAAGGCTGTTTGAGAACTGGGGAGGATGTTATCCTTGCGGTGGATAGTGAAAAGATTGCAGAGGTGGTAAAGGACCTACCCGTTAAGGTAGTTTTTACTCCGTCGGATATACCCTCCGGGAGCGACCGGGTTGCCCATGTGGTTAAAGACCTGGACGTGGATTTTGTTATAAACTACCAGGGGGATGAGCCCTTTGTCTATAAAGAAGACGTTCAAAGGCTATTTTTAGCCCTTGAAGAGAGCCCCGTGGCAACTCTGGCAGTTAGGGACCCGGACGCCTACAGGGACCCATCCTCCGTGAAGGTGGTTCTGGACAAAGACCAATACGCCCTCTACTTTTCAAGGAGCCCCATTCCCTACCTAAAGCAGGAGGACAGCTTTTATCCTCTCAAGCATGTGGGCATATACGCCTTCAGAAAGGATGTTTTGATGGATTTTGTGCGCTGGCAACCTTCCCGCTTGGAAAGGCTTGAGTCCCTTGAACAGCTCCGCCTCTTGGAGATGGGAATAAAGATCAAGGTCCTCCTCAGCCAAAACTACTATCACGGCGTAGATACGGAGGAGGACCTAAAGCTGGTGGAAGAAAAGCTCACTTTTTACCTTTCACATACTGCTCCCAATTCTCCGGGTTGAAGGGGGAAAGTTCCCTTAAGAGCTTTACCGTCTTGGGGAACTCCTCCGCCACATAATCCACATCCTCCTCTGTGTTATCCCTTCCAAAGCTAAAGACCAAGGAGCCGTTGGCAACCTCCTTGGGAACTCCTATGGCAAAGAGCACGTGGGACTGCTTAAGTGCCAAAGATACGCACGCGGAACCGGAGGCGGTTTCCACTCCCATTAAGTCTAACCTTAGAAGCATTGCCTCTCCCTCTATGAGATGAACGATCAGGGAAAGGTGATGGGGCAGTCTTTGGGTGGGATGCCCTGTAAATTCTATGTAATCAAGCTTCTCTTCAATGGCTTTTTTGAGCTTGTCTCTGTAATAAGAGAGCCTTGTCATTCTGTCCTCAAGCTCCTTCATGGCTAACTCTGCTGCTGCACCAAAGCCCACAATACCCGGCACATTCTCGGTGCCAGCCCGGACGCCCCTCTCTTGGACACCACCCTCTATAAGAGGTCTGATCTTTACACCCTTCCTGGTCCATAGGGCACCCACACCCTTTGGTCCATACATGAGATGGGCAGTAAAGGACGCCGCATCCACACCCCAGTCTTGGAGGTCCACCGGGTAATGTCCCAAGGTAGGACAGGCATCCGTGTGGAATATCACCTTAGGGTTCTTTTCCTTTGCAGCCTTTACGAGCTCCTTTATGTTCTGGATGGTGCCGATCTCCCTGTTGGAGTGTCCTATGCTAACTAAAACTGTGTCGTTTCTTACTGCTTCCCTCACCTGGTCTGGATGGATGAGCCCATACCTGTCCGGCTTTAGGTATGCTACCTCCCATCCTTCCTTTTCCAAGGTCTTCAGGGGGTGCAAGATGGAGTGGTGCTCTATCTCGGTGGAAACTATGTGCCTTCCCTTCTTTTCGTATGCCTTGGCTATACCCTTTATTGCCAAATTGTTGGCTTCTATACCACCAGAGGTAAAGATGATCTCCTCTGGAGAGTTTGCATTTATAAGCTGGGCGATCTTTTCCCTTGCGTTGTTTATAGCCTTTTTGGCAACTTGCCCAAAGCTGTGCAGAGAGGTAGGGTTGCCAAAGTGCTCCCTAAAGTAGGGTAACATTGCTTCTATAACCTCTTGGGCTACGGGCGTTGACGCTATATGGTCCAAATAAACAACCCTTTTGCCAAGCTTTTGTATAAACATGTCTTACCTCCTTTCAAGTTCTTGACTAATGATCTTTGCTATGTTTAAAAAAGCCTTTGCGGATGCAGATTCTGGATAGCTCTCTACCACTGGCACTCCCGTGTCTGAGGTCTCCGAAACCTCCGGCTCTATGGGGATAGAACCCAAGACGTTCAGGTCGTAGGCTTGGGCAAAACCGAGCACCCTTCCCTTTCCAAAAATGTAGTATTTGTTGCCAGTTTCTGGGCATATAAAGTATGCCATGTTTTCTATAACTCCGAGCACTGGCACGCCTACCTCCTTGAACATAACCACCGCCTTTTTCACGTCCGCAAGGGCTACATCCTGAGGAGTTGTTACCACAATTGCACCGTCCATCTCCACCGTTTGGGCGAGGGTCAGTTGCACATCACCCGTGCCCGGTGGTAAATCCAAAACCAAAAAGTCCAAAGTGCCCCACTTCACATCAAAGAGAAATTGCGTCAGCGCCTTCATGAGCATAGGACCGCGCCATATTAAGGGTGTATCCTCGGAGGGTAGCAAAAAGCCTATGGAAATGACCTTCATTCCGTATTTTTCCACGGGGATTATCCGCTGGAAGGCATCCACCTCCACCCTTTGGTTTTTCATGCCGAGCATGGTGGGCACGCTAGGTCCGTAGATGTCCGCGTCCAAAAGCCCCACCTTGTAGCCAAGTTTGGTAAGAGCGACCGCCAAATTGACCGCCACGGTGGATTTACCTACGCCACCCTTTCCACTACCCACCGCAATAAGATGCTTTATACCGGGCAGTCTTCTTCTCTGAAAGGCTGGGCTTTGCTGTGGAGGGGGAGTCATGTCCGCAAACCTGACCCTAACCTCTCCTATGCCCTCAACACCCTTTAAGGCTTGCATAGCTTTTTCCCTTATCTCCGACTCTAAAGCTCTATCCGGTAGCATGAATATAACCTCAAGGACATTTCCCACCAACTTTATATCCTTTACAAGTTCGGAGAGCTTTTTGTTAGCCACCGTCTGATTGGCAAGCGTATCCATTATCTCTTTTACCGCCATTTTTTACCTCCACAATCACAATATAATTTATAATTGGAAAAACCGCTATGAGTTTTCTCAATGAACTTAACTAAACTAAAAAGATGGTTCTACAGAAAGCTCTACAAGGAAAGCTTTGATGCTTTCAACTGGGAGATAGATTTCAATAAGCCCATAAAAGAACACTGCTTTGTTGTCTTTGATACAGAAACCACGGGAACAGACCTCAAGAGGGCTAAGGTCCTCAGCATAGGTGCCTTCCGCCTGCAAGGGCTAACTTTAAAGTTTTCCGACAGCCTAAACTTAAAGCTTAACATCTCTATGGACAACTTAGAGAGCATAAAGGTTCACGGAATAACTCCAAAGGATCTAAAGGAGGGAGTTTCTCCCAAGGAAGCCTGCGAGAGGTTTCTGGGGTTTTCCAGGGGTTGCCTTTTGGTAGGCTACTTTGTAGATATAGACATTGCAGTTATGAGAAACCTAATAAAAGATGCCTGCAATGGTGCCTTCTATCCTTACCACTTGGATGTGATAGACCTGCTCTCCGAAAAAGACCAAATACCCACTTTGGAAGAGCTCACCAAGAGGCTAAACTTACCCACGTCCACCCTTCACGACGCCCTTGAGGATGCCTACATGACTTCCCTTATCTTTATGAAGCTAATTAAAAGATTTCAAAACCACAAGGTTAAAGAACTACCGTTAAAAGTTTAAACAGTGCTTATAATTTTCCTTTAGATGTTGGAGCTTAGCCAGTTTAACCAGTTTATGCTTGATTACTTGGACCCGGAGATAAAGCTCGTAGAGGATGTGGGAAGGTATATCCTCTCTGCGGGTGGGAAAAGGCTCAGACCCTTGCTTATGATGGAAGTCTGCAGAGTGCTTGGGGGAGATGTGGAAAGGGTAATTCCTTTGGCGGTGGGCATAGAGTACATACACATGGCTTCTTTGCTCCACGATGATGTGGTGGATGGGGCGCATACCCGGAGGGGAAGACCTTCCGCAAACGTCCTCTTTGGCAATCAGGCGGTAGTCCTTGGGGGAGACTACTTTTACGCAAAAGCCCTTTGGCTCTATGCCAATTACGGCAACCTTCAGGCGGTGGAGATGGTGAGCCGGGCAGTTATGCACATGTCCCAATCTCAGCTTTTGGAGCTCTTATCCCTTGGAAAGCTCATCTCAGAAGAAGAGTACTTCAGAATTATAGACGGCAAGACGGGTGCCCTCTTTGGGGCAAGCATGGGTGTTGGTGCCCTAATGGCGGAAAGCCCTCTTGCGGAGGAGTTTTACCAGATGGGCTTAAAAGTTGGCAGGGCGTTCCAACTTATAGATGATGCTTTAGATTACTCATCTTCGGAGGAGCGTCTTGGAAAGCCCGTAGGCAACGACCTTAGGGAGGGCAAATGCACCTATCCCTTGCTTTCTGTTTTGGACCACTTAGACAAGCGATGGGTTTTGGAAAGGTTTGGCAAAGGAAACACAGAGGAGCTAAGGGAAAGGGTAGTTTTGCTGGGTGGCGTGGAAAACACAAAAAGACGGGCGGAGGAGGAGATAGCACCGGTTTTGGAGTTTGTTGGTAAGTTTGAAAACAGCCAAACCCTCGTCCAGCTCATTAAAAGCATAGTGAATAGGGATCACTGAACTAATCTTCCGAGAGGATGAGCAAAAGGTGGGGTTAGCCTCTCCTTTTCTGCCAAGTATAGGTCAAGCTTTATGGCTTCCTGCGTCCAGCATAAGGAGACAAAAAGCAAAAGGAGAAGAAAGCTCATTTTTTATTTTCCCTGAGAAAATTCACAAGGTTGACCCTCTTGTAATGCTCTTCCACCACCCACCTACCTATTAGCAAAAACTCCCTTGGTTCTATATAACCGGGCACCTTGGCTATCACATTGCCGTTTTTGTCTAAAAACATAAACACTGGTGTTAGTCTTATGCCATGCTTTAAGGCAAACTGCCTTTCTGTAGTCTTTTTACCATCAAAATCCACCACCTCCAGACTGCCCCTTATGTCAACTTCCACGAGGATGTCAACTTTTGGTATACATAGACTGTAGTGGTTCTGATACGCTTAGAAATATGGAGGCAAGACAAGTAATAGAAGAAATACTAAACAAAGTTTTTAAGTGGCACAGGTTTCCTGTAAGCCTAAAAGCAGAAGCTGTGCTCCTCTACTTTAAGGGACTTTCTCT
>AGQM01011885.1_pt1 | contig 11744 bp, 11 predicted proteins | sample 1512301 | NCBI WGS metagenome assembly AGQM01 (sample SAMN07436262, study PRJNA71319) | hot springs metagenome | isolation source: samples from 5 sites along the outflow channel of Bison Pool, an alkaline... | place: USA: Yellowstone National Park
TCCGAAGGGTCCTATGAAATACCAACCGATAACAGGGATAAAATGATAAAGATATAACCATATCAACCAAATGAAGGACAGGACAAAACCCTGCTTTATGTGGAAAACTAAAAATGGAGAAGGCTTTAAAAATAGGACAAAAACGAAAAGGAAAGGGATATAACACAAAGCCCCTAAGAATCTCTCAGATTTTCCTATCATCGTCCTCAAGAGCGCTCCCTATCACCACAATATCCGCCCCACTTGAAAAGTACTTATCCACCTGCTCCCTAAGCCTTATACCACCCCCGACTATCAACGGCAATCCCACCTCCTCTTTGACGAGATTAACCACCTCATAAGGTACGTTTAAAATTGCCCCAGAGCCCGCTTCAAGGTATATTGCGGAAAATCCAAGATACTTTGCCGCAAGACAGTGCGCCAAAATTAAGTCAAATTTATTCCTTGGAAGGGGTTTTGTGTTTGTGATAAACTCCGTTGCAGTGTAAGTTCCACCGTCTATTAGCAAATACGCGGTAGGTATAACCTTTAGGTTGAATTTCTTTATTAAAGGTGCCGCTTTTACATGTTCCCCTATCAAGTACTCAGGGTTCCTACCCGATATCAGGGAAAGAAATAGGACATAATCATAATATGGGCAAAGCTGATACACGGAACCCGGAAAGAGGATCACCGGGTAATCCGATAACCCCTTGAGTTTTTTTACCTTCGGGCAAATATCACCCTCGGAGAAGCTTGTGCCAACCAAAATCGCCCCAAGATCATTCAAACCCCTTATATTCTTATAAAATTCCTCAACCTCCAACTTATCGGGATCATAAAGGACCCAAATTTTACCCGACCCAAGCTCCCACATTAGGGATTAAATATCCCCCGAATGAAATCTAGAACGAAACTCGGAGCCAACCCCAAATAAAGGACCCCTACAAAACTACTACAAAAGCCACTGCAATTGCGGGATTTAAAACTCCCTTAACCTCGTACATTGGCTCAAAACCATAGGCATAAAATATGGGCCTCGAATAGTAAAACAGGGATATCACACCGTTAAGAAAAGCCCAAATTGCGAAGAAAAATTCCCCCTCCCTTACGAGCTCCTGAAAAAGGTAAAACTTTGCAACGAAGCCGGCGGTGGGGGGTACCCCCGCTAAGGATACCAAGAATATCAAAAGGAGAAAGGCCTGCAAGCCATTTCTCTTTGAAAGTCCCTTGTAATACTCAAGCGAAGTTTTCCTTTCATCAACGGAATTTACCACAGCAAAGGCACCAAGGGTCATAAGGGTATAAACAAGAAGGTAGAATATAGCTCCGGATATTGCACCCGTTGTGCCCAATCCAAAGGCGGTCATGATATAACCCGCATGGGCTATGGTTGAAAATCCCAAAAGCCTCTTTATATCCTTCTCGGCTAATGCAGCCAAATTTCCCACGAACATAGTTATGGCACCCATCCACATCAGGATCTCCCCCCAAAGGTAAGGGATGTTTCCGAAAAGTAGATAAAGGAGGTTAATCAGGAAACCAAAAGCGGAAGCTTTGGAAACCGTTGAGATAAAACCACCTACCGAGGAATGGGCACCTTGAAAGACTTCGGGTGTCCAGAAGTGGAAGGGAACCGCGGAAAGCTTAAAGGCTAAACCCACAAAAATAAGGGTAAATGCTAAAACGAACAGCAAGGGTTTTGCTTGGAATATGGGGGTAATAAGGGTTTGAGTAAATATTCCCTTAAAGTCGAAGGTGCCAAATATGGAATACAAAAGCGCCACCCCCATAATTATTAGGGTGGATGCAAGAACCGAAAGGAAGAAAAACTTTAAACCTGCCTCGGTCCCAAACGTATCCCTCGAAAGGGCTATCTGCCCAACCACAGCGAAGGAGAAAAGCTCCAAGGCGAGGGTGAAGGATATGAAATTCACGGATTTAACCAAGACCATAGCCCCAAGAACCGCCGAGAGTATTAAAAAGTGATGTTCCCCATCCCTATCCCAAGCCAGGAGGGTTGTGATTATAGCTCCCAAAATTATTACAAGATCAAACATCCTGTTTAATGGAGAAACGAAGAGCATTTTGAAGGGTTCCCCACTGTTGTAAAGGTTAGTGATAACGTAAAAACCCGTAATAACCAAGACAATTATAGAAAATATGGGAACAAGCCACTTTACGGGCCTTTGGGTAAGGATCTCAACTATTAGAGAAGCTAGGATACCAACGGACAAGACCACCTCGGGTTGAATTAAGGTTATATCCTTCAAAACATCCATAGGCGGGTATTATACGGGGGTATATAGGTTTTTAAATTTGAACCAAAGCAAAAGGGAGAGGAGGGAGACGAAAGATGCAAACAAAAACGGGAACTTAAAGTTAACGGAGTATAAGAAACCCGCCATTGCAGGTCCAATTATCCTACCAAAAGAAGTTGCGGACTGATAGGCTCCCATAACCTCACCCCTGTTTTCAACCCCCATTGATAATAGGCTTAATATTGCGGGTTGGGAGAGGCTGGATAGGGAGACCAAAACAACAACAAGAAGGGAGAGGAAAGGGAAGTTAGGGGAAAAGGGGACAATAAGCGATATTAATGCAGAACCAAACAGAGAAATGGCTATAACCCTCCAATAACCCAGTAGATTTATTACCATGCTTGCACTTGCCTGAAAAACCGCCCCTATCAACCCCGAGATCCCGAGCAGATATCCTACCTCCACGGAACCCAAGGCAAACCTATCCTTTATAAATAGAGCCAATATTGCCTCGAAATTCACCATAACGAGCATACCCAAGAACGATAGAATTACAAGAATGGTTTTATCCTTGGGAAGCTTTGCACGTATGGTACCTTCTTGGAACCTTCCTTTAACGTTTCTCACAAAGGCTAGGGTAAATAGGAAAGCCAGTAGTCCTAAAAGTCCTGAAACTATAAAGGGTAAAGATAGGGAAAATTTGGAAGCGATTCCTCCTATGAAAGGTCCGACTACTATGCCCAAACCCAAGGATGCGCCGTATATGCCAAAGTTTTTTGCATAGGTTCTCTCCGAAGAGATGGTACCAATATAAGCACTTGAGGAAGGTAACGCTGCTGAAGATATTAGACCACCCAGGAACCTTATGGCTATTATGTAAATTGGCGAAGGATGGAGGGGTATAAGGAGGGAGGTTATGGAAAATCCCAACGAACCTATGGCAATCCCAACTTTATATCCGAACTTATCGGATAATCTACCCCAAAATCTAGATGATAAAAACTGAGCCAGGGGATAAGCGGAAAACATTAAACCTATTTCAAAAGGAGAAGCGCCCAAATTTGAAGCCCAAAATGGCAGGATAGGAAAAAGGATACTGAATCCCGCCATTATGGTAAATACAACTACGGAAACGGAAATTACCCCCATATCACTTCAAAAATGGATTTATAAACCCAAAAAGGATCAATACCGCTCCTATTAAAAGGTCCTCGTAATGCTCGAGGATTTGTAAAGTAGCCAATTTTAAACCCTTCAATGACAAAATCACCATAGATGGGATAAGTATCACGGAGGTAAGGATGTATATCAAAGAGATTATCACAACCGCATGCCACCCCGAAGAAACTGCAATCAAATAAAAAGGCGTTATCTCTATACAAGGGGAAAAGAACATGGCTAAAAGCAAGGCGCTTACCGAAAGGACTCCAAAACCGTGATGGTGGGGATTCCCAGTTCTAAAATGCCTTGATAGGTAAAACAAGCCGAGTATTATTAGAATAAACGAAGATAAAGTTTTACCAAGGAATTCGTGTTTTTCCGAGATGCTGAAACCCAAAAATGCAACGAATATTCCAAGTAATACAGTACTTAAGGAGTGAGCGAGGGAAATAAAAAAAGAAAAGACTAAGACCCTTGCCCTATTCCACCCCTCACCCCTTGCTATAAGTGCTAAAGGTAGCCAATGATTTGGCAAAAGGGGATGTAAAACGCTTAAGGTTAAAACCCCCGATATTAAAACTACCAAATTTTCCCCTTACTTCTCTTCCTTCTTTATGGAATACTTCTTTATCCACTCCTCAAGTAGCTGTTTTGCCTGCCAATCTGGAACCTGCTTGGGGGGTGTTTTCATAAAGTACATCGAAGGTTCAAGGATGGCTCCCTTCAAGCCGTTATCCTTGGCTAACTTGGCGCATCTTATGGCGTCTATCATCACACCCGCCGAGTTAGGACTATCCCAAACCTCAAGCTTAACTTCTATGTTTAGGGGTACATCACCAAAGGTCCTACCCTCCAACCTTATATAGGCCCACTTCCTGTCCAAGAGCCAAGGGATATAATCCGAGGGTCCTATGTGTATGTTCTCATCCCCAATGTCGTAAGGTAGAAGGGATTTTACCGCTCCAGTTTTTGAGATCTTCTTTGATTGCAACCTTTCCCTCTCCAGCATATTTAGAAAGTCCGTATTCCCGCCGAAGTTTATCTGATAAGTCCTTTCGAGCTTGACACCCCTGTCTATGAAGAGCTGAACTAAGGTCCTATGGAGTATTGTTGCCCCCACCTGGGACTTTATATCGTCGCCTATGACGGGAAGTCCTGCCTCCTCAAACCTCTTACTCCAATACTCCGAAGATGCTATGAAAACGGGTATCCCGTTTACAAAAGCCGCCCCGGCATCCAGGACCTGTTCAACGTACCATTTCGTTGCATCCTCGCTACCCACAGGCAAAAAATTCACAACAACATCAACCCCTAGATCCTTAAAGATCTTTGCTATGTTATCCGTGGGCCCAGGAGCTTTTATGATAACATCCGAAAGATATTTCCCTATGCTATCAAGGGTCATTCCCCTATAAACCTTTGCGTTCAGTTTGGGAACATCGGTGAATTTATACGTATTGTTTGGGGGCATAAATATAGCTTCGGATAGATCCTTACCTACTTTTCTGGCATCTATATCCACCCCAGCAACAAACTCTATGTCGCTTATATGGTATCCCCCAAGCTCAACGTGCATAATTCCGGGTATGAATTCGTCGGGTTTTGTGTCGCGATAGTAATAAACCCCTTGCACCAATGATGATGCGCAGTTTCCTACACCTATTATAGCGACCCTGATCTTATCCTTTGCCATAAGCGGGTATTATATTGGGGAAACCTCCTCAAAAGTTTTATTCACTCCTCATAGTTTTACCTCTTCAATTGTATCTTTTATCACCTCCTCATGATCCGGGCGAAGGTTCAATTCCCCAATTTTCCTATTGACATCTTCAATAATTAACTTTGCCTCATCAACTTTTCCATATTTTGCTAATGCCAGAGCGTAATAGGCTTTCGCCATATAATACCTTCCCTCAAAGTTTTTGTCCCTTAAATCAAAGCTTATTAAGGCCTCCTCAAAGCTTTGTATGGCTTTTTCATGATCTCCCATACCCAAATAAACATATCCCAAAAGGCCCATAGCATCCGCATATTTGTTTCTGTTTATATCCTTGGTGATCTTTACCATCTCGTTAATCTGCTTTATTGCATCATGGTAATTCCCAGTATTTGCCAATATCACCGCAAAGTTGTACCTAAGCTCTAACTCCCCGTTTCTATCTTTCACTTCCCTGAGGATTTTTATCCCTTTATTAAAGTATTCCATAACTTCTTCTAAATCAAGTTTTGCGCCGAACTTTGAAGGATCACCATAAAGTGCCAAAATATTTCTAAGCGCTGCAAATAAAACCCTCCTATCCGTAGACTTTTCTATCAAGCCCTTATAAATTTCGTATTCCGCTTTTGGGTTCCCTTTTCTTCCTTCTAAGAAGCCAAGATTTAGTATAGCAATATCCCTAATCACGCCTTCTCCCCTATTTACAACCTCTTTTAAACAATACTCCGCCTGATTAAGGTTGCCCAAATAAAGATTCAAAATCCCTAAAATGTTGATAATTTTAAGTTCCGTCTCCAAATCCATTTTTCCCCTAAACTTCTCCAAAATATACTCCCCATCCATAATTCCCAACTTTGCATTATCGTCAAACCCCGAGAATGCTATCCTGTAATACATTAAAATTTCGTACGGTTCCCAAACTTCGCCCTTTTCCTTTACCAAATTTACCGNCCAACTTATTGCAATTTCCAAAGCCTCCCTTATCAAGTAATCTTTTGGCAAGGAGACAAAAGGGTTTATAGTTGTCGGAAAGTCTCTCCATAACCCCCAATATCCTACTTTTGCTCCAATCCTCATTTAAGATAGCGTGTAGTTTTCCAACGTTGGGTAATATCTTTTCTCCCTCCACCTTCGCAAAATCACCAAAATTTAGATCCCCTTTTACCCATTCCCTCCTTATCTCATAGTTCCCCTCGTATATCCCGTATGTTATCATATCAAACAAAAGTTTGACGTTAGCTCTCACTTCCGTGTCAAGAGATAGAAACTCCCTCTCAGTCTTTTCTATCAAAGACCTATACTCAAACCTGGGATTTACATACTGTATCTCCTTAAAAACATCAGGTACCTTTAATCCAACCTTGTCAAGTTCATTCATCAAAAACCTCAAATCCCTATCTTGATCCATTATTCCAATTAAAACCGCATTCTCGTATTTGATGGCATTTAGAAAACTTTGAAGGTTGAAGTTTAAAGGCGTTATCACAACATAAACCCTTCTCTTTGAACCTTTAAAGGCATCCAAGAGGACCATATCCTTCAAGTGTTGCTCCAAGTACTTTAAAACCTCAACGTGGGTTATGTATGGTGGGTATAGATATAGTGTATTAATCCCCCTTAAAGGTGGAAATACATCAAGCATTCTTGGAATTTTAAGGTGGTAGATTTTTCCGCTTTATAATATTCATCTCGCCACCGTAGCTCAGTAGGCAGAGCGGCGGTTTCGTAAACCGCAGGTCGGCGGTTCGAGTCCGCCCGGTGGCTCTTAGATTTTATATCTAAACGCCGAAAATACAAACGAAAGGGCTAACCATTCGGAAAAGAGGTGACTTCCGCCAAAACTTAAAAACGGATAAGGGATTCCCGCCGTAGGTAAACCCCCATAACGGACATAATGTTTGCGAGAGTTTGATATGCGAAGAATGAGGAATAGATTATAGAAATATGTGATAAAAGCCTATCTTCGGAAAATGCAAGGGAAAGTATTCCAAAAGTTAAAATTGCGGAAAGGGTTATAACAAGGAATCCTACAATATAACCGTAAGTTTCCACGAGGGAGGAAAATGCAAAATCCGTATTCCATGCGGGTAAGAAACCGTAATTTTTTTGTGTTGCCCCCTTTATCCCCTTTCCTAAGATTCCCGAGTTTGCAAGTGCTATCCTCGATTGGTAAGTTTGCCAAACCTTTTCGCTATGTTCTTCCGGATTTATCATAGCCAAGATCCTCTTTCTTTGGTATTCCCTCAAACCCTTTTCCCATATAAAAGGTGTTGCCAATCCCACCAACAAGATAGAAATTATTGATATCAGAAACCATTCGATCCTTACCCTTAAGATCACCATAACAAAGGAGAAGAACCATAAAAATAACCCAAATAAGGATTTTGAAAAGGAAAGTATGGCGCTAAAAGGTAGGGAAGTGAGGTATACAACCAAAGGTAAGTTCTTGGTTGTAATAAAAACCACCACCCAGGTTAGAAAGAGCAGTACCGTTGAGGTTGCGAGGTCGGGTTCTATCAAAATTAGTAAAGTTGGGAAAAGACCCAAAAGGATTTTCTTAAGATCTCCGTTTAAATTCAAAAGATAAATGGGTACAATTACCTTTGCAAGTTCGGATGGTTGAAGATTTACAAAACCCAAATTTATCCATCTTCTAACATCCCCCTTATCCAAGAAGAATACCGCTATCAAAAGCGATATAGTGATAAGATAAAAAATGTGTGAGCTTTCTAACATGGATCTCACGTTTATTCTGCTTATCCAGAAAAAGACAAAAAGCGAAATGAGGAGATAAACGGATTGCTTTATTACCAAGTCCGTTCTTGGTAAAAGGTTTAGGATCCCAAGGAGGCTTAAAAGGAGGGCGGAAAAGAATATTAATCTAGTCCTCAAAGGGGTATATTGTCGTGCTTTTTTGGGGGCAGGGTTTGCCGTTTATTCTTCGTTATTTTTAGAGCCTTTATCAAAACCTTCCTCGTTTTTGAGGGTTCTATTACATCGTCTATGTACCCCAAAGATGCGACATAATATGGGTTTGTGAATTTTTCCTTGTACTGGTTTATTAGGATCTCTAGCGTCTTTTGGGGGTCCTCGCTGTTCTCAATTTCGCGCTTATATATGATTTTTACCGCCCCTTCCGGTCCCATAACCGCGAACTCGGCCGTTGGCCACGCGAAGTTGAAGTCCGCCCTTATTTGTTTTGAAGCCAAAACACAATAAGCCCCCCCGTAAGATTTTCTCGTTACCACCGTAATTTTTGGGACGGTAGCCTCCGCATAAGCAAACAGGAGTTTTGCCCCATGCCTTATTATTCCCCCATGTTCCTGCTCGGTGCCGGGTAAAAACCCTGGCACATCCTCAAATGTAATTATTGGTATGTTAAAGGCATCGCAAAACCTCACGAACCTCGCCGCTTTAACCGAAGCGTTAATATCAATTGCCCCGGCAAGGTGTAAGGGTTGTTGGGCAACTATTCCAACCACCATCCCACCAAGCCTCGCAAATCCCACTATCATGTTGGGCGCGAAGTGCTCCTGAACCTCAAAGAATTCTCCGTTATCAACAACCCTTTTTATCACTTCCTTCATATCATAAGCCTGATAAGGATCCGTTGGTATGATATAGTTAAGATCCTCATCTTCCCTATCCTCCGGATCTCCCGTATCAACAAATGGGGGCTCCTCGGTGTTATTTGATGGAAGGTAAGATAGGAGTTTCCTTATTCCTTCAAATATCTCCGTTTCCGTGTCATAAACAAAGTGGGCGACTCCGGATTTTTCCGCGTGTATATCCGCCCCTCCAAGGCTTTCATGATCCACCTCTTCGTGGGTTACAGCCTTTACCACTTCGGGTCCCGTGATATACATATAGCTTTGCCCCCTCCTCATAAAGATGAAGTCCGTTATGGCAGGACTATAAACCGCCCCTCCCGCGCAGGGTCCCAAAATGGCGGAGATCTGTGGAATAACCCCCGATGCCAAAACGTTCCTTAAGAATATCTCCGCATAACCCCCCAAAGAACCTACCCCATCCTGTATCCTGGCTCCACCGGAATCGTTTAAACCTATTACCGGTATTCCCACCCTTAGGGCAGTATCCATTATCTGCACGATCTTTTTCGCGTTGCTTTCCGAGATTGTCCCACCCATCACCGTAAAGTCGTGGGCAAATACCGCAACGAGCCTCCCATCCATCGTCCCAAAACCCGCAATCACTCCATCACCAAGGTACTTCTCTTTAACATCCGGATTTCTATGCGTAACGAACATCCCAATTTCCATAAAAGATCCCTCGTCCAGGAGATATTCTATCCTCTCCCTTGCGGTTAGCTTCCCTTTCTCATGCTGTCTTTTTATCCTCTCCTCACCCCCACCCTTAAGGGCCTTCTCCCTATATTCCTTAAGTTGCCTGAGTTTTTCCTCTATGCTCATGTTTCAAAGAAGAATTTTAATTCCTTATCCGCGCTCTTTTTAGAATCCGAAGCGTGAACGATGTTTCTCTCTATGCTTTCACCGTACATAAACCTTATCGTTCCGACTCTGGCCTTTTTCGGATCCGTTGCACCTATAAGCTCCCTAACTTTTTCCACCGCATTTTCCCCCTCCACCATTATCCCAACTACCATACCGCCAGTAATATAATCAATCAAGCTATTGAAAAACTCCTTACCCATGTGAACCTCGTAAAACCTCTCCGCTTCCTCCCTCGTAAAATGTTTGCTCCTTATTCCCAAAATCTTAAAGCCGTTTTCTTCCAAGATCCAAATTATCCTCCCTATAAGTCTTTTCTCAACGCCATCGGGTTTTATCATAAGTAATGTCCTCTCCATAGTCGCAAATTCTACACCCGTATAATTGAAAGTTAAGGAGGAAAAAGGAGATATGGAGATAAGGATAATTGTACCAGAGGAAAAGCTTTTGGAGGTTTTTGGCGCTTACGATGAGCGCCTTAAGGAGCTTAAGAGGATGTTTCCATCCGTCAAGATCTCAGCAAGGGGTTCGGAACTTAGGCTTAGGGGTTCGGAAAACGACGTGGAGATGGTTAGGGAGAAAATAATGAGGATGATAGAGGGGGGGGACATATACGATGGCGAGGAACCCTACGATGAAGAAGGCGATGTGATATTTACCTTTAAAAAGAAGATAAAGCCCCTTACCGAAAACCAAAAGTTATACATCCGTATGATAGAAGAAAACGATATAGTTTTTGCCGTAGGTCCCGCAGGAACTGGGAAAACTTTCCTTGCGGTTGCTATGGCGGTGAAGTACCTGAGGGAAGGAAAGATAGAGAGGATTATACTTACGAGACCTGCGGTGGAAGCAGGGGAAAGCTTGGGTTATCTTCCCGGAACTTACGAGGAGAAGGTTTACCCTTACCTTATTCCCCTATACGATGCCCTGTTTTCCATGATACCTTACGATAGGGTTAAAAGGATGATGGAGGCGAGGATAGTGGAGGTGGCACCGCTTGCGTATATGAGGGGTAGGACGTTATCCGATGCCTTCATTATCCTTGATGAGGCACAAAATACAAAAGCGGTCCAGATGAAGATGTTCTTAACCCGAATAGGTCCGAGATCAAAGGTTGTAATAACCGGAGATGTGACGCAAATTGACTTACCAAAGCACGAGAAATCCGGATTAACGGAGGCAATTAACATACTTCAGGGTATAGAGGGAATAGCATTTGTGTTCTTTGATAAGGAGGACGTTTCTAGGCATAGGATCGTTAAGAGTATAATTGAAGCTTACGAAAAGCACGGTTTGTGAAGGGAAACTTAAAGGCGTGGATAATCTCCATCGTAATAGCCGTAGGTGGGCTATTTTACGAAGATAATCTAAACTATAAGAAAGGAGATGTTGTAAAAAAAACCATAATTGCGGACACGGAAATAAGGGTAAAGAAGGCACCCGAAAGGTTGAGGCAGGATAGTCTAGATATAATAAACCTTTCCCCGCCCGTCTACAGGAGGGTAGATTTTTACGAAAGGTTCAACGTTTTGGCGGAAAGCCTGTCAAAGGTTTTCCCAAATTCCGACTATCTTCGCAGAAGGGCGTTGGCGATCTTACAGAAGGGCATAATTGAACCAAAATTTGAAGGCCAGATCATAATATACGATAGGGGAAACTTTTTTGAGGTGGAAGGCGGAAAGATCCAATCCTTAAGTGAGATTTGCAGGCAAAATGACACCTTATGCCTTTACCTATTTCCCACCCTCGTTTACGATTCTTCCCTAACAAAGAAATACATACAATCCAAACTTCAAGCCCTTTCCCCGTATGAATTCGTGCTAAAACCCGGAGATGTTGTGGTATCAAGGGGTGAAATAGTGAGCGATACGACCCTGCGGATTTTACAAGCTTACAAGTTAGAAACCTTAAGGCCCAAAAGGGTGGCCTTCCTTATTTTGGGGGTATTGCTTGGACTATTTACTTTAGTCGGTTTTTATCTTAGAAAATGGGATCTTCCATCCTCTGCTTCCGTTTTTGTATTTTCCGTGGTTTATCTTCTTGAGATTCTCCTCCACTATTTTACCAACTTATCCCCATTCTTCACCATTTCCCCTATTATAGCCCTTGCGGTATCATCTTTGGATACACCCACATTGGGCGTGGTATTAAGCGCAG
>AGQM01000353.1_pt1 | contig 11716 bp, 10 predicted proteins | sample 1512301 | NCBI WGS metagenome assembly AGQM01 (sample SAMN07436262, study PRJNA71319) | hot springs metagenome | isolation source: samples from 5 sites along the outflow channel of Bison Pool, an alkaline... | place: USA: Yellowstone National Park
AGAGGAAATCGTTGCACATACAACCTCACTCCAAAGCAGATTTCGGTACTCCTCAAAGGTGGTCTTTTGAACTGGATAAAAAGCAAGCAGGGGGTAAAGGTATGAAACTAAGAAAGGTAGTTTCTGTGGTAGGTGCGGGAAATGTAGGGGAGCATACCGCCGCCCTCCTTGCCCTAAGGGGGCTGGTGGATGTGCGCATGTTTGACTTACCCAAAAAGGACGGAGACAGAATAATAGAACCCGTTAAAGGAAAAGCCCTTGACATTCAGCAGATGCTCTCCGCCCTCAACATTGACGGCAAAGTGGAAGGATACACTGTAAGCGCAGATGGAGAAGGCTACGAAGCCTTAGAGGGTTCCGACATAGTGGTTATAACCGCAGGCTTTCCAAGAAGACCGGGTATGTCAAGGGAGGACCTTTTGGAGAAGAATCTATCTATCCTCTCGGTTATAGCCAGCAAAATAAAGGAATACGCCAAGGATGCCATAGTGATAGTGGTAACCAACCCAGTGGACCTGATGACCTACGCAGTTTATAAACTGCTGGGCTTTGAACCCAAGAAGGTTATGGGGATGGCGGGCGTTCTGGATTCAGCCCGCTTTAAAACCTTCATATCAAAGGAGATAGACGTTTCCCCTCAAGATATTCACGCCTATGTTATAGGAGGCCACGGTGACGAGATGGTTCCCTTGATCTCCATATCCAACGTGGGTGGCATACCCCTAAAGGACCTGCTAAGCAAAGAAAAGCTTCAGGAACTTATAAAAAGAACTCAGTTCGGTGGTGGTGAGATAGTGGACCTGATGGGTACCTCCGCCTATCATGCCCCCGCTGCGTCCATAGTGGAAATGGTGGAAGCCATAGTAACAAACAACAAACGCATACTGCCCTGCTCTGTTTATCTTGACGGAGAAGTGGGAGAGTATTATGGAGTAAAGGGTGCCTGCGTAGGTGTGCCAGTTAAACTTGGCAACTGCGGAGTGGAAGAGGTCATCAAAATCCCCATGCTACCGGAAGAGCGCGAAATGTGGGAAAGGTCTGTTCAGTCGGTGTTAAAGAACTTAAAGGTGGTGGATGAACTCTTGAAGGTTATGGTTTAAAATCTATATCAATGGTGTTTTTACCTTGGAGGTATCTGGTTCCACTTGCCCTTGTGCTTTTGGGTGTAGGATTATTTATCCTTTACAAGGATTGGGAAAAAAAGAGGAACTTTGAGGCTTCCTACCTTGAGTGGGAAATAAGTAGGTTGGTGCAATCGGGGGAGGAGGAGAAGGCTAAGAAGCTAATAGAGGAAGGGCTAAAAAAGGGGGGTGCCTTTAAGCCCCTCATTCTATCTTATGCCTTGGATGGAAAGGAAGACAGTAAAAAACTTTTGGAGATAATCTCATCCCTGAAGGATGATCAAATAAAGTCCCTATACACCGAGAGGCTAGCCTTTGCATACTACAAGGAAGGACAAAAAGAGAAAGCCCTCGGCGTTCTCAACTCTATAGGAAAAGACAGCTTTAACTATTACTCTGCCCAACTGCTTAAGGCACAGGTGCTTTTAGACAGCAACAGAAAAGAGGAGGCAAAGAAGGTCTTAGAATCCGTCCTCAAAGAGGCAAAGGGAACTTATTGGTCTAACTTAGCCCAAGCCCTTTTAATGGAGATGTAGTTATGAAGCTCCTGATTGAAATAGGCACGGAGGAACTGCCCGCGGGTGTTATAAACCTAGCCCTAGAGAGCCTCAAAGAAGGCATTGAGAAACTCTTGGGGGTAAAAGTTATAAAAACCTACGGCACACCCCGGCGTTTAGCTATCCTAACAGAAGACTTTGAAAACACACCCACGGAAAAAGAGGAGATCATAGTCGGTCCTCCCGTCAGCGTAGCTTACGAGGATGGGAAGCCCACAAAAGCACTTCTGGGATTTCTGCAAAAGGTCTCTGCCACTCAAGAGGAAGTGATAGAAGTTCAAAAGGGAGAAGGAAGGTATGTGGCGGTTCGTAGGATTCAAAGGGAAAAAACACCCTTGGAGAAATTAAAAGAGGAGTTTGAAGGGCTCTTACAATCCATTCCTTTTCCCAAAAGGATGCGTTGGAATTCAGAGGGCTTAACCTTTTCAAGACCTATCCGGTGGTTGTGTGCCCTCTACGGAGAGGAGGTTGTCCCACTTCAATTTGGTAAGGTGAAGGCGGACAGGATCACATATGGCCACAGATTTTTGCATGGTGGTCCCCTAGTTCTCAAAAACGCGGAGGAGTATGAAGAAATTCTAAAAAGTGCCTACGTGATCCCAGACTTTAAAGAGAGACTGGGCATGGTCTTAGAAATGCTAAGGGAAGAAGCTTACGCCTTGGGTTGCACACCCCGGTATCCAGAGGGTCTTCCGGAGGAGGTGGCAAATCTCCTTGAGTTTCCCTTCTCTGTGGTAGGAAGCTTTGAGGAAAAGTATTTAGAACTACCCGAGAAGGTTTTAATCACAGTCCTTGCACATCATCAGAGGTTTTTCTGCCTTGCCAACCAAGAGGGTAAGTTGGTACCTTACTTTGTAGCCTTTAGCGGTAATACTCCAAACGATTTGATAAAGACAGGCTATGAGAGGGTTGTAAGGGCAAGGCTTGAGGATGCCCTCTTCTTTTACAGGGAGGACCTAAAGACCCCCCTGGAAAATCTGGTGGATGGGCTAAAAGGTGTGATCTTTCATCCAAAGGCGGGCAGTATGTGGGAGAAGACCCAAAGGCTTATGGAACTCTCAGAAAGGATCGCACGAGCCCTTGGCTTTGGAGAGGAGGTTGTAAAAAAGGCAAAAAGGGCTGCATACCTCTCAAAGGCGGACCTGCTTACCAACATGGTAAAGGAGCTGGATGAGCTTCAGGGCTACATGGGTATGGTTTATGCAAGGGCTTTTGGAGAAGAGGAGGAGGTAGCTAAAGCCATCTACGAGCATTATCTCCCCAAAAGTGCCACAGACCCCTTGCCCGAGGGAGTGGTTTCTCAAATTCTCTCCTTGGCGGACAAGCTGGATAACATAGCGACCCTTTTGAGTGTGGGCGAAATGCCTTCCGGTAGCTCGGACCCATACGGACTAAGGCGTAGTGCCTACGGCATTTTTGCAATCCTTGATAAGGGAGGTTATAACCTGAACCTGAGGGAGGTGCTGGGATCTGTCCCACAGGGTTTTGAGGAGTTCATGAAAAACAGGTTGGAAGCCTACTTGGAGCCCTATGGCTACGATGTTGTAAGGGCAGTTTTGGAGGTGAAGGATCCACTAAAACCATTGGAGGCAATAAGGCTTGTACAGATGCTTGCCAATTTGAAAGAAACGGAAAAATTTAAAGATGTAGTAGAAGCCTACAGGAGGGTAGTTAAAATTCTTCCCAAGGGATGGGAAGATGACCGTGTTGAGGAGGACCTTATGAAAGAGAAGGAGGAGAGGGAACTTTGGGAAAAGGTAAAGGGCTTGGAGGGTGAAAGGCTTGAGCCCTTGGACCTTTGGGACCTCAAGGAACCCATAGACCGCTTCTTTGACAAGGTTCTCGTGATGGACAAAGATCAAGAGGTTAGAAGAAATAGATTAGCTCTTCTGTTTAGAATAAAAAAACTTTTTAACCGCTTTGGAGATTTTGAGAAAATAGTTTTGGAGGAGGTATAGGCATGGAGCAGAAATTTTTGGTTTGGTTGGATGAGGTGGGCATAGAGGATGTGCCCTTGGTGGGCGGAAAAAACGCATCCCTCGGGGAGATGCTTAGAAACCTCTCAAAGCTTGGCATTAACATACCCTACGGTTTTGTGGTAACATCCAAAGCCTATTATGAGTTCCTGAGGTATAACAAGTTAGAAGAAAAGATAAGGAAGATTTTGGAAGGTTTGAACCCAAACGATGTACAGGACTTGGCAAAGAGGGCATACGAGGTTAGGGAACTTATAAAAGGTGGACAATTTCCCCCAGAATTGGAAGAGTTGATAAAAAAGTATTACTCTGAGCTCTCTCGGAGGTATAACTCCTTTGCGGTGGATGTGGCGGTTAGGTCCTCCGCCACTGCAGAGGATCTGCCCCATGCTTCCTTTGCAGGACAGCAGGAGACATACCTAAATGTAGTAGGTGCGGAGAATGTGCTAACCGCTATAAAGAACGGTTTTGCGTCCCTCTTCACAGACAGGGCTATCTCTTACAGGGAGAGCTTTGGCTTTGACCACTTTAAGGTTGGCATAGCTATGGGCGTTCAAAAGATGGTAAGGTCCGATTTGGGTGCTTCCGGAGTTATGTTTACATTGGACACAGAATCGGGCTTTAAGGATGTGATAGTTATAAATGCAACTTACGGTTTGGGTGAGCTTCTGGTTCAGGGCATGATAACCCCGGATGAGTATATGGTCTTCAAGCCTACCCTTCAGGCGGGGTACTCCGCCATAATAGAGAAAAAGCTCGGTAGAAAGGATAGAAAGATGGTGTATGGAGTGGGGCAAGAGAGGACAAAAATCGTCAACGTCCCACTCTCAGAGCAAAAGCAGTTTGCCCTCACCGATGAGGAGATTTTAAAGCTGGCAAGATGGGGAGTTCTGATAGAGGAGTACTATTCCAAAAAGAACGGAAGATGGATGCCCATGGACATAGAGTGGGCAAAGGATGGGGTTTTAAACGAGCTCTTTATAGTTCAGGCAAGACCAGAAACGGTGCATTCAAGGAAGGAAGAGAACGTACTAAAGGTCTACAAGATCAGCATGCCAGTAGAGGAGAGGGCTAAGAGAAGGATATTGTATGGCATCGCAGTAGGCGATAAGGTAGTTCATGGGAGAGTTAGAGTTATCCACGACCTAAAGGACGCAGGACAGTTTCAAGAGGGAGAGATACTGGTAACAGACATAACAGACCCAGACTGGGAACCCATAATGAAAAAAGCAAGCGGTATAATCACCAACAGGGGAGGAAGAACCGCCCACGCAGCAATAGTGGCAAGGGAGCTGGGCATACCTGCAGTGGTAGGTACCCACAAAGCAACGGAAGTGTTAAAAACTGGTGATGAAATCACCCTCTCCTGCGCAGAGGGAGAGGTAGGATACATATACGAAGGCTACATACCTTACGAGGTGGAGGAGATCAACCTAAAGGAACTTCCCAAGACCAGAACCAAGGTTATGATGAACGTGGGCAACCCTGAATCCGCCTTCAAGTATTCCTTTATTCCCAACGATGGAGTAGGACTGGCACGTGAGGAGTTCATCATAGCAAACTACATAAAGATCCATCCCTTAGCCCTTCTTTATTACAGAGAGCTTAAAGCTTTGTTGGAAAAGCTTGAAGAGTGCGGAGCCATTGACGAGAGGGGAGTTTGCTCTATGGCTTCCATATACAAGCATGCGGAGGAACCCCTCAAAAGCAAGCTGGCAAAGGGTAAAGACAAAAAACAGATCAACCTCAAAAAGACCATAGAGGAGATAGAAAATCTGACCTTTGGTTATGAAGATAAGGCGCAATACTTTGTTAAAAAGCTCTCCTATGGCATAGCCAAAATAGCTGCTGCCTTCTATCCAAATCCTGTAATAGTGCGCTTTTCGGACTTTAAGTCTAACGAATACAAAGGACTTATAGGTGGTGAGCTCTTTGAACCAGAAGAGGAAAACCCCATGCTCGGATGGAGGGGTGCGTCAAGATACTATTCGGAAGTTTATAAGCCAGCCTTTGGGCTTGAATGTCAGGCAATACTGCGGGTGAGAAACAAGATGGGTCTTACCAACACCAAGGTGATGGTCCCCTTCTGTAGAACACCGGAGGAGGGCGAAAAGGTTCTCAAGGTGATGGAGGAATATGGACTAAGAAGGGGGGAAAACGGTCTGGAAGTTTATGTGATGGCAGAACTTCCATCCAACATTATCCTTGCAGACAAGTTTGCAGAGATCTTTGATGGCTTCTCCATAGGCTCCAACGACCTAACTCAGCTAACCCTTGGTTTGGACAGAGACTCTGGACTCGTAGCACATCTTTACGACGAAAGGAACGAAGCGGTAAAAAGGCTAATATCCCAGCTCATAAGCATCGCCAAAGAAAAGGGTAAAAAGGTGGGTATATGCGGTCAAGGACCCTCCGACTTCCCAGATTTTGCCCAGTTTCTGGTAGAGGAAGGTATAGACAGTATTTCACTAAACCCCGATTCTGTGCTAAAAACTTTACTAGTTATAGCAGAGGCGGAGTCTAAAAATAGGAAGGTAGGGGTATGAAAGTTTTGGATCGTATAAGGACTTTAAAATTTCCTTCTTTTAAAGTTAAAAGGGCTAAAAACTACTTGGCACTGCAAGTTGGTAAAAGCTTCATAAGGCTTTTAGAGTTAGGAGAAGATGGCAAGCCCATTTTTCAACCACAGGAGATTATCTTTGAGGATGGAGATGAAAGCAAAAAACTTTCAGCCCTAAAAAAGATAGTAGCTGAATATGGACTACAGGGACATAAGGTTATTGCAGCGCTTCCAGCTACCGATGGAATACTAAAGCTCTACAAATACCCTTCCAAAATAAGCCAAAAAGATTTGAACAGCGCAATAGAATGGATAATAAAAAGAGAATTAACTCAGATAAAAGAGGAAGCCACTTACGATTACTTTATCTTGCACGGAGAAGGTGCCCTAAGTGTGGCTTTGGTGCTTGCCCGCGCTGAATCTGTCAATAGGCTAACTAATTTAATCAGTTCCGCAGGACTAAAGCCTGAGATTATAGACTATGAAGTGTTGGCTATAGTAAATTACGGCATATATCATAAGCTTGCCTTACCCTTTTCTATCTTATACACAGACTACGATTATTCCATACTTTTGACTTATAACTCTTCCAATATATCCTATTCTGTAATAAACTGGGATTATTTGAGATACGTTAAAAAGGCAGAATCACACTCCACCTCTGAGGAACTCTTGGAAAACTTTATTGCAGAAGTGAGGAATCTAATTGTGATAAACGATATATTTAGCGTTTATATTGCAGGTGTTATCCTAAGCAATCAAAGTTTCTTGGATTACATGCTTGAAAACCTACCCATACTGGGGCTTTTGGACGCTGGCGAACTACCACCCAACTTTTTTGTCCCCTATATACTTAGTTTGAGGGAGAGGACAAAATGATAAAGATCAATCTGCTTAAGGAGAAAAAAGCTAAAAAAACCCTACCACAACCTACATTTGTATCTCTGAAGGAGGTAAAGGTTGGTGATCTTTTAAAACTAGATAAAGCACAGTATTATCTATCTGCCCTCCTTTGGATTTGCGTTTTGGGTATGGGTGTATGGTATTGGAAAATCTCAAAAGAATTAACGCAAATAAAGCGAGATATAGACCAGTTGCAGGTGGAAAAGAACAGGTTAGAGGGATTGGCAAAACGCATTTCAGAAGAAAAGAAAGAAATAGAGTCTGAGATATCCGCCTTAAAGACAGAAATAGATGCGATAGAACGCAGTAAGTATATACTTATAGGTTTGAAATCACTGTATGAACCTTTCAACAATAGCTTTATTAGTTTTTCCAGTTCCGTTCCTTCTGTTAGTTGGATGTTTACTTATAGTCAAAGCCTAGACATAGAGAACAGAAAACTTAAGACAGAATTTGACCTCTCTTCTTTTGACTATGCAAGCATAAGCTCTTATGCCGACAGCCTTAGAAAGAAAAATGCGGAAGTTTTTATAAGTGGTATAGAAAGGAAAGTGACACCAAACGGTTATGAGTATTATTCCACAAAACTTGTTGCGGAAAAAAGTATAGGAGGGCAGTGATGGAAAAGCTAAAAGCCCAGTGGTCCGCCCTTCCTCAGTGGCAGAAGTTGTTTATACTTCTAATATTACCAATAGTCATCATAGGATATATCTATGCAATGCTGATCACCCCTTTGAGAGAGGATCTAGAAAAAAGTAGAAAGGAAAAGGAAGAGCTTACCACACGCATAGCAGAGTTGAAAAGATTGACAGACCCAAAGGCTTTGGAACCTCTCAGAAAGCAAAGAGATGATTTAAAGGCTCAACTGGAAGTAAAAAAACAAGAGCTCGAGTTATTGGTTGGAGAGATACCTTCCACTAGGGATGCGAGTACTGTATACAAGAAATTGGGTGCCATAGCAAGCAAAAGCGGGGTAAGAATACTTTCCATAAACCTTGCAAAGCCCAATGAGGTGGGCTACACCCTGGAAAAAACTCCAGAAGGGAAAGCGGTAGTTAAGATAGTGAAGGAGCAACCACAACAGCAAGGACAACAGGAACAAAAACCACAGCAACCCTCTGATGTGGTAAAGCATCCCACCGCAGAGCTTAAAATATCCTTTGTGGGTAGTTATGCAAACGTAGTGAATTTCTTAAAATCTCTGGAGAGGGGAGGTTTCGTATCATACCCTTCTACCTTTAGGGTGGATAGGTTTGAAAAAGGTATGCTGAAGGGAGATTTGACTATATTAGTTATTATGAAGGAGGAGAAAATATGAGATTCCTTTTTCTTCTCTTGGTGGTCTTTTTGTACTCCTACGCAAAAGATCCCTTTACCGATTTGGAGGGTGTGGTGGGATATATTGTGGTTGAAAAAAAAGGAAAGGTAGAGAACTATATGGTGGTTGAGGAAAAGGGAGGTGGCGTTAAGACTATAAAGGTTAATAGAAATCCAAAAGAGTTTTTAAAGAAGACGGAAGATGGCACGCAAAAGAAGTGAGCTAAAGATAGGAGTTATTAGCTTAGGCTGTTCCAAAAACTTGGTAGATACGGAAATTCTTCTTGGAAAGCTAAAGTCAGCGGGCGCAAAACTGGTGGATGATCCCAAAAAGGCAGACACCATAATCATAAACACCTGTGGTTTTATAAACCCAGCCAAGGAGGAGGCAATAGACTACATACTTGAATACGCAGAAAACAAGAAGGTCATCGTTATGGGCTGTTTGGTGGAAAGATACAAAGAAGAACTACAAAAGGAAATACCAGAGGTTCAGGCATACTTTGGAACCGAGAGCTGGGACCAAATTCTTGAGTTTTTGGGCCTAAAGAAAGTAGAAAAAGTTCAAAGGATATTAACCACTCCTAAATCTTACGCCTACCTTAAGATATCTGAGGGATGCAACCGCCTTTGTTCTTTCTGTGCCATACCTTCCATAAGGGGCAAATACAGGTCAAAGAGCATACAGGAACTTGTAGAGGAAGCCAAATGGATAGCAGAAAACGGAGTAAAGGAACTATGCTTGATTTCGCAGGATACCACCTATTACGGCAGGGATCTATACGGAAAGAATGCCCTGCTTAAACTCTTAGAAAAGCTGGAGGATATAGAAGGCATAGAGTGGGTCCGACTTTTATATCTTTATCCTACGGACGTGAGCGATGAGCTTATTGATTACATTAAAAACTCTTCAAAGGTTCTGCCATACTTTGATATACCACTACAACACGTCTCCAATAGAGTTCTAAAGAGCATGAGAAGAGGCTATGGTAAAGATTTTGTGGAAGGTCTCGTGGAAAGGATCTTTTCCAAAATACCCGACGCAGTCTTAAGAACAAGCTTCATAGTGGGCTATCCGGAGGAAGACGTAAAGGACTTTGAGGAATTGATTGAGTTTGTTCAAAGGGGCTACTTTCATTGGGTGGGTGTTTTTAGCTATTCCCACGAGGATGGCACTTTTGCAGAGTCCTTAGGAGACCCTATACCCGATGAGGAAAAGGAGAGAAGGAGGGCACTTATTTACGAAGTTCAGAGTGAGGTTATAAAAGAAAAATACAGAGGGCTTTTGGGTAAAAGCTTTAGGATGCTAGTGGATGGCTACGATGAGGAGATGAATATTGTGCCAGTGGGCAGGCTTTGGTTTCAAGCGCCAGAGGTGGATGGGCTGTGCTATTTAGAGGCAGAGAGGTTAGTTAGAGAGGGAGAGATGGTGGATGTAGTGGTAAAAGACTTTAAAGGGCTAGACCTGTTGGTTGAAGAAAAAAGTGGGTGAAGAAAAGAGGATAAAGCTTGAGCTTTCCTCTTTGCCAGTTCCTAAAAGCAACAGGTATATAAGAAAAAAGGGCGGTGTAGTTTTTAAACCCCCAAGGGTTAAAAACTGGGAAGTGAGGNCGGTGTGGGAGATAAAACAGCAGTATCAGGGAGAACCTTTGGAAGGTAAACTTTCAATGGAAGTGATTTTAGTTTTGCCCAACCACAGAAAGAGGGATATTGACAACATGCTAAAGAGCCTATGGGATGTCTTAGAAAAGGCTAAGGTTATAAAAAACGACAATCAAATTTACGAGATAAGAACATTAAAGCGCGTAGAAAAGGGTGTACAAAAAACCATAATTTACATAAGCCCTATGGAGTAATTTACTGGGTGTTTCTTATATACTCAGTTGGGTCTAGTGGAACGCCCTCTTTATTTCTAAGTTCAAAGTAAAGCATGCATTCTTCTCCTTCGTTCCTTCTTCCAACTAAAGCGATTTGTTGCCCTCTTGACACGCTATCGCCTCTCTTTACTAAATTTTTCTCGTTGTATGCGTATATGGAGATAAAATCTCCATGATCTACTATAACCATGTTTCCGTAGGCTTTTAGGTCTCCTCCACTGTATATGACCCTTCCACTATCAACTGCCCTTACTGGTTTTCCACAATTTGTAGCTATGGTGATCCCTCTACCGTTTTTGGAAACTTTACCATCCACAGGCATAGGCAGGCTATTTCTTGATATTTTTACTTCCACATCCTCGTGCCTTTTCTCTTGCGGCACTTCAGCTTGTGCCTTAGGTGTGTTCTCCTGCTTCCTTTCTTCTGAAGGTTTCTCTACTATACGGACCGCGTGCCTTTTTTCTTCCACCTTTAAGGGTACTTTGACCACCGTTCCCTTTGTTAGCCATTTACCCTTTAGCTCTGGGTTAAGTTCTTCCAATTCCCTTTGAGAAACACCCAGCTTTTTTGCCACATGCTCAAGCTTTGCACCTCTTTGAACTACATAGGTTTTGTAGGGAACCTTGGGCTCCTCCTCTTTTTTGACCTTTACGGGCACCTTTACCTCTGTTCCCGCAGAAAGCCACTTACCCTTCAGCTCTGGATTGAGCCTTTCCAATTCCTCTTTGGAAACTCCCAAGCGCTCTGCTACATGTTCAAGGCGACCTCCCTTTTTGATTTTGTATACCGTGTAGCTTTCTTCCCTTTTTTCCTTTTTCTGCTCTTGCTTTGGCACTTTAACTACTGTTCCTTTTGTTAGCCATTTACCTTTCAATTCTGGGTTAAGTTCTTCCAACTCCCTTTGGGAAACACCCAGTTTTTTTGCCACGTGCTCAAGCTTTGCACTCTTTTGAACTACATAGGTTCCATACTCTTGGTTTCCTTTTTTTGTTTTTTGGCAGTGCCCTTGGCGGGTATTTTTATTTCCTGCCCTTCTATTATCTTTTCAGACTTTAGGTTGTTAAGGCTCTTCAGCTCCTGCACATCAACCCCAAATTTTTCAGCTATGCTTTGTAGCGTGTCTCCTTTTTTGACCTTGTATATGGCGTAGTCTTGCGTTTTAGTTGATGTCTTTTGAGGAATGCATAAATTTTCACCCACTTTCAGTTTGTTTGGGTTTATGTTTTTGTTAGCTTTTAAGACCTCCTGCACACTAACTCCATAGTTTTTTGCGATCTTCTCTAAGCTTTCTCCGCTTTTTACCTTGTGGTATTTGCATTCCTGAGAAAAGGCTGTTCCAAAAAGTAGGCTAATACTTAATATAAAACCTCTTTCTTCATGGGTTGGCACCTCCTTTAAAATTTCC
>AGQM01000473.1_pt1 | contig 11700 bp, 11 predicted proteins | sample 1512301 | NCBI WGS metagenome assembly AGQM01 (sample SAMN07436262, study PRJNA71319) | hot springs metagenome | isolation source: samples from 5 sites along the outflow channel of Bison Pool, an alkaline... | place: USA: Yellowstone National Park
GATCTCTTATGAATCTATGAAGTTTGCCTACGAGAGGATCTTCAAAAAGCTCAGGCTAAACACCCTTTTGGTGGAGGCAAGCGTAGGTGCTATAGGTGGGAAGATGTCCCATGAGTTTGTGATCCTTACCGATTACGGAGAGGCAAAGGTGGCATTTTGTGAAAACTGTGGATACTCCGCCAACGCAGAGATTGTGCCCCTCCCAAAGCACAAAGAAGAGACAGAGGAAGAAAAGCCCATGGAAAAGGTCTATACGCCCAACACCACCACCATTGCCATGCTCTCCGATTACCTAAAGGTGCCCGCTTACAAGATTTTGAAGGCACTCCTTTACATAAAAGGAGACGGAGAAAGGGTAATGGTTCTCATAAGGGGAGACAGGGAGGTGGACGAGAAAAAGCTTGAAGCCCTCTTTGGCACGGAGGACTTTCGCTTGGCTTCTGAGGAGGAAATAAAGCAGTGGCTTGGCACCACAAAGGGCTTTGTGGGTCCCTTCAACCTGCCGGAGGATATAAGGGTCCTCTGGGACAACTCCACCTATGGCGTAAAAAACATGGTGGTAGCCCTAAACGAGCCTGATTACCATTACATAAACGTGAATCCCGGAAGGGACATCCAATACGGAGAGTTTGTGGATGTTTGCGAGGTGGAAGAGGGAGACCCATGTCCCAAGTGTGGCGGTTCTCTCAGGGTAGGGCGTGGTCTTGAGCTTGGACACATATTCCTTTTGGGAACAAGATACTCAGAACCTATGAAAGCACTTATAAAGGACCGCTTTGGTCAGGAAAAGCCGGTGGTTATGGGTTGTTATGGCATTGGCATATCCCGATGCCTTTCTGCCATAGTGGAACAGTATCACGACGAGAAGGGTATAAAGTTTCCTACGGTGGTGGCACCCTTTGAACTAAACATCATCTGCGTCAATACCTCCGACGAGACCCAAAGGTCTGTGGCAGAAGGGCTTTATATCAAGGCTATGGAGATGGGCTTGGATGTTATCTATGACGATAGGGACGAGAGCCCGGGCTTTAAGTTTGCAGACGCAGAACTCTGCGGATTTCCTTACATTTTGGTGGTAGGGAAAAAGGCAAAGGATGGAAAGGTGGAACTGTGGAAAAGACACACTGGCGAGAGAATAGACCTTGCGGTGGAGGATGCCCTCCCTTATGTTAAAGAGCTTGTAGAGAAGGATAAACAGTGAAGGAAAGCCTCTACTGGTGGCTTGCACTAAAATCTGTTGTAGGGCTTGGAGAAAGGAGTATAAAAAAGCTCTATCAGGCTTTCAAGGACCCAAGGCTTGTTTTTGAAGCAGATCAATGGAAACTTAAAGCCCTTGTGGGCGATGCAAAGGCACAGGCGATAAAGGAAAAGAAGTTCAGCTTTGAACCGGAAGAAGTTATAAAAGTTGTGGAGAGGGAAGGGATAAACTGGGTGTGCCTTTCGGACACCCAATATCCCCTAAGGCTAAAGGAAATTGAGGACCCACCGCCCGTGTTATTTTACAGAGGAGAGCTAAAAACGGTAAGCTGTTTTGGTGTAGTTGGCACACGCAACCCAGACAGCTACAGCGTAAGATACACAAAGGAATTGGTAGGATTTTTGGTGGGCAAGGGCTACGCCATAACTTCAGGGGGTGCCAAGGGTATAGATGCCTACGCCCACAAGCTTTGCATAGAAGCGGGTGGCTATACCCTCTGCCTTTTAGGAATGGGTATCCTTGAGGTGCCCCAAAGGATGCAGGACTTCATCCTCAGAAGCGGTGTTCTTCTTTCAGAGCTCTTACCCTGGGAGAAAGCAGACAAGCATACCTTTCCAAGGAGGAACAGGCTCATAAGTGGCATATCTGAGGGTGTTTTTGTGGTAGAAGCGGGGGAGAACTCGGGTGCCCTCATAACAGCTTACTACGCCAAAGAGCAAAACAGACCCGTTTATGTGCATGTGGGCTATGGCATAAGCGAAAGGTGGGAAGGTTGCATAAAACTGGTCAATGAAGGTGTTGCTAAGCTGGTGGGAAGGGTTGAAAAGTTTGGCTTAAAGGAGGAGGTCCAAGAGGAGGACCCAGTGCTTTTAGCTTTGAACACTCCCAAGACCCTTAGCGAACTTTCTCAACTTTTGGGTATGGATGAAAGGGAGCTCCACCAAAAGCTGGGCTTTTATGAACTGGAAGGTCTTATCACCCGAAACGGAAGCTACTACATCAGGCTAAAGCAGGAGTGGGACGAATACCAAACCCACCAACAACTTTTCCCATCCTTTGAGGAAATATAACAAAACCGCCCCCAAACTGAGGCTAAAGATCGTCTCCCAAAGGCTAAAGTTGAAAAATAGCGTGGGTGCAAAGTCCGAGAAAAACATCACGGATGCGTTTATAAACCTTCCCATAACCTCCAAAGGAAAGGCTGGCAGAGAAAAGAAGGTCAGCATATCCAGAAAGCCATAAAAGGTAAAGGCTAAGAAGGGAACGGAAAGCAGAGGAGTTAGCAGAATGCTAAAAGGTGCGGAAAAGGAAAAGAGGGAAAGGATGGGCATGGTTCCCAAAAAGGCAAAGAAAGACACCCAAAAGGAGAGAAAAACCACGTCCTTTCTGGGAGGGTCCCGGAGTGAGAGCAAAATATAAAGGGTTGCACAAAAGGAGAGCCAAAAGGAGTATGAATTTACATATTCAGGAAAGAAAAGAAGTATTACGCCACCGGATGCTAAAAGAATACCCAAAAGGTTTGGTCTTTCTCCATACAAAAGCAGGAGGATGGACGCAAGGATCATAAGGTAAGCCCTGAAAACGGGAGGCTCGGAGGGAACCAAAAAGAGGGCATAAAAGCTAACGCCCAAAAGGGCAAGCCAAAGCCCGAGCCGGTAAGGAGCCAAAAATCTGAGCATAAGTGCCAAAAGGCTAAGATGCCCACCAGAGACCACCAAAAGATGCACAAGCCCAGTAGTCAAAAAGGCAGATTGAACCTTCATGGGAACAACGCTCTGATCTTCTCCCAGAAAGTATGCTAAGGCTAAAGCCCTGACCTCTTGGTCCACTATCCTCTCCTCCAAACGCTTGGCAAGGCGATCCCTCAGGGAGGGTGGAATATTTGCAAAGGATACATCTTTGTATGTAGCACTAATAAAAATCCTTCCTTCCCTTACTCTGACCTTTCCATAAACTTCCAAGTATTTAGATGGCACATCCTCCGCCCCATAGACCCTCAAAAAGGCAGTCTTCTCGTAAATTTCTGGGAAGTCCCCACCCAAGACCTTTACCCGGGCAGAAAAGCCCTTATCTGAAACCTCTCCCACACCCTCCACCCTAAGAATTAGCCTACCCTCCCCCAAGTCTTCCTCATAAAGGTATGGGTCATAGGAGCGAGGAACCGCAAGGATCAAAGACAGTAAAAAGAAAAGTATAGGAAATAAAAGTTCAAACCTCACCACCTAAATGCTTCATAACCGTTTCCATGTCCTTGTCTCCCCTGCCGGAGAGGTTGAAGATCACTATGTCATCCTTGCTTAGCTTACTGGCTATCTCCACCACCTTCAGGACCGCATGGGCTGGCTCCAAGGCAGGAATGATCCCCTCAAGCCTTGAGAGGAGCTTAAAGCCCTCCAGAGCCTCTTGGTCTGTAGCATAGACATACTCTGCCCTGCCACTTTCAAAGAGGTATGCATGCTCTGGACCTACCCCCGGATAGTCAAGCCCTGCAGAGATGGAGTGGGTGGTTAAAATCTGCCCTTCTTCGTCTTGCAAAAAGAAGGACCTCATTCCGTGCAAAACTCCCACCCTCCCTGCGTTGATGGATGCAGAATGCTTGCCCGTCTCAAGCCCAAGACCACCCGCCTCCACACCCACAAGCCTAACCCCTTCATCCTCCACGAAGGGATAAAAAATTCCCATTGCATTGGAGCCACCGCCTACGCATGCAACCACCACCTTGGGCAGTTTGCCCTCCTTTTCCAAAATCTGCCCCTTTGCCTCTTTACCTATTACGCTCTGAAAGTCTCTGACCATCATGGGAAAGGGATGAGGTCCCACCACAGAGCCTATTATGTAATGGGTGGTCTCCACATTGGCAACCCAATCCCTGAGGGCTTCGTTTATGGCATCCTTTAGGGTCCTGCTTCCACTTTTGACTACCCTCACCTCCGCACCCAAGAGCTTCATCCTAAACACATTCAGCCTCTGCCTTTGGGCATCCTCCTCTCCCATATACACCACACATTCAAGACCAAGCAGAGCACAGGCAGTGGCAGTAGCCACCCCATGCTGACCCGCACCAGTTTCTGCGATTATTCTGTTCTTTCCCATCCTCTTGGCAAGCAGAGCCTGTCCAAGGGTATTGTTGATCTTATGGGCACCCGTATGCAAAAGGTCTTCCCTCTTTATGTATATCTTTGCCCCTCCCGCATACTCGGTCAAATTTTTGGCAAAGTAAAGGGGCGTAGGTCTGCCCGCAAACTCTCTGAGGTAATACTCAAACTCCTGCCAAAAGCTTGGGTCTTCTTTCACCTTTTGGTATTCTTCCTCAAGTTCTTCTAAAGCGTACATCAAAGTCTCCGGCACAAACCTTCCACCAAAGCTTCCAAAATACCCTTTCTCGTTTGGCACCCTCATAGCAAGGCTAATTATAAGCCTTAGCTTTCCGTGAGCAAAATTTTGAGTTGAGTTATATTATACCTTCTGGCTTAGGCTTATTTGTTAATCCAGGCACGGAGTTTTCTGATGGGTAGTGTAAAGGTTGATATAATAAACCCGGAGAAGATGTCAACTTTTGGCCTCCATAGACTGGATTGGTTAATGGTTAGCAAGAGGTTTCCTTGGAATGCTAAGTATGAAACCGTCTATAGATGGTTTGTCTCTTTTATTGTCATTTATACCATCATGGAGCTAAAAAGTTGACATCCTCGAGCTTTTAAACGAAAGGGGGAGCATATGGCGGAAGTAAATAAGGAGCTAGAAATTTTAGCCAAACAGGTTAGGGAAATTTTTAGACATGTTTATGAAAGAATAAGAGATAAGGATGTTTCTGAAAAGACATTAGATGGCGAAGTCCTAAACGTCCTAACAAATACAGAGTTTTCACTGGAAAAAATATTAAAAATATCAATGTCATTCTCAGAGCCAAAAGATGAAATTTATAAAGCAGAAGCGGGAAGAACACCTTATGATCTATTATGTTATGGAAAAATAAACAAAAAGGAATTTAAAATTTTCATTAACAATAAATTTGGTAATTTGTTTAGTAATGCAAGAAACGATATAACAACATATAACAATCTTATTAGGTTATATTTAGGAATTTCAAGACAAAGGCTAACATCAAGGATTACCATTAACAGTGAGTTAATTCTTAAAAGAGTTAGTAATGAGGAAATAATATCTTACGGAGTTTTTGTTGTAGATAACAAAAAAAGAGGACACAACTTCTTCTTATTGGAAGAAGTAAGAGAGGAATTCTACATCAATCCAAGAAATACCATGTTTCAAATTAAATATAGTCCATCTCTGGGAGAACCTATTGACTATTATTCATTTTGTATGAAATTAATAGATGCAACCATTGATTCTCTTGAAAGAAACCTGAATATAACAAAAACAGAAATTGTTACCTTAGCACAAATAAAAGAAACTATAATGAAAATCAGAAAACAATGGAAAAGGTAAAAAATAAAATTGGTTTTGTTGAGACACCAAAAGAGATAGCTGAACTGATGGTTGATTTAGCATCTATTGACAAAAACGATCCAGTCCTTGATACTGGATGTGGTAAGGGAATTTTCCTTCAAGTTTTAAAAGATAGAGGATATAAAAACATTTACGGAATAGAGATAGATGAGGAACTTTATGATTATTGTAAGAGAAGGTTTAATAATGTTATTTTTGGCGATTTTTTAACTTATGAATTTAGAGAACGTTTTGGTTTAATCATTGGCAATCCTCCTTATGCCCACTTTAACCAATTACCTATGCAGTTGGCAAGAAGCGTCAAGAAGATAATAGGAACAAGCGAGGGAGATATATATTATGCCTTTATCGTAAAGGCGATCTCACTCCTAAAAGAGAATGGAGAGCTTATATATATTGTGCCTTACCACTTTTTCTATAATACTTATGCAAAATTCCTTAGAGAAACAATTTTAAAATTTGGAAAGATAGAAATTATCATAGACTTAGATGAAGTCCGTTTGTTCAATAATGAAAACCCTGAAACTATAATCTTCAAATTCAAGAAAGGAAAGTATAACATGAAAGATGAGAAGATAAAAATACTAAGAATAAAACCTATAAAAGCCAATCCTTCGGAAATATACACCAAAGCAAAGGAATCATTAGGACATCAAACTTCCAATGATTTATTTAATTATTATGAGATTCCTCATTATGAACATGCCCAAACCTGGTCCACTTATGCTTTTAACTTTGCCAATTTTCCTTATCTAAAATTAAAAGATATTGCAAAAGTTGGTGTTGGCTTGGTTTCTGGGTTTGATAAGGCTTTTCTTGTATCAATAAACGAGTTGAAATCCTTTAATGATAGAGAAAGGGTTTTAGTAAAGAAGCTTATCAAGGCAAAGAATTGTAAAAGATTTTTAACAGAAGGGCATGAATTGTATATAATTGTTGATGAAAGTATAAAAAGCGAAGAAGAGTTAAAGGAATGTTGCCCAAATATTTACAAAAAACTTTTATTATTCAAAGGTGAAATGCTTAAAAGGTATTTACCGCAAAATAAAAGTTGGTTTCATTGGCAGGCTTTGAGAAATTATAAATTTTTGCTATCTAACATAAATAAGAAAAGAATTTATGTTCCCGCTATAGATAGGCACAAGCATAACAGATTTAGTTTGGGTAAAGAGGGACTATTACCTAATGGTGATGTTTTATTTCTTCAACCTTATAATGAAGATGATTTATTCTTTCTTCTTGGTTATTTAAATAGCACATTTTTTAGAAATTACTATCTTTCAAAAGGAGCAAGGAGAGGAGGAAGGATTGTTTTCACTCAAAGACTGGTTGAAGATGTTGAAGTACCATTATTTTCGGATAACATAAAAACTAAAATAAAGGAAATCACAAAAGAAATTATTTTCAGGTTAGAAAATAAGGATGATATTTCAAGTCTTGAAAAAGAATTAGATAACTTGATAAATTCATCAATTGAAAAGCAAGAATTTAAATTAGACTATAAAATCAAGTCTTTAATATAGCATATGTCTGCCTTTAAAAAACTACTAAAAGAGAAGGGCTTTGAAATAGAGCAGGACGCAATAAGCGATTCCCTTTTTGCTAATATAAAAAGAGAAAACTCCACCATTAACATACTCATCAGTTCCAAAAAGTTCATAGAGGGCTGGGACACTTGGAGGGTCTCCTGTATGGGACTTTTGAACATCGGAAAGGGCGAAGGTCCGCAGATCATCCAGCTTTTTGGAAGGGGCGTAAGGCTAAAGGGCAAAAACCTTTCCCTCAAAAGGTCCGACAATCCTGAAATCTCAACCCTTGAAACTTTAAACATATACGGCATATCCGCAGACTATATAGGTAAGTTTTTGTCCGCCATAAAGAAAGAAGAGGTGGAGTTTGAAGAAATAAAGGTGCCTGTGCGTGTGTTAAACAGAGAGATTTGGAAGGACTTTCCTTATCCTAACCAAAGATGAAAGCAAAAGGTTTGAAAGGGAGAAGGTTTTACACTTGAGGGTGGATGAAAAAATTTCCGTTTCTATGAAATTGTTGCCAATCATGGCGGTCTATATGGCACAGGAGCAAAGGGAAGATGTCCAATCCTCAACGGTTAGAACTGAAATTGCGTCAAAAAGCATCGCAGACCTTGTGGATACAGAACTGTTTGATTGGGAAAGGATTTACACGGAGCTTTTGGAATTCAGAAGGGAGAGAGTTTATTTAAACCTTAGCTTTGATTTGGAGACTTTAAAGACAATCCTCATAGAAAGATGCAAAGTTATTGTGCCAAACGATTTTGAAGTAAAGGACTTGGAGGATTTGAAGAGTTTGGAAAACATAGCCATTTCCCTTCTAAAAAGCTACATAGACAAGTTTTACAAGAGAGAAAAGGGTAGGTTTGAAAAGGACATAATAACTTACAAGCCTGCGGGAGAGCAATTAAGCCTGTTTAGATTGGCTTCCGATAAGATGGAATACTATACACTGACCGTGCCTGCGGATAAATCAAAATTGATTGAAAAGTTGAAAAGACTTGTTGAAGATATGGATGCCCTTTTGGACGAGCAAAAGGAAAAAGATATATTGCCAAGGATTGTTATAGATAATTCTGTCTTTGTCCCACTGCTTTTGGAAAAGGAAGGTATAAGCATTTCTCCACCTGCATTGAACGAGGGGGAGAAAAGATTTTTGGAAGATTTGAGGAATTACTTAAACGAAAACCGAGAACTTTTGGATGAATACCACATAGTTTTACTCAGAAACGAGGCAAGGGAAGGGGTAGGCTTTATGCTTGACTGGGGAGACTTTTATCCCGACTTTATCCTTTGGCTAAGGGAAAAGAGGGGAAGCAGAATTTACATAGTTTTTGTGGAGCCAAAGGGACTAAAGATGCTGGGAGATGTGCTTAATAATGAAAAGGTTAGGTTCCTCTCGGAGGGATTGAAGGAAACCCTTAGAAAGCAATATGAAAACTGGCAAATTGAGGTAAAGGGTTTTATTCTCTCTATAACTCCTTACGAAGAACTGCGGAGAGGTCAAGCACCCACAAAATCCAAAGAGGAATACGAGGAGAAAAATATACTGTTTTTAGAGGATCGGGATTGGGCTGAAAAGTTTTTTAAAAGGGTTTGGCATGCATAACATAAATAGAAAAACCAAGCATCTTGGCTTATTATATTTTCCATGCAGGAGTTGAAAAGCTACGCAGAGGAGAAAGTAGAAAGGGCAAGGAAGGTCCTTAGGCTTTTGAGTTCCATTCCCACCGAGGTGAAAAACCGCACCCTTTTGAGGGCGGCGGAGCTTTTGGACAAGAGGCGAGAATACATAAAGGAAGAGAACAAAAAGGATATCGCCTTCGGAGAATCTCAGGGGCTTTCTTCTGCTTTGCTGGACCGACTGCTTTTGAACGACAAGAGGATTGACGGCATGATAAAGGTTCTAAGGGATGTGGCAAGCCTTCCAGACCCAGTGGGAGAGATCACCCGTATGTGGCAACTTCCCAATGGGCTAAAGGTAGGAAGGATGAGGGTGCCCTTGGGAGTGATATTCATCGTCTATGAGGCAAGACCCAACGTAACCATAGAGGCGGGTTCTCTGTGCATAAAATCCTCCAATGCGGTAATCCTAAGGGGCGGAAAGGAAGCCATAAACTCCAACAGGGCTTTGGTGGAAATTCTCAGGGAAGCATCTGCCATGGAGGGCTTTCCAGAAGAAGCCATCCAGTTTATAGACAGACCCGAAAGAGAGATCGTCTGGGAAATTTTGCAGATGGAGGGCAAAGTGGATGTTGCCATTCCGAGGGGTGGGGAGAGCTTGATAAGGGCTGTGGCAGAAAAGGCAAAGGTGCCCGTCATAAAGCATTACAAGGGGGTTTGCAACATATACGTGGATGAGGAAGCGGACTTAGAAAAGGCTTATCACATAGTCTATAACGCAAAGGTTCAAAGACCTTCCGTTTGCAACGCAGTGGAAAATCTGATAATACACAAAAATGTCCTAAACACCTTCTTCCCAAAGATGGCATACATCTTAGGAAAGGCTGGTGTGGAGCTTAGATGCGACGAGGATAGTTTAAAGGTTATAAAGTCTGACCCAAGGCTCTCCTTTGTAAAGGCAGTGCCCGCCACAGAGGAGGACTACTACGAGGAATTTTTGGACCTAATACTTGCGGTAAAGGTGGTGGATAGCTTGGAGGAAGCCATAGACTTTATAGAAACCTACGGTTCCAAACACTCGGATGCCATAATTACCGAAAACTATACCAAGGCGATGAAGTTCCTTACAGAGGTGGATTCCGCGGCGGTTTATGTGAACGCATCCACAAGATTTACCGACGGCAACGAGTTTGGACTTGGGGCAGAGATGGGCATATCTACCGATAAGATCCACGCAAGGGGTCCTATGGCTCTGGAGGAACTAACCATCCAGAAGTTTATCATCTTTGGCAACGGACAGGTTAGGGATAACTTTAAAGTCCCAGAGGAACTTTTAAAGGAGTGGAAAGACTGAGATGGAAACAGTTTTAGCTTTTTTGGTTTTGGTAGGCATTCTTATTTGGTTTCATGAGTTGGGGCACTTTTTGTTTGCTAAGCTCTTTGGAGTTAAGGTGGAGGTCTTCTCCGTTGGCTTTGGTCCTGTTTTGTTTAAAAAACAGTGGGGAGAAACCGAATACAGGCTTTCTGCAATTCCTCTTGGTGGCTTTGTAAAGCTCTACGGAGAGGAGGATGACGTTTCGGACCCAAGGGCTTTTTCCTCCAAACCAAACTGGCAAAAGATCCTGATAGCCTTTGCGGGCTCCTTTTTTAACTTCATCTTAGCGGTTCTTATCTTTTGGCTAATTGGAATGCTTGGCAGAGAGGCTCCCAAGTATGCCTTTGAAAAGCCAGTGGTGGGCTATGTGCAGGAAGATAGCCCAGCCCAGAAGATGGGTCTTCAAAGGGGAGACCTGATCCTCTCGGTAAACCGCAAAAAGGTGGATAACTGGAAGGATTTAGAGGAGAAGCTACTAAAGGACATCTTTGAACAAGAGTTGAAGCTGGAAGTTCTGAGGGATGGTAAGGTTTTAACCCTTGAGGGGAAGATGGATTTAAGGAACCCAAGGGGCCTTGGTGCAGAGCCAATTATTGAGCCCGTGGTGGGCACTGTTTTGGAAAATAGCCCAGCCAAACAGGTGGGATTGCAAGAGGGAGACAGGATCCTGAGCATAAACGGAGTGGAAATAAAAAGCTGGCAGGAAGCAGTTAAGCTCATAAGGTCTGCAGAAAAGATAGACTTAAAGATAGAGAGACAAGGACAGATAAGGGAGATCACCTTAATTCCCATGAAGGATCCACGAACGGGCATTTCTATGATAGGGGTTGCTCCCAAGGTGGAAACGGTCAAGGTAAAGCAGGGTCCCTTTGAAGCCTTTATAGGAAGCTTTGAGAGGATCGCCACCCTTACCGCCCTTACTCTAAAAGCCCTTTGGGGCATAATCACAGGTTCCCTCTCTCCCACCAACTTGGGAGGTCCCATTGCAATAGCCCAGATGGCAGGACAGTCCGCCCAGCAAGGACTCATTCCCTACCTTGGTCTTATGGCTTTTATATCTGTTCAGTTGGCCATCTTTAACCTACTTCCACTTCCTATGTTAGACGGAGGGTTAATACTCCTTTTCCTGATTGAAAGCATCAGAAGGAAACCTCTTCCTTTGAAGTTCAAAGAGGCATGGCAAAGGCTTGGTCTTGCCCTAATAGTAGCCCTGTCCCTGTTTGTAATTCTCAACGACCTGCTCAGGCTCATCTCCGGCAGAAAGTTTTGAAAGGATCAGCTCCACCGCAGACTCAAGGCTAAGACGGTCTAAATTTATCTCCACCCAACCTTGCCTCCTGAACCACCTTATCTGCCTTTTGGCATACTCTTTGGTGTTTTTTATGACCTGAGCCTTTGCCTCCTCCAAGCTAACCTCACCTTTAAGGTATGGCACAAGCTCCTTGTATCCTATGGCTTGGGCGGAGGTTAAAATCTTTCAAAGCCCATGTTCATCAGCTTTTCCA
>AGQM01002211.1_pt1 | contig 11616 bp, 10 predicted proteins | sample 1512301 | NCBI WGS metagenome assembly AGQM01 (sample SAMN07436262, study PRJNA71319) | hot springs metagenome | isolation source: samples from 5 sites along the outflow channel of Bison Pool, an alkaline... | place: USA: Yellowstone National Park
ACCACCATCTCCCCACTTGCACCAAAGCGATTCTTAACCACCTTTAAAACTCGGTAAAAGCTGAACCTTTCTCCTTCAAAATAAAGGACTGTATCCACCAGATGTTCCAGAACCTTTGGACCTGCAATGCTTCCCTCCTTGGTGATCTGTCCTACTATGAACACTGGAATGTCCCTTCTTTTGCAGAACTCTGCCAGCTTGTATGCACACTCCCTAACCTGTGCCACCGAACCGGGTGCAGATTCCAACTGGGAAGAATGGATGGTCTGTATGGAATCCACCACCAAAAGGCTTGGCTTTAGTTCTTGGATGGTCTCCAAAATATACTCAAGCTCAGTCTCGGGCAAAAGGTAGAGGTTTTCCCCTTCCACATTAAGCCTTTTTGCCCTCGTTCCTATCTGACTGCCTGACTCTTCCCCCGATACATACAGCACCTTTCCGTAAGCCTTTGAGTATTTTTCCGCCAACTGCAAAAGCAGGGTAGACTTTCCTATGCCCGGCTCCCCTGCGATCAACAAAACCTGCCCCTTTACAAGCCCTCCTCCCAATGCTAAGTCCATCTGTTCAAAGCCCGTAGATAGCCTTCTTAGGTCCTCCTCCACCCACATGGGTAAGGGCTTGTAGGTCATGGCAGGACCAAGGGTCTTGGTGGCAACCCTTTCCCTCTCTTCAACCATACTGTTCCAAGCACCGCAAGAAGGACACCTTCCAAACCACTTGGTGGAAGAGTATCCGCACTCCTGACAGACAAAGAATGTTTTTTCTTTTTTCATCCCCCCAGCTTAAACATCTCCACCTTTTTGGGCTTTATGCCCTTTTTCAAAAGCTCAAGCCTTTCCTCTGAATACCTGTCCTTTCTTTTTTCCCAAATAGACACTATAAAATCCCTTATCTCCTCGTCCTTTGCACTGCTCCTTAGAAGGCTCTTCAGGTCATAGCCGTCGCTTGCAAAGAGGCACGTAAAAAGCTTGCCATCTGCGGTTAGCCTTAAACGGTTGCACTCTCCACAGAAGGGCTGGGTTATAGACGCTATTATCCCAAACTTGTAGCCATCCTCCAGCATAAACCCCTCCGCAGTTTCTCCCCTCCTTTGCCTTCCGATGGGTTTTACTCTGTACCTTCGGGAGATGGCGTTGATAATATCCTTGGCAGAAAAGACCCGTTCAAGGGACCATCCGTTTAAAGTTCCCACATCCATAAACTCTATAAACCTGACCTCCACCCCCAAGGGTCTAAAAAACTCTATAAAGTCTAAAATTTCATCGTCGTTTATACCCCTCACCACGCATACATTGACCTTGACCGAAAGTCCAAGCTCCAAGCTCCTGTGTATGCCCTCCAAAATCTGACCCACTTTAACATCCCTTCCCACAAGCTTAGAAAGGGTCTGGTCCCTCAAAGAAGGAAGGCTCACAGTTATTCTCTTTAATCCTGCCAAAGCTAAATCTTGGACCTTGTCCTTCAGCAAAAAGCCGTTGGTGGTAAGGGCTATGTCTTCCACTTCTTGGCTTATGAGGGCTACTAATTTTTCTAAATGTCTTCTGAGAAGTGGCTCTCCGCCGGTAAGCCTTACCTTTTTAACCCCAAGCCCTTTGACTATACGCACCACCCTTGCGATCTCCTCAAAGCTCAGAATTTCTTCCCTTCTGAAAAACTCATAGTTTTCCCCCTCCGGCATACAAAACTGACATCTAAAGTTGCACCGGTCTGTTACCGATACTCGCAGGTCCTTTAGCTCTCTTCCAAGTTGGTCTATGGGCATTATTTAAAATTTAAACCTCGTCGGAAAATATCACCTCCGGTGGAGGGACCTGTATAATTCCCCTTTGGTAGCCAAGGCTCAAAAGTAGCCTCACCGCCCTCCTGCCATCCTCTCCGTAATCTATTGTCCTCTCATTCACATACATGCTTACAAATTTTTTTGTTTTTTCTGTGTCTTCTTTTATGTCCCTTGCATACTCCCTTGCGTATTTTAGGGCTTCCTCCGGGTGGGACAAGGCGTACTCTACGCTCTTTCTCATAAGCCTTTCTATCTTTTGGATGATCTCCTTTCCCAAGTCCTTCCTAACCACATTGCCACCCAAGGGCAAAGGCAAACCAAAGCTTTCCTTCCACCACTCACCCAAATCAACCACCTTATTTAGTCCCTTATCTTTGTAGCTCAGTTGTCCTTCGTGGATCACCAAGCCCGCCTTTACCTCCCCCGAAAGCACCGCATCAAGCACTTTGTCAAAGGACGTAACCACCGGCTCAAAGTCCGGCTCGTAAAGCTTTAAAACCAAGTAGGCAGTGGTCAATTTCCCCGGCACTGCGACCCTTTCCCCCTTCAAGCTCTTTAACTCCTCCCTTGCCACAACCAAGGGACCGTAGCCATCTCCTACACTGCCACCGCTTGGAAGCACCAAGTATTTGTCCGCTATGTATGGGTATGCATGAAAAGAGACCGCAGAAACTTCGTAGGTCCCCTCCAGGGCACGTTGATTGAGGGTTTCAATATCCGCCAAAACGTGCTCTATCTCTAAACCTTCCGTGTCTATGACCCCTGCGGTAAGAGGATAGAACATAAAGGCATCGTCCGAATCTGGGCTATGGGCAATTCTAATACGCACGAGAAAAATTATAATCCCTTACAGCAAAGTAATCGGCTTTCCTCTTTCATAAACTGCCCTAACTGCCCTTACTTTTTCCGCATCCTTTTTGTACTTATCCACGAAGAACATCTCTCCCACAGCTCTATCCCTTGTAAGCGTAAGGACCGAGTAGCCCCAGATTTTATGTTCTATATATTTAGTCCAAGGGTTTTGGTTCTTTTCCGCTTGGGCAAACTCCACGTGGTTTGACACGCCGTAATCTCTCCACCAGGTGGTCTCTGCAGCACTTATGGAGGAAAGGGCTGGCGTCATAAACTCCATACCAAGAACCTTTTGATAGTCTCCTTCAAACTTGTCTGGAACCTCTGCCACTAGCCCCGCATGCCTGTCCCCCGTTATGATAACCAGATTGTTTATAGCCTTTGACTCTAAAAACCTGATGGCCTCCTCCCTTTCTCCTGCGTAGCCATCCCAAGCATCCAAGGAACCAAAGAGTCCGTTGACCCTACCCTGAACGAACTGAACCTCGTTTGCCCACACTTTCCAGTGGTAGCCTTTTTCTTCCAGCTTTCTGAAAAACCAAGCCTTTTGTTCCTTTCCCAGCATAGAGGTTCTTCTCTGTTCGGGACAGCCTGGGTCCGCATACCTCCTATTACAAGGTTGAGGTGTCCTGTAGGACCTCTCGTCGGTGCATATCAAGTGAAGAAGGTCTCCCACCTTAAAGTCCCTGTATATGGTTATCCACTTTAATGGATCCCTTGAGTTTAGGTCTACCTTTACCTTGGCGGGTGTGTAGGCAAGCCATGCCTGTATGGCTATCCTCCTTAGTGCCAAGCTCTGGACTTTTTTCTTGTAAAAGGGATGTCTGGGCAATAGGTAGTAGCCTCCCTCGTAGTCATAGGAGTAATCGTTAGCGTACTCGTGGTCATCCCAGATATATATAAAAGGATGCATGGCACGGGCAAGCTGATAGTCCTTGTCAGAAAGATAGGTTCTGTATAGGTACAGGTAGTCCTCTAAGGTGAGGGCTATTTTCCCACCGGAGGGAAGGTTCAGATCCCTTCCGGGCACCTTAGGCGGTCCGTAGATTTTCTCGTAAATTTGGTCTCCCAGATGCACCACAAAACCTACATCCTCTTGGGAAATGTGCCTAAAGGCGGAGTAGTAGCCATCCGCATAGTTCTGGCAGACAACAAAGGCAAACCTAAACTCCTCTGGGCTTCCTACGGGCAGTGTTTTGAACCTTCCCGTCAAAGATGGAACGTCTGCATACACAAAGCGGTAGTAGTAGGCGCCACCCGGCTTTAATCCATCTATGGTAAGCTTTACTGTATAGTCCCTTGAGGGATTTATTCTGTCTGCAGGCACACGAACTTGGACCACCTCCGAAAGGTCAGGCTTTGTGGATATCTCAAGCACCAGGTCCCTTTTCATACTCTCGTGCACCTTTGGCTCAATCCTCGTCCATAACACCACGCTGTCCTGGGTAGGGTCTCCGCTTGCAACGCCCTGAGGAAAGACTTCGGGTGTGTCGCTGGCAAAGGCTTCCAAGTTTCTGGCAAGCAAGTGCAGCAGAGGCACGCTTATGAACTCTCTTCTTGTAAGCATGTCTTTACCTCCTCAGTTGGTACTCTACCTCCACCCTCAGGTTGATGGGCTTTCCATCTGGGGGAGGGGGAAACTTTAGACTTCTTATAAGCCTGAGGGTTTCGTTGTCTATGGAGGAGCTTCCGCTGGAGCTTGCAAGCCTTACATTGACGGGATTTCCAGATTCATCTATAGTAAAGCTAACTACCACTATGCCCTCCTCTCCCCTCCTCTTTGCCTCTTCTGGGTAGCGTTTTTTGGACTCTATTATGCCCTTCACTAGGGCAAAGTATCTGCTCAGTTGGTCTGCAGGAGGGGACAAGGTGGGCTTTTTTTCTTGAACCTGTGGTGGGCTTTCCACCCTTTCGCGAGTAGCTACCTCCTGTCTTTGAGCCTCTCCACTGCGAGGAGCTTCCACCTGCCTGTGAGCCTCTCCACCGATTGTCCTCTTCTCCTCCCTTGGAGTTTCTCCTGTGCCTGCTTCCTGAGTGGTCAAAGGTTTAACCTCCTTTGCCACTGGGCTCTCTTGGACTGGGGTCTCTCTCTTTGGCTCTTCCTTTAACTTTTGCTCCTGCACTTTCGTTGGCTGTTGTGGAGATTTCTCTTGGGTTTTTCTTTCTATCTTTTCCCTCTTTGGTTCCCGCTGTGTTCGTCTTTCAACCTTTTGTTGTTGAGGTGGGCTTTGAGGCTTTTGCTCCAAAATGGGTAGGCTTATCACCTCCACCACCTGCTGGGGAGTTTCCGACAAAGAGTAGAGGGTGAGCCTTGAGAAAAGGAGTGCTACCGCCACAGCTGAAAAGGAAGAGAAAACAAATGAACTAAAAAGGGTAAATAACCTCTCCCTTTTCAGCCCTGCGTTCATTTTTTCTCACCCGCTATGGCAATCCTGGAGATTCCCTCCTCCTTTAATACATCTATAACATTCATAAGATGCTGAGCCTTTGAATCTCTGTCTGCCACTATAACCACCACCAGCTGATCCTTTTGGGTTATACCCTTTAGGTAGGACTTTAGGGCTTGAATGCCCTTTCCTACCTTCTCGGTTTCTACGTCTCCGTCTTTGCTTATGTAAACCTTGAGGGGCTCTTTCAGTTGGGTAGTTTCAAGGGTGGAGGAGGTGGGAAGATTTAGGTTTTGAAAGAGCATGGGAAAGACATTCAAAGTATAAAGAATAAAGAAGGTTAGCAAAAATAGCATTATGTCTATCATCGGGATTATTTGTATCTCTTCCTTTTCTTGCTCGGGTTCCTCAAGCATTGACAAAAGTTTTTGTCTCTTCATACTCTTCCTCCAAAAGCTTGATCTTTAGCTCTTCCTTTATCTGGTGGTGCTTTGAGGTGAAGAACTTATACCAAAGATAAAACCAAAGGGACATGGCTATACCCACCGCAGTAGCTACCAAAGCCAAGCCTATGGCACTGCTTATCTCACCAGCACCCGCCACTCCCTTCCTTCCCAATTCCACAAAAGCAATTATTAAGCCTATTACCGTTCCCAAAAGCCCCAGGAGGGGGGAGGTGGTGGCAGAAAAGTCCAAAAACCAAAGACCCTTTTTAAAGTCCAAGAGCCAACGCATTAAATCCACAGGTTCTGTGTTTGGCTTTCTTCTCAGGCTCAACAGCTTCAAAAACACTATGTAGTTTCCGTAGAAAAAGACAAGGAACATCAGTATAAAGACCGCTATCTTTACCGTTTGCATGGTTAGAACCTCCCCCTGAGTCCTACGGAGATTGTAAAGGGTGCTCCTGCATAGTAGGTTCCAGAGGTGGTTCCGGGAGATATCCTTCCCACATACTTCTTATCCGTTAAATTAACCACATCCACGAAGAGGTCTATGCCCTTGTATATCTTCCTTTGTGCGTTGAGATTTACCAGAGTGTATGGAGATACCTTTTCCGTGTTGATAAGGTTTCCGTACCTTGAGCCAATGTACTGAACGCTTGGGCTTATTCTAAAGCCCATCACTTGAAATCTACCGCCGAGCTTTACCATGTACTCAGGAGTGTCAGGCACTGTATTGTCCTTTATGTTATAAGGTGTATCTCCATCGTAGAATTTTTCATCCTTAAACTTGGCTTTGTTGTAGGAGAAGGATGTATAAATGCTTACTTTCCTTACGGGCACAAAACCCAATTCCAGCTCTGCACCGTAAGCATCCACCTTTCCTGCGTTCCTAAGGTATATGAGGTTTGGGTCATTGGGGTCCGCAATGCGTATAAGCCTGTTTTTGTAATTTACATAGTACACAGAAGGTGCTATGTAGAACTTATCAAAGTCAAACCTTAAACCCAAGTCGTAGTTGTCCGCCTCCTCTGGCTTTAGCTGGTCCGCCACAAACTGTGCAGAGACGCCTGTGGGTATCGGGCCTAAAAAGTTCTGGGGCACCCTAAAGTTCTTCGCATAGGCAAAATAACCATAGGCAAAGTTTGTAAATTGGTAGCCAACTCCAAAGCTGGGAAGTGTCTTTCTGTAGGTCTTTTCGTAGGTTCTATCTGGATCCAGAGTTAGCCCCGGATGATTATAAATGCCGTCTTCTGGGTAATAAGGGAGTCCTGTATCAGTTCTGTAGCTCTTAAAGTCTCTCTTTACGCTTGCAAATCTTACTCCAAGGTTGATGTCCATTTTATCCAAAAGTCCCTTGGATTCAAAGAATAAATAAGGTGTGTTTGTGATGGTCTTTGTGCGTTGGATGTATCCATAATAAGAGTCATTATCATTCAAGGTGAATGTGCCGTCCGGATGGACGTCGACTCTGCGGTGTGGTTGCCACTGCTTTAGGTCCGCATACTCATACCAGTATCCCAAAAATAGCCTTGAGTCCTTTGGCAGTTCAAACTTCAATTCTGCTATGGCACCAGGTCTGTCCGTGTAGTTGAAGGATTCTCTAAAGTATACTCTTGCTGGTGGTGGAGTGGTTCTTCTTATACCAGCCGTTCCCGAACCTCTACCTATCCACATGTAGGGCTTTAGGCTCAGCTTTACACTGTTTGTTATGTCCAGCTCTATGTTAGCCCTAAGCTGTTGGTTGGTGTAGGGGTTTTTGTGGAATTCGTAGTAATCTCTGTTATGATTTTGGTTAAATGTTCCTGTATTTGGAAAGAGCAGTCTATCATTATAGTCTCTCCTTCTGAATATTCTATCGTTGCTAAGTTCACTAAATCTAAACCCTCTGTAAAAGTAGTTTAGCTGGACATTCTTGTCGTAGTAAAACTCCCAAAAGAACCTGCCAACTTTGTGGGATATGCCTACTGTGTAGTGGTCTCTGTATTCGGGGTGTTTGCCCGGACCCTTCCATTTGTCCGCTTCGGTGTGAGAGTAAGATACAAACAGCTTGGGAAGGTTTCTGTTTCCTAAAAGGTATCCCGTATCAAGTCTTATAAAGTGCCTCTTAAAGTCAAAGGAACCGTACTTCTCGCTGACAGTGATCCCAAACTTGTTGGCGGGCGGTCTTGTTCTGACCCTTATGGCACCTCCTATTTCCACGTAGAAGGGGTTTCTCTTGCTCACTGCACCTCTTTCTACGGTGATACTCTCTAAATTTTCCACGTCTGCATACTCATGAGGATAAAGCCTAAAGTTTCCAGAGTCGTTTAGGGGCATATCGTCAATGGTTACTCCGATTTGAGTATCGTCAAAGCCTCTCAGTCTTACGGTTCCACCGCCAAGACCATAGGCATCATCCGTCTGGGCGTTCAAGGAGGGCGTGAGCTCTATGGCTTTGAAGATATTTACACTTCCCGCACCGGACCTGACTTTTAGCTCCTCCTCTTTTACAGTGGTCTCCGTTTTTGGAGTTCTTCTTTTGACCTCCACCGGCAGGACGGCCTCCTTTCCACCCTCTTCTTCTACTCTAACTTTTATTAGTGTCTCTTGGGAAAAAGCCAAACTACCAAACAGTGCAGAAAGTAGAATAGCAGTCCTTCTCATGCTAAGCCTCCTTGGGAGTGCAGTTTAGCAGGGAATTGTTAAGTTTTTGTTAAGCTGACTGTCCGCTGACATCCTCAAAAACTTCTCTGGGAAAAGCTTGAGATATACTCTATAAAAGGCTGTTCTAAAAATACAAACTCATTAACACACTAATGCCACAACTTGGATGGGTCAAAGGAAGCTTTGGTTCAGAGTTTTGGAATGTTATCAATTTCTTGTAGTATGAGTTCAAGTTCTTTCTTTAGGGTAGGGAGGTGCTTGCAAATAAGGTAAAGCGTCCAGTATCTTTTCTTTTTAGACATACACCAAATCCTCCTCTATGCTCTCCCAAAGCAAAGGCTTTTGTTTTACTGCGTTTATAGATACCAAATCAACCTTCATGCCAAGCAACCGCTCCAGTTCTAACATGGCGGAAATAAACTCCAAGCCAACAGAGTCTTCTATATCAACCAAAATATCCACATCACTCTCTTTCGTTTGCTCTCCTCTTGCGTAAGAACCAAAAATGCCAATGATTTTAACTCCATATTTTTTCAGTATTTCTTGTTTATGCTCTGCCAAAATTTTCTTCACTTCCTCAAGGCTTTTCATAATTCAATTAATTTATTCCCGAGCCTGTACTAAAAAATCCCTTGTTGGGATTTCCTTCCAGCTTATAAGATATAATCCATAATGCCCTATGGTTCGTGGGTTTTGCCCTTACTGTTGGGGTGAGGTAGATGAAAGGGACGAAGTCTGTCCTCATTGCGGTGCGGACCTCAAGGGCTTTAGTTCCTTGGATTACGACCAAAAGCTAATTCTTGCCCTTGATTGTCCTATTAGGCAAACTAGAGTGTTTGTTATTGAAGTGCTCCGCAGGAGAAAAACGCAAGGGGCGGTGTCCAAGCTTTGCAGAATGCTCTTTGAAGACAGGGACACCTTCGAGCTCGTTGAAATTGCAAAAGCCCTTTTGAACATAGGAACCGCAGACGCCCTTGAGTGCCTGCAGAGGAGGATAAAAACCGAGGACAACTTAATACTTAAAAGGTTCTCAGAAGAGAGCCTTTAATGTAAAATTCTTTTCTTATGGATTGGCGCACTTTGGAGCAGTGGGATAAGGAATACTTCTGGCATCCCTTCACCCAGATGAGGGTCTATAGGGAGGAAGAAAACCTGATCTTTGAGAGGGGAGAGGGTGTTTATCTTTACGATGTAAAAGGTAGAAAGTTTATAGATGCTATCTCTTCCCTTTGGTGCAATGTGCATGGACACAACCATCCAAAGCTAAACCAAGCCCTGATAGACCAGCTTAAAAAGGTTGCCCACACCACCACACTGGGCAGTTCCAACGTGCCCGCCATTCTGTTAGCCAAAAGGTTGGTGGAGATATCTCCCAAATGCCTAACCAAGGTTTTTTACTCCGAAGATGGTGCAGAGGCGGTGGAAATTGCCATAAAGCTTGCCTACCAGTATTGGAGAAACAGGGGAGAAAGGAGAAAGATCTTTATCACACTCTCTGAGGCTTATCACGGAGACACCCTCGGTGCGGTTAGCTTGGGCGGAATTGACCTCTTCCATGGCACCTACAAAGACATACTCTTTGAAACCATAAAACTACCCTCTCCTTACATCTTCTGCAAAAAGAATTACGGAGGGCTATCCGAAAACTGCAAGAATGCCCTTTTGGAAATCTTGGAGGGGATCCTAAAAAGCAGGGATGATATAGTGGCGGTTAGCTTGGAGGCGGGCATTCAGGGTGCAGCGGGGATGTTGCCCTTTCCGAAGGGCTTCCTTAGGGGCGTTAGGGAACTCACTAAAAAGTATGGAGTTTTAATGATCGTGGATGAAGTTGCCACGGGCTTTGGAAGGACGGGGACTATGTTTTACTGCGAACAGGAGGATGTATGTCCAGACTTTATGTGCTTGGGGAAGGGCATAACGGGTGGCTATCTTCCTTTGGCGGCAACCTTGACCACCGAGGAGGTCTTTAATGCATTCCTTGGTGAGTTTGGAGAGATGAAACACTTTTATCATGGGCACACCTACACGGGCAACAACTTAGCATGTGCGGTAGCCTTGGCAAACCTTGAGGTCTTTGAGGAGGAGAAAACCTTAGAAAAGCTCCAGCCAAAGATTGAGTACCTGAGCCAAAGGCTCAAAGAGTTTTGGGAGTTGGACTTTGTGGGAGATGTCAGACAGCTCGGCTTTATGGCGGGCATAGAGCTGGTAAAGGACAAGGAAAAGGGAATACCCTTTCCTTATGGAGAAAGGACGGGCTTTAAGGTAGCTTACAAATGCAGAGAAAAAGGCGTGTTCCTCAGACCATTAGGGGATGTGATGGTTTTGATGATGCCTTTGGTGGTGGAAAGGGAACACATAGACCAAGTGTTGGATGCCTTAAAATGGGCAATTGAGGGCTTAAAGGCATGAAACCACTCCTTATAAAAGGAAGCCGGCTAATAGACCCAAACCAAGATCTGGACACAGTGGGAGATCTACTAATAGAGGATGGAAAGATAAAGGCGGTGGGCAACAGCCTAAACTTTCCTTATGCGGAAATAATAGACGGGAGAGGTCTGATCCTTTGTCCATCCTTTGTGGATGTGCATGTGCATCTTAGGGACCCGGGGCAAACTTACAAGGAAGACATAGAAAGCGGTAGCAAGTGTGCGGTGGCGGGGGGATTTACCACGGTGGTGTGTATGCCCAACACACAGCCAGCCATAGATAGCCCGGAGGTTGCCCAGTATGTGATCCAAAGGGCAAAGGAGGTGGGATTGTGCGAAGTTTTGCCCGCCGGTGCCTTAACCAAGGGAAGAAAAGGAAGGAAACTGACGGACTTTTTTGCCCTAAAGAACGCAGGCTGTGTGGCACTGACCGATGACGGCTCTCCTTTGATGGACTCAAGGCTCATGGAAAAAGCTCTAAGTTTGGCAAAACAGCTTGGGCTTCTGGTGATGAACCACTGCGAGGACGATGGCTTGGCGATGGGGCACATAAACGAAGGATATGTTAGCTCTTTACTCGGCATTGCCTACAGGAGCCCAAGCGCGGAGGATGTTTTGGTGGCAAGGGATTGTATCCTTTCCTATCATACCAAAGGAAGAATACACATCCAACACCTCTCTTCCAAGCTCTCTGTGGAGATAATAAGGTTCTTTAAGGAAAAATCCGCACCCATCTCCTGCGAAGTCAACCCTTACCATCTGCTCTTTGAAGAGGATGAGCTTTTAAAGAGCGGTGCCAACGCCAAGGTTAATCCACATTTGAGAAGGGAGGAGGATATACACGCCCTTTTGGAGGGCATAAAGGACCGCACCATAGATTGCATAGCCACAGACCATGCACCACACGCTAAAAAAGAGAAGGGTTTATTGGAAAACGCCATGCCCGGCATGATAGGTCTGCAGACTGCATTACATATGGCTTTAGAGTTGGTAAGAAGCGGGATCATAGACCTAAAAAGAATGGTGGAACTGCTCTCCATAAACCCTGCCAAGCTTCTGGGATTGGAAAGAGGCATAAAGGTAGT
>AGQM01003699.1_pt1 | contig 11577 bp, 13 predicted proteins | sample 1512301 | NCBI WGS metagenome assembly AGQM01 (sample SAMN07436262, study PRJNA71319) | hot springs metagenome | isolation source: samples from 5 sites along the outflow channel of Bison Pool, an alkaline... | place: USA: Yellowstone National Park
GGAGGAGAGGAGCAAAGGAGATGGTGCCTGCCATGGGCATGGGAAATCCACCCTTAAGCGTGATAAACAGGGTATATCCCTTTAGCATTAGCTTGGGAGCCCTTTCCTAAAAATTTGGACGCATACCTTGAAAAGCTCGTTAGAACCATTGATATTAGGAAGAAAACTGGAGGCACCTGATGGAAATGAAAGAACTATCCACCACCTTGGAGGATCTAACTCCAAAGAGGATCGTGGAAGAGCTGAGCAGGTATGTGATAGGTCAGGAGGAGGCAAAAAGGGCAGTAGCCATAGCCCTTAGGAACCGCTGGAGGAGACAAAAGCTTCCGCCCCATATGAGAGATGAAGTAGCACCAAAGAACCTTTTGATGATAGGTCCCACGGGTGTAGGAAAGACGGAGATCGCCCGCAGGCTTGCCCAACTCATAAGGGCACCCTTCATAAAGGTGGAGGCTACCAAATATACAGAGGTGGGCTATGTGGGAAGGGATGTGGAATCTATGGTAAGGGAACTGGTGGAGGTTTCCTATCAGATGGTAAAGCAAGAGAAGATGCAGGAGGTAAGAGAAAGGGCAAAAAAGAACGCGGAAGACAGGCTCATAGATTACCTAACACCCCAACAGCTCAGCTTTGGGACAAGGATCACCCAAACTACCACTAACCGTTCTTCCCTCAAGGAAAAGCTCCGCAAAGGAGACCTGGATGATAAGTATGTGGAGATAGATGTTCAAGAAAAGTTGCCACCTTTTGTGGGCATAGCGGGTCCCCCCGGCTTGGAAGAGTTGGAGGATCAGCTGAGAAACCTACTTGGGGGCATGGTCCCCCAGAGGAGAAAGAGAAAGGTCAAAGTAAAAGAAGCCCTTCAGATTTTGGAGCAAGAAGAAGCTGAAAAGCTCATAGATCAAGAGGAAATAACCGCGGAAGCCATCTTCAGGGCGGAGAACTTTGGGATCATATTCATTGATGAGATAGACAAAATCGCGGTCAAGACGCCAGGAGTGGGTCCGGGTGTTTCCCGGGAGGGTGTGCAGAGGGACCTCCTGCCCATAGTGGAGGGAACAGTGGTTAGAACCAAGTATGGACCCGTGAAGACAGACCACATCCTTTTTATTGCGGCGGGTGCCTTTCATATGTCCAAGCCCTCTGACCTAATTCCTGAACTGCAGGGAAGATTCCCCATAAGGGTGGAACTAAAGCCCCTCTCCAAGGAAGACTTTGTGCGTATATTGGTAGAGCCAAAGAACGCTTTGGTAAAACAATACACAGAGCTTCTAAAAACGGAGGGTGTGGACCTGGAATTTACCAGTGATGCCATAGAAGAGGTCGCAAGCATTGCAGAGGAGATAAACAACCGCACAGAGAACATAGGTGCAAGGCGACTATACACCATAATGGAAAAGCTCTTGGAGGATATATCCTTCAACGCACCGGATTTGGCCGGACAACGTATAATAATAGACAGCAAGTTTGTGAGGGCAAAGCTTTCAAACCTTGTGAAGGATGTGGAGCTTTCAAGGTACATACTGTGATGGAGGGTTACATTTATAACTTCATAAGGAGGCTGGAGGAGCTGGTGCTGTTGCAGGAAAAATCTGTCAATATAATCCTGCAGGCTAAAAGCATAAAGCCATCCTCCGAGGTGTCCATGCGCATATCCCTTTTTTATTTGGATATATTTGAAATGCTCTTGGAACTTTTAAGCAACATAGAATTTTTAGAAGAAGAAAATAAAAAATCCTACCTCTTGGAGCTTGCCTTGGAGTCCCTGTCTTTGACTTTAGTGTCCCTCCCCTTCTTAAGTGCCATGTCTCCCATGTTTGCAGACAAAGAGCTGGCAAAGGATATAGAAGAGGTGGTGATCCTGCTGGAGGATATGCTCATGGCTTGGGATGAGGAGAAGGTGAGAATGGCAAGCCAATATATGGCTAAGGTGTATCAACTGCTTAGGTACTATCTCTACTCTGCATCCAGATCTTATCAGAACATGAGTTAAGTTCTCAGCGTCATAAAAAGGTAAGTGCTAAAGCCCCCCGTGCCATACAGAATTCACCACACTCAGAAAATCTGACCCTAAGACACTTAGAGGGCAAGCTTTCCACCGCGTCCTTTAGCCTGACCTCTAAATCTCCCAAAAACTCCTTCAGTTGGTCTATCAACCCTCCACCAAGAACCACCAAATCAGGGTTAAGAATATGAACCGCGTTCATCAAACCTAAGACGAGGTATTCTTTAAAGGCCTCCACACTTTTTAGGGCTTCTTCCTCTCCATCCTTTGCCCTCTGGACGATCTGATAATCTTTCAGCTTTCTTCCAGAAAAAACCTCATACAACCTCTCTAAACCATAGGAGGAACAGTATGCCTCCAAACAGCCCCTTCTACCGCAATTGCAGAGAAAACCCCCCTTTTCCACTGTATGATGTCCCAGCTCCAAGGCACTACCACAGCTACCCAAAAATACCTTCCCTTCATGGACAAAGCCCGCCCCAAGACCGGTGCCAATTGCCACAAAGAGCAAACTTTTACTATCCCTATGGTCATAAAACCACTCCCCAAAGGCACCAGCGCTCACATCGTTCATAACAACCCCTTCTATTCCTTCCTCTGCCAAAATTTTCCCCACATCAACCCCATCCAGGGCAGGGATGTTAGGAGACCTATGCACCACTCCCTCTAAGGAGGTAAATCCCGCCACCGCCACACCCACTCTGGATGGTTTGCCGTCCTTTATAACTTCCCTTAGCTTTTTTATAAACTCTTCTCTGTTTTGGGATATATCCCTAACATAGATTTTCTCCCTTCTGCCATCCTCCCAAAGGACCTTTATAAAGGTTCCCCCCACATCAACGCCCTTTTTCATAGTCTCTTATACCTGTGATCTTGTCTCCTTCAATGGTAAGCTCAATGACCAGCTTTCTTTCCATACCCTTTACTTTTTTTCCATAAAACAGAATTGCCTTTCCCTCTTCAAGCTCTTTATTTCTTAGCTCAAAGCCCTCTTGGTTTAACCTTTGGCATATAGCTGCGAGTCTTTCCAAATTCTCTCTATCTTCCACCGTTAGCCCCTTTGGACCATCCAAGGTGCATTTGCCCTCTTCAAAGTATTCCACCAAAGCGTTCACTAACTCATCCTCCATGGGCTTGTCCGACTTGTATATGATGAAGGCTATGATGAGAGGGTAGAGAATGGCAAACAAAACTATAAAGCCCAAAAGCACATCTTCAATCTTGATTTCTTTAAGTTTTCTCAAAGCCATCCCTTTCTCTTTACCCAAAAGATGAGGACTATGGTGATTATAACCATCAGAGCAAGGGAATAAACATAGCCATACTTCCAGTGGAGCTCTGGCATGTTTTCAAAGTTCATACCAAAGATGCTTGCTATGAGGGTTGCGGGCAGGAAGATGGTTGCCAAAACTGTAAAGACCTTTACCGCTTCGTTCTGCCTTATGTTTATAAGACCTATCAGTGTGTTCTGTATGCTGTCTATTTTGTCCATGTAAAAGGATGTGTAATCCAAGAGTGTATTAAGGTCCTCAAGGATCACCTTTACCTCTCTTTTGGTTTGGGCGTTGATCTTTGGGCTCTTTACAAAGTGGGAAAGAATTCTGAGCTTTTCGTTTATTGTCTCCCTTAGGGTTATGTTCAGTTCGTCATAGTAGGATACATCTTTCAGGATCTCCTCCGTTTGCTCTTCAAAGACCTCCTTCCGGAGGTTTCTTATACGCCTTCCGAGGATCTCAAGCCTATCTCCTATTCTATCCACCTCTATATGTATGATCTGTGAGAACATCTCCTCTGGAAATTGGAAGACGAGCCTTTGAACTTCAACCCTTCTTTGAAAGATCAGAAGGGTCGGTATATCTCTGTATCTGATGGTCACCATAAACCTACCCTTGAGGAAGAAAAAGACAGGCTCTACCAGTATGTCTTCCTTTTGTTGAATGACAAAAGAGAAACTCATAAAGATCTTTTCACCTTCCTCTCTGTATTTACTGCTTATCTCTATGTCTCCAAAGACCTCCCTCGGTGGCATTTCAAAGCCAACTGCACTCTTAAGCCAGAGGATCTCCTCCTCCGTTGGCTTTTCCACATCAATCCATAAAATTCTGTCTTTTGGGATCGTTCCAAACTCATCCACCGAGTGCTCTGTAAATCCAAAGGCGGAACTGGCGTATATTTTTATCATCAAAGAATATTTTAACAATCTTAGACTATAATTTAAAAGTTATGGATAATGAAAAGTTACCCATAATTGAGTTTGAGTCCCAAGTAATAGAGATTAAAACAGAAACTCCCACTACAAAGACCTTGGTGTTTGATATATCGGACGTAGACTTTAACTTTTACCCTGGACAGTATGTGATGCTACAGGTACCCTACCCACCAACCGGTGAAGTTCTAAAAAGGGCTTACTCCATAGCCAGCCCTCCCACGCAAAAGGATATACTTGAGCTTACTATAAAGCGCACGCCCCAAGGTAGGGCATCGGTAGTGCTAACGCAGGAGGTGAAGATAGGAGACAAGTTCAAGATAAAGGGACCCTACGGAAAATTTATATGGCTTCCACAGATGTCTAAGAACATAGTTCTAATAGGTGCAGGCAGTGGTATTGTGCCCCTAATGTGTATGCTAAGGTTCATAAAAAGCGCCCAGCTTTGGGATGTTTCTGCAATACTCCTCTACTCAAACACCCACTATGAAGAGATCATATACCGAGAGGAGCTTGATAAACTCTCTGAGCTTCCAAACATAAAGGTGGTGCATACCTTAACAAGGGAAATACCAGAACATTGGAAGGGTTATACGGGAAGGATAAACAAAGATATGATCTTAAGGGAAGTTCCTAATCTACGAGACAATCTTTATTACCTCTGCGGACCACCCGCCTTTGTGGATGATATGGCTTCCATCTTGGAAGGGCTTGGTGTGGAAAAAGACAGAATAAAGAAGGAGAAGTATGATTAACGAAATTTTAAATTTTCATTTGTGGTTTGTTATAATACCTTATTGATAACCACAAAAGGAGGTGATGTCATGAAGAAGAGCCTGTTAGCCCTTTCTTTGCTTGGAGGGGTCGTGTTTGCTCAAGACAAGCCTTTAGACCCATGCGGGAGCCCCAAGGAGGTATTTTCAAAGCATCTCTTGGACCAGTGCTACAAGGGATACTTTGACGCCATAATGGAGGCTAAGAAGAACGCCGACGAAGCCCTCAGGTTGGCAAGGGAAGCCAACAACAAGGCAAGCGCCCTGGAAAAGAGAGTATCCGCCCTTGAAAAGACTGTAGATGACCACGAAAGAAGAATAAGGGCTTTGGAAGCTAGAAAGCCAGAGGCACCTCCACCGCCCCCACCACCCCCACCAGCACCAAGAACTGAACAAAGAACCGAAGGTGTGGGTCCTTACAAGTGGCAGTTGGAGGAAGTGGGTACTGTGTACTTTGACTTTAACAAGTTCGACATAAAGAAGTCAGAGGCAGAGAAACTGGATGAGTTGGTGGGCAGGATAAGGGAATCTGGTAGGGAGGTTTTGGTAGTTGGCTTTGCAGACAAAAGAGGAGCATCCAGCTATAACTTCAACCTTTCTATGTGGAGAGCCCAAATGACCGCCAGCTACCTTGCCAAGAAGGGTGTTGATATAGGAAAGATAAGGGTGGCTGCCTACGGTAAGGAAGTAGCGGACCTGCTCGGTAAAGACTTTAAAGCCCAAAGGGCTGTAAAAATATATATCATTCAATGAACACCTGCGGGGGCTATCCTCCCCCGCCTTTTCTACATCTTGATAATCCTACCTTCTTCTTATAATTTAAAAATCTATGCTGGAAAGAATCAGAAATTTTTCCATAATAGCCCATGTAGACCATGGTAAATCCACTCTTGCGGACCGTTTGCTGGAATACGCTGGCGCAGTTTCCCGAAGAGAACTAAAAGAACAGATGCTTGACACCTTAGAGATAGAAAGGGAGAGGGGAATAACTATAAAGTTGCAGGCGGTAAGGATGGAATACAAGGGCTACCTTTTGCACCTAATAGATACCCCGGGACATGTGGATTTCTCCTACGAGGTTTCAAGAGCCCTCGCCGCTTGTGAGGGAGCCATCCTTTTAGTGGATGCTACCCAAGGTATAGAAGCCCAGACGGTAGCCAACTTTTGGAAGGCGGTGGAACAGGATTTGGTGATAATCCCTGTTATAAACAAAATAGACCTGCCCGCCGCAGACCCTGAAAGAGTTAGAAAACAGATTGAAGAAATTTTAGGGCTTGATGGTGATGAAGTGATCCTAGCCTCCGCCAAAGAGGGCATAGGAGTAGAAGAAATACTTAACGCCATAATAGAGAGAATTCCTCCTCCAAAGGGAGACCCAAAGGCCCCATTAAAGGCACTCATCTTTGACTCCTATTACGATCCCTACAGGGGTGCGGTGGCTTTTGTTAGGGTCTTTGATGGAGAGGTAAGACCCGGGACAAGGATTAAACTCTTCTCCACAGGCAAAGAGTTTGAGGTAACGGAGGTAGGAGCCCAAACACCCAAGATGACTAAGTTTGAAAAGCTCTCTGCAGGAGAGGTAGGATACATTGCAGCGTCCATAAAGGATGTTAGGGATATAAGGGTTGGAGACACCATAACCGATGCCAAAAGACCTGCAGACAGTCCAGTTCCCGGCTTTAGACCAGCTAAACCTATGGTCTTTGCGGGGCTATATCCCTCTGAGGGCTACACCTTTGAAGAACTAAGGGATGCTTTGGAAAAGTATGCCATAAACGACGCAGCCATTTATTACGAGCCAGAGACATCACCGGCCCTTGGAATGGGCTTCCGTGTGGGCTTTTTGGGGCTCTTGCACATGGAGATCGTCCAAGAGAGGCTTGAGAGGGAATACGGCGTAGGACTGATTACCACCGCACCCAGTGTGGTGTATAGGGTGCGTTTTAAAAATGGCACTGTGAAGGAAATCAAGAACCCCTCCGAGCTACCCGAGAATTGGGGCTTAATAGAAGCCATAGAGGAGCCCTTCGTAAACGTAACCATAATCACACCCAAGGAATACGTGGGCTCTATTATGAACTTGTGCCAAGAGAAGAGAGGAACCCAAAAGGGCTTTAAGTACTTAGACCCAAACACTGCCATGTTAGAGTACGAGATGCCCCTCAGCGAAATCCTTCTGGATTTTCACGATAAGATAAAGAGCCTATCAAGGGGATACGCATCCTACGATTACGAGTTCATAGGCTATAGGGAAGAGGACCTGGTGAGGTTGAACATCTTCATAAACAACGAACCAGTGGATGCGTTATCCTTCATAGTTCATAGGGACAAGGCTTACAGGAGGGCAAGGCAGTTGGTGGAAAAGCTCAAGGACACCATACCAAGACAGCTCTTTGAGGTTAAGGTGCAGGCAGGCATTGGTAATAGAATAATAGCATCCGAGAGGATTCCACCCCTCAGAGCAAACGTAACCGCCAAGTGCTACGGCGGAGACGTTACAAGAAAGAAAAAGCTCTTAGAAAAGCAAAAGGAGGGCAAAAAGAGGCTCAAGCAGTTTGGTAAAGTAGAACTGCCTCAGGAGGCATTTTTGAGCGTTTTGAAAGTAGATTGAGATGATAAGACTTTTGTACTTTGCCATACTGAGGGAAAAGCTTGGAAGGCAGGAGGAGATGTTAGAGTTCTCCGGTAGTGTGGGAGAGCTAAGAAAACTGCTCGTAGAAAGAGAGCCCCATCTGGCGGATGTTCTTAAAGTCTGCCTTTTTGCGGTCAATCAGGAGTATGTGGGGGAGGATTTTATCTTAAAGGGCGGAGAAACGGTTGCAGTGATACCTCCCGTTAGCGGTGGATAAGAGGGCGTTGCTAATCAGATTTTCCTCCCTTGGGGATGTGGTGCTGACCTCCTGCCTTTTTGAACCTCTCATAAAGAGGGGCTACAAGCCCTACCTTCTTACCCATCCACCCTACGGCGAGCTCTTTTTGGAAGACCCAAGGGTTGAGGTTATCCAGATAAGGAAAGACGAACTCTTTAACCGGCTTGACCTACTTAGAGGCTTTGACCTTTACTTAGACCTGCATAAAAACTTAAAGACCTTTGTCCTGAGACTGCTCCTTAGAGGAAGTTGGAGAAGCTACCCAAAGGAGAGCCTAAGAAGACGGCTTGCCCTGAGGTTTCCCATCTTTAGAAAGCCCTACAGCGTAGTGTCTGCGTATCTAAAGGCCATCGGAGAAGAAGGCTACAGACCCTCCCTTCTTATATCTGAAGAGAGGTTGGAATTGCTCAAAAAAACCTACGGTGAGGGCTTTGTGGTGCTTGGACCGGGTGCAAGGTATAAGAAAAAGAGGTATCCTTTTTTCAAAGAGTTAGCCCTTGGGCTTGAGAAGGAGGGCTTTAAGGTGGTTTTGGTGGGTAGCCCAGGAGAGTGCGAGGGCCTTGAAAAAACCAACGCCCAGAACCTCTGCGGTAGGCTTTCCCTCTTGGACACCGCGGGCATCATTAAGTTGGCAAAGGTTTTTGTAGGAAACGACTCTGGGCTTTTGCACGTCGCAAGGGCTGTGGGCACAAAGGCGGTGCAAATTTATGGGGCAACCCATCCCACCTTAGGTTTTTCCCTTCTACCAGAGGAGGGAAGGGTTATCATAAAGAACCTTCCATGCCAGCCTTGCACATTGCACGGAAAAGGGGAGTGTAGGTACCGCACCTACGAGTGCCTGCAGATCCCACCCGAGGAGGTGCTGAAAGAAGTCAGAGCATTAGCCTATCAAGGAGATTAGCGGCACCGTTTAGCTTCTGATAGGCGGAGGATATTACGTAGTACAGCTGTTCTCCCTCTGCGATGGTCAGGTCGTAAAGGGTTATGCTCATATCCTTGAGAAGATAGTAGAGGGTTGAATAGAGGTTCTCGTCCAACTTCCTTGAGGGGTCCGGTATGCCTTTGTAAATTTCGAAAATATGGTCGCACAGCCTTTTTATACTGTTGGCGATGTTGATTATTTCCAAGTCATGGCTGTAGAGGGCTAACACCTCTTTATGGCGCTCTTCTATTTCTTTGGAAAGCGTCTTAAATAGCATATCCTCCAAAAACAAAAGGCTGTTTGTCATAGTTGAGAAAGATAATCAAATTTTACATTTTTTCAAGGGAAAGGTCTATTTCATCCAGAAGGGCTTGCAAACTATGGACTTGCTTAACTCCCTCTATTGGGTGGGTTTTGTAGCCTATGACCTTTTTTCCAAGAATTAGGGCGTAGGCGATCTCGGAGAGGGTTCCCCAGTGTCCCCCTATGGCAACCACAAACTCTCCGCTGGCTACTACTATAGGATTTCTGTTCCAACCCATGCCCGTGTTGACCTTTATATCCACATAGGGGTTTGCGTCTTCGCCCGTGTAGGTGGTTAAAATGCCCACCGTTATACCTCCCTCCTCCTTGGCACCCTTGCAAACCGCCTCCATAACTCCGCCCCTTCCACCACAGACTATAACAACACCCTTTTTAGCCAAGTGCCTTCCAACTTGATAGGCTATCTCATACTCCTCTTCGTTGGCGTGGGAGGAGCCTATTACCGCCACGCACCTAAGCATTCTTTATGTATTTTATCCTCATCCCTAACTCCTCCACCACTCGTTTGAACTCTTTGAACTTAAAGATCCTTCTATCACAGAGAATTATGGTCCCTCCGTCCTCTTTGCTCCTCATTAGCCTTCCTATACCCTGTCTGAACTTTATTAGGGCTTTTCTCTTTTGGTATTCAAAGGGATCCTCTCCAATGTCTCGCAGATATCTGATCCTATGGTAAGTTAGAGGGTCCTCTGGGCTGTCAAAGGGCAGTTTTGCCATCAAAAGTCCCTTTCTTCCTTTAACATCCACTCCAAACCACAGACTATCAAGCCCAACCAGTGCCTTTATGTCTCCCCTTCTTAGGGCTTCCACCAAAAAGGATAGCCTATCTTCCCCCTGAAGGGCTAAGCCTTCTTCTCCCTTAAAAAGTTCAATCTGTTCTTTGTTGGTAAGGAGCACCAAAACCTTGTCGTAAAGAGTTCTGAGCCTTTTGTAGGCAAACCTTAAGCACTCTTCCCATTCCTTTTTCTCCTTTGGGCTTACCCCATAGACCACAAACTCTACCCTTTCGTAGGGAAAGCTGTGGGGAAGTTCATAGTAGTTGCCCACTATGCCCATGGTGTAATAGAGGTCCTCCGGGTCTGCGGTGGCGGAGGTTATAATCACTCCCTTATAACCATTCAGGTCAAAGTATCCGGCGGGAAATACAGGAAACCTCTCCAGTCGGTAGTTAAAAGTCCTTAGCTTACTGCTCCACTTTCTACTTACCGCAAAGCCAAGGTCCGCAGGACGTTCTTTCATGCTTCTGTAAAAGTCCTTTAACCTTTGGAGACGCTTTTCCAAAAGCTCGTAGCTCTTCAACTTTTTTATGAGCTTTTCCTCCTCCTCTGAAGGCTCTTCAAAGCTAACTTTAAGCTGAAAATACTCCTCCCAGTTCAAAAGCATCGAACGCCTCAGATACTCCGCAAGCCTTTCGCTTACCCACATGGAGGACATCAAAAAGTCGTGGACCTCTGAGATCAGTTTTTCCTTTATTCTCTTGTGATAAAGGTTCAAGGGCTTTAGGATGCTATCCTCAAAGTCCTTCACATAGGGTCCCAAGTCCTGCAGGGGCACCTGTTCTTGTTCCGATTTAAAAAGCCCGGAGAAGTTCCTTTCAAAGAACCCCTCCACATCCACATTGCCCGCCTCTGGCAAAAATTGTCGGACCCTTTCCATGATCTCCACCCTTAAGGTGTAGGTGGATATGCCGTCAGTTAAAGAGGAGGTTATGTATTTGTCCAGCTCGTGGGCTTCGTCTATTACCAAGAGGCGTTCCTGTGGGTCCTCAAAGTCCTTTAAAGCCAAGAGGGCGTGGTTGATGATAAGAATTTTTGCCTTCTTTTCCCTTCTTTTGAGCTTTGCCCAATAGTAGCATTCATCCCTATACTTGCATATACTTCTGTAGTGAGGCGTGCAGTAGTCATCATCCACGCACACCTTAGACCAAAACTCAGGGTCTACCCGTGCAAACTCTACATCTCCGTCCCATTGGCTGTCTAAGAGGTCCTCAAGTTCCGCGGGCACTTGCTCAGAAGGCATAGCCTTTAGCCGATCCAGACAAAGATAGTTGGACTTACCCTTGAGGATTAAATAATCCACATCCTCCCCCGTGAGGTAATAGTAATAATTCCTGAGGGTTTCAATGTCCCTTCTCAGTTGCTCTTGTAAGAGCTTTGTGCCAGTGGATATGATGGCTTTTTCGCCCCTTTCTATTATGGGTATAAGGTAGCCGTAGGTTTTGCCAGTGCCCGTGGGAGCCTGGACTATGCTTATGGAACCCTCCTCTATGGTTTTATGGACTATGCAGAAAAACTCTTCCTGCGCCTTTCTTGGCTCTAAGCCCTTTTTGAGTAAAAACTGATAGAGCTGAGAAGACATCAACCCGGAGGCCAAGCCATCTTCCTGCCACCTATGAGGTGCAGGTGCAGATGAAAGACGCTCTGACCCGCATCCTCACCCACATTAAACACCAGCCTGTAGCCACCCTTCAGGTCCTC
>AGQM01000658.1_pt1 | contig 11483 bp, 10 predicted proteins | sample 1512301 | NCBI WGS metagenome assembly AGQM01 (sample SAMN07436262, study PRJNA71319) | hot springs metagenome | isolation source: samples from 5 sites along the outflow channel of Bison Pool, an alkaline... | place: USA: Yellowstone National Park
TCCCGCAATGTAGGAGTAGTCGCCAATGGGTGATGGGTGCAATTATCAGGGAGTTGCTACCTATGAAGGCGTTCTGACCTACCTTACTCCGGTGCTTTTGCTTTCCGTCGTAGTTGGCAAAGACCACTCCCGCTCCTATGTTGGTGCGATCGCCTATTTGGGCATCACCTATGTATGCCAAATGCTTAGCGTTTACATGGCTACCAATCTCGGAGGCTTTAACCTCCACAAAGTTTCCTATGTGCGAGCCCTCCCCTATCACGGAGTTATTTCTGATATGGGCAAAAGGTCCTACAATGGCACCACTCTTGATGTGAGAGTCCCGGATAATACTGTAGGGCTCTATGATTGCGCCCTCTTCCACCACTGAGTTTTCTATGACGCTTCCCTTACCTATACGCACCCCTTTGCCTATTTTTGTGTTTCCTCTCAGGGCTACGCCCGGCTCTATTTCCACCTCCCCCTCAAGTACCACACAGGGCTCTATCCATACGGTTTCTGGCTGATGGATGGTATTGCCTTCCACTGCAAGCCTTTCTAAGATCCTCAGTCTTATCACGTTTTCTGCTATAGCAAGCTCCCATCGGTTGTTGACACCCATGACCTCCGCTTGATCTTCTGCCATAAAGCTCCTAACCACATAACCTTTTTTGTGCATTAAGGCTATTGCCTCTGTTAGGTATAACTCTCCGCTCTTTGGACTGGGCTGTATGGAAAAGATAACATCCAAAAGATGAGGGCAGTAAAAGAAATACACACCGCCGTTTATCTCCCTGATCTGCTTTTCTTCAATGGTAGCATCCCTTTCCTCCACTATTTTTATCACATTCCCGCTTTGGTCCTTTACAACCCTGCCATAGCCCGTTGGGTCTGGAAGAAAGCCCGACAGTAGCAGGGCACTTAATTTTATGTTCTCATATTCCTCCACCAACTGTATGTATCTTTGCATGTTCTTTATGGTTTGAACTTTTACCAAAGGGCTGTCGCCGTTTATCACCAAAAGGTAATCTTGGTGATCCTTCCAAAAGTCCAGGGCGGAGATCACTGCGTCTGCGGTGCCACCCTTTGGGTTCCCTTGATGAAAGAAAAAGATGCCCTCCTCTCCCTCAAAGACCTTTTTTACCTCCTCCGCCTGATGACCGACCACCACGCCGATTTCCCGAAAGTTCAACTCCCTCAAGGTGCGTAGCACGTACCAGAGCATGGGCTTGCCAAGGATGGTGTGCAGAACCTTTGCCTTCTGGCTTTTGAACCTACTTCCCAACCCCGCCGCAAGGATCAAAGCTCGCATGGAAAAATTATAAGCTTAAGACAGCTCAAGCATCCTCTCTAAAGGTCTTCTTGCCTTGGCTATTATTTCCTCGTCCAGCACCACCTCGTTTATTTCCTCCTTTAGGGTTTTGTAAACCAAGGGCAGTGTTATAGCCTTCATGGTGCAACAATAGACAGTTCCGCAGTAGTTCATAGATTGGGGGAATATATACTCCTTGTTAGGATTTTTCTTGATAAGGGTATGCTTTAGACCTACCTCTGTGATAACAATGACCCTGTCTGAATCGCAGGTGGTGGCGTAGTTTATGATCTGGGAGGTGGAGCCCACAAAGTCCGCCATTTCAATGACTTTGGGGTGGCACTCGGGATGTACCGCCACTTTAGCATCTGGGAACTGTTGCTTTAGCCTTTCCAACTCCTTAGCGGTAAATTCAAAGTGTGGAGGACAAAAACCCTGCCATATAACAAACTCCTTATCGGGCACATGTTTTTTTACCCAATTGCCCAAGGCTTGGTCTGGGATGAATATGATCTTTTTGCTCTGCAACTTTTGGACGACTTTTATGGCGTTAGCGGAGGTGACGCACACGTCGGACACCGCCTTTACATCCGCAGAGGTATTCACATAGGCTACCACCTCGCCGTCGGGATGCTGTTCTTTTAGCTTTAAAACCTGCTCGGGTCTTATCATGTCTGCCATAGGACAACCTGATTCGGGGTTTGGGTGTAGCACCTTCTTTGTAGGGTTCAAGATCTTTGCGGTTTCGCACATAAACCTAACTCCGCAGAAAAGGATAATGTCTGCATCCGTTTGGCTTGCCTTTCTGGAAAGCTCCAAGGAATCTCCCACGAAGTCCGCAATGTCCTGCACCTCCGGTCTTTGGTAGTAATGGGCAAGGATCACTGCGTTCTTTTGCTTTGCTAAGGACCTTATTTCTTCTTGAAGTTCCCTTATATCCTTAGGGCTTAGGGTCTCCTCTTTGGCAATTTCAAAGGTAGGCATAAAAAATTAAGTTAATCTTCTATATTCAGTCCGCAAGATTTAAAGACTTCCCACATGGCAATGGCACCAGCGGAGGACACATTCAAGGAGTTGAGCTTGCCCACCATGGGAATGGAGACCACCAGGTCTGCCCTCTCAAGGACGCTTTTGGAGACGCCCTCTCCCTCTGAACCGAGCACCAAGGCACAGGGCATAGGAAATTGTACCTTCCTTATGTCCTCTCCTCCTTTTTCCACAACCACCACAGAGCCACCCATTCTTTGAAACTCTTCCAAAGCCCTCCTTAGGCTTGGCACCCTGCTAAAGGTAAGGTGAAAAACCGCACCGGAGCTTGCCTTCACCACCGTTTGATTTATGGGAACGCTCCGGTCTTTGGGCAAAAGCACTCCAACCCCACCAAAAACCTCGCACGTTCTTATGAGATTTCCTGCGTTCTGTGGGTCCGTTATGTGGTCCAAAACCAAAAAGAAGCTGTTTTTCTCAAGGGCTTTTTTAAAAAGTTCCTCCGGGGGAACCAAGGGCACAGGGCTGATAATGGCAACGATTCCCTGCGTCTTTTTTGTTCCAGCCAGCTCTTCAATTTTCTGTCTTGGCACCCTTTGGATCTTTATTCCCTTTTCTTTGCAGAGCTTTACCACCTGATGGGGAGGATGTCCGTCATGGGCTACCAAAACCTTCTCAATGGGTCTGTTTGCCCTGAGGGCTTCTAAAATGGGATTTTTACCATAAACGATCATATCTCCAAAAGCCTTTGCTTTATTGCATCAATAAGCCTTTTGTAGTAGCCCTCTATCTCTTTAGCAATATCCTCTAACCCCTCTTCTTCAGCCCTTTCCACAAGAGGGGCAATAAAGTTTTCAAGCTGTAGGGTGTATTCCTTCAGGTCTCCCTCCAACTCTTCCCGCGTGTAGTCCTCTATGGTTAAAACATACCTCTGATAGGTCATTTTGGCAAAGCGTAGGATATCTTCCAGCTCCCTTTCAAGGTCTCCTCTGTTTGAGCCCGCCTTGGTGATGTCTCCCATAGAGAATATAATATAGGGAAGTTTTTGTGAAGCATCTGTGAAGCTTTGATTTTTTGTTTTGTCTGGAATAAAATTAAATATAACCCTCTATGGGACCGGTCCCGGGAGGGAAAAAACTTTATGGGAGGTGTAGCCATGAGGCAACAGAAGGGTTTTACCCTAATTGAGCTGCTTGTAGTCATCGCCATCATAGCCATTTTGGCATCCTTGGCAATACCGCAGTATCTCAAGTATCAGAGAAAGGCTAAGGTAAGCTCCTACGCAGAGCCTATAGCGAGGGGTTGCTTGATGGACTTGGCGGCATACTGTATGGAAAATCCAGCAACTGGTACTACGTCCTATACTATAGATAATCCCGTTGGTGAAAACTCACCTGGAGCAAACTGTAAGAACGAATCCGTAAGCACAGCGGGCGGACAAGTTACTCTCACTTCTGACGGAAACGCAGTTTGTAATAACGAGGGAGTTCTGACCTTTGGTAATAGGGATAGTGGTGGAATAATTGCAACCCTTGAAGGTGTACGCGACTTCAGGGCAAGGTGCTACGCAGACCAAAGCTCCATCAGATGCACAGTAGAGGCACAATAACTTAACCCTTCAGCCCCCTCTTGGGGGCTTTTTGGAGATCAATTATGAGGAGGGGGTTTACCCTTGTGGAGCTTTTGGTGGTTATCGCTATCATTGCCATCCTTGTCAGCATTGCCATTCCCCAATACCTAAGCTACACAGAAAGGGCAAAGCTTGCCTCTTATGCCCTTCCGATTGCAAGGGCTTGTATGGCGGATGTGGCTTCTTATTGTTCTACAGACCCTCCCCCAACTGGAACGGAGACCTACTCAATAATAATCGGAAACTCTACCTTTCCCAACTGTGTGGCAAGCTATACCACTCCGGGTGGTACTGTCTATTTAACTGAGGTTGAGGCTTTTCAATGCTCAAACACGGGACTGTTGGTTGCGGGAAAGCTACACGCTTACTTTTCTGCCAACGGGCAAAGGGTGGTATGTCAGGTGGATGTTAGACCCTTTCGGTGCTTTGTTGAATGAAAGACTATCTCATCCAAACCGCCTCAACCCTTGACTTTGAACCTTGAGGACCGTCAGCCTCGGAGACAATTAAGTATATGTACCCCCTTCCACCCGGTTGGGGTCTAGAGTAGGCAACCCCAGTTCCAACCTCTCCCGGCGGAGGAGCATAACCCCTCAGGCAGATTATTATTTGGTTTGTAAAGGTTTGTGTTGTTCCCGAAAGGCGATAGTTTATGTTTGATGTGCAACAGTTTCCATCAGGAGTAGGAGTCCAACCGGAGCCAGTAGGACACCCAAGCTGGTCCATAGCATCAAACAGCCCGCTCTTTATTTGCAAAACCGCATAATTCACTCCGCCCACTGCAGCCTCCCTTGTGGATGTATAGACCCTTACCCTTTCTCCGGTTAGCATTGTGCGCGTGAGTATATAATAAAGCCCACCAATAACAAGGGCTATCATGACGCCCATAACCAAAACGGACATAAGTGCTATGCCTCTTACCTTCTTATATTTCTCAAAGGTATGTCCTCTTCCACAAGCTTCCATCTATACCACCTCCACTCAGGGTTTATTGTTATATCTTCGCACTGCTCAAAGCGGTTTGGTGGGTCCATGGGTGTGTCCATCTTCCCACCCACCTGCATCAAAAGGCAGAGCCTTATGGCATGCAGATTGTCTATATCATCAATGTTTGTTGTGTAGCTTTGACCGTCAAAGTATCTAACCCTAAAGACTGCAATACAGGATGCGATAGGTTGTCCAACCGCATCACCATTTACTTGCTTTAGTAGATTAAAGGTCCCTGGGGCACATTCCTTTGGCAGGTTTGCGCTGCTTAGATAGTATCTGACTGCAAAGTCGTTGATTGAGGTTCTGTCTCCCATGGTAAATATTAACGTGTTCGGTGAGTTGCAGTTTGCAACAGCTTTACTTGCCATATCAAGACAGAGGAGTCTTTCTCCCGTTGCTGGGCTGTTGGGACAGTTCTCAAGGGTCCATCTTCGCCCTTGAGTGGCTACGTTTCCAGACCCATCCCTTACCCACCAACAGCCAGAATTTCTAAAGCTTCTGGTGGCAAGGTTCAAAAAGTAAAGTTCATCGCCTCCAGAGGAACAGTTAAAGGCAATACCCACAACAGAGTTGGAACCAGCAAAAGCGGTAAGCCCATTGCAAGCTGGTGTGCCTACTTTTAACCTATCCACAGGGACGCCAAAGCCTATGCCTTGAAGGTCTTTCCTAAGGCTTGTCAAAAGCACCTCCACATCCTGCTCGTTCTTCGCAAAAAGAGATTGTCTTATGGTTTCTCTAACCAAGCTTCTGTAAGCAAAGAAAATTCCGCCAGCAGATAGGGCAACTATGGCTATAACCACCAGAAGTTCCACAAGGGTTATCCCATTTCTTCTCATCTTGTATCCCTCATAACTGGTAATGAAACGTACTTGTATTTCCCCTTGGTATCAAAATACCAAACTATCACACCAGCCACCCTTCCCACTTCTGAATTGGTGGCAGGGTTAATAAGCTTAGCCAAAGTGGTCCCCGCATATATGAACCTTCCCCTATACTTCTCACCGCACACCGCATTGTTAATTTGCCAGCCACTATCCGCGTAACAACAACCACATCTACTTCCATCACAATTGCAGGGTCTTATACGCAACCATCCTGCGGTATTGGTGGGAGTGGCACTAAAGTTTTCGTTTTGTCCATTGTAAGGGTCATAAAAGTCTGCTATTCCATCACCGTCTGAGTCTTGCACCTCAAAGGTGCAGTTTCCACCATCACACCGGGCAGATCCCCAGTCGTAGGGATAGGTGTATCCTGCTTCGCAAAGAAAGGGATTTGTGTTGTTTTCATCACATCTTGCAGTTGGATTAAACCGGGCAGTTTGTATTTGAGAGGACATCTTGACGGCAATTTCGCTCGCCCTGTCCTTTAGCCCGTTGTTTATTTGATAGTCCATGTAAAGCAATATCCCCCTCAAAAAGCCAGCCATGAGGATAAAGAGGATCACAAAGGCAACCAAAAGCTCTATTATGGTAAAGCCTTTTTTATTCATACCTTATCCTCCCAACCCTGTCTACGATCACAGTCCTACTTCCGTAGCTATTCTTTAAGGTAATACTGACAGCCCCTATGCCACAGCTCCAGTTTAGAGGATAGCCCCTTCTGTCAAAGAGAACATAAAAATCCGCCTCAGGAGAAACACCGGGTGGAAGTGAAACCAGTCTTTGCGTGGTTGCATCGTTTGTACAAGATGGATCAGCGTCCCTTGGGCATCTACCACTAACGGTAGAAGGATCAACCGCAAAGATTTTGTATTGGCTTTGATTCGCACAGAACCTCACACCCCAAACGCTGTTGGAAGACATAGACCTAAACTGAACCTCCTTTAAGTCGTTGGCAACTTGGGTCATGGCAGAATAAAGCCTCTCTCTCTGCACCAGGTTTATCAAACCAAATATGCTGGCGCTGGCAAGTATGGCAATTATAGCCATAACCACCAGCACCTCCATTATGGTTATACCTCTTACTTTTCTATCCATAGCAGGAATTTCTCCTCTGAAGTGGTAGCCTTTTGCTGTGTCATCCTAAGCACCATTCCACTGGATATTTGGGCGAACTTCTCCACCTGTTGGCTCGCCTGAGAAGATTGCAAGGCTTGGAAAGGATTGCCTATGGGTGGAATACCTTGACCCACCGAGATCTTCTGTCGCAGTTGAACCGACTGTCCTACCGCAATAGTTCCGCTCACCACGTTCGGAGAGAGAATAGACGGTCTTGGGAAAGGCCGTCCTGTTTTGTAATAGACAGATATTAGGTTTGAACTGCCTTCCATCTGGCAGATGTCCTGCGGTGGCACATAGGTTAAGGCATCTACTATACCGCCTATAACAAGAACTTGAGAGTAGATAGCCTCGCCCGTCAGTCTGTAATACCATCCTCTTGGAGGTTCAGGAGGCATGATGCCGTCTGCACTATAGACCACATTCTTCATTCCACAACCACTGGTATCACACATACAAACCTGTTTTACCTCGGTTATTGTTATCGTGAGGGACTGATCTGTTATATCTGTAAGCTGGGCTCTTGTGTATGCGGTAGGACATGTGCCACTGTTCCAGTTTTCATCCTTGAAGCCTATGAGGTAGTTATCGTAAGATATAGCCTTATCGGAGCTGTCCATTACATACCTACCCGTTCCAAAGAATACCCACAGCTTGCCGTTTTCGTCCTTTGTAAAGTTGGGAGCACCAAAGACAGGGGGAGTGTTGCCCGCGGTCGCAAAGGTGCTAAGGTCTATTGCAGTGCATATGTCGCTTGAGGTAAGAGCACTCACCGATTTGTATCCACTGCCAGACTTGAAGCTAAGCCTGTAGAAATTGCCCCAGACATTGCCCGTATTGGTCTTTCCATAAACTCCAAAGTAAATTACATCATCCTGATAATCACTATCCACATCCACCACCGCAATATCTCCCACTGCAAAGCTCACACCACTAGGTGCTGGAATGTTTACCTCTCTCACAATTCTACCATCCCTTAAGTCTATAAAGTATAGCTTGGGCTGACTTGTAAAGCTTGTTCCTTCAGGGTTTAACGGTCCGCTACCTATAACCACATACCACTCGCCGTTTTTGTTGGGGTCTCCAAGACGCACCAATGCAGGGTAAGAGGTGGTTAGCGTTCCATCAGGAAGAGGCATTTCCCACAGAAGGGTAGGTCTATCGCTTGTTCCGTTTAGCCAATCAGTCAGGTCAAGGGCAAAGACAGAGGAAGAGAAGGTGCCTGCACTTGTTGTTATAAACTTACCACCGAAGCCCATCGTGCCGATCAGGATGGTTCTCCAACTGCTTACCGTCTTGGTTGCGTTAGCAGGACCGCCTATTGATACATCAAAGACAGCGGTTCTATAATCCACCGTTGGGACCCTGCAATAGCTTGGATTACCATACCATACCAAGTAGGGCAAAGCATTCCTTGGAATAAATGCCCACTCTTCCCTGCCCACTAAATCGTTGGACAAAGTATTGTGGGCATTTACCAATCTTATTGGCCTGTCTTGATCTCCCGTTTGTACTGTTCTGCCTATTCTAAATGCGTGGAGCATGCCATCGTTGGCACCCACGAACACAAAGCTTGCTCTGTTTTTGTATGCGTCCGTACGTATGTATTGAAGGTAGGTAGTGTCGTTATAGCGTAGGTGGTAGATATTCACTGGCTCAGAGCTAACCACAGAAGGGGTGGAGCTTATTATGTCTCCAATCTTCCAGGTCTTCAATCCACTTGCACCTGGGCAGAAGTTGGCTATATCCACCTCCCTTGTTCTTTTTACATAGTCAGGGCATGAGGAGTCTGAGCTTAGGTTTTCGCCTCTTAGATACCTTATGATACAGCTGGCGTTGGCGGATTGGCAGGTTCCACCACTGCAATCTGTGTCGCTGGTGCAAAGCACCGCTGGGTTGTTGGAACAAACCTTCCATATATTGTTAAAGTTGCTTGCCTCCGAGGTGGTAAAAGAGGTAAGAGTTCCGTTTTTGTTGTAGAGAATGTTTCTAGTTGATGGATTTCTGTCTGCAAGCTGACAGCCTGCATCAAAGACAGAGATAAGTTGATTTATGGATTTTGTCCCCTCCATAACACAAGAGGAGGTTGTATCTGAGCCTTGCAGTATGGCAACTTTCGTTTCATTTGCATTTGAATCAAAGAAGAACTGGAATATCTTGTCAATAGCAGCGCCCGCTATGTTCAAAACTCTGTCCTTTGTGGTGTCTTCCCTCAGGTTTTGCATTGTATCTATCCAAAAAGACCTGAGAAAGCCAAGCCAAGAGACCTCCGTGCCATCCTGTCTTATGTATTTGGGATAATAGTAAGGCTGGACTATAAGGGAAGACACGCTAGTTCTTGAGGTAAGGGTGGCAACGGTGGCACCAGAAGATGCACGGCGGAGGATGTCAGCAAAGGCTTTATTTAACCCTTCTTCTATTTTGGTAGGGTCTGAGGCAAAGAAGTAAGCATCTGGAAAACCATCGTTATCCTTGTCCCATTCAGAAGTAAGGTCTGGTCTTCCGTTCCCGTTTGCATCATCAAAATTTCCAAACTTTGCCGCAAGGTAAAGCATGTTAGTCCTTCCAACCAGCATATTTGACTTTGGCTCTTGGGTATCAATCATGTATGTTTTTAATGTTTGATTACCTGGCAAGTCAGGTCTAAGGTCAGTTTGATGGGCATAATATGAAAGGCCAGCAATATAATAAGAGTTTTCTTTAGGCATCCAATAACAGGTTCCAAAGGCTTTAGAAAGTTGGGAAACATATTTTGGCGTAGGTCTCCAATCACACTCTCCACCAAGCACACAACCTATGCACATATTACCCGGAGTTAAACCTTCATAATTTCCAACAAGGTCTGTCCAGTAGCTAACATTTATGCTTGTATCGGCGTTTGAAGGTGCACCAAAATCACCCACACACGTTATGCATGGAGTGTCGGAAGTTTTAGCGGTTCCCGGGATTCTTTTATCAAGCCAAGGCTCTGCGTCGTTTATTGCAACCACAAAGCTCTTTTGGCATGGATATATATAAGGGTCTCTCCATCCAAGCCTGTTTGTATGAGACCAAGGTGAATAATTACAGTAAACCGGCGCACCGTCATCTATGGTCGGCAATCCACTGCAATAATTGTCCGTAGAAGGTCCCAGCTTTTTAAAATAGCGAATGATCTCATAATACATTTCGCTTATTGGGTCGTAGGTCTTGTATCCATCGTAGTATCCAAATTTGTTTATATAGTTAATTACACCGCTATACCTTGCTCCCGGTATGTTATCAGGATTGGTTATAAAGGTGCCGTCTGCGTTTATTTCAGCCTCTGGGTTTGGACAACCGCCTGGATTATTGCAAACTACTAAATCTCCGTTTGCATCGTGATACTTCATCCCATAAGGGATTTTAGGAGAAATCCACTTCATATTAGCCCTAATTACTCCACCATCCCTTCTGGGGTCTGGGTTTCCAAATAATGCATAAGATATTAGTCCAAATCGCATTTTGTCTGCGTATTTTTGGATTACTCCCTCTGGTTTGTTGTTGGAGGGATTACAGTTAGGTTCTAAACCTTTAGATGGATCGCATACTTTAATTTTTAGATTGAAGGAAGCGAGAGCACCCCCAACAGTTTGGCATGTTGCACCACTTCCACAATCTGAATTTGTATTACAAGCTTTAAAAACATCGTTGCTACACCGTTTATTTGAGACTGTGGGAAAGAGATTTTCTCCACTTCCTGATTCACCTACTCCACAATCTGGCAAACCATCGTTATTTGTGTCCCTGCAAACCACAAAACCGTTAGCGTATCTGATAAGATATATCGTTCCAGTATAAGGTGTATAGCGTTGGGCGTTATCAATCCTCTTTATGGGGAACCAGTAAAATCCAGACGGAGTTTGTCTTGCCGCTAAAAGTATGGTATGGCCAGGTAAATCTTCAATCCTATTCCCACCCGTCATAGCCTTTCTGAAAGCATCTACTGCCATGGTTGTTGCCCAGTTAAGAAAATTACCGCTCCAGCTACCTGAACATTGGCGGTTTGTGGCGGGTCCTATTGGTTCAAATCGTCCATCTGGTCCACTGCCTACATAGTCATAGCATTTATTAGGGTCAAAGTATCCATAGTAGGTTTTATTATTGTTATAGCAGTTATCTACTCTCCTCCCACTGACAGTGTATGAACAAGATGCGAAGGTGCAGCTGTAAGATGTTTTTGGGTCGCCAGTGCAGGTTATAGGAGGGTGGGCGGTGCCTTGCATGGGTGTTTCTATGGAAAGCATGATCATTACATTGGGAGGGACAGAGGTTGATATTGCGGGAGGTATGTAGCAATAGTCATTCATGTTGGCACTGTAAGACCTTTGCCCTGTGAATGCCAGTAAAATGATGAGTATCAGGAGGAAGACCTTTCTTTTCATCTCCCAAGCCTCCTTCAGTTTTTAGATTAACCCACCCTCCTGCCCTTTGCGTGAAGTTTCTGTGAAATACGCGTAGAGGATGTCAACTTTTGGTATACATAGACTGTAGTGGTTCTGATACGCTTAGAAATATGGAGGCAAGACAAGTAATAGAAGAAATTAAACAAAGTTTTTAAGTGGCACAG
>AGQM01019258.1_pt1 | contig 11466 bp, 10 predicted proteins | sample 1512301 | NCBI WGS metagenome assembly AGQM01 (sample SAMN07436262, study PRJNA71319) | hot springs metagenome | isolation source: samples from 5 sites along the outflow channel of Bison Pool, an alkaline... | place: USA: Yellowstone National Park
CAAAAAGACCGCACCACAAACAAGACTAAGGGACGGCAAGAGGGCTATTGCCTTACCGTTCTCCAAGATTCTTTTCCACATGACCAAGCTCCTCCAAGTCCTTTATAAAGCTCCTTCTGAACTCTTCCCGTAGCTTATGGGACCAAAAAGATATTTTAAGGCTGTTTTCTTCTATCCTTGCCCAAACTTTACGGTGGATGGTGTAAAAGGCTAAGATCAGCCCCAAGACCAAAAGGATAGAACCTCCCCAGATCAAAGGGGTGCCCGGGCTGTAGGAAACCTGCAGACCACTAAAGAATTGAGGTCTAAAGTCCTCTAAGAAGAATATGTAAGGAAAGTCAGCGAGCTCCTTAAGTTGAAAGAAGGCAAAGATGGTAAGCTCAGGAGAGTAAATAACTGGCACATCGTAGGACTTCCCATCCTTTAACACCTTTACCACCAGGGCAGGCTTTAGATGTTCTGTGTCCTTTGGGTTCTCCAAATTCAAAAAAGACCTGTCAATGGAAAGGAGCATGTCTTTGAACTCTGCCACCTGCCCAGCCCTGAGCTCCACCGTTCCCAAAAGCGCACTTTGAGTGTCCTCCGGAAGGGTCCTTCTGTCAAAGACAGAAAGCTTAACATAGCCCGCACTGCCCGTTAGCCCGTAGGTAGCCTGGAATATTCTGTAGGCTCCGTACTCAAAGGGGCTATTTACCGCAACTGTTCCCTTGGCGACCACCCTACCGTTCTCTATGATCTCTACTTCACTTTCAAAGCTGGCAATGGCATCCTTTATCTTTGGGTCCCCTTTAAATTCTTTACCCTTTCTCTTTGCCTCCTCTTCGTATGAGACTATGTGAAAGGCATTCACCTTAATTTGAAAAGGAAGTTTATAGAGCTTATCCTGGCTAAGGCTTGTCATTATGTTTTCTTTTGCACCTTCTGGCACAATGACCATGCCCCTCCTTCCAAAGAGCCCGTCTATTAGTCCCCCCGCCATTATCACAAGGAGGGCTATATGAACCACATAAACTCCAAGCCGGGAGTATTTACCCCTTTCCCCGTAAAGGTAAGTTCTGTTTCCTTCTTCCTCCGCATAGACCTTAAAGCCCTTTGACTGGAGAAATCTTATGACCTTTTCCTTGTCTGGGTTTATCTTTACCTCTATGGGTTTTAGGTGTTTTTCCAAGTGCTCATCCAGTTTTTGAAACCTCTCCTTTGAAAAGGTATGCTTCCACACGCTGGGCAGTCTTTTGTAGGAGCAAAGGATCAGGTTTAGGGCAAGCAAGGCAACAAACAGGATGTAATACCATGAGTGGAAAACATCGTTTAGCCAGAGCTTCCAAAACCACTCTGCCTTTTCCGAACCGTATTTATTCACATAAAATTCAAAGGGTCTGCTCTGTTCTATGTAGGTGGAACCCAGCATGGAGAGAATGCCTATGGCGATCATCAAAAATATGGCAAGCTTTAGACTGGCAAAAAACTCAAAGAGAAAGACCGGAAGACTGTTGAACTTTTTGTAGTCTCGGTAGAGTGCCCTCAGGCTATCCCAAAGGAACTTCAAAAGGGCTCCCGCAAATAGAAAGCCCGAGACAAACAAGAGGGCAAAATAATAAATTCCAACTTGCTTGAGATGAAATAGCCCTGCAATAACTACCCCGACAAAAAATACTGAGGAGAGAATCAGGAAGGCATAACCTTTAAACATTTTCGAGAGCCTTATAGTAATCTACTACCTCCCTCCTTATCCTGTCAAGGAGAACTTTAGATTTTATCTCTACCACCGGGTAGTCCTTGCCACCTTGATTTATGGCTGGCAGTTGGATAAAGAGCCCTCCGTTTTTTGCCTCAAATAGCTTTATACCCCTTATTATTATCTCGTCTATCTTAACATCTGCATATCCCAAAAGGCGGGGTCTTTTGGCGCTTACCTCAAAGGGGTAAAACCTCAAAAGCTCAACCTCCGGTGCCCTGTCTTTGAAGTTTGGAGTATCTTTCAAGGGCTAACCTCCTCTTAAGACCGTTTACCCTGTCTATAAAGGTGATGCCATCCAGATGGTCCAGTTCGTGCTGGAATACTATGGCGGGAAATCCCTCCAGCTCATACTCCTTTATCTCTCCCTTTAGGTCCATTGCCCTGAACTTTACCTTTTGGTATCTATCCACCTCCACCGTAAGACCGGGGAAAGATAGACAACCCTCCCTGTATTTTATGCTACCCTGTCCCTCTAATAGCTCAGGGTTTATGAGCGCCAACTTTACAGAAGGAGACTCCTTTTTGGGGGAGGTGTCTATGACCATTATGCGGAGGGGTTCTCCTATCTGATTTGCCGCCAAGCCCACACCCTCTTCATGATACATGGTTTCAAACATGTCCTCTACAAGCTTTACTATATCTCTGTCTATAACATCCACCTGTAGGGTAGGGGTTTTCAAAATAGGGTCTGGAAATCGGACTATCTTTCTTACAGCCATAGTGTGAATAATGTGAACTACTCCACCTTACAGAAGATGGAGCTTCCTGCTTCACCGAGGCTTTCACCTCTCCACAGGCTTTACTTCGGGTCGTTCCAACCCTAGGTCCCTTGATTATCGGGACATCTACTATTTATTATTATAGTCCAAAAAAGAACCTTGTCAAGTCTTTCGCAATTCATCTTGCGGATTTGAGTTAAAATACATCCCCGATGTGCGGTATAGTTGGATACACAGGCAAAAGGAGGGCGGTTTTTATACTTTTGGAAGCCCTGGAGCGTCTTGAATACAGAGGCTACGACTCCTCTGGCGTTGCCCTTCTGGAAGATGGGCGGATCTTTGTGGATAAGAAGGTAGGCAAGATAAGGGAACTAATAAAGAGCCTCTGGGGAAAGGAACTCAACGCCACCACTGGCATAGGGCATACCCGATGGGCTACCCATGGGGGCGTATGCGAGCTAAACGCCCACCCTCACACCGACGGTCAGGGAAAATTTGCCTTGGTGCATAACGGCATTATAGAAAACTACCGGGAACTAAAGGAATATCTCCTCTCAATGGGTGTGAATTATGCTTCCGAGACAGACACCGAAGCCATAGTGCATCTGATCTCCCTTAACTACGAGGGAGACCTTCTAAGGGCTGTTCTGAAGGTTCTACCTATGCTAAAGGGAGCGTATGCCTTTGCGGTGATCAGTTCTATGGAACCGAACCGTATAGTGGGCGTAAGGTATGGAAGTCCTCTGGTGGTGGGGCTTGGAGAGGGTGAAAACTTTCTGGCTTCAGACATTCCAGCTTTGCTCCCTTTTACCAAAAAGGTTATACCTTTGGAGGATGGAGAGATAGCAGACATTACTCCGGATGGTGTTAGCATCTACGACTTTGAGGGCAACCTAAAGGTAAAGGAATCTATAACCGTCCATTGGGACCTGCTATCCGCGGAGAAGGGAGGTTTCAAACACTTTATGCTAAAAGAGATCTTTGAACAACCTCGGGTAGTGGCAGATACAATAAAGGGCTACATTTCTCGAGACTATGAACTACCCTTCTCCCTAAAGGACTTTAGGAGGATCGTCATAACCGCCTGCGGAACATCCTATCACGCAGGGCTTATAGGCAAATACTGGCTTGAAAGGTTTGCGGGCATTCCTGTGGAGGTATCGTACGCCTCGGAGCTCAGGTATTCAGACACTCCCGTAGGAGAGGGAGACCTGTTAATTGCCATATCCCAATCTGGCGAAACTGCAGACACACGCTTTTCCGCCCTATCTGCCAAAGAAAAGGGTGCAGTTTTGCTGTCTATCGTGAACGTAATGGGCAGTGCCCTGAGCAGAGAGTCTGATTACACCCTATACACCCACGCAGGACCTGAAATAGGCGTTGCAGCAACCAAGACCTTTACCTGCCAACTTGCAGTTCTCTTTTCCTTAGCCATAAGCGTCCATCCAGAGAGGGAAAATCTTATAAACCAGCTTTTGAAGGTTCCCCACCTTATAGAGGAAGTTCTGTCAAAGGCTGAGGGCATAAAGGAGGTGGCGCTTAACTATTCCCAAAAGAAGAACCTTATCTACTTGGGAAGGTATCTAAGCTACCCAGTTGCCTTAGAGGGTGCCCTAAAACTGAAGGAAATTTCTTACATACACGCGGAGGGTTATCCTGCGGGCGAGATGAAGCATGGTCCCATAGCCCTCATAGACCAGCACATGCCCGTTGTGGTGGTAGCTCCAAGGGATAGGGTTTATGAAAAGATCCTCTCCAACATAGAGGAAGTTCTCGCAAGAAAAGGTGTAGTTATATCCGTCGGCTTTGAGGGTGATGAAAACCTCAAAAGGCTCTCAAAGGACTTTATTGAAATTCCCCAGGTGGCAGAGGAACTGAGCCCCTTCTTGACAGTGCTCCCCTTACAGCTCTTTGCCTACTATATCGCAGACTACTTGGGCTTGGATGTGGATCAGCCGAGAAACTTGGCAAAGACCGTCACTGTTGAGTGAATAGAAGCTTTAAAAGCCCCATCTGGGCATATACCCTGTTCTCCGCCTGTGTGAATATAAAGTCTGCAAACTTTTCAAACACATCCTCCGTGATCTCTTCTCCCTTTTTGGCAGGCAAGCAGTGCATCACCAGTACTGTGTCCTTTGCGTACTTCAAGAGCTCACTGTCTACTTGATAGTTTTTTAGAGCTTGCAACTTCTGCTCATCTCTATTTTGGTTCATGCTCACCCAAACATCCGTATATACCACATCCGCATCCTTTACCGCCTCCACTGGGTTGGAAGTAAGATAGATGCTACCGCCCGTGATCTTGCAAAGGTCCTCACCCGCTTGATAGTAGTAGGAGGAAGGCTCATAGCCCTCGGGAGTAGAAACAAAAAGTTTTAAGCTAAATAGCCCAGCAGCCACAAGCCAAGTGTTGCAAAGGTTATTACCATCTCCCACGTAAGCAATCTTGAGATCCTTTATGCCCTCTCCAAAGCGTTCATAAAGGGTAAAGACATCACTGAGCACTTGACAGGGATGGGACATATCCGTCAGGGCGTTTATCACTGGAATGGATGAATAACTGGCAAACTCCTTGAGCTTTTCGTGAGAATCGGTGCGTATCACTACGCCGTCCAAATACCTTGAAAGGGTCCGTGCGGTGTCTTTTAGATCCTCCCCCCTCACCAACTGAAGGTTGCTTTCCTGAAGGAACATAACCTCACCACCTAACTTTCTTATGCCAACCTCAAAGGATACCCTTGTGCGGGTGGAAGGTTTTGTGAATATAAGGGCAAAGTATTTACCTTCCAAAATTTTCTCTTGGTTTTTCCCTTCCTTCATACTGAGAGACTCTTCTAATATTTGCCATCCTTCTTCTACTGTAATGTCCCACAGGTCAATAAAATGTCTTATCATAGCGTAGTATTATAAACCAAGCGGACTAAAGGCTTTTGTGGCAAAGTTTCTTTAGAAAGAGTAAAGCTTTTTTAGGGGCAACTTACTTTTTCGCATAAAATCTAAAATTATCTCTCTCCCACCACTAAGGCATTATTTTTAGAACAGCCTCACCCTAAAAAGTTGGCATCCTCCCAGAAAGTGCCTTATACTATTCTTGAATACGTGGATCTAGAGGGAGCTAACACAAAGATAAGGTAATGTAAGTTTGCAAAGGAGGTTTCGTTTATGAATGTGCTTGTAGTTTTAGGCACAAGACCAGAAGCAATAAAGCTTGCACCAGTGATTAATACGCTAAAAGATAGCGGCTTTAACGTCAAAGTAGTTGCCACAGGACAGCATTACGAGCTTGTCAAACATGTTCTTGAGTTTTTCCAGATAGAGGTGGATTTTCTTAACTGTATGAACGAGGACCTTTTGGAAAACACAGCATGTATGGCAAGGTCTTTGAAAGAAGTCTTGCGGGAGCATAGACCAGACTGTGTGATGGTTCAAGGAGACACTCTCAGCTGTTATATGGGGGCATACACAGCCTTTTTGAATAAAGTTCCTGTTCTACACGTTGAAGCAGGTCTAAGAAGCCACGATAAGTTTTCACCCTTTCCGGAAGAGATGTTTAGAAAACTTACAGACGAGCTATCTGATGTGTTTTTTGCACCAACAAAAAGGGCAGTGGAGAACCTTCTAAGGGAAGACTTTTCAAAGGATCGTATAGTGCTTACAGGTAATACGGTAGTGGATGCCATCTATATGGCAATCAAATACCTTGACAGAGAAAGTATAAAAAAGCAGTTGGAAGATTTGACACAAAAAGATATATCTGCCTTTGAGGGAATAGTTTTTATCACTTCCCACAGAAGGGAAAACATAGGAGAGCCTATGAAGAACATAAGAGATGCAGTCAATGAACTCGCTCAAAAATATCCGCACCTGCTTTTTGTATGGTCCTTACACAAAAACCCTTCTGTGAGAAAGAGTATCCTTGAGGATTTCACTATACCGCCGGATAACTTAGCTATAGTGGAGCCCTTAACTTATCCGCAAACTGTCTATTTGCTGGAGATGTCATTGATAATCATTTCCGACTCAGGTGGAATTCAGGAAGAAGCCTGCACGCTTAAAAAGCCTTTGCTAATAACCAGGAATGTTTCAGAAAGAATGGAAGTCGTAGATGTTGGTTTAGGGAAAGTGGTGGGCACAAACAAAGAGAACATAGTAAAGGAGTTTGAGAACATTTACAGAAATCTGGAATATTACCAAAGGCTAACCTTTGAAAATCCCTATGGAGATGGAAAGGCAAGCGAGAGAATAAAGAACTTCCTTCTCTGTGATGAAGTGAAAAACTTTATGTTAAATTACGAAAAAGATTACAAGGGAGATCTGTATGAGTGTGTTGAGGCTAATTCCATTGGTGGTGCTTACTGGTCTTAGCGCTTATGCCTATGATTTTAGGCTTGAATTGGGTGGAAATTATGAATACCTTAGTCCAAATGCTACCTACGGCAGCTGGAAAAGTGGTTTCCTAAGACTTTACCACAGACCTTCCCAAGGTTTTACCTACTTTTTGGAGGGTGGGGCTTTTAGCAGGGAGCGCGAAGGTGATGCGGTGCTTGGTGTTCTGGGTGCTTATAAGGATTGGAGCCCATGGCTTTATACATACACAAGCTTCTCTGCCGGAAGCAACAGCACTTACCTTCCCAAGTATAGGTTAGACCAAGAGTTCAACTTTAAGGTGGGAGAAAAGAGGAATATAGTTCCCTCCATAGGCTTTACATACGCAAAATACCACGATGTTCATAAGGACTATGTAATTCATCCCGGAATATCCTACTATGGAGAAGGCTTTGTGATAACTTACAAACACTTTATAAATAGAAGCGACCCAGGTAGCGTAAGTTCTTCTTCTGACCTTGTAAGTATAGGCATAGGACAAGAAGGGAAAAGTTGGACATATTTGGATTTCTCTTACGGCAAACAGGCATACCTTGCCACTTACTTGGCAAACCCACAAGAGGTTAGACAAAGAGCCCTGTACATGTCTCTTTCTCACAGGCACTGGATAAAGAAAGATTTAGGTTTATTCGGAGGCTTAAGCTACTTAAAATTAAAAGAGGGGTATGAAAAGTATGGCGTCAAGGCAGGCATATTTAAAGATTTTTGAGGTGGAGAAACCAGTAATTCGTTATGCACGTTTTGGTAGAGTTTTAAAGTTCAACAAGTATCTTTTTATGCTTCAGCTTACACTCTTATTGACCGTATTTGAATTTTTAGTAATTTTCTTTCTTGAGGATTACTTTAGGGTTTTATCTGACATTACGAGAAGAATTTTAGAAGATAGCTATACTGGAAGCTATAAGTTTTTAAGCTTTGAGCTTGAGTATTCCATACCACAGGGCAGACTACCTACCTTGCAAGAATCTTTTATTTACCTCCTTGTAAGTTCTTTATTCTTACTATTTCTACTAAGCAAATTTAACCGACTGCCCAAGTATATTTCCGCATGGCTTATATACATATCATTTGTATATTTTGTATCGTCTTTCTATTTTGTGTTTTTTTCAAACAGTTTCCCTTATACGGAAAGAGACTTTGCTGTGCTCTATGTCCTTCAGCAGACTGGAGTTTTCCTATTTATACCCATCCTACTTGCTCTTTATTTGTCCTTATTTACTTTTAGCTGGTTAAATCTTCTGTTAAACGCAATCACTATAGCTCTTAGTCTTACGTATTCTTCAGTTTTTGGCGGTCTTAGGTATATAGTATTTTCTTACACCTTAAAGAATCTTTCCTACATACACATGCCCGCCATGTTCTTTCTTTTTGGTCCACTCCTTGACTTTATATACATAGTTTCTTTTTACTCTCTCTGTCTTTACATGACTACAAGACTTCTTCAAAAAAGGTGGGAGGCTTTTTACCAATGGGGATACTGATATTCCTCCTAAAAGCATACATGGTGTTTTTAATGCTCCTTCTTTTACTTTACATTGTAAGACACTACTTTTTTACTCTAAACAGGGCTTTTGGCAAACAGAGGCTTTACTATCAGGATGTGTTGGATGAAGACCTACCCACCGTATCCGTCTTGGTTCCCATGCATAACGAGGAAAAGGTAGCCAGACATATATTGGACCTTCTCGTTGCATCAGATTACCCAAAGGAAAAGTTAGAGATCATACCCATAAACGACCATTCAACAGATAGAACCAAGGAGATTCTTGAAGAGTATGCTCAAAAATATCCTTTTATCAGACCTTTGCACAGGTATGGAGATTTACCAAGGGGTAAGCAAAATGGTTTAAATGATGCTCTGAAAATAGCAAAGGGGGAGGTCATAATAGTTTATGACGCAGATTACCTACCACCTAAGGCACAAATTAGAACTTTAGCTATAGCCTTTAAAGATCCTCGGGTAGGTGCAGTTATGGGAAGGGTTGTGCCCATAAACGCCGGGAAGAACTTGCTTACAAGACTCCTTGACATAGAAAGGTCGGGTGGCTATCAAGTAGACCAACAAGCAAGGTATAATCTAAACTTAATTCCTCAATATGGAGGCACTGTGGGTGGTTTTAGAAAAGATTTGGTGATGAAATTAGGAGGATTTGACACGAAAATTCTGGCTGAAGATACAGAATTAACCTATAAACTTTATCTGAACGGCTACAAGGTTGCTTATGCCAATATTGCAGAGTGTTATGAGGAAGCACCAGAAGACTGGAATGTAAGAGCCCGGCAGTTAAGAAGGTGGTCAAGGGGGCATAATCAGGTGATGTTCAAATATTTTTTACCTACTATCCTTTCTAAAAAACTTAGTTTTTGGCAAAAAGTAGATGGCTTGCTACTTCTTGCTATATATATGCAACCTTTTTTGATCTTTCTTGGTCTGCTCGATTCTCTTTTACTCTTTTTCTTAGGAGAGATGGAAATTGCGAGTTCTTATCTTTTTTTACTTTTTATATTTGCACACAACTCCTTTGGAAACTTTGCTCCTTTCTTTGAGATAGGCATTGCGTTGGTGCTTGACGGTGCAAAGCAAAGGGTTTTTATTTTACCATTGATGTTTTTCGAGTTCATCTTTAACATTATATACGCATCTTTGGGATTTTTTGATGCGCTAATAGACTTGATAACTAAAAGAACTATACTCTGGCAAAAAACCGAGAGGTTCAGAAATGCTTGAAGTCCTCCTACTGGTAGTCTTATTTTTCATCTTTTTATTTTTACCATTTGTTCCTTCTCTTATTGAGCTTTTTCTAAAAAGAGATGCAGAGCCTATACCCATAAACCCTGAGCGTAAGAAAGAACCTGATTACTTTGGAAAAAGTTTTATAAATATTCTTGCCACCGCTTTAAAGGAGTTAAAAATCCAAGAAGTAGAAAAGCTCAATCCAGTCTATTTAAAGCTCAAATTAAACAAAGAAGAATGGGTAGGGTTTTTAAACGATGAAAAACTATCAGAAAACACAATGGATACTCCTGTAATTTTCACTAAAGATACTGTTTTTTTGCAAAATCATACATTCAAAAGAGAGTTAGTTGTTTTTGGAAATGCTGTGTTCAAAAATACATGTGTTGCAAGAAGTTTGTATGTAAAGGGAGACTGTCTTATAAAAGCACCCGTTCGTATTGCAAGATGGACGCATGTGGAAGGAACTCTTATCACAAGGTCTAACGCAGAATTAGGTGTAAGCGTTTATGCCCGTGAAATAAAAATAAGAGGCTGGACAACCTTTAAAAGGGCGTATGCCCAAAAAATAGACACATCAGACGCACCTCTCGTTGATAAGAAAAATATTGATAAAAAAAATAATACAGAAAGAGTTGTAAATTTAAAAGGGAATTTTAGCATAACAGATAATATAAGTATAGGTGGGAAAGAAAGACCTGTTTTTGTGGATGGAGATATTTTCTGCGATGGTGATGTGCAAATAGAAGGAGATGTATGGATAAAGGGAAATGTGTTTAGTCAAAAGAGTATAACTCTTAAAGATGGAGTAGTGATAGGTATAGAAGGTAAGGTAAAATCGCTGGTGGCAAGAGGTGAGATCCTTATCAAAGGACCCTTTAGAATTTACGGTTATATACACAGTGAAAAGCGCGTGGAAGCAAGCCCATGAGAAGGAAATTTATTCTTTTTATTGCGCTCACATTCATGCTTTTGTTTTTCATCTTGAGAATGCTACTGTCCGTTTATTCTCTGGAATGGGATGAAGGTATAGAGGTGCTGGTAGCTTATGGGAAAAAGAGTTATCAAGTGGATGCTTTTAAAAGTGTGCTTGAAGAAGAGGGAATACCCTATAGGCTTGTGGATGTAAAAACCCTTTTATCAGTAGATCCCAAAAAGTTAGCCCAACATAAACCTGCGGTTATCATCCCAGATGGGACCTTGCAATACATACATCCAAGTGCAGTAGAGTGGTTTAAGGATTATCTTTCGTACGGAGGTAGTTTGCTAATTTCTAAAGATGCGGGTATAAAAAACCACGCGGGCGCATATTTAAAGTCTGCCATTTTTAGCCCTCTGCTTGGTATAAACTACATTCTCTATGACAAGTTAAGGGCAGACAGTTTCTCGGAAGGATATATAAAGATAGTGGATGGAAATCTTGAGGCAACTCCGGGTAAGATAGATCAAAAACAGAGGCTTATAACAGGATACATGTATGGAGGGCTGACTTACCCTTATACTAAAACAGAAGACAATGGATTTGATGGGAAAACTCTTGCGTTTGCAGTGGATAAAAAGGATGGCAATGAATACAGAGCATTAGTGTGGAAAAAATACAAGGAAGGATACATCTTTTACTCTTCCTTACCTCTTGGGCATCTTAAAGCACACTCAGATGATATGGTTTTGAGGTCTGTTTTAAGATACTTCCTGTTCAAGCTGGTAAAAATTCCTCACCTTATGAACACTCCAAAGGGCAAAGGGGGACTTGTTATAAACTGGCATGTAGATGCTAACTCTGACTGGATTTCTATTCCTATGATGTTAGAAAGGGGTTATATCAGAAAGGGTCTTGAATATTCCTTCCATATCACTGCTGGTGAGTTCAGGGATGAGCCGGGAGATAA
>AGQM01019801.1_pt1 | contig 11449 bp, 11 predicted proteins | sample 1512301 | NCBI WGS metagenome assembly AGQM01 (sample SAMN07436262, study PRJNA71319) | hot springs metagenome | isolation source: samples from 5 sites along the outflow channel of Bison Pool, an alkaline... | place: USA: Yellowstone National Park
TTATAATAAAAAAGCCATGCTTTCAAAGAGGGTTTCTCATATAAAGCCCGCCCCAACCTTAGCCCTCAGTGCTAAGGTCAATCAGCTCAAAAGTCAAGGTTTTGATGTGGTGGGCTTTGGTGCTGGAGAGCCAGACTTTGATACCCCAGATTTCATCAAAGAAGCCTGTATGAAAGCCCTAAGGGAAGGTAAAACCAAATACAGCCCCTCCGGTGGAATACCTCCCCTAAGACAAGCCTTGGCAGAAAAATTGCTAAAAGAGAACAACGTTGAATACAAGCCTTCTGAGATTGTAGTAACAGCCGGTGCCAAGATGTCCCTTTACTTAGTTTTCAGCGCCATACTGGACGAGGGTGATGAGGTCCTGTTGCCATCCCCCTACTGGGTAACATACCCCGAACAAATTTTACTCTGCGGTGCAAAGCCGGTGGAGGTCAGACTAAAGGAGGAAAACGGGTTTATCCTGAGGGCGGAGGATATAGAACCATACATAACCAACAGGACAAAGGCTCTGGTGCTTAACTCTCCCTCAAACCCCACGGGTGCGGTGGTGCCAGAGGAGGAGATAAAAAAGATCGCGGAGCTCTGTCTTTCAAGGAATGTGTTTATTATTTCTGATGAGTGCTACGAAGCCTTTGTCTATGATGGAGAGAAGTTTGTTAGTCCCGCCAGCCTTTCAAAGGAGGTCCGAGAGATCACCTTTACGGTGAATGCCTTTTCCAAAACCTATTCTATGACTGGTTGGAGGGTTGGTTATGTTGCCTGTCCGGAGAGGTTTGCCAAGGTGATTGAGGACCTAAACAGCCAGACCATATCCAACGCCACCACCTTTGCCCAGTATGGAGCCTTGGAAGCCCTAAAAAATCCCGACGCTAAGACCTTTGTTCAGACCATGCGTTCCGCCTTTGAAAAGAGAAGAGATTTAGCTTACAACTTACTTAGGGATATCCCCAACATTTCTGTGGTAAAACCAAAGGGTGCCTTTTACATCTTTCCTAACCTGAGCTACTACTCTTCTAAGCTGGGTTCAGACCTTGCCCTTGCGGAGTTTTTGCTGGAAAAGGGTAGAGTGGCGGGAGTTCCGGGTTCTGCCTTCGGAAGGGAAGGTTATCTGCGCCTTTCCTACTGCCTTTCGGAGGATACAATAAAAGAGGGCATAGAAAGGCTCAAAAACACCCTCGCCCTCTTAGAAAGCTGAGCTTTATCATCCTTTGAAGGCTTGACTTACCATTAAAATATAAACAAAACCAAAAAGGAGGAAGTATCATGGCTCAAACTGTTAATTTAAAAGGCAATCCTGTTGCCCTTTGCGGTCCCACCTTAGAGGTTGGTCAGAAGGCACCCGAGGCGGTGGTGGTTACCAAAGACCTTCAGGAAAAGGCGGTGGGCGGTGCCAAAGGTGTGGTTCAAGTGATCATAACCGTGCCCTCTTTGGACACTCCCGTTTGCGAGACGGAGACCAAGAAGTTCAACGAGCTTATGGTTGACATGTCTGGGGTGGATGTAACTGTAGTCTCTATGGACCTGCCCTTTGCCCAAAAGAGGTTCTGCGAGAGCTTTAACATAGGAAACATAACCGTAGCCTCCGACTTTCGTTACAGGGATATGGAAAAGTATGGCGTTCTCATCTCTGAAGGAGCACTAAAGGGCATACTGGCAAGGGCGGTCTTTGTGGTGGATAAGGAAGGAAACATAGCCTACATCCAACTGGTACCAGAAATTACCCAAGAGCCCAACTACGAGGAAGTGGTAGAAAAGGTAAAATCACTACTCTAAAACCTTCCCCCTTCGGGGGGATTTATAAATAAAGACTAAACTCTTGCCTGTCCTTAACTTGATAGGGACTTCCTTTTCCTGACCAGTTTCCTCTTTTGTCCTCTTGTCCCTGTCTAAATTTCCACTGCAGGTATTTAAATGTATAATTTAAACCGATGAGAGTTCTTATTCAATGGCTTTTTTCCCTTAGCCTTCTTTTACCCATAACCGCCTTTTCTAAGGTGGTGATCCTTTCCAACTATCCCCTGCAAAAAAACAACTTGGAAAGCACCGTTAATGAAGAAAACTACCAAACAATTGTGGAAATTCTTAGAAGTTTGGAGGAGGTGAAAAATGTAAGCGTTGAGGAAAAGGATGAACAAATAACCATTAAAGTGGAAAGGTATCCAATACTAAAAAGCATAAAAACAATAGGCAATATGGCGGTTTTGAGGGATCAAATTTTGAACTATTTGACCCTTTATGAGGGTGCACCTCTAAAGGAAACGGATACCAAAAGTTTAGAGGACAAACTCAAAGAGCTATACAGAGAAAACGGATATCTTGAAGCACAGGCGAAGGTAAATATACAAATTGACGAGACTGGGTTTGCGTCTATTGAGATAGAAGTAAAGGAGGGAGACGTTTTTTTCATCGGTGGAGGAGTTTATAAGGGCTCCAGTCTGGACCCAAGCTTTTTGGATGAACGCTTGGGAATTACAAAAGGAAAGGTAGCCAAGGAGGGAGAACTTTCAAGAAAGGTTTTTGACCTGCAGGATATATACTTATCTCTTGGCTTTTGGGACAGCTTTGCTTACTATGAAGGACTGCAAAGGGCTAAGATGGAAAAGCCCTTTTGGAGGGTTCTCCTGCCCATGGACCCAAACATTAGAAGGCGTCCCTTAAGGATTGTGGGTGCCTTGGCAGAGGGCATTAAAAACCTTCTCAGCCATCCCATAAGCACCATAAAGGCGATCTCAGGTAAAGGAAAATTAGCCTATCCCGTTTTTTATGTCTATGAAGGTACAAGATATCAAGTTTTTTTTGAGGGAAACAGCTTTTTTAGTCCGCAGGAACTGCTAAAAATTTCAGGACTTCCTCAAAAGGGAATAGACATGTTTTCCTTGGAAGAGGCTAAGGAGAGCATAGTAAATGCCTATCAATCAAAGGGTTTTTTTGATGTAGAGGTAGAATACAAGCAAGAAGGAGAGAGAATATTGTTTTCCATCAGAGAAGGTCAAAGATACAATGCTATTTTAGACGATCAAATTCTACCATACGATGAGGAAAAGTTAAAGAAAGAGTTAGAAGAAATGATAGAACAATTAAAGGCAGAAGGCTATACCCTTGCAAAAGGAGAGATTAAAACAAACATTGATAGAGACAAAAAATTAGTAGATGTATCCCTTGATATAAACGAAGGTAAAAAACAAGTACTTAAGACCATAAAATATGTCGGCAACAACAAAGATATAGCAAAAATTTTCAGAGAGGTTAATGAAAAACTGCCGGCGGTTTATAGCTCTGCCTTGATAGAGCAGTTGAACTTAAGAATAGAAAAATACCTTAAAGGTAATGGTTATATGGAGGGTAGCTTTGAGGCGGAGGTTATGGTGGAGGAAGAGGAAGATGTCGTAAACTACATATACACCTATAAAGTTTTAGAGGGACCCAGATACAAAGCGGGCTTGGACCTTTATTACGGAGCGAATGCCACCACAAGGGGAGAACTCTCCTATATGACAGTTCGAGAAGAATTTTACTCAGAGAAAACCTTAGACGAGACCTTATACAACTTTATAAGTAGCAATCTTTTTCTTGGTGTAAAGATAGACACATTTATAGATACAGATAAAAAGCAAGTGCATAGGCTTATAAAACTGCAAGAAGACAAAAGGGGGTTTTATGACCTTGGAGTGGGCTATAACTCTCAAGATGGTTTGGTTCTGGACCTAACATTAGGTTTAAAAAATCTCTTTGGTGTAGGCTTGTCTCCCGCTTTAAACTACAAACGCAATAAAAAAAGAGAAACATACAATTTAAATTTTGAAGATCCCTTCCTTTTTACACGAAGGCTTTGGTTTAAAAGCAATCTTTTTAAGGACCATCAGGAACACAGAGTATTTGCCTTAGACACCCAGGGTTTTGCCCTCAGCCTGGGCTATAGAATAACCAGATATACCTCCTTTGGTCCGTTCTTTTCTGTTTCTGATAACCGATATTTAGGGATGACTGCAAAGCTTAATAAATACGGTTTATTTCTTTTGAGGGAGTACAAAGATGACATTTTCAATCCCAGAAGGGTACATTATGACAGCTTGAACCTTTCAAAGGCTTCTGGAGATCTCAATTACACAAAAGCAGAGCTTAACACCTTTCATTTCATTTCTATAACCACAAACTTAACCCTGAGCTTTAAGGTCTCCGGAGGTTCCGCTTGGGGCTCCGTGCCCATATTTGACAGGTATTTTTTGGGTGGATTGACTAACCTAAGGGGCTACTCCTACGAGGAGGTGGGAAGTCCAACAGGAGGCAAATCCTTTGTCTTTGGTAGGATAGAGTTGGAGGCTCCCTTGAAGGGTTCCTTTGTTTTTGTGCCCTTCTATGATGTGGGAGGGGTGGGGGAATCTTCCAACCGATTGCCAAAAGACATAAAACATAGCTTTGGCTTTGGGCTTGGCGCAAAAACGCCCGTAGGACCCGTAAGATTAGACTTAGCCTTTCCTGGAGAGGGAGACCTTCTAAAAGACTTCAAGCTTTACCTGTTTGTTGGATATATCTATTGACCACATCCTCAAGAAATTTTAGGAAATCATCCCTAATGTCCTTTCTGTTTAAGGCGAACTCCACAAGGGTGGTGAGGTATCCAAGGGGTGTTCCAGTATCATACACCTTTGCGTCTATCTTTAGGGCATAAACTACTTCCTCTTCAAGCAAAAGCTTTATGGCATCTGTTAGCTGTATCTCTCCACCTTTGCCGGGAGGTGTGATCTTTAGCTTTTCAAAGATCCTTGGAGTAAAAAGGTATCTGCCAACTATGGCAAGGTTTGAGGGTGCCTCCTCCTCCTTTGGCTTTTCCATAAGGTCATCTACGAGGTATATATCCTCCTCTATTAGCTTTCCATCCACTATGCCGTATTTGCTTACATCTTTTCTATCTACCTCAAATACTGCCACTATGCTCTTGCCAAACCTTTCGTATATTTCCAACATGCGTTTTATTACGTTTTTCTCACCTTCAATAATCACATCACCCAAGGCAACTATGAAGGGCTCGTTTCCAACTAAGGGCTCAGAAACAAGAACTGCATGACCAAGACCTAACTGTTCCTTTTGCCTTACGTATATTGGGTTTGTAAGCCTGCTAATTTCTCTTATGTTTTCTAAGAGTTCTTCTTTTCCCATTTGTTCTAAGTGTTTTTCAAGGTCTGTGTTTATATCAAAGTGGTGTTCAATGGGTCTTTTGTGCCTTCCTGTAATAAAGATTATATTTTCCACGCCCGCATGCAGGCACTCTTCCACTATGAACTGGATCACCGGCTTGTCAATGATCGGGAACATCTCCTTGGGCATAGCTTTAGTAGCGGGCAAAAACCTCGTCCCCCACCCTGCCACTGGCAACACTGCCTTTCTTACCATAAATTCTATTTTAACACGGAGGGTGGAAAAATGGTAAAAATTTGGCAAAAGAAGGTTCCTTTAGCCTCTGTTGATGGCTTGAAGTTCTCCGAGCCCGCTTTTTAAAAACTCTCTCACGAAGGGGTCTTGGCTTGCCAGAACCTCCTGTGGTGTGCCTATAAAAATAACCTCACCTTCCTTCACGACCATAATTCTGTCTGAAATGGTAAAGGCGGAGACCATGTCGTGGGAGACTACCAGGGCGGTGGATGAGGTTTTATCTCTAAGCTCTTTTATTAGGTTGTCTATCAACCTGCTTGTTATAGGGTCTAAGCCAGAGGTAGGCTCATCGTAGATCACCAGCTTAGGCTGTGTAGCTATAGCCCTGGCTATTCCTACCCTTTTTTTCATACCGCCGGAGAGCTCAGAGGGATAAAGCCCAAGGGTATGTTCCCCCAAACCCACCATCTTTAGGTAAGTGAGGGCTATTTCCTTTAGTTCTTTTTCTTTCATGTGCGAATGTTCTAAGTGGTAAAAAACCACGTTCTCCCAAACTTTCAGACTGTCAAAAAGGGCTGCACCTTGAAAAACATAGCCGACCTCTTTCCTTAGCTCGTTTAGCTCCAATGGATTTATTTGGGTTAGGTCTTTCCCAAAGACCTTTATGCTTCCACTGGTGGGCTTTAACAGTCCCACTATGCACTTGGTGATCGTAGTTTTACCGCTTCCGCTACCACCAAGTATGGTAAAGACCTCGCCCTTATTGACCTGAAAGGAAACATTCTTTAAAATGTGCCTACCTTCTATGATTAAGTTGAGGTTTTCCACTTCTACTACTGGTTTCATAGCCTCTTATAGTATAATATTTGCCATGGCTGTGATAGTTAGAGTTCCTACACCCCTTAGAAGGCTTACAAACGGACAGGGTGAAGTGCAGGTGGAAGCCCTCACCATCAGAGAGGCTGTGGAAAAGCTGGAAAGCCTTTATCCGGGCTTTAAGGAGCGCCTTTTGGATGAGAACGGAGAGTTGAGAAAGTTTGTCAATATCTACCTCAACGACGAAGATATAAGGTTCCTAAAGGGTATAGACACGGAACTGAAAGACGGAGATGTGCTCTCCATTGTGCCCGCCATAGCTGGGGGCTTTTAACCTTGAGGGAATTTCTAAAAAAGCTCTCCGAGTTCAACAACCTAACCAAAGAGGAGATGATCCAGTGTCTTGAGGATATTACGGAGGGAAAGGCTACAGACGCCCAGATAGGTGCTTTCATAATGGCTATGAAGATGAAAGGCGAGACGGTGGAGGAGTTGGAGGGTGCTGCCAGCTTTTTTAGAGAAAAAGCCACCAAGGTGGATGTGGAAGACCCAGATAATCTGGTGGATACCTGCGGAACGGGCGGAGACCTTTCGGATACCTTCAATGTATCCACCATAACCGCCTTTGTGCTAGCGGGTGCGGGCATAAGGGTAGCAAAGCACGGCAATAGGTCTGTCTCTTCCAAAAGCGGTAGTGCGGACCTTTTGGAGTTTTTGGGGGCAAAGATAGACCTTGGACCTGAGCAGGTTAAGAGGATGATAGAGGAGATAGGCATAGGCTTTATGTTTGCACCACTATTCCACCCTGCCATGAAGAGGGTGGTGGGTCCCAGAAGGGAAGTGGGCATAAGGTCTCTGTTTAACCTTATAGGTCCCCTATCTAACCCAGCGGGTGCCAAAAGGCAACTTTTGGGAGTTTTTTCAGACCAGTTTGTGGAAAAAGTAGCCCGCGTTTTGCTCAGGCTTGGTGTAAAGAGGGCAGTGGTGGTGCATGGAAAGGATGGCATTGACGAGGTTTCTATATCTGCCCCCACCACCGTGGCGGAGGTAGGCGGTGGAGAGGTATGCATATACGAATTTACACCGGAAGAGCTTGGTTTTAGGCGTTATCCCATAGACTACATAAAAGTAAAATCTGTGGAGGAGAGCGCAAAGGTAGCCATGTCTGTTTTAAAGGGAGAACCATCCCCTGCCCTTGATATGGTTCTTTTGAACTCCGCCTTCGGGATATTCGTTTCTGGTGTGGCTGATGACCTAAAAACCGCCTTGGAGGTGGCGAAGGATTCTATAAAGGGCGGTAAAGCCCAAAGGAAGCTCTCCGAGTTTATTGATCTATCAAAAAGGCTTTAATGTTTAAAGTAGGCAAAGTGTCTTATCTCAACACTGTTCCCATGTTTTACCGCTTTGAGGACCCAAAGATTGAACTTGTGGAGGGGGAACCATCCTATTTGGTTTCTTTGCTCAAGGATGGAAAAATTCATGCGGGCATTGTCTCCTCGGTAGAGTATCTCTTTAACCGCTCCCAATACAGAGTTGTGCCAGGGCTCTGCATAGCCTCCAAGCAGAGGGTTTGCTCTGTTCTTTTGTTCTCAAAGAGACCAATGTTGGAGATAAAGAGGGTTTATCTTACTCCCGCTTCCTTGACTTCAAGGCTACTATGCAAACACCTTTTAGAGGATGTTTATAAGCTCAAGCCCGAGTATGTGGAAAGTAGGGAGCCTGCGGATGCCCTTTTGCTAATAGGAGATGACGCATTGTATGAAAAAAGGTTGGGCAAGTTTGAATACGTCTATGACTTGGCGGAGGAGTGGCACAAGGTTTATAGTCTGCCCTTTGTGTTTGCCCTATTTTTGGTAAGAAAGGACGCAGACCCTTCTTTGGACAGGCTCATAGAGGAGTTAGCCCTCAAGTCTATAAAAGCCTTTTATGAGGATTTTGCACAAGGAAGGGTGGAGGTGAAGGGTTTCTCAGGGGAGGAGCTGAAGGATTACTTTTATCACTGCATTGACTACTTTTTGGACGAGGAAAAAGAGAGGTCCCTTGAGCTTTTTAGAAATTTAGCCTATAACCAACGCAAAGAATTATAACGCACGCCCTGTGTTAAAATATGCCCATGCGCTTTAGAGGAAAGGTCTGGAAGTTTGGAGACAACGTGGATACAGACCAGATCATACCAGCCCGTTATTTGAACACCTCGGACCCTTATGAACTGGCACAGCACGTTATGGAGGATTCAGAACATCCCAACTTTGCCAGAGAACACCAGCAGGGAGACATAATAGTGGCGGGTAGGAACTTTGGCAGTGGCTCTTCAAGGGAACATGCACCGATTGCCATAAAGTATGCGGGGGTCCCTGTGGTGGTTGCCAAGTCCTTTGCGAGGATCTTCTTCAGAAATGCTATAAACATAGGGCTTCCTATTGCAGAGGCACCAGAGGCGGTGGATGAGATAAATCACGGTGATGAGCTGGAGGTGGATCTGGAGAGTGGCATAATAAGAAACCTTACCACGGGCAAAGAATACAAGGCTACCAAGTTCCCAGAGGAGCTTCAGGCGATCTTGCGGGCTGGTGGGCTCATGGAGTATGCAAAAGAAAAGCTGAGCAAAAATGTCAGCGGATAAGTTAAAGGAGCTCATACTCAGACGAGCCCTAAAGGTAGCAGAGGAGCCCATCTTTAAGCTCTCCTCTGGAAAACTCAGTAGATACTACATAGACCTAAAGCAGGTTACCCTTGACCCAGAAGGAGCCTATTTGGTGGGCAGGTTCATGTATGAGTTGGTCAGGCAATTTGGCGTTCAAGGAGTGGGTGGGCTTACACTCGGCGCAGACCCCATAGCTTATGCGGTAGCATTTGTATCCTATTTGGACGGAAATCCCATAAAGCCCTTTGTGGTCAGAAAGGAGCCAAAGGGACACGGCACAGGAAGGCAGGTGGAGGGACTTCTAAGGGCTGGGGAAAGGGTGGCGGTGGTGGAGGATGTGATCACCACAGGTAGTTCCTCTTTAAAGGCGGTGCAAGCTTGCAGAAGGGAAGACTTGGAGGTGGTGGGCGTTTTTGCGGTGGTAGATAGAGAAGAAGGGGCACAGGAGAATTTGAGTAAAGAGGGCGTTGAGCTTTATTCTCTCTTTAAGCTCTCCCAGTTGGTCTGATGGAAATAAGGAAGTCTTCCCGGAGGCTTACTTGGAGGGTAAAGTCTCTTTAACTGTGCTAACAAATTTACAAAAATGTAAGCAATTACACAAAGCTTTGGGCTATAACAAACGTTCAAAGGCTTTTAAAATATTGCCCGTGCGAAGTGTGCCCTTTTGGCACACTTTTTGCGCAAAAACTATACAGGAGGTTGGAAAATGAAAAAGATAGAGGCGATCATCAAGCCCTTTAAGCTGGACGAGGTAAAGGATGCCCTCGTGGAGATAGGAATAGGGGGTATGACCGTCACGGAAGTTAGAGGCTTTGGTCAGCAGAAGGGACACACGGAAATCTACAGAGGCACCGAGTATGTTATTGACTTTTTGCCCAAGGTCAAGATTGAGGTGGTGGTAAAGGACGAGGATGTGGAGAAGGTGATAGAGACTATAATGAAGACCGCCCAGACAGGAAGGGTAGGAGACGGCAAGATCTTTGTCATTCCCGTAGAAGAGGTGGTCCGAATAAGGACCGGAGAAAGAGGTGAGCAAGCTATATAAAAACCCTATAAAGGAGGTCAAAGCATGCCAAAGTATTCAGCAGAGGAGGTGCTGAGCCTCATTGAGCAGGAAGGGGTCCAGTATGTGGACCTCCGCTTCTCTGACCCTTTTGGTCAGTGGCAACACCTTACCATCCCAGCCTACGAGCTTTCTCGCTCTACCTTTGAAGAGGGTAGAGGCTTTGATGGCTCTTCCATAAGGGGTTGGCAGTCCATAAACGAGTCGGACATGCTTGCCATTCCCGACCCAACCACCGCCTTCATAGACCCATTCATGGAGCCAAAAACCCTTGTGATGATATGCGACATTTACGACCCCATCACCAGGGAGCGCTATGGCAGAGACACCCGTTATGTAGCCCAAAAGGCAGAGCAGTATTTGAGACAAACGGGCATAGGGGATACCGCCTACTACGGACCTGAGGCGGAGTTTTTCATCTTTGACTCGGTGGAGTTTGGCACCTCCGCCAACTATGCCTTCTGGAAGGTGGATTCAGAGGAAGGATGGTGGAGTAGGGAGATTACTTCTTCTGGCTACAAAATACCCCACAAGAGGGGCTACTTCCCAGTGCCACCTTGGGATAAAGCCTATGCACTCCGCAACGAGATGGTCTCTATCATGTCCCAGCTTGGTATTGTGGTGGAACTTCACCACCATGAGGTTGCCACTGCCGGGCAAGGAGAGATAGACATACGCTACGATTCTTTGGTAAATCAGGCAGACAAGCTGTTCATCTACAAATATGTGGTTAGAATGGTGGCTCACAAGTATGGTAAGTTTGCCACCTTCTTGCCCAAGGTTCTCCCCAACGACAACGGAAACGGTATGCACACCCACTTCTCCATATGGAAGGATGGGCAAAACCTCTTTGCGGGCTCCGAGTATGCGGGCGTCTCTGAGATATGCCTTTATGCCATAGGCGGTATTCTAAAGCATGGACCCGCACTGACCGCCTTCACCAACCCAACCATAAACTCTTACCACAGGCTCGTGCCCGGTTTTGAGGCACCCGTAAGGCTTGCCTACTCTGCAAGAAATCGCTCCGCCGCAATAAGAATACCCACCTACTCCCAATCTCCCAAGGCAAAGAGGATTGAGATCAGGTTCCCAGACCCCACCTGCAACCCATACTTGGCTTTCTCTGCCATACTGATGGCTGCAATAGACGGAATAGAGAACAGAATCCATCCCGGAGAGCCCCTTGACAAGGACATATACTCTCTGCCTCCGGAAGAGCTAAAGGACATACCCCAACTGCCCGGCTCCTTGGAGGAATCCCTAAAAGCCCTCGAGAACGATTTTGAGTTCCTCCTGAAAGGTGGTGTCTTCACCGAGGATCTGATCCAAACTTGGATAGAAGCCAAGAGAAAGGAAATAGACGAGATAAGGTTCATACCTCACCCCAAGGAGTTTGAACTTTACTTTGATATTTAATTAAAAAACCGCCCCGCCCTCAAGGCAGGGCAAAGGAGGAGATAAAATGCGTCGCTTAGCAAGTATTATACCACTACTGCTCTCAAGCTTAGCCTTTTGCAGAAGAGCAAGCCCCCAAGTTAGACCACGGGGGGACA
>AGQM01044193.1_pt1 | contig 11307 bp, 3 predicted proteins | sample 1512301 | NCBI WGS metagenome assembly AGQM01 (sample SAMN07436262, study PRJNA71319) | hot springs metagenome | isolation source: samples from 5 sites along the outflow channel of Bison Pool, an alkaline... | place: USA: Yellowstone National Park
ATCGACGACAAGCGCCTCATCACGCAGGCGGTCTACCCCAAGGGGCACGCGCTAGCAGGTAAGCCTGTGCGCCTGCGCCCCGGCGACGACAGCAGCCCTATCGTCTGCTTCTACCGCTACGACAGCTACTCTGTCGGGCGCGTCCCGAATCCCGACAGATATGAACTGCGCTACACGCTTTTCTGGTCGAACGAGGCGTTGAATCAACTGGAGAACCAACTAAGTGGAGGCACACCACGCTATAGCTTAGGCTACTTCGATAATCCTATCGGACCGAAGTCGTCCGACAACCCACGCCAACTGGGCTATCGCAATCCTGACACGACGGCTGTGGTCACTTGGTGCAGCTATCATCGCTCTTATAATGGAAATGTACCGACACGCGCCAAAAACGACCTCGTGCTGTTCCTAACAGGGAATGTCAAACCGATGGACTCGTCTGACATGTACGAGTCACCCTACACGATGCGTCCATAGGCGCGTCTTACGACTACAGCTGGAGTGGAACCCAGCGCAGCGACCCTGTGTCGAAGCGTTGGGAATCAGGGCGAGCGAGCTGTCTCGCCACGCCTGAAATCAGGAGCGAGAGCATGGTAGGCATGGGTAGGCGACAGGGCGGCGCCTCGCTGGTCGAGGTGCTGGTGGTGATGGGAATACTGGCGATTGCAATATTAGCGTTTATTCGCCTGTATCCCAGTGGCTTCTTGGCGCTGAAGCGGTCGGGTCAAAGCGACTCGGCGACACGCTACGCGCAGCAGGAGCTGGAGCGGCTCAAGACGCGGGCGGACAACCTACCGCGCGCGATTGTGCCTATCAGGTATGTCCGTGAGGGCGACACGCTTGCGCTCACAGTCGATGCAAGTGTCTCCCCCGACGATTTGAGTCAGCAGCCCGACCTCCCTCGAGGCGTGCCTGCCCTATACGCCAGCGGGGTGAACCGCTTCCGACGGATTGTGGGCGAGCGCGTTTCGCTGGGCTTGCCGGGTCCCCTGCTGGGGAGCCGCAACCAGCTGACGGAAGGAATCGCGTACACCACCCTGTTCGCACCCATTGCGCAGCCGCCTGCGAACCGCCTTGACGAATACCTGTCGCTCACAGGCGCGCCAATGCGCCGCCTGATTCTCGACTCCGATTTCCAACGCCCCAACATTCGGCTCTTCGAGTACGGTATCGACTACGAGGCGGGGCGCGTGCTGCTGCGCCCGCTGCGCAACGAACCTGTCGAGTATCAGGTGGAATATACCGTCGTGTACCAGACAGATAGCCGCCTCGAAACGCGGTTCGTTACAGAAGTGATACAGTTTCCGCCCACGAATCCTAACCCACCAGAGCCTCAGTGGCGAGATCTGGGGCTGGCAGGTCTTCGACGCGAGAGAGTCTTAGGGATTGTGCCCTACTCGGATGTCGTGGCGCGGCGTTTCATCCGACTGGAACCTAACGCGCCGTGGTCGCCTGTGAACCCGTACCAATACAAGGTGCTGAACCTGCTGACGGGCACGATTCTGATTAACCCGCTTGCATCGGGCTACTATGAGCGGTACTGGCGCGGTACACGCCCGCTGGAGGCGTATGTCAGCTACTATGTGCATGACTGGACGATCATGCGCGAGGAGTTCACCGTGCCCAGTAGCGGGCGCATCCGACTCGCGTTTTCCGACCTGAAGCAGGTTGACGACCTGCAAGATGACCAGACCCAGTATAAGGGGCTTGGGCTGGGGCTTGACGCGCGCGGTCGACCACTTCAAGCCGACTTGATAATCGTGGACCTGCTAACAGGGCGTACTGCGTACTTCCAACAGGGAAGGCAGATACCCGACAGGGATCTTGCACCCGAACTGCGCACCCAGACGCTACCGGACCTCAACGCGACCATCGACTACGCCACAGGCAACCTACAAATCGGCAACCCGCAGATGCAGGGGCGCAAGATTCGCGTCTTCTACAAGGTGCATGAGAACTGGGCAATCTCCGTGCAGAAGGCGGCGAACCGATACTACCTGGTGCAGGACCGTGCGGCGATGACCTATGACACCTGCTGGTATGACCTCGGCGCTTCTGCCCGACGGCTCTACTTCACACGCAGCGAAGCGGGCAAGACCATCCTGCTGCGCGAGTACTGGTATGTGGACGCTAACGGCAACACTCAGCGCGGCACGAACGGCGTGTTCCGAATCAGCGAAGTGCCCGATGACACAGGGCTGGTCTACATCGACCTGCGCGATGTGCATCCGAACGCTGTGCGTTGGGCGCCCGAGATCACAGGGCAAGCCGTGCGCGGCGTGCAGGGGCTGTCGGTCAAAGTGCGCGTGACGCACGAACCGCCTGGCAGACGCACACGCATCGACTTCGATATCTTGTTGCCCGTCAGGGATTGATGCGGGAACTTGAACGCTGCAGGTTGAGTCCTATCATGGAGGCAGAAGGCATGCGATTTCGGCAGGCATATCGAGAGCGGCAAGCGGGCTTTACGCTGGTGGAGCTGTTGGTGGTGATCGCCATCACCGCCATCTTGCTTGGCTTGCTGCTCATCCCGCTGGTGCAGGGCTTCCGCCTGACCCGCCAAGGGCAGATTCAGGCGCAGGCGCAGGACACGGTGCGCCTTGCCCTCAATCAGTTCACCAACGACCTCAAGCGCGCCGCCTATGTGTTCGACAGCGCAGATCGGGTCATCTACCTGCCCGTGCAGAACGGACAGGGACAGGTGGTGAATGTGCCGCTGCGCTACGCGGTTATCGATATGGTGATGCCTGCCTATGGCGACCCATCGCAGGAGTCGAACGACCCGACTTCGGACATCCCGATTAATCCCGACGGTTCCTACAACGCCGAGATTGCCGTGCCGATTTCGCCAGGACGCACGGTGGTGCGCTACTTCATCGGGTTGATGGACAACAGCCGACCGTACTTCAACCCCGACGAGGTGCGCTTAGCAGCGGCGACCGATCCCGAAAACTATGCCATCCTGTACCGCGCCGAGTTCCGTCTCTATGTGCGGCAGGGCAACCAGTGGGTGCTGAACCCCGAGCTGTTCGGGAGCATCCAGGACTTCTTTGACCCAAACTTCTTCTACGGTTCGCGTCGTGCTGCGTGGCGCAAGTATGCCAAGCCCATCGTGCCGCTGGGGCAGGTGGATATGGTGAATGTGACTTACGACGACAACGGCAACCCGCGCGTGGAGTCGCTGTTGCAACTGACGCCTGCGCTGGTAGTGAACCAGATGGGCGCGCCGATTGAGACCGACACGCTGGGCGACGAGGGCGCGGGCGCGCCGCCCGTGCAAATCCGCTTCCCGCTGGGACTGTGGGATGTCAGCCCCGAAAGCTTTCGGCTGGTCGCCTTCCGCAGCCGCCCCGACGCGCTGCAACGCGGCGAACCCTTGCGCTACTTCTATGTTGCGCAAGACAACAACAGCAGGCAGTGGTACATCCGCTACTACCGCGCTACACCCGACGGTCAAGAGCGCGACGAGTGGGTGGCGAACCTGACCCTGATTCAGCAGATGATTGAGACCGGGCAGCCGCAACCCAACTGGCTGAACCCTGCACTGAACTACTACACTGACGCCGAGCCGATGGCGTTCTATGTGAACACAGAGGCAGGGCTTGTGGATCTCGCGCTGCCGTGGTGGTTCCAGTACCGTATAGAGGATCTAACCTTCGCGACCGACGCCATCAACGCACGCTACAACACCGCACTGTCGCAAGTCCCGAACGACGCGCCCAATATCCGCCGCTATGTGTCGCTGATGGATTTGGACAACGACGGCGTGATGGACGGCGCGAGCAACCATCTGACCTTCCCGTCGGCGTCCATCGTGCCTGGCTCGGAAGTGGTGATTGGTCCCGACCAGCGCCCCGGACCCAACTACGGACGCCCGATTCGCTACCAGCGCGTGTCGGCGGCGAACGCGACGCCCGGTCTGAACCAGTACCGCATTCTGTATCAAGACGCTGTGCCGTACCAAGAGGTACTGCGAAACTACGGCTTCGCGCCGCAACTGCTGCGCGGCTACATCGAGTTCAACAGCGACCCAAACGAACCGCTGCCGCCGAATGCCGAGATCTTTGTGACCTTTTTCTACCGGTTCAACTTGGAGGGCGACAGCTATGTGGCGGACTACCAGACGCGACGACTGATGAACCTCAAGATGGGGCTGAAGTTCTACGGGGCGCAACAGCCCGTGAACTACTCGCTGACGACGCAACTGGAAGCGCCGAACATCGTGCAGGTGCGCGGAGGGATTAGGGCAAGATGAGGAGACCATATCGCTTTACGGAACGCGGTCAAACGCTGGTAATCGCCCTGCTGGTCAGCTTCGTGCTGCTGGTGCTGGGCGGGGTGTTCATCACGGTGATTGCCCGCAACATCCTGAATGTGCAGCAGGCGCGTGAGCGACTCCGCGCAGACTACTTCGCCGAGTCGGGACTGCAGTTCGCGATTGACCAGCTGGTGCGCAGCGAGTTCGGCGCGGACTGGCGACCCATCCCCGACAACATCACCACGCCTGAAGACCCCGACTACTTCTGGCTCAAGCCCTACAACCCTGCCGACGGCACGGGCGGCTTCACGCGCATTAACTTGCAGAACGGGCGCGCACTGATTCGCGTCTCGTATCAGCCGTCGGGTCCCGTGCATCGCCAGCCCGTGATTAAAATCGAGTCCATCGGGCGCGTAGGCATCGTAGACCCGAACGACCCGACGACCTTCAAGTTAGCGGATCGCACCAGCCGCGCCGAGCGCGTCGCGTATCTGCAAATCGGCACGATTGACTACCTGCGATTCGTGATGAACAAGGAGCAGCGCGGCACGCTGATGGACATCGGCGTGCCCGATGTGGGGCTGCTTGATGACGAGAACAATCCTGTTCCGTACCGCACGATTTTGGGCGTACCAGGGCAAGGCGGCGGCTCGATTTTCGTGAACGGCAACCTGCGCTTCAGCGGGAATGTGGAGATCGCCATCGACCCCGATTTGGGCGAGCGCGTCTATGTGGCAGGCGAGGTGGTACATAATGCAAGGGCACGGGTGACACTGCAAGTCGGCTCGGATCGCTTCACTCTGCTGCCCAGCAACGCGCCGAACTTCACGACGGCGAACGGGCTGTACCGCGACGGGCGACCGACCACCGCCGCCGATGGCTATCCGCGGGCGATTGCCTACTTGGAGCCGCCACGCATGGACACGGTAGACCCCGCGACCGACCTGCCCCGCTATGTCGCTGCCACGCGCGAATCGGGCGTCTGGCGCCAGCGACCCAACGGCGTGTGGTTCAACACGGGGCAGTACGGCTACGGGCGCGGCATTTACATCAACAACGCGCTCGACATCCAGCAGGAGAGCCGCGGCTTCTTCGGCGGCTACACCCTGCGCGGCGACTGGGTGAACCCCGGCAAGTCGCGCTACTGGAACGGTCCCTTTTATGAGCCGCCAGGCGTGTTTATCGAACTGGTGGAGGTGCTGAACTCAGACGGCTCGGTGCGTGCCCAGGGCTTTCGCATCACGCGCAACCAAGCCGAGCCGCGCGATGTGTGGTACAACCCCATCACAGGGCTGCCCACCAACCTGAAGACGATGAACTTCTTCTTCCGCAACCCGAACAACCCGAACGATCCCACGCTCACAAGTGAGATTACACAGGGCGACACGAGCTTCGATGTGCCCTTCAACGGCGTGATTTACGCGGAAGGGAATGTGCGTGTCAAGGGGCGCATCCCGTCGGGCAGGCAGATTATCATCGTCACGAACGGCACGGCGTATATCGAGGGCAATATCGTGAAGGGCGACGAACGCTCCGCGCTGGCGATCCTCGCGAAGGACTATGTGTGCATCAATACGACGCAGTTCCTGCAGCGCACTTTCGATAGCCCCGCCAGCGCGCAAGGCGACCCGATGAATGTTGAAGTGCCCTACTTCTTCGAGGTGCTGCCCGACCAGCCGATGCGCTTGCTGTTTAGCTTCGGAGAAGACCCGAACCAGTACACGGGCAACTTTGGCGGGCTGCGGCTCTACTTGCGCCACGCCTCCAGCGGCGCAGGCTCGTTCATCAACCTACTGGTCAATCCGTCGGCGTTCGTTGACCCGTTCTATCGGTTCAATATCGCGGGCTTCCCGGATGCTCGGGTGTACCCGCTGGGGCGCACGCCGTTTCAGGTCTACCCGAACTACGAGAAGGTCGCCTTCCCGCTTGTGCCACCGCCTGTCGGTTCCAGCTACGCCTTCGCGCCTGAGCCAGGCATCCCGAACCTGCTGCAACTGCAGCCGATCGCGAACTTGGATGGCTTCCAATTGCCGACGGACAACACGCCGTACCGCTTCAGCGCGGCGGCGATTCAACCGCTGGACATCAAGATTCAAGCCGCGCTGTTCGCGCAGGAGGGGTGCTTCTTCGTCATTCCAGGCTACTGGTTCAACACCGACCCGCAGGACACGCGGGCGAACTTCGAGGAGCGCGACGCGCGCCCTGCGGGCGTGGCGTCGCCTGAATTCCCCTTCTACGGCGAGCCGCTGGACATCCGCATCACGATTGAGGGCGCGATTGCCGAGAACTTCACTGCGCCGCTGGGCGACCAGACCGAATGGCTACGCAAGTGGGGCTGGATCCCGCGCTTTTACGGCAGCTCCACCTTCGAGATTCCGCTGCAGCACCAGACTGCGTTTCACGATGACGCGGCGGGGCAGTACGCGGTGAACCTGCTGATGCGCTACGACCCGATTTTCCGCAACCCCGTAGTTGATGGACAGCCACTACGGGTGGCGTATACTGCAGCGCAAGACCCGTCGGGGCAGCACCCTGGCAGGATATTACCGCCGATACCGCGGCTGCCTGTGTGCCCGAAACCGATTTACGCAGGCGACATCCGACCCTAAGGCAGGGGAAATGGCTATGAGAGGAATGCGTTGGATTTTGGTAGGCGTTGCGAGCGCGAGCATATTGAGCGCGTGGGCGGACGGACGCGGCTACGAACCGCGCACCGTGCCCGTGAACGCAGGCGTAGTGATGTTCAACGCGAACGACACCCTTGTGCGCGATGTCTACACCTTCTACGCGATGGATCGGCGCACCGACCTCAAACCGCTGGGGCTGTCGTTCCGCAACCCGTTCGCACCAGCGGGCACGACGCGCAACCAAGCGGCGTACTGGCTGGTGGATGTGAGACGCTTGAACGATAACCAGCTCGCACGCTACCGAATCCTGCTCATTAGCCGCACCAGTTGGGATGAGATGACCGTCGAGATTCGCGAGAAGTTGCGCCGCTTTGTGGACGGCGGCGGGACCCTGTGGGTGGATATGCCCCAACAGGGCGCGTCGGGCAAGCTCTTTTTCCCCGAAGTCGCGCCTGTGGCGAACAGGCAGCCAATCAATATTGTGAACCTGAACCATCCGCTGCTACGCGGCTACTACACGCTGACCCCTGCTGAGATTGCGAATTTGGGCTTGCGCGGGCGCGGGTTCGGCGGCGGCGCACTCAATATCAGTGCGAACCGACCCGTGCTGCAGATTGTGACCGCCGTGAACGCCAACACGCCCGTGATTGCCGCCGCGACTTACGGCTCGGGGCGCATCATCGTGAGCGCAGCGGGGATTGCTGCAGCGATTAACGCGCCGCTGGTGCGCACAGACGGCTCTGTACCTGAACAGGCGCGTGAGTATCGAATGGAGGCTGTGCCCGACCTCGAACTCAAGTTTGCGTACAACCTCGTGCGCTGGGCAGGGGCGGGCAGCAGCGACGCCTTCAACGCCCGACGCGCAAACGCCGTCGCCGACCAGTACGGCGCGCCGCTGGGCATTCGCTGGCGCGACCCCAGCACGCAATACAACATCGCAAACGGCACGCCCGTCGTCTACGGCGGATTGGTGTTCGTTGTAAGCGGCAACAAACTCATCTGCTACGACGCCGTGCCCAGCCGCGACCTCGACGGCGACGGACGCGCCGACGACGGTATCTTGGATTACGAGCAGGGCGAAAGCTTCGACAAGGTGTGGGAAGTGAATCTTGGCGGGCAGTCGTCGCCGCCCGTGGTGGTGGAGACCCCGCGCGGGTTGCAAGTCGTTGTGCTGGTCGACACCCCGATGCAGGGCCCCCAGGTGCGGGGCTACTGGGCGCTGCCGCGCGATCGAGAAGGACGCATCCCCCGTGAAGGACAACTGATCTGGTCGGTCGACTCGCCAGAATTCGGCTCTGCGCCCACTACCGCTGATGGGCAAATCCCCGCGCCAATTGTGATCGACAACACGCTGCTGCTTGTGCCCTCGCTGCACCGAGTAGGCGCGCAGCAGCCATCAGCGGGCTTTTTCGCGGTATCGCTGAGCGACCCCGAAAACCCCCAAGTAATACGCACCAGGGGCGCATTCTCCGATGCCTGGTTCCAGCCGCGCACAGGCAACGCGGGCAACTGGCTCCTGCCTGCCGCGGCGGGCTATGTGCCCAACTATGGGCAAGGCGGCGGCAACGACATCGTGGTCTACTTCGGCACGACGCGCGATGCGGGCGGCACAGGCACAGGCGAGATACAAGGCATCCAGGCGTTCTGGATTGGCGCGAAGGGCGAAGTGCTTACCCCAGCGATTAACAGCGAGGGTGTCTATCAGGGCTACCTCCGCTCGCGCATCACGGGACGCGCACGCTACTATGTGCCAGACGACATCAGCCACCCGCTCCACCCGCGCGTGTTCCGAATCAACAACATCACAGGCGCGATTGACGACATCACCAATCAGTGCGTGTTCAACCCGCCCGCCGAGCAGGGGCGAATCAATTACAGCGGCGACAACAGCGGCGGCATCACGGGGTACACCTTCATCGTCGATTACTACATCGACTGGGCGTATGCGACGAACTTCAACATCATGTTCCGCACCTTCGCGAGCCTGCCGCCGTTCTCGGAGAACAGAGCTGTGCCCCCCCAGAGACTGCGCGGGTTCACCCTCGCGCCGAACGGGGTGCTATACATCACCACAGGTACGGACGGAACCGACCCCAACACTGCCAGCGGCAGCGTGATCGCGCTGCAGGAGCAGTCCCCGCCGACGCAACAACAAACGCGCGGCGGCTCGAAAGTGCTGTGGCGGTGGCAGTCGCACGGCGGCTACCAGCAGGTTGTGCCGGGTTCCACCGACCCGATTATCGTGCCCCCCAGCACGGTTTACCGCGAGCCGAACGAATACTTTATGCGCTTCGTGGGGCAGTTCCTGCGCTTCAGCCACGATTTCGCGCCGAACGCGAACGCCGAGCCGCAACGCCAGTGGATGAACTTCACCTTCAAAGGCGCGCCCATCTACTATGACGGCGCGGTATATGCCTTCGGGGAAGGGCTATTCGGACCGTTCGGACTGCCTCCCACATTCCCCTACACCATCGTGATTGCTTTGGATGCCGAGCCAGAGCAGTTCGTGATTGACCTCGGCGCGCCCATCACCGCCACAGGCGACATCCGAATCAGCCAGCGCGACTACGGACGCTCGGGACCGAACCCCATCACCAACATCGTCTCAACACTGACCTACTCGCCCAACAGCCCGAACCCCGACATCAAGGTGGACTTCACCACGGGGCAGATTCGCATCACGGGCTTCGCGCAAGCGGACGGCGGCGGACAGATTCGGTTGCTGGAGAATGTGCTGAGCCTGACGCAGCCCGTGCAAATCAGCATTGGCAACACCTTCAACACGCTGGTCAACCCCGACCAAATCGCAGGCAACTGGAACAACCTGCGCTGGTACGCTGTGTTCTTGTTGCAGCAACTGCAGGCGAACCCTGTTGTAGTGGGTGATGTTATCTACATGCCGAGCCTGATTCGCTCGCCTATAGACCAAAACAATACCTCTGGCGGCATTCTGGGCATCGCGACCGACCCGTACCGCCTGCAGCCCGACCTCGCCCAGCGCAAAGACCAAGCGGGTACAATACCGCGCGTGGATCCCAACAACCCCTTGAAGTACCAGTCCATCATCCGCTGGCCGTTCATCGACGACCTGATTACCGACTTGGAGGATAACCCCGATCCTGGCGCGTTCTTGCGCGAGCTGTTCCGTCGCTTCGCGGAGGGCTTTCAGATGGGCACTGGGCTGTCGCCGATTGCGGTCGGCGAGGGTCTGCTGGTGATCAGCTCGAGTCAGGGGCTGCACGCCTACAGCCGCCAAAGCACCATCATCGCCGACGAGAGCCGCCTGCTGGAAGTGGACACAGCAGGGCGTGTCGTGTGGTCTACCGAGAACACGCAACTCGATTTCTACACAGGCTCCATCGTCTCCAGCAAGGCGCGCTACCCGATTACACCTAACGCGCGCGTCTACCGCTACGGCGAGAACGAACTGCTGATTGTGGAGCCTGAGCGCAACCGCGTGGCGATTATCGACCGCGCAGGCGCAGAGATCCGCACCATCACGCAGTTCATCCCTGACCGCGTGCCCCTGCGCGACAACAACGGGAACATCACGCAGATTGTCAACCTGCGCAACGAGTCAGTGGCGCCTAATTCGAACTATATCGCGGGCGCGCCCACCAACTTGCGCAACCCGACCGATGTCACAGTGTGGACAGAGTTCGTGCCCGCTGACCGCAACCCGTACACGAACCCCCAACCGCTGGAATACTGGATCCACTACACGATTACCGACGCGGGCAACGCGCGCGTGGTGGACATCGTGGATCGCTATGTGGTAGACCCGCAAACCTACACGGTGGGCGCGCCCGTACAGCACCCAGACCTCGGTCCGATGCTGGGCGTGCTGTATTGGATGACGCCGAGCCAACGCTTGGAGCGCAACTACCGCTATGTGTCGGCGCAGCGGTTCGAATACTGGGACGGCACACAAACGCGCATCGGCTTCGCCACGCTGGTGCAAAACACTGCTGCCAGCGCGTTCGAGGCGGCGGGTATGGGCGACCCGCTTGCGCTTGACCCGCGCACGCCCGAAGCAGGCATGATTACCCTGCAACTCATCGTGAACGGGCGCGACCAAACGATTTACATTCGCCGCATGCGCTTGCCTGACGAACGCATCGTGCCCATCCTCGCGCCTGTTGCTATTGATACCGCCAAAAAGAGTGCGAGCGGGCAGGGCGACGCGGGACTGTACCTGCTGGTGACCACCAGCACGGGCGTCTACGAACTGCAAGTGCCGCTGACGGGAACCGTCGGCGATACGCTGCCCGTCACATGGATGCTGACCAACGAGGCGTACACGAATCACATTCGCAAGCAGCTAAGCGGGAACGACCTCGCCGACGATGGCAACGGCAACCTGCTGCGCCCGATCCTATTCAAGCCGCGCCAAGCGCGCTACCTACCGAACGGGAATGTGCT
>AGQM01081033.1_pt1 | contig 11187 bp, 9 predicted proteins | sample 1512301 | NCBI WGS metagenome assembly AGQM01 (sample SAMN07436262, study PRJNA71319) | hot springs metagenome | isolation source: samples from 5 sites along the outflow channel of Bison Pool, an alkaline... | place: USA: Yellowstone National Park
TGCGAGCTGAGGATCTGCGGGAAGCCGACGCCTGGCCGATAGAATTTGGCGAGCTTTTTCCGGTTGCCTGGGACACTTTGACGCCCGACACATTGGCACCAGTGGTGCGGAGCACCCTCATTCCCGGCTTGGTGATTACCTCGCAGCGGGCTTTGCCGATGGCAGCCTGGATGAGCGGTATGGAACCCGCCTACTTGAGTGTGGCAGACGGACGGCTACTGCTCGAGGCGGGCCTCAACGATTGTTATCTGTTTGCACAATTGAGAGATGAAACACTGCGAACAGAGGCAGAAGTCTTTGCCCAGCGCCAGCAGCAGGCCCAGGGGCTCCACTTTCTTGCCATTCAAACCGATCTTAGGGCCCAGTCTTTCGCCGGCTTCTGGCTGATGCAACATCCGCTGTAAGTAGCAGCCGTTACAGCCTGTTTGTAAATTACAGTCATTTCAAACTAGATTGAGACACTCCCCAAACGCTCCGCGCCGCTGCCGCGACCACCCCCAGCTCCTCTCCCAGAGGGAGAGGGGAGTTAGAGACCAATGCGACAGAAATGTTTCATTACCTGTTTAAAAAATGACTACACTACTTGAAATGACTGCGTTTTCGATTCAAACTAGGGCCCTGCATCCGCACCCAAAACCTTGAATGCGCAGGGCCAGAAGGCTTTTCAAGGACTCCGTCCCGCTGGCGCGATCAGTGGCCTAGGCGTCTCACCCTAACTTGAAACCACCATATCGCCAAAGTCGCCAAAGAGAGAAGGGATCCTCACTAGGAAAACACAGCCTCCAGCGCCTGCAAGGTCTTTTTCACCTTGGCCTGGGCTGCCTCCACCTCGGGTTGGTCATAGGCTTTGGCGGCAAAGTCTAGTTGTTCTAAGCTGCGGCCCATCTCCTTAGCCAGGCGCAGCACTTCCCGCTTTTGTTTATCTGGCAGGGTAGCCGCCAGGCCGGTCAAGGTCTTACGAGTGAGTCCCATCGGCCCGTGGATGTAGGAGCGGATCTCCAACCAGTCCTCCGCCTCCACCAGGCTTTGCAGCCGCTCTACCTGTTGCTCCAGTTGTTGCAGCTCTCGGGGCAGGCCAGCAGCCGCTTGCACAGAAAGGGATCCCAGCCACAGCCCCAATGTCAGGATGGCAACCAGCAACACACTCCGCCAGCGACAGATCATCACATACCTCCCACATGCCTGCAACAGGCTTGACTTCTTGGCCATGATTGCCATCAGCTTTTTGGCAATCATTTGGTAATCAAATGAATAGTTTACCCGCTGGCTGCACCTCAGCCCCTTGGCTGCCTCTCGAAGAGCACAGCAAATCGGTTAGGCTAGGGATGTAAAAGAATGTAAATGTCACTCTCATGCAACGCATCATCCTCATGACCGGCAAGGGTGGAGTCGGCAAAACCTCGATGGCGGCGGCGACCGGCTGGCGTTGTGCCGAGATTGGCCTGAAAACTTTGGTGCTGAGCACAGATCCGGCCCACTCTTTGGCCGATAGCTTCGATCAGCCCTTGGGCCATGAGCCGGTCGAGGTCAAACCTAACCTTTGGGGGGCGGAGCTGGACGCCCTCAACGAACTGGAGCTGAATTGGGGATCCGTCAAAACCTACATTACCCAGGTGTTGCAGGCGCGAGGGCTAGATGGGGTGCAGGCACAGGAGCTGGCGATTTTGCCAGGGATGGATGAGATCTTTGCCCTAGTGCGGGTGAATCGCCATTACGACGAAGGCAAGTTCGATGTGTTGATCATCGACTCGGCCCCTACAGGCACGGCCCTGCGCCTCTTGAGCCTGCCGGATGTTTCTGGCTGGTACATGCGCAGGTTCTACAAACCCCTGCAGGGGCTGGCGCAAATGCTGCGTCCTATTGCCGAGCCGATTGTGAAGGGGCTGACCGGGATCCCGCTGCCGAATGACCAGGTGCTGGATGCTCCTTATGAGTTCTATCAGAAGATTGAGCGGCTGGAGCGCATCCTCACCAACAACCGCATCACCTCAGTGCGGCTGGTCACTAACCCCGAAAAGATGGTGATCAAAGAATCGCTGCGGGCCCACGCCTACCTCAGCCTTTACGGGGTGGCCACCGATTTGGTGATTGCCAACCGCATCTTGCCCGATGGAGTGGTGGATCCCTACTTTGCCGCCTGGAAGGCAGCCCAACAGAAATATCGCCAGGAAATCCACGAAAACTTTGCCCCCCTGCCGGTCTTCGAGATCCCGCTGTACTCCGAGGAGTTGGTGGGATGGGACGCCCTAGCCCGCCTGAAAAAAGACCTCTGGGGGGATCGCAACCCGGCGGACGTGCTCTATGCCGAGCAAACCCTGAATGTGGTAACCGACAACGGCCAGTACCGGCTGGATCTTTACTTGCCCGGGATCCCGAAAGAGCAGGTGGAATTGACCAAAACCGGGGATGAGCTGAACATCCGCATCGGCAACCACCGCCGCAACTTGGTTCTGCCCCAGACTTTAGCGGCCATGACCCCGGCCCGCGCCAAGATGGAAGAAGACTACCTGCGCATTCATTTTGCTGCTTGAGCCTGTAGCCGCTAACAGGCCCGTTTCGCTTACTTTTGGGTCCCCGAACGTGAAGTTGACCTTCTGGGCTTTTTTCAAGCGCATACAAGCCCACGCTCTTCCGTCTCCACCTCGACCCTGGTCGCGTCAGTGTTGAACGGCAACGACGCAGCGACAGCGCAAGATGGCACAATGAGAAAATCCCCCACCTCTAAAGATTGATCGCCAAGGATCCCTCCACAGAAGAGCATGAGATCATGCTGTTGCTTCGTATCTTCCTGGTGGCTCTGCTCATCGCTTTGACAGGTTGGTTTTCCCCTCCCGCCAGCGCCCTGCTCAACGACGACCGTTACGATGGCAACATCTTTGCCCTCTACGGGGCCAATGGCGGCATGATCCCCCCCCGCGTTTCCTTGAAGCAGGCGAAAGAGCAAGGGATCCCGGCCCTCCTCGTGTATTACATCGATGACAGTAGCGATTGCAAAAAATACGCCGCCACCATTGCCAACCTGCAGGTTCGCTACGGGCTGGGGGTCTATTTCATCCCCTATTCCGTCGATTCCCTCCTGCCCGGCGACGAGCGCGGCCAATACTACACCGGACAAGTGCCTCAAACCCTCCTCTTCGACCCAGAGGGAAATATCGTCTATCAATCCGTCGGCAACCGCCCCATCACCGAGGTGGAAAACGCTATTCGCGCCCTCTTCAAGTTGGATCCCGTTCCCCCAGGGCTGATCAAAGCCAAACCCTTCAACGAGATCCAAACCGGATTTGCCGGATCCCGTTCTCCCCAAGCCTACCCCCCCACAAAAGCCCAGCCGTGACGGCCAATCCCGATCCCTTTGATCCTCTCGAGGCTCTGCAGGAAAAACTCCAGAGTCTCCAGGCTCGTCTTGCCGACCTCAGAGAATTGGAGCGCATAGCCCAGCTTTCCCCTGAACAATGGGCCGAAATCCAAGCTGAAGCCAGTCAACTGGAGCAACGCCTGCAGGCTTATGTGCTAGAGGTGTTTAATCCTGTCCCCGCTACCTTTTGGCAGGTGGTACGCTTCGGCGGCCTTGGCCTGCTGCTGGGCATTGCCCTGCAGCGCTGGGTGCTGAGCTAGCCAGCACACCCCTTAAGATAAAAAAGCTCTTGGATCCCGGAGCCCTTGCCCATGCGCATGCGACGCCCTAGACCATTTAGTCTTGACCGCAAGACTTCGCGCTTTCTGCCTCTGCTGGGCCTGCTTTTGGCGCTGCTGACCCTCCTGCCCCGTTGTCTGCTGGTTGTCCAACCCGGCTACGAAGCCGTCATCTTCAACCGCCTCACGGGAGTGGAAATGACTCCCCGCCGCGAGGGGATCCATCTGCTGATTCCGGTGCTGCAGTTCCCCACCCTTTACGATGTGCGCACCCAAACCTACAACATGACCAGCCGAAGTGAAGAGCGCAGCGTCAAAGCCGACGATACCCTCACCGCTCTCACTGCCGATGGGCAACGGGTGGATCTGGATGTTTCGGTGCGCTATCGCCTGGATCCGGATCGGGTTCCCGAAATCCATCGCAATGTAGGCCCCGATTACCTGAACAAAATTATTCGCCCCGCCTCCCAAGCCGTGGTGCGCAATGTTATCGCCCGCTATTCGGCCATTGGCGTTTATTCTGAGCAACGAGCTGAAATCCAAGAACAAATTGCCGCTGAGCTCTCTCGCCTAATGCAGCCAGAAGGGCTGGTGCTGCAGAGCTTGCTCTTGCGCAATGTGGAATTTTCCAAAGAGTTTCAGTCGGCCATCGAAGCCAAACAAATTGCCGAGCAAGAGAAGCAAAGAGAAGTGTTTCGCGTAGAGCAGGCTCAACTCATCAAACAACGAATGATTGTCAAAGCCAGCGGTGAGGCCCAAGCCATCGCCCTCAAAGGGGAAGCGCTGCGCAGCAACCCGAACGTCATCCAGCTCGAGTATGTCCGCAACTTGCCCGACGACATCCAAGCCATCGTCAGCGAGCAAAACACCATCCTCAATCTGGGGGACTTTCTCAACAAGTAATCGATTCGAGAGTCCCAAGTTAGGATTGGATCCATCCAGTTCAGGTGCATCCACTCCAAGCCCGTTCTCAACAGACCATCAGCCCCAGCCCCTCTCCCAGAGAAGTGTTGCTGCTGTGCCCCTTAATTTCTTGATGGGCCGTAATTCTCGGCCTTTGCATTCATTTTGCATTCATAGAGAACCCAGCACTCTCCGGTACTCCGGGGGCCAAATACCGGGCCCGACACTCAACTGGCAAGCTGACGTAGGAGCCTGGGGAGTTGACTGGGGCATCCACTCTCCGGAGCATCTGTATCAGACTAAACAGAAGGAGGCTGCCAGGATATCTAGGCTTTGTACAATTGCTCACAAAGCCCTGGGTTGATGGGAGCATGACTCTAGTCAATAATAAGCTCAACTATACTGAAAATAATGTATAATATGTTCAGTACGGATTACTACCAGTTGATCTTTCTGTTTACTTTCGAGTCTGCCAACATGGTAGCCAAAGCAAAGCAGAAAATTGGTAGTAAGACGACACGGAAACTGCGCTTTGGGTATTCTACTCAAAGCTTTGCGGGATACCGCCATTCTGTTTGGAAACAAACAGAATGCCATCGCTGCATAGTTGAACAGTGATGTTCAGCAGTGTTCAGCGTAAATGTATCAGAAAACCCTTCCCTTTCCCGGAGCAGCTCAGTGTAAAGCCTGATGCTCTTTTTTCTCTGATGGGATTACCGTAGAGGTGTTGCTACTGGGATCCTGCAGTGACCAGCTTTTCCTGTGCCCAACTCGCCAAACTCGAGATGCCCAAGATGCCCGTGACAGTTGGGATCCCTGTCACACCTTCTGCGGATGAGGCGGATGAGACAGAGATCGGTCATCTTTTGATCGTCGATGATCAGCCCAACAGCCGCCTGCTGCTGGGGGATCTGCTGCAGAGCATTGGCTATCGGGTCAGCGAGGCCGAAAGCGGCAATCAAGCCCTGCAAATGTTGAAAACCTTCCAGCCGGATCTGATCTTGCTGGATGTCATGATGCCGGGGTTAGATGGGTTCGAGGTCTGTCGACGCATCAAAGCGAATGATGAGACACGCTTGATCCCGGTGGTATTGGTTACAGCGGCCAGCGATCACAAAAATCGCGTGCGCGGTATTGAAGCTGGGGCAGATGATTTCTTGAGCAAGCCCTTTGACGAGTCGGAATTGTTGGCGCGGGTGCGTTCCCTCGTTCGCCAAAAGCACCTCAATGAAGACTTGGATCATGCTGCTCAGGTTCTGTTCGCCATTGCCCGCAGTGTGGAAAGCCGGGATCCCACCACCGGGGATCACTGTGAGCGCCTGGCACAAATGGCCAAGAGCTTCGGCGAGTTTTTGCATCTGCCCCGTCCCCTGATCAAGGTGCTGATGTGGGGAGGTTACCTGCACGACATCGGCAAAGTGGGCATACCCGATGCCATTTTGGGTAAAACAGGCAAGCATACGCCGGAAGAGTGGGAGGTGATGAAATCCCATGTCTTGATCGGGGAGCAAATCTGCCGCCCACTGCGCACCATGAAAGAGGCGTTGCCCCTCATCCGCCACCACCACGAGCGTTGGGATGGCAGCGGTTATCCCGACGGCCTCAAGGGGGAAGAGATCCCCCTGGTGGCCCGCATCTTTCAGATCATCGACATCTACGACGCCCTCACCTCAGAGCGACCTTACAAGCGAGCGTTCACCGTTCAAGAGGCCATAAGCATCTTGCGGGAAGAAACAGCCAGAGGGTGGCGGGATCCCCAGTTGGTGGAGTATTTCTTTGAGTTTCTGCGATCGCAGGCGCCAGATTTGGAGTAGGCTGGATAGAGCTTGCTTGTAGTGTATCAGCAGGATAGAGTCTTTTGCCGGGTGCCGATCCGCTGCGCCGTTGTGTAGGCTGTCGCCAGTTGTTTCCTCGCTCACAACTGTGGCGGCTGGTCAGGCAATTTGATTCCCACCAAGTGCTTTTGGGCGGGGGTATGGGGCGCTCTGCCTATGTCTGTCGGCGGCTGGAATGTCTGCAAGCAGCCCGGCGCAAGCAACAGATAAACCGAGCCCTCAAGGCACCTGTGCCTGACTCGTTGTTCCAACGGCTGCTGGATTCTCTTGAGCAAGATTCCCAGGGACATCTCCTCCAAAAGCCTGAGCCTTAGAGGTATTCCCAATGTAGGTAAGATATTCAAAGCGCCTCTTCAGGTTCGCTAAGTTGCGAACCACACGGCAGCCCCTCTCAACTGTCAGAATGGGAGTTGGCTGGAAAACTGAGGCCAAGTGGGATGAACTGCAGAGAGGTTATTCTGGAGGCGCTGTTGACATTTGCTCGTTCTTCCTCGGTTGCTTTACTGGATGTCCCCTGTGGATGTTGCCAGAGCAGCTTCAGACCTGGGTTCCCTTCAGGCCGGATCCCCGGAGGATTGCCGAGCTGTTCTCGATGCGCCGGAGGAAGCCCCCGCAAGCCCGAAAGGTTCGGCTCAACCCAATAACTTGGTTCCCATTGAGTTTGGATAGTAAAACTGACGAGAAGTAAAGGAGCAGAGGCTAGCAGACGAATGACCGATAAAGTTCGAATTTATGATATTGCCCGTGAGATGGGGCGTGACAGTCGGGATGTGCTGGAGGTTTGTGAGCAACTGGGGATCCCTTTCAAAACCCACAGCAGCACCATTTCTCCGGAGCAAGCTGAGTTGGTGCGCAGCAAGCTGGGCGCCCCCCACATTGTGAAACCTCCTCGACCCCGGCCCAAACCCCCATCTGAAAACCTCCCGCCGGAGCCTCCTGCTGAAGCCAAAGTCGGTGAGCGCCCTCAGCAGAAAGTTCCCGGCACCGCCAGCGCGATCGTCGGCATTCGTCGGCCCGCGCCTGCTCAGCAGCCAGCTCCAGTTGGCGAAGCCAAGACTGCTGAAACTCTGCCGGCTGCCAAGCCCTCGCTGTCTCGACCTGAGCGAGTCTCCCCCGAAAAGGGATCGGCTGGTGGTGCTCAGCTCATAGGCCCACCGCGGCGGCAGGTTACCCCTCTTGTCCGCTCGTCTGAGGCCACCCAAAAGCCGGAGACTGTTTCTCAACCGGCAACCCCTCCCACTCCCTCTGAGTCTGCCGCGGCCAAAGCCAGCGGCTCGGAGCCCAGTCCTGTGGCCAAGCGCCCAATCGTACTCTCGCCCCCTCAACGAGCTACCTCCGGGACAAAACCGCCGGCAGAGCGGCCTGAACCGCCGCAAAAAGCTCCCGAGCCCAGTCGCCCCAGCCCCTCAGAAGCACCATCCCCCAGCCACGCCCGCGTTCCTCAGCCTGCGGAAGAAAAAGCTCCTTCTCCTCCACCTGCGCAGCGCCCCCGTCCACAACTGGTGAGCGCACCCGTTCGCCCTGGCACGCGCTCCCCGGCAACCAAAGAAGACAGTGTCAGCAGCGGCAAAGCCGGTGAAGCCCCTCGTCCGCAGCGGCGGATGGAATTGGTGGGGCCCCCTACCCGTCCTGTGGCCAAGCCGGCTCCCCCTGACCCAGATGCTGCCTCTCCCTTGCCAGAAAGAATCCCTGGGGAACGTCCCAGCCCAGTGTTGGCGGAGGCTCCCGTAAGACCTACCCCACCCAAGGTCAAGCGCAAAACGGAAGAAGAAGAGGACGACGAGCTACAAGCTCTCAGTCGGCGGGCTGCCCGCGTCCAAGCCAAACGCAAACGCAGTCGGAGACGGGGGGAAGGAGATGGAGATGGTTTGGATTTGGATCCCATGACCATCATTTCAGCGGTCAAGCAGGCTGAGCTGAACGCCCTCAAGCCCTTGGCTCGCCCCACCGCCAAGCCTCCTTCCTATCGCCCACCCGCGGCAACGGCTGCTCCCCCTGCCCGCCCCCGCCCTGCTGCCCGTTTGCAGCAGCAACCTACCTCCGCTGAGGCTGGTGCTGCCGATCGCGCTAGCGGGACAGAGCCCTTGCCCGAAGAGAAGGTGTTGCTCTTGGATGGCAGCCTCACCGTTCAGGAATTGGCCCATCGCCTGCGCGTGGCCGAAACTGAGATCATCAAAACCCTCTTTTTCAAGGGGGTGATGGTGACCATCAACCAGGTCTTGGATGAGTCGCTGGCCGAGTCGGTGGCCAAAGAGTTGGGCTACGAGATTCGCCGGCCCAAGGCAGAACCCGAGGCTAAAAAAACCGAAATGCTGGACGTGGAGGACATCGACCATCTGGTCTCGCGTCCGCCGGTGGTAACCATCATGGGCCACGTGGACCACGGCAAAACCACTCTCCTCGATGCCATCCGCGACACCAAAGTGGCGCAGGGAGAGGCTGGCGGGATCACCCAGCGCATCGGTGCCTACCATGTGGATGTGAACTTTGAAGGCCAGAAGCGGCGCATCGTTTTCCTGGATACTCCTGGCCACCAGGCTTTTACCGCCATGCGCGCCCGGGGAGCCCGCGTCACCGACATTGCGGTTTTGGTGGTGGCCGCCGACGATGGGGTACAACCGCAAACTCTGGAAGCGATCAGCCATGCGCGGGCGGCTCAGGTGCCGATCATCGTGGCCATCAACAAGATCGACAAGCCCGGCAGCCAGCCAGAGCGCATCAAGCAGCAGTTGGCGGAGCACGGCCTATTGCCAGAGGAGTGGGGTGGCGACACGCCCATGGTGGAGGTGAGCGCTCTCACCCGCCGTAACCTGGATGCTCTGCTGGAGATGATCCTATTGGTGGCCGATGTGGCGGAGCTGCAGGCCAACCCCAATCGTCCCGCTCGCGGCACGGTGATCGAGGCCCACTTGGACAAAGCCCGCGGGCCAGTGGCCACTTTGTTGGTGCAAAACGGCACCCTGCGGGTGGGGGATACCCTGGTGGCCGGCGCAGTGCTGGGCCGGGTCAAAGCGATGATGGACGACCGCGGCCAGCGGTTGCAGGAAGCTGGGCCGTCTTCGGCGGTACAACTGCTGGGCTTGGATGAAGTCCCGGCAGCCGGGGATGAGTTTCAGGTTTACACCGACGAAAAAGAGGCCCGTCGCATTGCCCAAGAGCGGGCGGAGGTGCTGCGGCAAACCCGTCTGCAACAGGCGCTGCTGTCTCGTCGCGTGAGCTTGGGTAGCGTTTCCGCCAAAGCCCAAGAAGGTCAGCTCAAGGAGTTGAACTTGATCATCAAGACGGATGTCCAGGGATCCGCCGAGGCCATTCAGACAGCGCTGCGGGATTTGCCCCAAGAGGAAGTCCAGTTGCGGGTTCTGCTGGCGGCCCCTGGCGAGATCACGGAAACCGATGTGGATTTGGCTGCGGCCAGCGACGCCATCATCCTCGGTTTCAACACCACCCTGGCCCCCGGCGCCCGCCAGGCTGCCGATGACAAGGGCGTGGATGTGCGGGAGTACGACATCATCTACAACCTGCTGGACGATCTGCGGGCGGCCATGGAGGGCCTGCTGGAGCCGGAAGAAGTGGAGGAGCCGCTGGGCCAGGCGGAAGTGCGCATGGTGATCCCCATCGGGCGCGGTGCGGTTGCCGGCAGCTATGTGCTCTCGGGCAAGGTGCAGCGCAATGCTCTGGTGCGAGTTCGTCGCAAAGGGGAGGTAGTTTACGAAGGACGTCTCGACTCCCTGAAGCGCTTCAAGGACGATGTGCGGGAAGTGGCTGCGGGCTTCGAGTGTGGGATCGGCATCGACAAGTTCCAATCCTGGCAGGAAGGCGACATCATCGAGGTGTACCAGATGGTCACCAAGCGGCGGACGCTCACTCCCGCCTAGCTTCACCCCAAGCGACTCTAGGTCGGCCTGCGTTCTCGGGCAGGGGATCCCAAACAGGGCGGGAAAGTTTGAGCTGATCGTGCGAGCGGGAGGAGTCCTCAGAGGGAGGGAAGGGATGCAACAAAGCCAGAGACTGAGCCAGATGCTGTTTGTCACGCTGCGGGAGGATCCCGTTGAGGCCGAGCTGCCCAGCCACAAATTGCTGCTGCGGGGCTGCTTTATCCGGCGGCTCTCCCCAGGGATCTACACCTATCTGCCGCTCCTCTGGCGGGTGCTGCAAAAGATCTCGGAGATTGTCCGGGAGGAGATGAACGCCATCGGCGCTCAGGAGTGTCTTTTGCCCCAGCTGCAGCCGGCAGAGATCTGGCGGGAGTCGGGCCGCTGGGAGGTGTACACCCAGGCGGAAGGGATCATGTTTGCCCTTAAGGATCGCCAGGGACGTGAGCAGGCCCTAGGCCCCACCCATGAGGAGGTGATCACCTTGCTGGCCCGGGATCTCATCCGCTCCTATCGCCAGTTGCCGCAGACGCTCTACCAGATCCAGACCAAGTTCCGGGATGAGATTCGGCCCCGCTTTGGCCTAATGCGAGGGCGGGAATTCATCATGAAAGACGCCTATTCCTTCCACGCCAACGAGGAAAGCCTGCGCCAGACCTACCAAGATATGTACCGAGCCTATAGCCGCATCCTCAGGCGCTGTGGGCTGGAGTTTCGCGTGGTGGATGCTGATGCCGGGGCGATCGGGGGGCCATCGGCGGCCTCGCAGGAGTTTATGGTGCTGGCCTCTGCCGGAGAAGATGAGATCCTCTACACGCCCGATGGCTCCTATGCTGCCAATGTGGAGAAGGCCGTCTCCATCCCGCCGCCAGCGGCAGAGTCTCCCTACGGATCTTTTCAGGTGTTGGATACACCGGGGACGGAGACTATTGACAAGCTCGCCG
>AGQM01023128.1_pt1 | contig 11171 bp, 12 predicted proteins | sample 1512301 | NCBI WGS metagenome assembly AGQM01 (sample SAMN07436262, study PRJNA71319) | hot springs metagenome | isolation source: samples from 5 sites along the outflow channel of Bison Pool, an alkaline... | place: USA: Yellowstone National Park
CGGTTTGCGGTGGTCCACTGGTAAATGGCCTGCAGAGGGGGAGGTGGTGTGCGCACAATGCGGTCTTGTTGTGGCTTAGGCGGCGGTAGACACCGGGCCGGAGTGGCGCGTCTTTAACCAGAAGCGCGTTAGGACGGCGCTTCTCAAACTTGTCATCAAGACCGACTTGGCTATTAGGCCGGAGCATGGGGCGAGGTGGCGTATGTTGGCGAAGTTCCACAAGGAGACTCTGCATGGTTACGAGAGGAGGCTGGTTAAAATCGGGGCTGAGCTGAAGCGTTTAGGGAATGCGCCGGTTTGCCTCAGGGCGTGGTGGAGGAGGCTGAGGCGCTTGTGAAGAAGTATTTCGAGGTGGTGGCTGGGTTCCCGCCGGAGGTGGTAGCTGTGGCTGTCTTGTGGACCGCCGCGAAGGTGGCCGGGGTGCCTAGGCCGCTGGAGGACTTCCTCAAACGTAGCAAGGCTAACGAGCGTCGGGTTAGGAGGGTGGCGTGGAGGCTGAAAGAAGTAATGAGGCTGGGCAGATGGCCCTCCGTTGGTGACTACGTGGGGACGTTGAATATATTAATGGGGGTTCCGGTTTTTTCTATGGCTGTCAGGTCGCCTTTCGTGGTGGTTATGGGGCACGTGGACGTGGGGAAGACTCTCCTGCTGGACAAGATAAGGGGGACCTCCGTGGCGTATAGAGAGCCCGGCATGATCACACAACACATAGGCATGAGCTTTGTCCCGTGGCAGGCGGTGGAGAAGTTCGCAGGCCCGCTGGTGGATAGGCTGAAACTAAGGGGGCGCATCTGGATACCGGGTTTCCTCTTCATAGACACGCCGGGGCACGCCGCCTTCGCCAACCTACGAAGGAGAGGCGGGTCGGTGGCCGACTTGGCCATCCTTGTGGTGGATATTACCTCCGGCCTGGAGGACCAGGGAGTGGAGTCCCTCAAGCTCATCCAGAGCAGGGGGGTGCCCTTCGTCATCGCCGCAAACAAGCTAGACAGGATATATGGGTGGAGGTCCGTGGAGAACAGGCCATTTCTGACGGCCGTTGAGGAGCAGGAGTGGCACGCCGTGGCCACCCTCGAGGAGAGGATCGGGAAGCTCATCGACCAGCTCTCCCGCTTCGGCATAGAGGCGGATAGGTACGACCGCATCAGAGACTTCAAGACCCAGGTCCCCATAATACCCACAAGCGCCGTGACGGGGGAAGGCGTGGCCGACCTCCTCCTCGTCCTAGCCGGCGTCAGCCAGAGGTTTATCCCAAGGCAGAAGCTGGAGGTCCGCGAGGGGCCGGCCAAAGGCGTAGTCATGGAGGTTAAGGAGGAGAGGGGGCTCGGTGTGGTGGCCGACGCCATCCTCTACGACGGGAGGCTGAGGAGGGGGGACACCGTGGTGACCGCCGGAATAGACAGGCCGAAGGAGGCGAGGGTCAGGATGTTGATAATGCCGAAGCCTCTGGAGGAGATGCGGGACCCGGAGGACCGCTACATGGCTGTGGAGGAGGTCAAGGCGGCCGCCGGCGTGCGCATAGTGGCGGACGGGCTTGAGGGCGTCGTCTCGGGGGCGCCGGTGTTCGCCGTGTGGACGCCGCAGGACCTCGCAGAGGCCCTCAAACTTGTGAAGGAGGAGATCGCGGAGATAAAGATAGAGTCAGATAGAGAGGGCGTCTTGGTGAGGGCGGATACCTTTGGCACGCTGGAGAGCATAGTCCTGTTCCTGAAGCAACAGGGCGTGCCGGTGAGGAAAGCCGACGTGGGGCCGCCCACCCACAAAGACGTGGTGGAGACGGTCCTCAGCAGGAGGAAGAACCCCGCATACGGGGTCATCCTAGCCTTCAACGTGAAGATCCCGCCGGAGGTGGAGAAGGAGGCCATGTCCGCCGGCGTCAAGATCATAAGAGGCGAGATCCTCTACCGCATCTTCGACGAGTACATGAAGTGGTCGCACGAGGTCAAGACGAAGACCGTGGAGCAGATACTCTCCCAGATGACCCGGCCCGGGAAGATCCAAATACTGCCCGGCTACGTGTTTAGGCGGAGCGACCCGGCGATTGTGGGCGTCAAGGTACTGGCCGGCACCATAAAGCCAGGCGTCACCCTGGTCAAAGACGGAAAAGAAGTCGGCAGGATCATGCAGATCCAGAAGACAGGCCAGACGGTAAGCCAAGCAACGGCAGGCGACGATGTCGCCATATCTATACAAGGCGACATCATCGTCGGCAGACAAGTGAAGGAGGGCGACGTCCTCCACGTCTACGTACCCGACGAACAGGCCCGCCAGTGGCTCTTCCAGTACAAGCAGTACCTCCGCGAAGACGAACTAAAGGCGCTAGAAGAGTATATGAAACATGTAAGATCGAAGAAATAAAGCAGTTAGAGCAGTCTCACGTATTCTTTCGCCGCCGCGGCAAATTCCAGCAGTCCTTTGGGGCTGTGTACCTCTCTTGTCTTCTCCTCATATATCTGCTGAACTCTAGATCCAGCTTGACCTCCTTCACGGCTCCGTTTTGAATACAATTCGCCTTAGGCGGGTTTAGGGAGAGGCAAGCCTCCGACCCGTCCCTAGCCTTATACACCTCCACTGTATACAGGTGGAGGATATTCATCGGCCTCTGCTTCACCACCCCCACCATCCACGGAAACTTCCTCAACACCTTGGCGATTTCGATTAACCTCTCCCTAAGGACCAGCCACTTCTTCACCCAATCCACGCCGAACATGCTCAGCTCTGGGCCGGCGCAGGCATTGCGACAGACTCCACAGCCGAGAGAGAATGGGGAGAGACAAAAGTCAAAATGCGGCCTCTGGCGGAAATCCTAGAGGAAAAAGTTTAAAACTTTCTTAGTAGAAGGGATACTGCGGGGGTGCCCGAGCCAGGCCAAAGGGGCAGGGCTCAAGACCCTGTGGCGTAGGCCTGCGTGGGTTCAAATCCCACCCCCCGCATCCACTTCTCTGTCTTCGCGGTGTCTCTTCTTTTGGTTGCTTGTGGCGGCGTTGCGGCTGGTTGGTCGCGTCTTGCTTGGTGGTTGCTCCACTTCTATAGCGCCTCTCCCGGCCTTTCATGGCGTGTTGGTGCGTTGTATGCTGACGGCTTTAATCGTAGTACAGCTGTTGGCCGCCCATAGGGTTTGGGGTTTTTTGCTGGTTGCCGCCTTAACTAGTTTCGTGGCTCCCGTAGCGGCGTTGTCGCCTTTCCTTGGGTTGGGAGTGTCTTCAGCTGTGGGGTGGCGTGAAGTTGCCTGCAGGTGTCCCTCGCCGGCGTGGGCTTGCAGGTCGGCGTTGACCTGTGGGCTAACTTGCGATGAGGTGTCTGCGGGTTGCTCTGTTGCTGTCTTCGTCGGTGTTTGGTCGGCTTACTGCCTTCCTTTTTAGGGGTTTGTATTTGGTCCGTCGTTTTCTAGGATTTCCACCAGTGGGCGCATTTTTACCATGGTCTCTTCCCACTCGTTTTGTTCTGTGGAGTCTGTTACTATGCCTGCGCCTGCCCAGACGTATGCGTGGTCTTGTTCTACGTAGAGGCTTCGTATCACCACTGCGAAGTCTAGGGTGTCTTTGGTGACTACGCCGACTGAGCCGGCGAAGGGGCCGCGGGGCTCCTCTAGCTGGGCTAGTAGCTCAAGTGCCCGGGGCTTGGGGACGCCTGACACTGTGGTTGTTGGGTTGAGCGCCGAGACGGCGTCTGTGGGCTTGTAGAGCTTGTCTAGCTGGCAACGTATGTAGGAGACGAGGTGTTGGTAGTGGCTGTATTTCTCCACCCTCAGCATGTCGGCGACCTCCACGGTGCCCCAGCGGCATACTCTGCCGAGGTCGTTTCTGACGGAGTCTACCAGCATTATGTGCTCTGCCCTGTCTTTGACGCTGTTGATCAGCTCCTGCTCGAGCCGCGTGTCTTCCTCCGGCGTTGCGCCCCGCGGCCTGGTGCCGCCGATGGGCCCCGAGACTGCATAGCCGTTTTCAACTCTCACGAGAGTCTCCGGCGAAGCGCCGACGAGGAAGAAGCCGTCGAGGTCCACGAGGTAGTAATACTTGGCGGAGACCCTCCTCTTAAGGGCTGAGAGGAGAGGCCAGGGGTCGCCTCTGAATTTGTACCTCCTGTAGCGGGCCACTACGAGTTGAAAAACCTCCCCGGCCTCGAGGGCCTTCTTTGCCTCCCGTACTCTTCGGTAAAATATTTCGCGGGGCTCCTCCCAGTCGAGCCGCGCCTCCCAGCGGCCTGTCCTCTTAGGCACTTCGACGGGGTCCCCCACTATAAAGACAGTCTTAGGCCAGCCGGGCCTGCCCGGCGCCTCCACCGGCCCGTCCCAGGGCGAGACGGCGTCGAAGGTGAATAGGGCCACCGCCACCTTGCCCCTCTCCACCTCCCTCAGCGCCTGGTCTACCTCATATACGGCGCGGCCGCTGACGGCTACCTCGAGGTGTGGGCTCTTGAAGTAGGCCGCCGGCACGGGGGAAGAAATTTATCTGCGGTATATAAGCCGTGGGCTGCGTCTTGTACGGCCGTGAGGGGTACCACGCCTTGTTTCTCAGGCCCTTAGCCGAGCTTCTGGGTTGTAGATACATGGCGCTGGAGTATCTGGAGCTCTACCGCGCCTTCCTCCGGGGAGGCGGCGTGTTTTACGTCGAGGAGCCGTGGCTTTGGTCGCGTCCCACCAAGGCGCCTCTTCCAGCGTTTAGACTGCCTCCACAAGCCAGATGGATGCAGGGGAGGATGTACCCGCTTCTGGGCAACGTCCACCTCTTCTTTACAGATGGGCGCTTCAACACGGCATCTGAGGTCTCCTGTGGGCGGGTTGGGCTTTTGATGAAATGGGGCGAGCCCCTCGTGACTGACTTCTTCCTTCCGCTTTATCTTGAAATCGGCGATGTGGAGAAGACGCTCCGCGTGGCTAAGTCTCTTTTCAGGTGCGGGCTTCCGCAGAGCAGAGACGAGCTGGTTGAGGGCGTTAAAGAGGGGAGATACGTCGCTGGGTACATCTGGCTTGCTTGGGCCGCTGGTCTCGACGTAGAGCTCAGGCCGTACCCCACGTTGAGCAGGGCTGTCTCTGGCTTCTGGGGCTTGACGGATCTAGAAGGCGAGGTCTCCGCCTATGCGCACCCGCCTCCCTATCCCGACGTCGCGGGGAGGTGGCGGAGGTTTATAGAGATGGCAACGCCGATTAGGGGGCCCGGGTGGATGAACTTCGTGGTGGAGGCCCACGACGTCCTTAAGAGATATCTCCTCGGCGAGGTGGGAGAGGAGGTTGCGGTCAAGATATTGAGCAGAATGGGGGAGGCGTTGAGGAGCTAAGCCCCTTGACGAATTTTTGAAAGAGCCGCGTAGTTATATAGCTCGCGGCTCTTTCTATCTGTGTGGCTACGAGTCCTCCTTTTTGTCTCGCTGTGTCGACCTTTTCGATGCCGTTTTTATTCAGTCTACTGGGGGGCGGCAGGCTTCTCGGGTCGCTACCTCGATCTCTAGGAGGGCGTAGTACTGCTGTTCTGTGAGGGAGACGTTGGGGTTTACCTGCTCAACGGCTCTTATGGCGTCGTCTGCCTTCATACATCTGGTGGCTATTAGGTAGGCCACGAGCGCCGTGGGGGTCCTACCCATGCCGCCGACGCAGTGGACCACCACGACGCCGTTTTTTGCATCCTTCTTTATGACCTCCACGAGTTCGTCGAGTCCCCTGGGGGGGTATCCGTCTGGTGTGGGCCAGTGGATCCATTTCATTCCCCTATCTGCGAGGGATCTGCGGAGTTCTAGGAGGCCCCATCTGCCGTAGTACTCGATCTCCCACGCCTCGGCGAGGGATATGACCGTCCTCACGCCGAGTTGCGCCCATTTGTCCAGGTCCTCCCTCCTGGGCATGCAGGAGCCGGCCACCCGGGGCTCCACGAAGTATGGACATTCCATCTTTTTTCTCTTCCTCATGCCCATTTTATTAGTTTTTTTTCTAGTGTGGTCATTGCGGCGTAGGTCGCCACGCCGGCTGCGCCCAGCGTGATTATGGCGGCGTACATCTCCAGGAAGTCGAGGCGGTGCCAGCTGTCGTATATCAACGCGCCTAGTCCGTCCGTGAGGGCGAGACTCTCCGCTATGAAGGAGACGGAGTACGCCGTGTTTAGCGCTATCTTTAGGCCTGTCACTATGCCCGGCAGGGCGGAGGGGAGAACCACGTATCTCACCACGTCGCGTCGCCTCCCGCCCATGGCGTATATGAGGGCGGCGAGGTCCCGGGGATACCGATGTGACCACTCCATTACCGAGAGGGCGATTGGGTAGAAGGCTATGAGCGAGATCAAGGCGATTTTGCTGGCCTCTATGCCGAAGAGGTGTAGCAGTATGGGTAGCAACGCCACGTGTGGGATGGGGTACGTGAGCAGTATGAGGGCCTTGAGGAGGTTTGCGCTTGTTCTTTCCGTAAGCCAGCTGGCGGCGAGTCCGCATGCCAGACCCGCCGCCAGCGCCAGGGTCGTTGCGGCAGCGATTCGGGCAAGGGTTGAGGCTAGGTTTCTCAACAGGATCTGGTGATCCGACGCGGCGCGCATGGCCACGTCTGTGAACGGCGGGAGGTACGGCTTGTTCACCACGTAGGCCGCTATCTGCCACAGCACTAGCAACGACGCCAGCGCTGCTAGGTAGTACCTCATGACTTAAATGCCTCCCGTGCCGTCTCTGCGAGTCTTTCGGCGTCTGTGTATTGGCCGGGCGCCGCCGTCGCGACCAGCTGTAGCGGGGGTCCCTTCACGATGTAGATGTAGCCCCCGAGGTCCACGGCGTCTTGCACGTTGTGCGAGATGACCACCATGGATTTGCCCGCCTTCTTCAGCAACTGGATTATCTCCCTGCGGTAGTCTATGTCGATCATGGAGAGCGGCTCGTCTAGGAGCCAGACCTCGGCGCCGGAGGCCAGGGCCCTCGCTATTAACGTCTTCTGCTGTTCTCCCCCCGAGATCTCCTTTGGGTACCTGTCGAGGAGGTGGCTTATCCCCAGCGACTCTGCCACAGACTCCACCTCCCTCTCTGGGTTGGAGCGGCGCTGTAGTTTTAGAGGGAGGGCGATGTTTTCCCGCACGGTCATCCAGGGGTAGAGGCCGCCCGTCTGGGGTATATAGGCGATTTTGCCTCTGAGCTCATCTGGGGGTCTTCCCATGACCTCCACGGTGCCGCTTTGGGGCTTCAGTATGCCTGCCGTGATCTTCAGCAACGTTGTTTTCCCGCTTCCGTTGGGGCCTAGTATTACTGTTATCCCCAAGGGGAACTCCGCAGTGAAGTTCTGCAACACTACGGGGCCTCTCCGGTGTCTATACGTCACGCCGGTTAGCCTAATCACGAAACGCAGTCTTCGTATTGAGCTGTTGTTTAACAAGCCCCCTCTGGAGTAGCCACGACGCGGCGTCGCTGAACACGTCTCTAGGCATCTCCGTTACCTTGACCTTCCACACTATCTGGTATGTCTGCCTGAGCTCGGCCGGGATCCTGAGCTTGTCCGCCAGGAGGTCCCGGTACTTCTCCGGGTTGGCGTTGTATAGGTCGACGGCCTTGTTTAGCGCCGTCGTGAGCCTCCGCACCGCCTCTCTGCCCTCGGGCGTTTTTAACAGGGATTCGCTCGCCACTACCACGACCAGGTCTCTGTGTTTGGCAATGAGCGTGGCGTTTCTGCTCAGCGCAAGGGTGCCCCAGGGGTCGGGCAGAACTGCGGCGTCTACCTTGCCCTCCACGAGCAACTGGAACCTGTTGGCTATGCTGGGCACATCTACGAGCTCCACGTCGCCCTTGACCATCTTGGAGGCGACGTATTCAATTATGGTGTTTCTGGATATGGCGACTGTCCTTATCTGCGACGCCCCGGGGGCCTTCACGTAGTAAAATCCGACGTTGGAATCCCCCTCGCCGGCACAACAGAGGAAGCCCACTATCTTTATGGGGACGCCGTTGCCTATCAACATAAGCGCCCCCACGGGGTCGTGAAGCGCCGCGTCTACCTGGCCGCCCATTATGGCGGAGTCCCTATCTCTGGCTGAGCCGAAGTAGACAAGCTCCACAGACAGACCCTCCTTCTCGAAAAGCCCCTCCTTCTCCGCCACGACGAAGGGCAGGGCGTCTACTACGGGCAGTAGGCCGATCCTCAGCTTGGGGGGCGGGGCCTGGGCGGTCTGGAGCAGGAAAAACGCAACGAAGAAGACCACAGCCGCGGCCAGGAGAGCTGGGAGTAGCCAACGTGGCATAGGTGGAGTATTGCCGGCAGTTTTAAAGTTTGGTTAAGCGGTTTTTGCGGGTTAAAGCTTGAAGAGCGCGGAGAAGGTGCCCAGGCCGAGGGCCTCTCCGATGAGGAGGACGCCGAGTATTATCGACGCCGCGCCCGCGGCGTATTCGATCTTCCGGCCGAGGGAGCCCCACCTCATGCTCTTCGCGGCGCGGCCCGCGCCCCTCCTTACCGCTACTATAAGCAGGTAGATGACGAGGGCCAGACCGGCGGCGTATGCGAGAGTCGCGGCGAAGAGGAGCAGGTAGTTGCCTGTCAGCGCCGAGGCCACCAAGTTCGCCACCACCACGGCGCCGAAGAAGGGAGCTATGCAGGGGGTCCACACGGCGCCTAGGGACGCGCCGAGCATGAAATCGCCGGCTCTCCCGACGCCCCTCTTGGAGGCCTTATAAGCCGAGGTCTGGAAGCGGGAGGCCCAGATGACGAAGGCCTTGTTTAGCCTCTCCACCACCAGCACCGCCCCCATCGCCACCAGCAAAACCCCGCCCACCGCGTATAGCACGACGTTGACCACCTCGCCCACCCAAGCTGCCACCGCTGACACCACTGTGGCTATCACGGCGTAGGACGCCGCCATGCCGGCCAACACAAGCGGCAGGCTACGCCTAACTAGGTAGGTGGTCGCCGCAATTGTCAAAACCGGCAGGACGCAGGGCGAAAACACGCTGGCAACTCCCGCGGCGAAGGACAGGGCGATCTGGACAAACGCCTGCGCGCTCTCGCGCGCGGCGGGTTGCTGTGTTTGCTGTTGCGGCGTCGAGGTCTGTTGCCCGTAGGCCATGTCTAGGAATTTTAGGAAGTTGTCTGGGTCGGCGGCGCCGATCATCACGAATGTGACGTGCAGAACGCCGTCTTTCACGTAGCCCATGACGACTGTGGGCGTGCCGATCACCGGTATGTTCTGCCTGCCGGAGGCTTTCTGCTCCCGTAGCGAGCCGCCGTAGTATATGTAGATCCGCCCGTCGGCCACCGCCTCCACGCCCCGCAAAAAGTAGTCGGCGAGGTCTATAGACACCAGGTTGACGCCCCTCAACGCCGACGCCACACGCCCGTCTGGGAACACCTGGCTCTTGAGGTAGAGACACCCCTGGCAGTTCGGCTGGTGGATATATATGAGGACGGGACCATCTCTCCCGAGGGCGGCGGCCAGGTCCTGCTGGGACTTGACGTCTGTGAACTGCAACTGGCCTATCTGCAACGCCGCCGCGAGGGCGGCCAGCAGTAGGAGCGCCGCGGCGGTTTTCATAGAAAGCTATTTACGGAAATCCCTATATATGTTTGTGCACGTGGAGAAGGTGGTCACAGGGCCCTTGGCGACTAACACGTACATAGTATGTAGCGCTGAGGAGTGCGTCGTGGTGGACCCCGGCGGCGGCGCGGACAGGATCCTGGCGCGTCTGGGCGGCAGATCTGTGGCGGCTGTGGTGGCGACCCACCTCCACTTCGACCACGTAGCCGCAGTCGCCGCGTTGACGGAGGCCGTAGGGGCGCCCTTCTACGCGCACCCAGCTGACTGGGCCGTCTACAGGGAGCTCAACGCGGTGGCTGAGGAGTGGGGCTTCGAGACGCCCGACCTCCCAACGCCAAAGCCCCTGGGCGAAAGGCTGTGGATTTTCGACGTGTGGCACACGCCGGGTCACACCCCGGGGTCCGTCTCCCTCGTGGCTGACGGCGCCGTGTTCACCGGCGACACGCTCTTCTACCAGTCCGTCGGCAGGACCGACCTCCCCCTGGGCGATTGGGATCTGCTGGTTCAATCCGTCTGTAGGCTCTACAGCCTCCCGCGCAACTACGTGGTGTACCCCGGCCACGGCCCCGAGACGTACATAGGGCTGGAGGCGGCGGACAACCCGTTTATAAACGCCGACGTTTGCAAAACCGGGGGTCACCGCAACCCATATTAGCATAGGCGCCGTTCCCTCCATGCAGGCCGCCGCTAAGGCCAAGTTGCTGCAGTACCCGCCGCCTCCAGTCCTCACGCCTCAGCTCATTACAGCGGCTTCGGTCATCTCCACCAGGCTCTACGGCCTTTTTGATCTAGGCGTCTTCGTCGCCAGGCTGGTTGAGGCGGGCGTGCAGAGATACGGCGAGCCGCTGGATCCCTGCTGGCTCTACATAGTCCTCCCCAACGGCTACAAACACTTCGCATACTTCTCAAACGACGTGCCGGAGGCGGCAGAGCACGCGTCTCTCTACCCGGACCCCTACCTCGGCGCGTTGTTTACAGCCGCGTCGGGGAGGAGGGCGGTCTTCAGGCCGCTTGGCAGGGATTACCTAGACGGGCTGTTTGAGACGCTTGCGCAGAGCGAGGGGTGGAACATACATATATCTAACTACGTCGAGTTCGAGCCACATCTCAACCAACATGTGGTTGGCAGCGAATGCGTGGCGGAGCGCTTGAGGGTCATACTTCCCAAGGAAGCCACATATGAGAAAGACGCGTTGCTGTCGGTGCTGGTCCCCACGGTGCCGCAAGCCTTCTTGACGGATCCCCAGCTCATGAAACTCATCTCATTGGGTTTAATGGAGTATAGAGAAACGACGATAGTACCTACGCAACTTCTGGTGTCCCTCCTCGGGATGCTATTTTAAGCCAGGCTTCTTAAACGACGCCACAAGGCGGTGGCTTTTTGATGCAAAATATAAAGGGGAGTAAAAAGCGGTTAGAGTATCCTCACGTATTCCTTCGCCGTCGCGGCGAATGCCAGCAGGCCTTTTGGTCTGTACACCTCTCTTGTCTTGTCTTCGTACGTCTCGTATCGCTTAAACTCCAGCTCCAGCCGCACCTCCCTCGCCGCGCCGTTCTGGCCGCAATACGCTTTCGACTGGCTAAGCGAAATACACGCCTCCGACCCGTCCTTTGCCACGTAAACCTCCACCGTGTAGGGGTGTAGGATGCTCATGGGCCTCTGCCTTATCACCTCAACCATCCACG
>AGQM01002474.1_pt1 | contig 11157 bp, 8 predicted proteins | sample 1512301 | NCBI WGS metagenome assembly AGQM01 (sample SAMN07436262, study PRJNA71319) | hot springs metagenome | isolation source: samples from 5 sites along the outflow channel of Bison Pool, an alkaline... | place: USA: Yellowstone National Park
AATCAAAGAGGCTAGGTAGAGGATTGATGACAGAAAATGACCTTCATGAAATTCACAAAAATATGATAGATGTATTTGAATTAAATGGTATCCATATTGATAAGATTTATTATTGTCCTCACGATTACGAAAAGGAAATCTGCAATTGTAGAAAACCAAATGTAGGATTAGCATTAAAAGCAAAAGAAGAGTTCCCTGAGATTAACTTTAGAAAATCCATAACAGTAGGGGACTCTTTATCTGATATAGAATTTGGAAAATCCTTAGGAATGCTAACTGTATACATAAATCAAGATTGTAGTAATATTCCTAATATTGCTGACTTTTGTTTTACTTCTTTGTATGAATTTGCTAAGTATTTAGAAAAAAATGTCTAATTATGAAAGTCCTAACTCAGAAAAAGCTAAGCAAAGAGCTGAAGATTTTAAAATTGAAAAGATCGTTCAAAAATGGAAGGGGATCTTGAAATGAATACCCTCCTTGAAAGGTTGAAAGCCGGTAAAGAAAAAATCTGCGTTGTGGGGCTTGGGTATGTGGGATTGCCCTTGGCGGTTAGCCTTGCGGAGCATTTTAAAGTGGTTGGCTTTGATAAGAACTCAAAGAGGGTGGAAGCTTTAAGGCAGGGAATAGACTATACGGGCGAAGTAGAAAGCAGGGAAAAGCTTTTAAACCCTAACCTTTCTTTTACTGACGACCCTTCCGCAATAAGAGAGTGTAAGTTCATAATCGTGGCGGTGCCTACGCCCGTGGATAAGCTAAAGAACCCGGACCTGTCCTTTTTAAAGTCTGCCTCGGAGGTGGTGGGTAAAAATCTAACAAAGGGTAGCGTGGTGGTTTATGAATCTACCGTCTATCCGGGGGCGACAGAAGAGGTCTGTGTGCCAATATTGGAAAAGGAAAGCGGTCTTAAGTGGAAGCAAGACTTTTTTGTGGGATACTCTCCAGAAAGGGTAAATCCGGGAGATAAGGAGCACACTATTGAAAAGGTCATAAAGGTGGTTGCGGGAGATACTCCAGAGACTTTAGAATTAATTGCGGAGGTCTACGGAACTGTAGTTAAAGCAGGAATTTATAAAGCACCCGATATTAAAACAGCGGAAGCGGCAAAGGTGATAGAAAACATTCAGAGGGACATAAACATAGCCCTTATAAACGAGTTAGCCCTTATATTCCATAGACTTGGACTTGACACAAAAGAGGTTTTAAAAGCTGCAGGAACAAAGTGGAACTTCTTGAGGTTTGAACCGGGGCTTGTGGGAGGGCATTGCATTCCGGTGGACCCATATTACCTTGCCCATAAATCTTTAGAAGTTGGTTATGTGCCTGAGCTCATTTTGGCAGGAAGGAGAATAAACGAAGAAATTCCCATCTATGTAGCCCATGAGCTTGTAAAAACGCTTATTAAGGTAGGAAAGCAGGTAAAGGGTGCAAAAGTTTTAGTGCTTGGGATAACCTTTAAGGAGAATGTGCCAGATGTCAGAAACAGCAAAGTTTTTGAAGTTATAAAAGAACTTAGAGAGTTTGGAATTGAACCCGTGGTCTATGACCCAATAGCAAAGGAGGAGGAAGTAAAGGAGGAGTTTGATATAGAGCTTGAAAAGGATTACAAAGAAAAAGCTCCCTACGATGCCATTTTGTATGCGGTAAGGCATAGGGTATTCCTTGAAACATTTAACTTAGAAGGGCTTAAAAGGTTATCCCTTGAGCCATCAATACTTTTTGACATAAAGGGGGTTTTTGATAGGAAAGATGCGGAACAAATGGGTTTTATTTACTGGAGACTATAAGTTCTACATCAAGCTTTGGCTTGCCTTTTATCTATACTCATTAACCGTGGGGCTTTTAGTTCAGTTCGTGATTTTGCCAATAATTTTCCCGTCTGCCCATTGGAAAGATGGGCTTATGGTGGGTGGGGACTGGGTCCAGTTTCACACGGAGGGAGTAGAAATAGCAAAAAGAGTACAGCAAGAAGGATGGAGTGTATGGACCTTAAGGCATCCAATTAGCGGACAAGCCATGTCTGGCATTGCAGGACTTTTTTATGCCCTCACGGGAATTCACAAGCCTTGGGTATTGCTACCTTTTAACGCCTTTTTGCATACTTCCGCTGGACTAATCTTATACATACTGCTCAGACTTTTAGACATTTCCAAGAAAATTGCCCTTATTTTTACAGTTCCCTTTATTATTTTCCCTACTTCTCTGACATGGGTATCCCAAATACACAAAGATGGGCTATACATACTTGGAATGTATTTAACCTTCTTAAGTTTGGCTCTGGCGTTTTCCAATGAGATAAAGAAAAACTTAATTTCCATACTTGCGGGCGTAGTAGGTGCTTTTGTATTTTTTGCAGTGGGTCGCGAGTATGCTCTGAAGATTGTCTATTACTTCTATGCCCTCTTTTTGTTAATTTCTCTTTTAACAGCTGCCATAAACTTAGTTTGGAAAGGAAAGGAATCATTTCTAAGGTATGGAAAAACTGCTTTCATATTTCTTGTTATCTTCGTAACCTATGGACTGCTTCAGCCACAAACACAAACACAAACACAAACACAAACACAAACACAAACACAAACACAAACACAAACACAAACACAAACACAAACACAAACACAAACACAAACGGAATGGTATTGGAACCCTTACATACCCGATAAAATAGAAAACCTCTTTTACACTCTCGCGGTATGGAGAAATGAAATATGGGCAATGCATTTAAGCGGTCATCCGGGAGCTATTGATGAGGATATAAAGTTTAGAAGTGTGGGGGACTTTATTGAATACACTCCAAGAGCCTTGACGGTTGGCTTCTTTTCTCCTTTTCCAAGGTTTTGGTTTAGTCAAGGTTCCACAACCGGTGGGACAATAGCAAGGTATATAACGCCCTTTGAGGCAATCTATCTGTGGTTCGCATGGCTTTTACTACCTATAGCCCTTTGGTTCCATAGGAAAAAGCTGTGGTTTTGGCTTGTGCTTTTGATGTGTTTAGGTTTTATATGGTTTCATGTGATAGCGGAGCCAAACGTGGGACCCATAGTGAGAAAAAGATATGGTTATGTTATGCTATTGTCTGCGGTTAGCTATTCTACTGCGGTAGAACTATGGAGAAGAAGGAAAGGAAAAGAATAGTTTTATCTTCAAATACTGCCTTCAGTCTATACAACTTTAGACTTCACTTGATGAGGGCTTTAAAAGAGAAAGGTTATGAAGTTATGGCAATTTCTCCGGAGGATGGGAAGTATTCGGAGTTGTTGAAAGAGGAATTTAGTTTTTTTCCAGTGAAAAGCTTAGACAGAAAGGGGAGAAATCCTATTAAAGACCTTAAGCTGTTTTTTGAGTATTTTTTGCTTTTTAGAAAGCTAAAACCAGACCTTGTTATTAACTTTACCATAAAGCCAAACATCTATGGCTCCATATCCGCTGGCTTGCTGGGTATCCCATCTATAAGTGTGATAACCGGGCTTGGGTATGTGTTTATAAGGGAAAGCTGGCTCACCAAGTTTGTAAATCTTTTATACTGGCTTGCCTTTAGATTTAATAGGGCGGTTGTGTTTCAGAACTCAGAGGATATGAAAACTCTTGAAGATCTATGCAAAGGAAAATGTCTTCTTATTGAAAGCTCAGGGGTGGATTTAAAGCACCTTGACCCTGAATTATGCAAAGAAGCAAAAAAAGATGAATTTACTTTCCTTTTTGTGGGAAGGCTCTTAACAGATAAAGGAATTTATGAACTGATAAGAGCCTATGAAAAGCTAAAAAAAGAAAATCCAAAGGTAAAGCTTATCATCGTGGGAAGTCCGGATGAGGGAAATCCCAATTCAGTTAGTAAAGGAGAGCTTGAAAAGTGGGTAAAAGAAGGTTTAATTGAATGGCATGGTTTCCAAGAGGATGTCCGACCCTTTTATTGCATGGCAAATTGTGTAGTTCTGCCATCATACTACAGAGAAGGTGTTCCGAGAGTTTTGCTTGAAGCCATGGCTATGGAAAAGCCCATAATAACTACGGATGCTCCTGGGTGCAGAAATGTATGCGTTGATGGGGTTAATGGGTTTTTGGTAAAGCTAAAAGATGTGGAGAGTTTGTATTTGGCGATGAAGAAAATGGTTGATTTGGGAGATAAAAAGCTCAGGGAGTTCGGCAAAGCGGGTAGAAGGTTGGCGGAAGAAAAATATAGCGTAGAAAAAATAGTCGGAGAATATATAAACCTTATTGAAGCCGTTCTTTAAAAATCTTAAGGGGCATTGTCAGAAATTCTGGCGTTTTGAACCTGACGATCCTAAAGTAAAGCCAAGTGTAAAATAGCATAAAAAGTATGCTAAAAAGCATTAAAAGAATGGTCCTATTCCAAAAGAGCACCGCAGGTATAACGCAGATAAAAGTCATAAACCAGAGGTAGGGAGAAGTGAGGGAGTTAATTAGGAATGTTGGCAATAGGCTACTAATGTGTTTTATAACTATTCTTTTGTAGATTAGGGTATGTAAGTGTATGGCGTCGGGTTGGAATGGAGAAAAACCACGCAGAAGTTTTCGTCTCAGGATTGAAAATATCGTTTCATAAATGGGATAGAGCAAGAGCAAGAGGGGAAACCACGGGGAAACCTCTGAATGCCTTTCTACTACTAAAACTCCCAAAAGCCCAGCCAAAAAGCCTAAAAGGTATGCTCCGCCGTCTCCCAAGAATATGTAGCCAAAGGGGAAGTTCCAGAAGAAAAAGCCAATTAGGGCAAAGGTGATGGTTAGGCTAAGGTAGAGCAAAAAGAAATCTCCCAGAAGATAGGAAACATAGGCGTATGCAAGAAAGCTTATTATTAGCACACCGCTGGCAAGTCCGTTAAAACCATCTATTATATTCACCGCGTTAGACACGCCCGCAAGGGCAAAGGATGTAAAAAGGACAGAAAATATAAGAGAGTTGGAAAGAACATAGTCCAAAATAGGAACATCAGTGCGCGTTAGATGGGTACCCAAAAGCAAAAAGGCTAACATCCCAGATATAAAAGCCATAAGTAGCCTTGATTTTGGTCCCACTTTTTTTGTTAAATCCTCCGCAAGACCGCCCAAGAAAACAGGCAAAGAGGAAAGGATCACCAAGAGGTATTCCTTTGCAAAGTCTTTGCCCGAGAGGTAAAAGGCTATACCGGAGGTTATAAGAGAAATCATTAAGGCAACTCCACCGAGCCTTACTGCCCTCCAGCTGTGGAACTTTTGAACTCCTTCTGTGTGGTCCAAAGCCCTTTGTGCGGAAAGCTTTAAAAGAAAATAGCAGGCAAGAAAGGAACTAAGGAAGGCTAAAAGCAAATAAAACAACTTACTCCACCTCCTCCGAAGGAGCTTCCGTCTCCACTTTTGCCAAGTAATCTATTACCATGTTTGTTATTGTTTTCTCTGGTTGGTTAAAGAAGGTCTTTATGGAAACGTCCAACCAGTAGAGCCTTTCTAAAAGCCTTTCTAAATCTTGTTCCGTAAAATTGGAAAGATACCTTTTATGGTTGTGAATGGCAAAGGGATGTTTTACTCCCAGCTCGCCCAGTATATCCTCTGTTTTTCCTTGGCTCTTTTTGACCGTCAAAAGCCTCAGGGTGTAATTGACTAAAGTTGCAAGGATCACAAGAGGATGGATGCCCATTCTGAAGAGGGAAGAAAGGCTCAAAAGGGACTTTTCTAAATCTTTGCTAAAAAAGGCATCCAAAAATTCAAACAGGTCGCTTTCCTTTTGGGTGATGCATACCCTTTTAACATCCTCAAGGGTGATCTCTTTTTCTGCGTACAGGATCAGCTTTTCCACCTCTCCCCTTAAAAACAAAAGGTCGTCGCCCGCTATTTCAAGGAGATAATCAAGGGCTTTTTCTTCTATTTTTTTCCCAGATTTTTCCACTTTGTTTTTTACCATTTCCCTTACTTTCCTCTTGTCTAACTTTTTTGCCTCTAAAAAATCTCCCAGCTCCAACAGGGTTTTGTAGGGTTCCTTCTGAAGGGCAGATTTATCCAGCTTTTCCCTAAGGACTATAAAAACTGCCTTTGTTTTCATCCGATTGGCTAAGCTCCTGATTAGCTTTGGGTCCTTCAGCTTTTTTAAGAGCTGTTCTCCCTCTTTTACTAATATCAGCTCCCTTTGGCTTTTGGTAAATAGACCGCTTTCACCCAAAAGACTGAGAAAGCCCTGAAGGTCCAGCTCAGAACCCCAGAGGACCCTTACGGGTGCCAGTTTGGACAGCTTTTCCTCAAAAACTGAGAGCAGGTAGTCTTCCTCACAGTATATCAGGTTAAAGGGTTTGATCTTTTCTAACTTTAGCCCTTTTTGATATTCCAAAATGTTCATGATGGTTTCCAGATTCCTTTTTCTGTGATTATGGCGGTGATGTTCTCCGCGGGCGTTATGTCAAAGGCTAAGTGAAGGGCAGGAGATTCTTTTGGCGCAAACTGGCAGTTTCTGAAGGCTTTAACCTCCTCCTCTGAGCGTTCCTCTATGGGTATATCCTCTCCACTCTCTATGTTTGGGTCTATGGTGGAGCTGGGTGCTACCACATAGAAGGGTATGCCATGGACCTTTGCCAAGACGGAGAGGGCATACGTGCCTATTTTGTTTGCCACATCTCCCCTCTTTGTGATCCTGTCTGCACCCACAATCACGCAATCCACGAGCCCTTTCTTCATCAAAAAGCCTGCGGTAGAGTCGGTAATTATCTTGTGAGGGATGTTTTCTTTGCTGAGTTCCCACGCGGTGAGTCTTGAACCCTGAAGGTAAGGTCTTGTTTCATCGACCCAAACAAAAACGGATTTGTTAGAATAGTGGGCTTCTCTTATGACTCCAAGGGCGGTGCCATAGCCGGCGGTAGCCAAGGCTCCCGTGTTGCAGTGGGTAAGAATTCTGGCATTCTTTGGAATAAGTTCGTTTCCAATCTGTGCCATCCTTTTGTTTGCCAAGTAGTCCTCTTCTTCAATAGCCCTTGCGGTTGCTTCCAAGTCTTCCCCTCTCTCGTAGGCTTCCATCATCCTATTTAGGGCATAAAAGAGATTGTAGGCGGTGGGTCTTGTGTTTTTTAGCGTCTCATAGACTACCTTTGGGTCTTCCCCCTTCCTAACTCCCATCAAAAACCCATAAGCAGCTACACAACCGATGGCAGGTGCCCCCCTCACCATCATATCCTTTATAGCCTGTGCGGTCTGAAGGTGGTCCTCCAAAACTACCCACTCCTCTACTTCTGGAAGCTTTCTCTGGTCAAGGAGCAAAAGCTTGCCCGACTCCCACCGAAAGGCTTTTATTTCCATGAGAATATTTTAATGGTGGAGGCGGAGGGAATCGAACCCTCGTCCGAGGTTCGCCCGGCTGTTAGGGCTTCTACAGGCTTAGCCAGTGCTTTCCTTTAACCATCCCCCGCCCACTGGCAAGCAAAGGGATGGCGAGGCGTGTGCTCTTTCGGAGGGAGGACCACGCCAATCCTTCCCTCCTAGCGGGTGTCTATGAACCCATCTGACAGCCCACCCGCCAAGCCATCAGTGGGCCGCTGCCTCTATTAGGCAGCGAGGGCGAGTTCGCGCTCGGGAAGTGTTTTGAGTGGCTGTTAAGGTTGCCACCCTGCCTGCTTCCCTAAGCCTGCGAACCCCGTCGAAACCATTCGCCCCCTTACGGATATATATAAATATATCACTCCACTCAAAATCTGACAAGCGGTAAGGTTTGGCATATTTTATTTAAATCATGCAGTTGAGGTTGAAAATCAGAAGGGAGCAGGATGGCAGAGTTTGGTATCAGTCCTTTGAGGTGCCCTACGAGGAGGGAATGACGTTCCTCTCTGCCCTGCAAAAGATTAAGGAAGAGCAAGATGAGACACTGAGCTTTAGACACTTTTGCAGGGCGGGAATATGTGGGACGTGTGCTATATACATAAACCACTTTCCAAAGCTCGCCTGCAAAGAGCAGGTGCTTCCCTATGTGCTAAGCGGACAGGAGGTACTCATTGAACCCCTCAAAAACTTTAAAGTGATCAGGGACTTGGTGGTAGATCATGAGGTGATCCCTCAAAAGATCAAAGAGTTCTCCCTCTGGGTAAAGGGCAGTCAAGAGGAAGTCCGAATAGACCCTCAACTGAGCAAGAGCATAGAAAACTCTGCAGACTGTATTTTGTGCCTTGCCTGTCAGTCCTACTGTCCTCAGATTTTGGAAAGTGCTTACGCAGGTCCCCTCTTCTTTGCCAAGTTTTACAGGTTTCTTTTGGACCCAAGGGATAGCGAAAACAAAAAACGCTTAATCCAAGCCCTGGAGGGAAGGCTATATCACTGCCTATCCTGTAATAAGTGCAACAATGTATGTCCAAAGGAGGTGGAGCCCGCCACCTTGATAAGGAGGCTCATGCTGGTGGATGCTCAGGCTACTTAACCTTTTGTTTGCCTTCTCCTTTGCCTTCTGTTGGACCAAGGAGGAGCTAATTGCCTTTGTTGAAAGGCAGGTAAAGGAAAAATTTGGCGAGGATGTTAGGGTTAATAAGGTTATTCTTCTGAACTGGGATGGAAAGGGAGAGGGAGTGCCAAAGGTAGAGCTTGATATGGAATACGGAAAAGTACGAGCTTTTGCCTACCTTCAGTTTGAAGGAAACAGATACACTGCAGTGATAGATGCCCTCTGGAGGGCAAAGCTCTTAAGGGCGAGGGAAGACATAAAAAAGGGAGAACTGCTCTCTGCGGAGCTCTTTGATGTGGAAGAGAGATGGCTCAAGAGCATTCCCAAGGACCTTCTCATAGACCCAGAGGAGCTAAAGGACTACAGGGCAGGCACGGACATTCCAAAGGGTTCAATACTCAGAAGGTCTGTTATGAAACCCTCGCTAGCGGTAAATAGGGGAGACCTAATAAAGGTGATCTTTCGTAGTGGAAATATACAAATTGAGGGACAGGGAACCGTCTTGGATGTGGGATATGTGGGAAAGGTGGTCCGAATAAAAACCTCCGGCGGAAAGCTGCTCAGGGGCAAGGTCATAGACAGGGGTGTGGTAGAGGTGTTAGATTAGCTTATAATTTTCTCTTTATGAAGGACATAAAAGAATACAACCATAAAGAAATTGAAAAAAAGCACGCCCAAAGGTGGTTCTCCCAAAAGCTCTATCACATAGAAAAGCCAAGGAATAAGTTCTCGGTGGTTATTCCTCCGCCCAATGTGACGGGCTCTTTGCATATGGGACACGCCCTCAACATAACCCTTCAGGATATTGTGTGCCGTTGGCAGAGGATGTTGGGAAAAGATGTGGTTTGGGTGCCGGGCTTTGACCATGCGGGCATAGCTACCCAGTATGTGGTGGATAAAAAGATCCAAGAGGAGGGTAAAAACCGCCTTGAGATGGGAAGGGAGGAGTTTTTAAAGAGGGTTTGGGAGTGGGTACCCATCTCCAGAAACAGCATAAGGGAGCAACTTATAAAGCTCGGTGCCAGCGTAGATTGGCAGAGGGAAAGATTCACCTTGGATGAGGGCTTTTCAAGGCTCGTCAGGTATGCTTTCAAAAGGCTCTACGAAGAAGGTCTCATATACAGGGGTGAGTATATTGTCAATTGGTGTCCAAAGGACCTGACCGCCCTCTCGGACCTTGAGGTGGAGCACGAAGAAGAAGAAGGAAAGCTTTACTACATAAAGTATCCCTTGGAGGATGGAAGTGGTTATATAACCGTTGCCACCACAAGACCCGAGACCATGCTGGGAGACACCGCGGTAGCAGTCCATCCCGAGGACGAAAGATACAAGCACTTGGTGGGAAAGTACGCTATATTGCCCTTGGTAGGCAGAAGAATACCCATAATAGCAGACGAGAGGGTAAAGCCTGAGTTTGGAACGGGTGCGGTAAAGATCACGCCCGCCCACGACCCTTTGGACTTTGAGATAGGAAAGAGCCACAACCTTCCCATGGTTCAAATAATGGACCAATTTGCACGGATAAATGAGAATGGCGGAGAGTTTGCGGGCTTGGATAGATACACCGCAAGGCAGAGGATAGTGCAAAAGCTGGAGGAGTTAGGACTCCTTGAGAAGGTGGAGAGCCACAGGCACGCGGTGGGTAAATGCTACCGGTGTAAAACGGTCCTTGAGCCCATGGTGTCCACCCAGTGGTTCTTAAAGGTCTCCGACCCAAGGATAAAGGAGCCTGCCATAAGGGCGGTGCTTGGCTACACCCAAAGGCAGGAAAGGGAGCTAAACCTTCAAATTCTGTATGTTCAAGGCTTGGAGGTGGTTATAAAAGTTGCGGAGGGCTCAAAGACTAAGCTGGTGGTTGTTATCAAAGAAGGCATAGACTTTTTGGTGGGCAAGAAAGAGGGTGAGCTGTCCTTCATATACATCCCAGAGGGAAGGGAGGAGCTCTTGGAGGTAGCAAAGGAGAAGGCAAAGGAGCACAAAAATGCCCACATGCTCCTAAAGGTAAAAGGAACGATAACCCTGATCAGGGAATACTCGGAGGAGAACCTCTCCGGGGAGTTTATGCTGGTGGCAGACAAAGAGGGATTAAAACTCTTGGATGACAAGGGGCAAAGACTCTTAGAAAAGGGAGAGGTTCAGTTGGAGCCTGTTCAGAAGTCTTTGAGGGTAAAGTGGGAGAGGGAAAGGGAAGTTTGGGAAGAGGAAAAGAGGGTAGCCTTTGTGCCCGAAAACTGGAAGAAGATATACCTTCAGTGGATGGAAAACCTCAGGGACTGGTGTATCTCAAGGCAGATATGGTGGGGTCATAGAATACCCGTCTGGTACTGCAAAGACTGTGGGCATATAAACGTTTTCACCGACGATGACTTTGATAGGGTCTACGACAAGCTGATTTTCAACCTGATCGCCGACGGCAAGATCAAAGAAGAATTCACACCGGAGGAGGTGGAGGAGGTTCTAAAGTCTCCGTCCTTTGTCCATCCGGAGATGACGGTCTTGGAATTTTACAAGAGGTTCGTCTTTCATAAATACCACTCCACCGATGTGTCTGCCCACTCTTTGAGGCTCTTTTTCACCCAAGACCTGAACCCTACCGCACTGCTTGCCAACCGTAGCGTCAGGTACAAGTACAACTCCCAAACCAAGAAGTTCAGGTTTATGCTTTACTGTAAAAACTGCGGTTCTGATAAGCTTGAGTGGGAGACGGACGTTCTGGACACTTGGTTTTCGTCCGCCCTATGGCCCTTTGGTGTCTT
>AGQM01095132.1_pt1 | contig 11116 bp, 7 predicted proteins | sample 1512301 | NCBI WGS metagenome assembly AGQM01 (sample SAMN07436262, study PRJNA71319) | hot springs metagenome | isolation source: samples from 5 sites along the outflow channel of Bison Pool, an alkaline... | place: USA: Yellowstone National Park
GGGATCAATGTTGGCGGCCGCCATGTCCGCTGCATGGGAAATCATGGAATGCCGTCGCTGTCTACGGCCATTGCCAAGTCTTGCGATGGATGGTTCTACCGGTTGGGCATTAAGCTGGGTTTGGAAAATCTTCGTACTTATGCTTCGGAGCTGGGTGCTGGCGAGTACACCGGTGTTGATCTGCCGAACGAGTTCAAGGGGTATATCCCCAGCCTCGAGCTAAAAGCAGCGACAGTGCGGCGCACCATGCCGAATGCAACGCCGGCACAGTACCGTTGGACGGATGCCGATTCTGTCTATGCTTCAATCGGACAGGCAATGGTGCGTCCCACCCCATTGCAGATGCTGCGGGCAGTGGCCGGGATTGCCATGCGGGGTGAGCTACACACCCCACACTTTCTGCTTGAAGCCCGTCCGACCTCGGAATACCCGCGAGTGACCTTCACGGACCAAGTCAAGCGCATCGAACTTCCAGATGAGTGCTGGGATGCCGTGATCGAAGGGATGTGGGCCGCCGTCAACGCCGGCGGGACGGCCGCTGCTTCGGCAATACGCGATCCTGAAACGGGCTTTGAGATGTGTGGTAAGACGGGGACGGCCCAAGTTGTCAGTAAGCTCAAGGCCTCGAAACTCGAAGAACGCGACCACTCATGGTTTGTGGGTTTCGGTCCGCGGGAAAAGCCGGAAATTGCGGCGATTTCTCTCGTAGAGCACGGGGGATTTGGAGCCAGGGTATCGGCGCCAAATGTGCGAGCCATATTTGAAGCCTGGTTGCGGAAGAAAAAGGGCCTGCCGGTCAACCCTGATTCAGTCTCTGCGCCGCCGGCAACCTCTCCGAAGGCATCTCTTCCTACCAAGGCACGTTGAGGTAAGTACACGGTGAAATCCAGCCTGCAGGAATCTCGCTGGCGTGACTTTGATTGGCCGCTGCTAGTCGCCATAACCCTGTTGTGTGGAATCAGCTTGCTGGTGCTTTACAGCATTGATGCTGCACCAGGCGAGGCAACTGAATGGCATCAAAAGTTCTGGTTTAAGCAGCTTCTGTGGTGTGGGATTGGCTATGCGGCCTTTTTTTGGGTAACACGTCTGAATTTCCAGCGTGTCTTTGATGCTGCACCGTACATTTATGCTGGAACACTGCTGCTATTGCTAGCGGTTTTGTTCATCGGTGTGAAAATCAACGGCCAGCGGTGTTGGATTCGGCTCGGTCCGTTAGGAACGCTTCAGCCCTCGGAGTTTGCCAAACTCGGAACCATTTTGCTGGTAGCACGGATTTTGCGCCCCCTTGGTCTCCAAGGGCTGACATGGCAACAACTGGCGCTGGTTGCGGTTGTAACACTGCTACCAGTTGTGCTGACGCTCCAACAGCCAGACACAGGAACGGCGCTGACCTTCTTCCCACCTGTTTTGGTCATGATTTTCTTGAGTGGTATTGCCATCCGGTGGGTTGTTGGGGTGTCACTTGCCGGTTTGATCCTTAGCCCACTGCTGTTTGTGTTTTTGATTGAACCACGGCTCAAGCAGTACCAGCGAGACCGAATCAATGTTACATGGAACGCTATTTTCCATCCCGAACGCCTCCGAGATCGACAGACCCGTGAGGGTTTTGGCTACCAGACTTTGCAGTCCATGATTGCTGTTGGATCAGGGGGGATTCTGGGACGTGGCTTTCGGGGCGGCACCCAGAGCCAAGGTGGCTTTATTCCAGCCCATCACTCCGATTTCATTGCTTCAGTAATTGCCGAGGAGTTTGGGCTGGTAGGGTCTCTGGGTGTTCTTGCGCTGCTTCTTTTCATCATACTACACTCTGCTAACGTTGCGGGACGTTCACGAGAACGATTTTCAATGCTCGTCTTGGCCGGCCACATGACGCTTCTGGCGTTTCACGTCATCGTCAACTTCGGCATGGTCGTGGGGCTGGTGCCCATCATTGGGATACCGTTACCATTGTTGAGTGCAGGCGGCTCATCGTTGTTGATGACACTTGTGAGTTTAGGCCTAGTTGCGAACGTGTACGAAAGGCGCTTCACAAATTAAGCAGGCTTGCTAAGTGGCACAAAGTCCCTGCTTGCCCTCGGCGAGGCTTCTCTGAAGCGTTGCTATAACACGGCAACCTTCAGTTCGGAGGCTTGGCGGAAGCTGCCAGACTGGTGATGTTCAAAGCGACGATGGGCCAGCAGCCTCTGCTTTGAGTGGATTTGACTTTTGCTTCATTTCCCTAACCAGTTCTCGTCTGTCCGCAACAGGGTGTGGCTTTTCGGGACACTCAGCTCCAGGGGGCAGTGCCAGCATGTAACGCCTGCCGAGGCTGATGCGGCCTTAGCCTAGCTCCCTTTGCCGCTGTCAAGCGTGATGGAGCAAGTGCAGTACGTTCCCAGTAGGTCACACAAAAAAAACCTTCGAGGGATAGCTCCAAGTATGAACAAGGAAATGATCATTAGCGTGAACGCTTATGAAAAGCGGGTTGCGATTTTAGAGGACGGGGTTGTCGTTGAATTCTACGTCGAGCGGGCCGATGAATCTAAAGCGGTTGTGGGAAACATCTACAAGGGAAGGGTGCGTAAAGTGCTCCCCGGAATGCAATCGGCCTTTGTTGACATTGGGCTAGAACGGGATGCCTTTCTGTATGTTGGGGACTTTTTCGAGGAAACAGAAGAAGACCTCGATACGGAAGAAATCGTATCCAAGGCTCCGGCCGAGCGGGTTGAGCGCTTGGAACGGCAGCCTGAGCCCGGACACCGCGGAACCGAGACCCGAAGTGGTGAACGTGGTCGCCGCTCAGATGAGCTTCATGAGCCACCATCTGTAACAACAAAGCCCACTGGTGAAGCCGAGCTGGTAGTGGGCGTAGAACCAGCAGCAGAAAGTGCTGTTGTTGGCCGTGAGCAGGAAGGGGAGTCCGTCGAAAAGCCAGCCGGTGAAACCAAAATAGACACGCCGTTGTTGTCGTCCCTGCTGGGGGGTGGTGCTGGAACTCAATTCGAGCGGGTCAGTGACGAAGAAGAGCAGCCCACGTTGGAAGTGTCACCGCCCTCCCCTGAAGCAGAAGCCGGCTCGGCAGCAGAAGCGACAACGCCCTTGGTTGAACAGCTTCAGAGTGAGCGGGAGGCGCTAGCTGAGTCTCTCGAACCGGGCGCATCTCGCAAACGACAGCGGAAACGCCGCCAAGAAATCATCGGTGAGGAAAAGAAAAAGACTTCGCGTCGCCGTAGTCAAAGGGGCGAGGAAGAGATTGCTGCCCTGCTGGCAGAGGCAAAGACGACTGCAGCTTCACCAACGGAAGTTCAGTTTGAGCGGGTGCAGGACGAGGAGTATGCCGAAGAAGCTGGCGATCTACTCAAGGATGCCATCATTCAACAGAAGATCATCGCCCAAACCCGCATCGAGGAGAGTATCACCAAGGCTGAAGAACCAACTCCTGAACCAGTGGAAACACCAACTCATAGTGAGCCTCCGTTTGAACCGTTGACCCTAGGCTACGAGCGGATTGCTGACGACGATGAGCAGGTGGCAACAGCAGCTCCGTCAACGAGTACCTCAGCGGCAAGTACGCCAGTTGAAACCTCACCTACTAAAGAAGTTCCTGCTGTGGCCGATACAGTTGAAGGCAGGGATGCCACAGCGGTGGAGTCCAAAACTGGGACGACGGCAAGTGGCGACGGAGCTAGCGTGGAAGAAAAGGCAGAAGCCGACGCAGCCGGGGAAGGCGAAACAGAAGATGGCGCAGCGCAGCTCCATGTGCGTCCCCCACAGTCTGAGTTTCCTTCACGACGCGGACGCCGGGGACGGCGGCGGAGCGGACGCTCCATCTCCACGGCAGGAGAGGAAGCTGTTGAAGCTGAGGATCGTAGCCATAGTCCTGGGGAAGGGAGCAACGCCATTCTTGAAACTGAAGGCACAGAGGCGCTTTCCCTGACAGACGCCCAAGGCGCTGGGGAGCTGCGCCATGATCGCCCAGAAGCACTGCGCCGGCAGCCGGCTATCACCGACCTGTTGCGTGAAGGGCAGGAAATCATCGTTCAGATTGCCAAAGAGCCGATTGGTCTCAAAGGCGCCCGTATTACCTCGTACGTGTCACTTCCAGGGCGCTATCTTGTCTACCTTCCAACCATTAGCCACATCGGGGTGTCGCGCAAGATTTCAACCGAGCAGGAGCGGGCGCGGCTCAAACGCATTCTCACCACGCTCCGCGAGCGGGAAGGGGTAAGTGGCGGGTTCATCGTTCGGACAGCCTGCGAAGGATGTTCGGAACAGGACCTGTATGAGGACATGCTCTATTTGGTTCGCACGTGGCGTGACATTCGGCGTCGTGCCGAGCAGGCCCGTCCGGGAACCGTGCTCTGCCGTGAGCTGGACTTGGTCCAGCGTTTGCTGCGCGACCACATGTCGAGTGATTTTTCAGTCATTCGCGTAGATGATCCAGGCGAGTACGCCAATATCGTAGAGTTCATCAATCGCTTCCAACCGAAGCTAGTGGATCGGGTTCGGCTCTACACCCGCAACCGACCGATTTTCGAGGAATACAACATCCAGCCGGAAATCGAAGCCGCTCTCAAACCACGGGTTTGGCTCAAGTCGGGTGGTTTTATTGTCATCAATCAGACCGAGGCATTGGTGGCAATCGATGTGAATACGGGCAAGTTTGTCGGCAAGTCTGACCGGTTGGAAGACACCATTACGCGGACCAATTTGGAAGCGGCAGTAGAGATTGTTCGACAAATCCGACTGCGCGACTTAGGAGGGATCATTGTCCTAGATTTCATTGATATGGAAGATCGCCGAAACCGCCAAAAGGTGATGCAGGTCTTGGAGCAGGCGATGAAGGCCGACCGTTCGCCCTCCAAAATCACTTCGTTCAATGATTTTGGTCTCGTGGCTATTACGCGCAAGCGAGTTCGCCAAAGCCTCGAACGCATTTTGAGTGAACCCTGCCCCTATTGCGGAGGTAGCGGTATGGTCAAATCGGCCCAGACGATGTGTTATGAAATCCTATCGGATGCCAAACATCTGGCAAAGGAGAAAGCGGCTACAGGCCAGGCATTTAGCGAAGTGACCCTGCGCGTAAGCCCGCAGGTTGCGGCACTGTTGCGAGGAGCTGAAGCGCGTGTGCTACGCGAAATCGAGTTCAGCTTTGGCACCCCAGTGACCTTGCACAGTGACCCCAACATTCACCAAGAGCGCTATGATTTTGCATTTATGTAACCCAGGCAGTACCGGTCTTTGTGGTCAGGTGACACCTGGGTAACACCTATGCCCTGCGCGGCAGTGAGAAAAGTACCCGTGGAGGTCATCAAACAACAATGAACACACAACCAATCAGCACCTTTATCAAGCACCATTTTCGCCATTTCAATGCGGCAGCGCTTGTTGAGGCCGCTGAAGCTTATCGCCAGCATTTAGCCGCTGGTGGAAAAATGATGCTTACGCTGGCCGGTGCGATGAGCACGGCTGAGATAGGTTTGTCCCTAGCTGAAATGATCCGCCAAGACAAGGTGCATGCTATCTCATGCACTGGTGCTAACCTCGAAGAAGATGCTTTCAATCTCGTAGCCCACAACTTTTACGAGCGTGTTCCACACTACCGCGACCTGACACCACAGGATGAAAAGGCCCTACTGGAGCGACATCTCAACCGGGTTACGGACACATGCATTCCCGAAGGCGAGGCAATGCGGCGCATTGAGTCATTCATTCTTGAAGAATGGATGGCTTCAGAAGCCCGTGGCGAGCGCCTGTTTCCCCACGAGTTTATTTGGCGGATTCTTGACAACCCCCGTCTTCAGGCCAGCTATCAAATTGATCCCAAAGACAGTTGGTTGGTGGCAGCGAAGGAAAAGCAACTGCCCATCTTCGTACCGGGTTGGGAAGACTCCACGTTGGGTAATATGTACGCCGCGCATTGCATTAGCGGGCGCATCAAGAATGTTCACACGGTGCGGACAGGCATTGAATACATGATTGAGCTTGCCAACTGGTACACCAAGACCAGTGCCACGGCCTCGGTCGGCTTCTTCCAGATTGGCGGTGGTATTGCCGGCGACTTCCCGATTTGCGTTGTCCCGATGTTGCACCAAGACTTGGGCCGGGAAAACGTGCCGGTATGGGGCTACTTCTGCCAGATCAGTGATTCAACGACCTCTTACGGTTCGTACTCTGGTGCAGTACCAAACGAAAAAATCACCTGGGGAAAGCTCGATGTTGAAACGCCGAAGTTCATCATCGAGTCAGATGCTTCGATTGTGGCGCCGTTGGTATTTGCCTATGTCTTGGGTTGGTAGGGGCACCTCCCGCCAGCTATGACGGCAAAAACAGGAAAGTTACGCTTCGCTCGGTGGGGATGACACTGTAGGTTGGAAGCAGGGCCACATGTTGTGGCCTTCCAGCAATCCAGTCGTCCCCGCCTGTGAAGCGGATGCAACTTAATGTCTTACAACAAATCAATTCATGTAGTTCCAAACATGCCCCGCTCTCGATGTGCCAAGCCTTTGGCAGCCTGCGGGTCATGATGCGCGTTGAGGGCATTGTTCCAATTCTCGTCGGTAATGCCGGCTGCGTATATGGCTTGGATTTTGTGTCGCACTTTTATGCAGCACGAAAGTCCGTTCTAACGCCGGTTTATACCGCAGCAGACCTCACCAACGGCCGGATTGAGGACCGGACTCGCGCCGCAGTAGCTGAGACAATTGCCCGATTCAACCCCCGTATCATTGCCTTGATTACTCTGTGCAATGAAGAGACGGTGGGCTTAGCTATTGATGCTATTGCCAAGGACTATGCGGCTCGTGCCAAAGACGACCCGACCTTTCCGCTCGTCGTGCCCATGCACGTGCCGGGCTATGGCGTCAAATCCCATGCCGAAGCCAAGGATATTGCAGCGTCGCAGCTTCTAAAGTATCTCGTGGAACGGGAGGGCCCACCGCCGCGCCAGGCGGATACTGCTTCAACGATTGGGGAAGTCTTCCCAGCCGATCCGCTATATCTGGAACAGTTACTGGCCAAGATGGGGATTCGGCTTGTGGCTCATATTCCGTCGCGGACAATCGGGGATTTCTGCAAGGTGTTCAGTGTAGGGGTTAATGTGACCCTGCATCCGTTTTACACACGAACATGCGCATTGTTGGCAAAGTACAAGATTCCATCCATGGGTTGCACGCCAGTTGGTGTTGAAGGAACCCGAACCTGGATTGAGCGGATTGGCAAGGCATTCAATGTCCGTCCGGGCCTGGTTGAAGCTTTAGCTGAGACGGAATCCCAGGCTGTAGCTGAGGTTTTTGCACGGACACCGGTACGCGGGCGCATCATTGTCGCAGGCTATGAAGGCAGCGAACTGATGGTGGCGCGCCTGCTCATAGAAGCCGGTGCAGAAGTGCCCTATGTATCAACCAACATCGGGCAGACGCCATTTACAAAAGAAGATGAGGCGTGGTTGGCAGCGCGTGGCACGACGGTTGTCTTTCGCAAGACGTTCGACCAGGACGTGATTGCTATAGATGAATACAAGCCTGACCTCGTACTAGGCACAACGGCTTTAGCTGCTTATGCCAAGGAACGCGGCATTCCGAGCATGTACTTCACCAACATCTTTGCTTCGCGTCCGCTGTTTCTGGCACAAGGGGCCCAAACGATTGCCGAGTTGGTCAGCCAGGCGATTGCGCGCCGCTCGACCTATCAGCATCTGAGAGATTTCTTCGCCGATGTAGACGAGCTTGAAGAAACCGCAGCCGAGCCACTGCCAATAGACTACGCGGTAGGTTCTACTATCTAGGGTAAAAGAATAGCCCCGGCTCACAAGGGGTTTACTTCCATTTTGTAAGTGGTAAGTGCCTGACGCCGTCTGTGGTTTAGAGCTTTGGCTTCCCCAACCAGACGGCGTTTTCTGAAGCTTTTCCTCAGGTCTAAAAAGCCAACCGCCACTGCTTTTTCAGCAGGAGGTTGCTTACAATCCTTTGCACGCGCTTGGAAGGCAAAAGCTTTAGAAGCCGCTAGGCCATTTGTCACAAATGAGCGTCGCTCTCTAGGGCTATAGCAGCAGAGAAGGTCACGCTCTTGGAAAGGAGCTACTTTGTGGTTTCTTTTGCCACTGGCAGGACAGATTTAGGAGGGACAAATTCGTTGGCTAGCATTGCATCAGGTTGGGACAAACACTACAAACGAAGAATGATACTGTCACCACAACCTCTTGCAGGAACAACGAATTATCTGACTCCTATGGCGCTTGCTTCGATTGAGGAAGCTATTGCCGACATCCGGGCGGGGCGCATGGTCATCGTCGTGGATGATGAAGACCGTGAAAACGAAGGCGATCTTGTCTGCGCCGCCGAGAAGGTCACACCGGACATCATCAACTTCATGGCCAAGTATGGGCGCGGCCTCATCTGTCTCTCGCTGACGGAAGAACGCTGTGACGAACTCGATCTGCCTCTGCAGGTGTCCAACAACACCTCCGGGTTTGGGACTGCCTTCACTGTCTCCATCGAAGCCAAACGGGGCGTGACGACCGGGATTTCAGCGGCCGACCGCGCCACAACGATTCTCACGGCCGTCAACCCGGCTACGCGCCCGGAAGACCTGGCGCGTCCCGGTCACGTGTTTCCCCTGCGCGCCCGGCGTGGCGGCGTGCTGGTGCGTCCGGGGCAGACAGAGGCCAGCGTGGACCTGGCGCGCCTAGCGGGCCTGACGCCGGCTGGAGTGATATGTGAGATCATGAATGATGACGGTACGATGGCACGCTTGCCGCAACTCATTGAGTTTGCCCGTCGGCATGGGCTGAAAATCATCTCTGTTGCCGACCTTATCCGGTACCGGCTTGCTAATGAAATCCATGTCCGCTGCACAGCCGAGGCGATGGTAAACTTGCCCAGCGGCCGGTTTCGCGCCATGACGTTTCGCAGTGACATCACCGATGAGGTGCATTTGGCACTGGTCATGGGTGAGCCGGAGAAGAAAGATGCTGCGCTGGTGCGTGTTCACTCACAAACCTTGCTCGGCGATGTATTTGAAGAAGCAAGTGATGAAGCCGGCCGCTGGTTGCGGCGTGCCCTTGACAAGATTGCTGCTGAAGGAAGCGGTGTCTTACTCTATCTCCGGCAGAAGCACGCTGGCACCCATTTGGAAGAACACCTGCGAGCTATTGCGGCCGGCCAGCCTATCGTGCATGGCAGTGTCCGGGACTATGGTACGGGGGCGCAAATCCTGCGTGCGCTGGGGTTACATCGCATTCGCTTGCTTACCAATCATCCTCGCCGTCTGACGGCGCTGGAAGGGTTTGGCCTGGTGTTTGTCGAGACGGTGCCCCTCGATGCCTGACCGCTGGCGACACCTGGCCGGGGCCATTGCCGTGGCGTTTCTGGCCGGTGGGGTGCGCTTTGGCGTCCGGGTGGCGCGTGGCGATGCCGCCTTCTGGGAACAAAGCTACGGTTTTTACTTCGATCTGGCTCAAAAGCTTGTCCAAGAACACACCTTCTGTCTGGATGCGCTCACCTGCGCCTACTGGACGCCGCTGTATCCGGCGTTCCTGGCGCTCGTCACCGGCGGCGAACGAAACTTTCTGTCCATTGCGGCCGCACAGTCGGCCGTGGCGTGGTAACGGTCTGGTGCGCCTACCATTTGGCGCGGCTGTGGTTCAGCGCGCCGGCCGGGTGGCTGGCTGCTGTAGGTACGGCGCTGTATCCCTACTTTGTCGTCCATGACACGGCGCTTCAGGAAACAGGACTCTACACGGCAACCGTTGCCCTGGCGACGCTGGCGCTGGCCCTTGTGTCGGTATCCAGTCATCCACTGCGCCAGGCGCTTTTGGCGGGCGGTCTGACGGGCGTGGCCATCCTCGTCCGTCCTTCTTTGGTGCCGATTGCGCCACTGGCGCTTGGCTGGCTCTGGTGGAGCTGTCAGTCCACATCACTAGGTCGGCGGTGGCCGGAGGTTGGCGGCTATGTCCTGGCGTTGTTGCTCGTGCTTCTGCCTTGGCTGGCGCGCAACTGGTTGGTTGTGGGGCGTCCGGTGCTGACGACCCGTCTGGGACACTCACTCTGGATAGCGAATAATCCCCAGACCTTTACCCATTATCCGGTCGAAAGCATTGACCGCAGCACGGCGGCGGCCTGGGCTGCCATGACACCAGCCGAACTGGCCGAAGTCGAACGGGCCACGCGCCGTGAAACGGACCTTGACGACTGGTTTCGCGCCCGGGCGTGGGCCTATATCCGGTCACATCCGGGGGCGACTGCCTGGGGAGCGTGCCACAAGATGGAGGCATCTTTAATGTGGCAGTACACTCCGGTCAAAATCGGCATGGACCAGCTGATGCAGTGGCTGTGTGACGGGGCCGCGATATTTTTGTCCGGAGTTGGACTATGGCTTCTGGGACGCCGGAAAAACTGGCCGGCGCTGCTTCTGTGCGTGGCGCACGTCTTGGCTTTCAGTGTGGTCACGGCGGTTTTCTGGGCGCATACCAGCCACCGGAGTTACCTGGATGTGTATTTCATCATCCTGGCGGCAGGGGCGTTGGCCTCATTCCGGCGACCGGACGCCCGGCCGCTGCTCAGTTGGAAATAAAACTCCCCTGGCATCGAAGTTTGTCGGAAGGACAGCGCGACGGCCTGCCTGTTCAGGGGGAATCAACTTGCGCTGGAGCCGACCGATAGAGGATGTCATAACCCTTCAGCCGTGCCACCCTTGAGTACTTCTCCGAGAACACTTCCGGGAGTCCTTTGGTCTCTCCTGCAAGGCCACCAAATTGCAGTACGCGCTTGACAATCACCCATTTCACCTGACGGCGCTCGGCTTCTTCCAAAACCCTCTCCGGTGGGAAAGGATTGGCCGTCCGGTCAAAGATAAACATCGGAAGCGGACTACGTCGCCCCGTCACGGCGTAAAACGGATCCTCATGCGGAATACATACCACCGGTTCGGCTTTGGGGATGTGGTCAGCCACAAAATCCAGCAACTCGGTAAAGTTGTCGAGGTAAGGACCATAGGACGTAAAGCCGAAGAGGGGACCAGAAGTAATCTTTTGCACTTTTCCTTGCTGATCGATGTAACACAGCCGATTGTTGCGTTGCACATAGGGAACAGCCGCAAGGTCAGCGTGATGGCAACACCCCACACAACCAGTGGCTGC
>AGQM01003168.1_pt1 | contig 11087 bp, 10 predicted proteins | sample 1512301 | NCBI WGS metagenome assembly AGQM01 (sample SAMN07436262, study PRJNA71319) | hot springs metagenome | isolation source: samples from 5 sites along the outflow channel of Bison Pool, an alkaline... | place: USA: Yellowstone National Park
TTGAAGGGTGCAAAGGTGCAAGACAAAAGCTTTGCCCAAATTTTGCAAGAAGAGTTGAGTAAAAAGCACAGGGAGGGATAAAAAATGCAAGTGAGCTTTAAACCACAGTGGATAGAACCCTGCACTATCTATAAACTTAAGTAGAGATAGATTAGAAGTTGGGTTTCGGAGAGAGGAGGTCAGTGAAGGGAGGGTGGGGGAGGGGATTTTAGCAACGTATAGAAATATTCTAAATCCTCCTTTTTGTATTTCAGGCTTGCGGTAAGTCTTAGCCTTGCCTCACCCATTGGCACTGTGGGATATCTTATAGCCTGCAGAAAAACGCCCCTTTCAAGTAGGTATTTGGACAATTCCAAAGCCCTCTCTTCCAAATAGAGCATTATGGGTAAAATGGGAGTACCATAGAACTTTACAAAAAAGCCCATCTCTGAAAGTCTTCTGTATATCTCCTCCGCCAAACTCTTTAAGGTGGGCACCATCCACTCTTCCCTCTCCAAAATCTCCAAAGCCTTTTTTGCGGACGCACATAGGGAGGGAGGCAAAGAGGTGGAAAAGATGAGGCTTCTTGCCCTGTTTATGAGGTAATCCACAAGCCTTTGGGAACCGCATACAAAGGCACCATAAGAGCCCAGAGCCTTTGAAAGGGTCCCCATCAATATAATGTTTTCCTGCCAAGGAATACCAAAGGCGTAAAGTATTCCTTTACCCCTTTCCCCCAAGGTGCCCGTTGCGTGAGCTTCGTCAAGCATTAGCATGCAATCGTACTCTTGGGAAAGTTTTAGCAGGGTGGGAAGGTGGGCTATGTCTCCATCCATGCTAAAAATACTGTCGGAAACCAACAGACACCTTCTGTAAGCCTTTCTGTTTTCCTTTAGAATCTCCTCTGCCTTCTCATAATCAAGGTGTGGGAAAACGAATACCTTTGCCCTTGAGAGCCTACAACCGTCTATTATGGACGCATGGTTGAGCTGGTCGCTGAGGATCATGTCCCCTTCAGAAACCAAGGCTGGTATTGTCCCAAGGTTTGCCAGATATCCAGAGCCGAAGAGGACGCAGGAGGGAACTCCTTTAAAATCTGCCAGCTTTTCCTCCAAAGATTTGTGATGGATCGTGTAGCCGGAAACCAAGGCGGATGCACCGCTACCAACACCGTAATCCTTTATTACCCTGATGGCTTCTTCTTTTACCTCGGGATGTTCTCTTAAACCCAGGTAGTCGTTGGAGCAGAGGTCTATTAAGCCCTCCCTTAGGGTTCGCCTTCTGAGGAGTTTTTGCTGTTGTATTTTCCTTAGCTCCTCCTCAATCCAATCCATCATCTAATTATCACTTTTGCACCATTTTCCAGTAGGATCGTCTTTTCTTCTTTTAGGGCAGTCTGCCCTTGGGGCAAATATATGTAAGTTCCTGCTGGGATCCTATCTCCCCTTATGTGGGGGTTAAAGTCCCTAAAGACGCTCTCTTTTAGGTTCTTGTCCGTTAAAACCTTCTCCACTTTCGTTTCCTCTTTAACCTTGTTTGCCACCAATCCGACCTTTTCCATGTTGATGTTCAAACCATACTTTTCTGGGTATCTTGTAAGAAGCAAAACAGCAAAAAAGGCGGGGACATAATTTTTTGTTTCAAGGGGAAGAAAGTTCTGCGTTTCCCAAAAGTTGATCCCACCCGTCCTCCTTGCTATGCAATTTTCCCCACAGTTGTACGCTGCCAGGGCAAGCTCCCAGTTTTTAAACATCTGATAGAGGTCCTTCAGATACATGGCGGCAGACTCGGTGGATTTTATCACATCAAACCTCTCGTCTATTTCTCCATCCACCCTAAGTCCATACCTCCTTGCAGTAGAGGGTATAAACTGCCAGAGCCCAGCTGCACCAGAACGGGAAACCGCAAAGGGATTGAAGGCACTTTCTATTGCGGGCAATAGGGCAAGTTCTTCTGGTAGACCGTGCTTTTGCAGTATAGGGACTATTATCGGCATGTAGTAGCCAGCCCTTCTTAGGGTATTTTCAAAGGACTGCCTGTTTGCCAAGAAATAATTGACAAACCTTCTAATTTCCTCTCTGTCTGGGATCTCTATGTTAAAGAGCTTAGCCTCTTGTGCTAAAAACTTCTCCTCCTCCTCCGAAAAGCCAAAGTTTCCCTTTTTGACCACATCTATGTTGTTGTTTTTGTAAGGGAATATGCTCTGCCTTATGGTGGGCGTGCAGGAGGAGAGAAGGGCAAGGGCAAGAAGCATTAATATTTTCATCTTTTCCTCCCCTTGGGATTAATATAATAACATGGCAGACAAAAACTGTCCAATCTGCAAAGGAATGGGCTTTGTGGATAAGGGCAACGTGGTTGAAATATGCCAGTGTAGGTTTAAGGAGGAGAACTTTCAAAGGCTCTTAAACATTCCTAAAAGGTTCTGGAGTGCGGAGCTTGATAACTACCAACCTATTTCCCCTGCCCAAAGGAGAGCCCTTGAGGTTTGTAAGGAGTTTGTTTTCAATTTTGACCCCGAGGAGGGCAAGGGCATTACCTTAGTGGGACCTCCTCAGATGGGAAAGACCCATTTGGTAGTGGGTGTCCTAAAGGCACTATACAGACAAAAAAGGATCAGAGGCTTCTTCTTTGATACTAAGGAGATGCTCTTTCAACTTAGATTTTACGCAGGCTCTCAGGAAGATAAATACAGCAGACTGCTCAGGTTTTTGATGAGGGTTCCAGTTTTGGTGCTGGATGACCTTGGCAGTGAAAGGCTCTCCGATTGGAGCGTAGAGGTTCTCTCTTTGCTCATTACATACCGTTACAATCATCAACTCAGTACTCTTATCACTACCAACTACCAACTTAAGAAGTCCGAGGAAGACCTCTTAAACAGTTTGGAGGAAAGGCTTTCCCCCGGAGTGGTGGGAAAGCTCTTCCACATGAACGAAGTGGTCTATATTTCTTAAACACTAACCAGCTCTTTTCTCAACTCCTCCGCACATTCCACCATGTTTTTGAGGGCTGGCACCACCTCTTCCCATCTTCTTGTCTTTAGCCCGCAGTCTGGATTTACCCAAAGGAGTTCCACGGGCAACACCTTCATCGCCCTTTCCAAAATTTGCCTTATGCTGTTCTTGTCCGGTATAGCAGGAGAGTGTATATCATAAACACCTATGCCGATCTGTCTGTCCCAACCTTTGAAGTTTTCAAAGGCGGACAATATCTCTCCCTTGCTCCGGGATGCTTCTATGGATATAACATCAAAATCCATCTGATATATGTACTCTATGACTTCATTAAACTCCGAGTAGCACATGTGGGTGTGAATTTGGGTCTGGGGCTTTGCCTTGGAGCAGAGCCTAAAGGCTTTTACCGCCCAGTTAAAGTAATGGGTCCAATCCCTTTTCTTTAAGGGTGCTCCTTCCCTAAAGGCGGGCTCGTCTATTTGTATCACTTTTATTCCAGCGTTCTCTAAATCCTTTACCTCTTCCAGCAAAGCCAAAGCTATCTGGTATGCGATCTCTTCCTTGGGAATGTCCTCCCTGTAGTAGCTCCAGTTAAGTATGGTGACAGGTCCAGTTAGCATGCCCTTAACGGGCTTTTGGGTCAAGGACTGGGCGTAGGTGATCTCCTTTAGGGTCATAGGTTCCGGGCGATAAACGTCTCCGTATATGATGGGTGGTCTATAGACCCTTGAGCCGTAAGAGAGAACCCATCCGTGTTTGGTGGTGGCAATTCCACCAAGCTTTTCTGCAAAGAACTCTACCATGTCGGTCCTTTCAAACTCACCGTGTACCAAAACGTCCAGTCCAATATCTTCCTGAATCCTTATGACCTTCTCTATCTGTTCTTTTATAAACCTTTCGTATTCTTCGGGGCTTAGCTTACCATTACGGTATTCGGTTCTTGCCCTTCTGATTTCTTCCGTCTGTGGGAAAGAGCCTATGGTGGTGGTGGGGAGCAATGGAAGCCTTAGGATGTCCTGCTGGAGCTTTATCCTCTCTTGGTAGGGCACCTCTCTCACAAAGTCCTCTTCCCGCAGGTTCTTTACCTTTTCTCTAACCTCAGGAACCTCTCCAAACTTAACGGAGAGGAGCTTTTTAACCCTTTCCACCTCCAACCCTGCCTGTTGGTCGCCCTCAAGGGCGGACTTTATGGTTTTCAGTTCAAAAAGCTTTTCCTTTGCAAAGGCAAGCCTTTCTTTTAGTTCAGCATCCAATTCATTTTCTGGCTCTACGCTAACGGGCAGATGAAAGAGAGGGCAGGAGTTAGCAATGATAACATCCTTAGCATATTTGCTAAGCTCCTCCACCAGCCGGACCTTCTCATCCAAGCAAGCCCTCCAAACCTGCCTGCCGTTTATTACACCCGCTATGAGCACTTTGTCCTCTGGAAAACCAAACCTTCTTATATTCTCAAGGTTTTCCCTGTTGGAAACAAAGTCAAAGCCCAGAGCCTTCACGGGCAGTTTTATATACCTTTGGTAGTCGGAAACGCTGTCATAGTAAGTTAAAAGGTATATGTCCAAGTACTTTGAAAGGCACGAGTACATCTCCTCCACCAGGTCCCACTCATAGTCTTTGAGTTCCAAGCAGAGGGCTGGGTCTTCTACAAGGACTTCTTTTACACCCTCCTCCTTTAGCTCTTTAAAAACCTCCTCATAAACTCCAAGAACTGCGTTGAAGTATTTTTCAAAGGTAGCCTGGTCTTCTATTTTTGAAAGCTCAAGGATTGGGAATAGACCCTCTTCTTTTCTTTTTAGAACTTTTGAAAGCTTTAAGAAGGTGAAAGGTGAAAGGATTTTGGGAATGGTCTCCACACCCATAGCTTTAAAGAACCTATAATCCTCAAGGGGGTAATTCTTCAAGAGCTTTAGCTCTGCATTTTCCAGCTCTGGCACCAAGTAGTGATAGTTGGTGTTGAAGTATTTGGTCATCTCAAGGGCATACTTGCCCCTTGCCATTTCAAAGTAGGTTTTTAAGCCTTCATACTGCCCAAAGCGGGAGGGTATGGCAGAAAGCATTACCGCAGTGTCCAAGACAAAGTCGTAGTAAGATAGCTCGTTGGATGGGATCATATCCACATTTTGCCTGTAGTTTTCCACCATCCACCGACGGAGGTTGTTCATTCCATCCACAAACTGGCTTTCGTCTATCTTACCCTTCCAAAAGTTTTCAAGCAAAGATTTGAACTCCCTCTTTTCGCCAAGCTTTGGAAATCCATAAGCCAAAGTTTTCATACCAACACCTCCGCAAATGTTGGACTGAAAATTATACCATTCTTTTAGCAAACTCCCTCAGACTCCACTCCAAGCTTTCTTTGTAAGGTATGGGCTCTTTGTTGCATAGCTTTCTAACACCGTCTGACTCCACATCCTTGTCAAGCCCGCAGATGTTATCCCTCCACATCATGAGCATTTGGTCTGAGCTAAAGGGTGGTGGGCTGAAGACCCTTTCCGCCACCTTTCCTGCAATATACATAAAAACCTTTGGCACGGGCAAAAGGAGAACCTTTCTGTTCCAGTGGGAAAAGATGTCTTCTAAGAGCTCCTTAAAGCTAACCCTGTCTGGACCGCATAGCTCGTAAGTTTTGTTTACCGCTTCCTCCTTTTCCATGGCACCCACAAAGGCACAGGCCACATCCCTAACGTCCACCGGCTGAAAGAGATACCCACCACCTCCAGGCAAGGCTACCACCCGCAGATATTTGGTAATGTTCCACATATCCGCAAAGAGCTTTTGCTCTGGACCAAGGATTAGGGAGGGTCTAAGTATAGTATGCTTCAGCCCAGAGTTTCTCAAAAACTCCTCCGCCATGAACTTAGTTTGGTGATATAAAGAGGGTGCATCTTTATGGGTACCAAGGGAGCTCATATGAACCACCCTTTTTGGGGATAACTCCCTTAATAGCTCATACAAGTTCTTTGCATAAAGATAATGCACCCTTTGAAAGGTGGAGCCAGACCTTCTGTCTTCAACTAGTATGCCAATTAGATGGATAACGTAATGGGGCTGGGCTTTCTCAAGGGCTTTCCTCAAAGAATCCTTGTCAGAAAAATCCACCTCAAGGGCATCAACGCCCTCGGGGAAAATTTCCCTTACTTTTCTGACAGATCTAACAAGCGCATAAACTTGATAACCTCTGTTTAAAAGCTCCTTGACTACATACCTACCCACAAAACCTGTGGCACCGGTGATGGCTACTCTTTCCATTTAGCAAGCTCCTTTATGAACCTCTCTTTGTGCTTTTGGTCCTCCTCATCAAGAATGCCAAGAATACGCCAAGTTTTTTCTTTGCCATAGGTAAAGTAAATTCTACCACCCTTTGGCTTTAGCTTAAAGGTGTTTTTTACACCCTTCAAGGTTTCAAAGACCTCTCCCAGTTCCTTCATGTTTAAAAGCATGAGCTCCTTTAAAAACTCCCTCTTTCTTTGGTGGTCCAATTGGATAAATTCCTCAAGGGCTTGACCTTCCCACTCTATACGGTCAAGGACTAAATCCAACATTTCTTGGTAGAGTTCTTTTTTTGTGCATTTTGTTCTTTCGTACTCCTCAAGACGAAGCTGGGTCAAAGAGAGTTGCCTTTGCAATTCTTCCACTTGACGGCGTAAGTTTTCCTTTTCCTCGTTAAGTCTTAAGTTTTCCCTTGAGGCTTCCTCCAAAAGCTCCTCCAAGGCCAAAAGCCCCTTCATTAATTTTTTCCTTTCACTTCTGAGCTTTGAAAGTTCTCTGTCTCCCTTATCTGTAGTTCTCTCCTGTTGAAGTTCCAACATCTCAAAGAGCCTTCTGTTTGCCTCCTTTAGCCTCTCTACCCTTTCCTCGTAATCTTTAAGGGTTTCTTTGAGAGAGTTTAACTTTTTTACAATGTCTTCCTTTTCCTTCAAGAGCCTTTCTTTTTCTGCCGTTTCCTCCTCCGTTAGTCTCTCTATTCTCTCTTCAAGCTCGGACTTTTCTTTGGTAAGCTTTTCAATTAACTCTTTATATAGCTTTTTGGTTTTTAGGGCTTCCATTAGTTCCTTTTGGTTTTTTGAAAGCTCCTCCTCAAGTCTTTGCTTTTCCTCTTGGAATTGCCTCCACCTTTTTTCTACTGGCGACTCAAAAAGCCTTATGACAAGCAGGGTTATTAAAAAGGCGGGCATTTGCTCCAACACAAGGCTGAACCTCTGCTCCACCACTGCCTGCAAAAGCACATTAAACACAAACAGAAGACCGATCCACGCCACAGTCCTCAGCCTCTCACCAAAGAGCCAGGCTACATACAGGGCGGACAAAAAGAAGGTCAGATGAAGTTGTTCAGGCAGAGAAGAGGGATAGAGTCTAACATCCAACATATGGGACAGTTGCACCAGGGCAAAGTTGTAGGAGACGATCAAGAAGGCAAGGAGGATCGGCTCTTTTATCAGTGTTAGCATTAGTTTTAAAATATAAGCGGTGGGTTTGAGGTTTGCGTACACGGTGATTTTTATCTTCGTTCTCTTTGCCCTTCTGGCAGACTTTATAGCTCCCTATCCTTACGCCCTGCAAAACAGACAGGCACCTTACCATCCACCCACACGCATTCATTTCTTTAAGGATGGCAGACCTACTCTACCTTACGTGCATAAGTATGAGCTAAAGGACCCTCTCTTTAAGGTCTATGAGAAAACGAACACCACTTGCAAACTTGAGTTATTCCGTAAAACACCCTACGGCTTTAAGCTCCTTTCGGTGGCAAAGCCCTGCCATCTTTACCTTTTGGGCACAGACAAGCTGGGCAGGGACATCTTTTCAAGGCTTGTGTATGGGGCAAGGGTCTCCTTGACCATTGGTTTGGTGGGCGTGCTTACCACCTTTATTTTGGGTTCAGTTATAGGGGGAATCTCTGGTCTTTTGGGTGGCAGGGTGGATAGTATTTTGATGAGGCTTGTGGAGGTCCTCCTTTCCATTCCTACCTTTTACCTTATGCTCTCTTTGAGATCTGTTTTTCCTTTGAACATGGGTAGCTTTGAGCTCTTTCTTGCCATTGTGTTCATTCTTTCCTTTGTGGGATGGGCGGGGCTGGCGCGAGTGGTCAGGGGGATGGTGCTCTCTTTGAGGGAAAAGGAGTTTGTCTATGCGGCGAGGACCTACGGTGCGGGCACATTCCGTATTCTCTTTAAGCATATCCTCCCGAACACTTATTACTATCTGATTGTTTCTGCTACTTTGTCCTTTCCGGGCTTTATCTTGGGAGAATCTGCTCTGAGCCTTTTGGGTTTGGGTGTTTCGGAGCCTGTGCCCAGCTGGGGCAACATGCTTTCGGAAGCAAGGAATATTCCTCTGATCAGTGCCTATCCATGGCTTTTGACGCCGGGTGTTGCCCTCTTTTTGGTGGTCTTTGCCTTTAACCTGCTTGGAGATCAGCTTTTGAGGAAAAGCAATGAGAGAGTTAGGATGTTCTAAAAACACAAGTCCAAAAAGGAAGACAGAGAAAAACTTATAAAAACTTATAAAGCTGATACATAAGCAATCCTCCGCTATCCGAGTGGTACACAAGGAGATGGCAAGGCTAAACTAAGAAAAATACTCCACCAGTGGAACGCCGAAAAATTTTTGCAAAAGCTGGTGCTTACATAATAGGGAGAAGGGCACTAGGATTTAAGGAAGACATGTACGAAAATTACTGAGGAGCTTTTGAAGGATAAGGCATAGCGGATGTGAGGGAGCCTATGGAAGGAATCCCGAGTTGGCAAGTTCTGAGGGTAGCCCTCCTCTTCCTTTCTCCTCTGAAGCCCGTGTTGGTGGAAGGGGTGTGGGATAGGGTGAGGAGTAGGTTAGCTCCTTTAGAGGCTGAAGGGGCGTCCCAATATGAGGGATTTTTAGAACAGCCTCAGTGTTTGATGAAAGACCTCAGTCTAACATATTCAACTTTCAAACACCCTTTGTTTACAGAAGATTTGAGTTAAAATAAATAGGCTAAAACCCTTCAGGAGGTGTGCATGAAAGCTTTGGTGGAGCTTGCCAACAAGGCAAGGGAAGTGAGCGGAGTAAGGATTTACAAGAGGAATGTGGAAGCAGTGCTTTCTGCAGTTTTGAAAAGTGGAGATTTTTGGGAAATAGTAGATATGTCAAGCCTGCCTGTGCCCGCCGCATCGGGCATAGTAAAGGTTTTAATTGACGAAGGCATTCTCTTTATTGACGATGAAGAAAACATAAAACTGACCCAAAAAGGTTTTGACTTTGTTAGAGAGCTGGGCATAGAAACCTTTGAAGACCACCTTTGCAGAGCCTGTGAGGGTAGAGGAATACCCTTTTATGCAGACATAGAACTGTACAGGGAGTTTTTACAGCTAACAAAGGACAGACCAAAGGCTATAAGGGACTACGACCAGGGTTCAGTTACTCCCGAGACTACCATATCTCGGGTGCTTTTCATGGATTCAAGGGGAGACCTAAGAAACAAGGACATCATAGTTTTAGGAGCGGAGGATGATTTAACCGGTCTTGCAATAGCCCTCACCCGAAAGGCAAAGAGCGTTTTGGTCATAGACATAGACAAAAGGCTCATTGATTTTGACAATCAAATATTCAAAGAGTTGGGTATAGATAATGCCAGGGCGATGGTTTGGGACCTTAGGAACCCGCTACCTGAGGATATGCTGGGGAGGTTTGATGTTTTTGTTTCGGACCCACCGGAAACATTGCCCGCCTTTAGGGCTTTCATAGGAAGGGGCATTGCTACCCTGAGGGAAGAGGGAGGAGTAGGATACTTTGGCTTGACCCTAAGAGACTCTTCTGTCTTCCGTTGGAGGGACTTTCAGATATCCCTCACATCCGAGTTTGGCGTAGCCATCACAGACATAGTGCAGAACTTTAACCATTACATAACCTGGGATTACCACTCGGAGACAAAGGCGGCAGAGTTAGCCCCTGTAAAGAGGGAGCCCAAGACCATATGGTACAAATCCGCTTGGTACAGGATAGAAGCCCTGCCCGGCTTTAAGAGGTGGAACGAACCCATTTCCGATGATGTCTTCTATCTTGACGAGGAAGGCTCCACCACTTGAGGAAAGACTGAGGGAAATTTTAGAAAAGGAATATGGAATTTCTGACGAAGGGACCTACCAAGCCCTCCTCAAGCTAATGAAGGGCTGGCTAAAGCCTTCCGTCCCGGGGGAAGGCATTTCCCTTACAAAGGATGGCTCTTACACCTTAATAGCCAAAGAGTATGGTGAGCCCTACCACAGCCTTACCGCAGGAGCCCTAAGTGAATGCGTAGAGAAGTTTCTAAGACCCTCTGGACTTCTTGAAAGGGTAGAAGGGAGTAAGATAATCAGAGTGGTGGATGTGGGCTTTGGGCTGGGCTACAATGTGGTGGTTATGCTCAAACACCTGAGGGATGTGAAAAAGGACGTATACATTGAGGTTCTATCCTTTGAAAAGGACCTACCCAAAGAAGTTCCCCCACCACCTGAGGAATATTTGCCATACTGGAAGCTACTTTGGGATAACCTACCCTCCTTTGAAAAGTATGGGATTTCCTTCAGACTACTTTTGGGAGATGCTAGGGAAAAGGTGAAAGATATTAAAAGTTTTGATGCGGATGCCATTTTTCACGATGGCTTTTCTCCTTACAAAAATCCTGAACTATGGACCTTGGATTTTTTGGCCATTCTCACCAAGCTTTTAAAAAGGGATGGTGTGTGGGTTTCTTACACCTCTTCCCTTGCGGTTAGAAAAGCCCTAAAGCTTTTGGGCTTTAACCTGCAGAGCACGTCTCCTGTAGGAAGGAAGATGGGAGGCACAAAGGCAGGCTTTGAAATTGAGGAGTCTTTGACGGAAGTAGAAGCTCAAAAGCTCAAAAATTCTCCCTTTGCGGTGCCTCTTAGGGATCCCACTCTGAACAGAGAACCCTTGCACATACTAGCAGATTATGGGCTTAGGGTGGTTTATAATAAAAGTTAAGGAGGTGAATTATGAAGATCACACTGAGCGTAATAAAGGCAGACATAGGGGGATTTGTGGGACACTCCGGTGTGCATCCGGAGGTTTTGCAAAAGGTTCAAGAGGTAGGGCTTAAAGAGGTAGAAAAAGGTAATCTCATTGATTGTCAAACACTGGTCTGCGGTGACGATATTGCTTTGGTTATGACCCATCAGCACG
>AGQM01052377.1_pt1 | contig 11061 bp, 8 predicted proteins | sample 1512301 | NCBI WGS metagenome assembly AGQM01 (sample SAMN07436262, study PRJNA71319) | hot springs metagenome | isolation source: samples from 5 sites along the outflow channel of Bison Pool, an alkaline... | place: USA: Yellowstone National Park
TGGGTACCCGAGGCCAGCGGGTGGAGGAAGTGTCCGCGCCCTGGGCAGGATGACCTGGGAGAGCTTTGTCCAGGCCCGCCTCCCCCTCCTAGGCCTCCCCGAGGACCTGAGGGCGGCCCTGGAAGAGGGCGCCCTCCCCTACACCGCCGCCCTGGAGCTCAAGAAGGTGAAGGACCCTGAGGCCCGGGCCCGGCTCCTGGAGGAGGCCAAGGGGGGCCTCTCCCTGAGGGAGCTCAAGGCCAGGGTGCGGGAGGTCCTGAGGCGGGAGCAGGCTCCTCAACCCTTGCCCAAGAAGGTAGCGGCCCGGTTGGCCCGGCTGGACCTCGAGGCCCTGCCCGAGGAGAAGCGCAGGCGGGTGGAGGAGTACCTGGAGGCCCTCCACCAGCTCCTGGAGTGAGGGGGGCGCCCGTGGTCCTCCAGCTGGGTTCCCTGGTCACCTACCGCCGCCGCCCCTGGATCCTGGCCGACCGGGAGGGCTCCCTCCTCTACCTCCGCCCCCTGGGCGGGGGGGACGGGGAGCTTCTCCCGGTCCACCTGGACCTCCTCGAGGCCCTGAGGCCCGTCCTCCCCTACGAGGACCTCTCCCACGCCTCCTTCCCACCCCCACCCTCCTCGCCCCCGGCCTCACCCCAGGAGCTCCGCCTCTTCCTCCAAGGGGCCAGGCTCCTCCTGCGGGACGGGACGGCCCCCCTCAGGAGCCTGGGCCGGGTGGGGGTCCGGCCCCGGGCCTACCAGCTGGTCCCCCTCCTGATGGCCCTCCGCCTGGACCCCGTGCGCCTCCTCATCGCCGACGACGTGGGGGTGGGGAAGACCGTGGAGGCGGCCCTCATCGCCCGGGAGCTCCTGGACCGGAAGCTGGCCCGGAGGCTGGCGGTCCTGGCCCCTCCCCATCTCCTGGACCAGTGGGCGGAGGAGCTCAGGGAGAAGTTCGCCCTCGAGCCCGTGGTGGTCTCGGCGGGGAGCCTGGCCCGCCTGGAGCGGGGGCTGGGCTCGGGGGGCAACCTCTACCGGGGCCTCCAGGTCATGGTGGCCAGCATCGACTTCCTCAAGCATGACCGCCACCGCCCCCTCTTCCTGGAAGGCGCCCCCGACCTGGTCATCGTGGACGAGGCCCACGGGGCGGTGGGGGGGCCCAACCAGGCCATGCAGAAGCGGTACGAGCTGGTACGGGCCCTGGCCGACGACCCTTCCCGGCACCTGATCCTCCTCACGGCCACCCCCCACAGCGGGATCCCCGAGGCCTTCAGCCGCCTCCTGGGGCTTCTCTCCCCCGAGTTCGCCACCTGGGATCTGGCCCGCCTGGACGAGAGCCAGCGGAGCAGGCTGGCCCAGCACTTCGTCCAGCGCACCCGGAAGGACATCGCCGCCACCTGGGAAGACGCCCCCCTCTTCCCGGAGCGGGAGGTGCGCTACGAGGGCTACCGCCTCACCCCCGAGTACCGGGCCCTCTACGAGGCCGCCTACGGGTACGCCCGGGAGGTGGTGCGAAAGAGCGAGGGCCTGGCCGAGGGGCGGAGGAGGATGCGGTGGTGGGCGGCCCTCACCCTCCTGCGGGCGGTCATGTCCAGCCCCAGGAGCGCCAAGAGCGCCCTGGAGCGCAGAGGCCTCCCCGTGGAGGACGAGGAGGCCCTCTTGGAGCTGGCCCCCCTGGTGGCCGAGTCGGCCGAGGGCGGCCCCGCCGACGAAGTGCCCCAGAGCCTAGTGGCGCTGGTGGGGGCGGAGGGCGGCCCCAGGAGGCGGCTCGCCGAGCTCAGGCGCCTGGCCGAGGCCGTCACCCCGGAGAAGGACGCCAAGCTCCAGGGTCTCCTGGGGATCCTGGAGGGGCTCCTCAGGGAGGGGCACCACCCCGTGGTCTGGTGCCACTTCGTGGACACGGCGGAGTACGTGGGCGAGGCGGTGAGGGCCCGGTTCCCCGAGGCCCACGTGGCCGTGGTCACCGGGCGTATGGACGGGGAGGCCCGGCGGGAGGCGGTGGAGGCCCTCATGGAGGAGTCCCCCCGGATCCTGGTGGCCACGGACTGCGTCTCCGAGGGGGTCAACCTCCAGGAGGGCTTCTCGGCGGTGGTCCACTACGACCTCCCCTGGAACCCCAACCGCCTGGAGCAGCGGGAGGGGCGGGTGGACCGCTACGGCCAGAAGCGGCCGAAGGTGGTGGCCGTCCGCTACCGGGGCCTGGACAACCCCGTGGACGAGAAGGTGGTGGAGGTCCTCCTGAAGAAGGCGGAAAGGATCCGCGAGGCCCTCGGGGTCCACGTCCCCGTCCCCGAGGAGGAGCGGTACGTGGTGGACCGGATGGTGCGGAGCCTCTTCTACGAGAGCGCCCAGCCCCTCCTCTTCGCCGAGGCCGACCTCCTGGAGGAGCGCTGGGGGCGGGACGTGGAGCGGGAGCGGGAGAGCCGGAGCCGCTTCGCCCAGCGGGCCCTCCGCCCGGAGGAGGCCCTGAAGGCCCTCGAGGCCACCGACGCCGTCCTGGGTAGCCCCGGGGAGGTGGAGGCCTTCCTCCTGCTGGGGGCCAAGCTGGCGGGCCTCGAGGTCCAGAAGCGGGGCGGGGCCTACGAGGTGCGCCCCTCCTCCGAGGCCCCCGAGGCCCTCCGGGTCCCCTTCCGGGACGAGCGGGGCAGGGAGCGGCCCCTCCTGCTGGCCTTCACCGACCCGCCCCCCGAAGGGGCCAGGTTCGCCGGGCGCACCCATCCCCTGGTGGTGGCCCTGGCGCGCCACTTCCTGGAGGGGCCCTCCGGGGCGAGCGGGGCCGGTACGCCGCCAGGCGGGTGCCGGGCATCGCCAGGGCCCACTACGTCTACCTCCTCCGGTCCCGCTTCCTCCTCCGGGGCCGGGACCGGGAGGCGCTCGGGGAGGAGGTGGACCTCTTGGGCCTGGGGCCCGAGGGGCTTCTCCCCAGGGAGCGGGCCAGGGAGCTCTTGGACCTAGAGGCGGCGGGCAACGTCTCCGCCGAGGAGGCCCAGGAGCTCCTAAGCCTGGCCCTCAGGCGCTACGAGGAGCGGCGGGGCGAGGTGGAGGCCCACCTGGCCCGCCGGGCCAAGGAGATCGAGGAGGCCCACAGGGCCCTGAGGCGGGCGGCCCGAGAGCGGGTGGGCGACCTGGCGGTGGCGGCCGTGCCGCCCCCGGACCTGCTGGGCGTGATGATATTGGTGCCCGCGAGGTGAGGGGATGGCGCTTTTGGCGGCGGAGAGACCCCAGGTTCGGAAGGAGGCCACGGCCCTCCGCCTCGAGGGGGGCCTCTTCGGCCCCGAGTTCCTGGCCCTCCTGGAGAAGGGGGCGGTGCCCTTCCAGTCCCCCAAGGACTTCGGCCTGCCCAAAGGCTCCCTCCAGGAGGAGATGGCCCTGGCCTACCAGGAGGCCAAGGCCCTTTGGCGGCTCTTCAAGGAGCGGCTGGAGGGCGCCCTGGGCACCGAGAGGGAGGGGGAGGTCACCCGGGAGCGCTGGGTCAGGCCCTTCCTCACCCTCCTGGGCTACCGGCTGGACTACAGGGGCCACGCCCAGGCGGGCGGCAAGACCTACCCCATCCTCTACCGGGCCGACGAGGGGAGCGAGGCCCCTCCCGTCCACGTGGTGCCCTGGAGCCAGGAGCTGGGCAAGGCCGGGCGGGGCGGACGCTCGCCCCACGGCCTCCTCCAGGACTACCTGAACGCCTCGGAGGCCCTCTGGGGCCTGGTGACCAATGGGAGGCAGCTCCGCCTCCTGCGCAAGACCCCCTTCATCCGCCGCCAGGCCTACGTGGAGGTGGACCTCGAGGCCCTCATGGAGGAGGACCGCTTCGGGGACTTCGCCCTGGTCTTCCGGCTCCTGCACCGCACCCGCCTGCCCAAAGAGGCGGCCACCGCCCACGAGGCCCCGGTGGAGCGCTACCACCAGATGCCCGTGGAGCAGGGGGAGAGGGCCAGGGAGCGCCTGCGGGAAGCGGTGGAGGCCCTCCTCCAGGACCTGGGGACGGGCTTCCTCCAGAGGCCCTCGGGAGAGGCGCTGAAGGAGGACCCCAAGGCCCTCTACGAGGACCTCCTCCGCCTCACCTACCGCCTCCTCTTCCTCCTGGTGGCCGAGGCCCGGGGGCTCCTGGGGGGAAACGAGCTCTTCCAGAAGGCCTTCTCCCTCCACCGCCTCCTCCGCCTGGCGGAGAACCGGGAGGCCTACACCGAGGACCTGGACCTCTGGCTGGGCCTCAAGGCGCTCTTTGAGCTCCTCCGAAACCCAGGGCTCCAGGTGGGGGAAGGGCCGGCGGCCAGGGTGGTGGGCCTCGAGGTGATAAACGGGGGACTCTTTGGGACCCGGCTCCGCCTGGAGGAAGAGCCCTTCGCCATAGAGAACCGCCACCTCCTCTCCGCCCTCCGCCACATGGCCTTCGTGTACGACCCGGAAGAAAGGGCCTACAAGCGGGTCAACTACGCCGCCTTGGACGTGGAGGAGCTGGGCTCCGTCTACGAGAGCCTCCTGGACAACGCCCCCCAGGTGGTCTGGGACGGCGGGAAGTGGGTCCTCTCCTTTGCCAGGAGCGCCGAGCGCAAGAAAACCGGGAGCTACTACACCCCCGATGAGCTGGTGGCCCTGGTCCTCAAGGAGGCGTTGGACCCGGTGGTGGAACGGAAGCTCAAGGAAGCCGGGGAGGATCCCAAAGCCCAGGAAGAAGCCCTGCTCTCCCTGAAGGTCATTGACCCCGCCGCGGGGAGCGGCCACTTCCTCCTGGGGGCGGCCCGGAGGCTGGGCAGGAGGCTGGCCCAGATCCGCACCGGGGAGGAGGAGCCCTCCCCCGAGGCCTACCGCCAGGCGGTGCGGGACGTGGTGCGGAACTGCCTCTACGCGGTGGACCTGAACCCCCTGGCCGTGGAGCTCTGCCGGGTGGCCCTCTGGATGGAGAGCCACGTGCCCGGTAGGCCCCTTTCCTTCCTGGACCACCGGGTGAAGGTGGGGAACAGCCTGGTGGGAGTCCTGGACCCTGGGGCGCTGGCCAGGGGGATTCCCAAGGAGGCCTACCAGCCCAAGACCGGGGACGAGAAGGAAGTGGCCAAGGGGGCCAGGAAGGCCAACGAGATGGCCCTAAAAGGATTCCAGGACCTCTACCAAGCCGACTTTTCCCTGGGGAAAGAGGAGGACTGGGCCGGGGATCTGGAGAGACTCGCCCGCCGCCCCGAGGACACCCCCGAGCAGGTGGCGGCCAAGGCCAGGGAATACGAGGACCTGAGGGAGAGGGAAGCCCTGAAGCGGCTCTTCCTGGCCTCGGACCTCTGGACGGCGGCCTTCTTCCAGCCCCTCAGGGGAAAGGGGCCCTTCATCACCACGGAGCACGTCTGGACGGCCTTACGCGGGGGGAAGCTAAGCCCCGAGGTGGAGCGTCTGGCGAGGGAGCTTTCGGAGCGCCACCGCTTCTTCCACTGGTGGCTGGAGTTCCCGGACGTGCTGGAGCGGGGCGGGTTTGACGTGGTCCTGGGCAACCCGCCGTGGGAGAAGGTGAAGCTGGAAGAAAAGCAGTTCTTCGCCGATAAGGCCAAGGAGATCGCCGAGGCGGAGAACGCCGCCAAGCGCAGGCGGATGATCGCCGCCCTGGAGAAGGAAAACCCCGCCCTCTTCAAGGCCTACCAGGAGGCCCTGGCCGAGGCCGAGGCGGTCTCCGGGTTCCTCCGGCACTCGGGCCGCTTCCCCCTCACCGCCCGGGGGGACATCAACACCTACCCCCTTTTCGCCGAGCTGGGCCGGAGCCTCCTCCACCCTCTGGGGCGGATGGGCATGGTCCTGCCCACGGGCATCGCCACCGACGACTCCAGCAAGGAGTTCTTTGGGGACGTGGTGGAGCGGGGCCAGCTCGCCGCCCTGCTGGACTTTGAGAACCGGGAGGGGCTTTTCTCCGGGGTACACCGCTCCTACAAGTTCAGCGTCTTCGTCCTCCGGGGAGGGAAAAGCCCGGAGCCCGCCAAGCTTCTCTTCTTCGCCACCCGCCCCGAGCACGCCGAGGACCCGGGCCGCCTCTTCACCCTGAGCCCCGAGGACTTCGCCCTCCTCAACCCCAATACCAAGACCTGCCCCGTCTTCCGCACCCGGCAGGACGCCGAGCTCACCAAGGCCATCTACCGTCAGGTGCCGGTGCTGTGGCGGGAGGAGCCGGAAGAAAACCCGTGGGGGGTGCGGTTCCTACGGCTCTTTGACATGTCCAACGATTCCCACCTCTTCCGCACCCGGGAGGACCTCGAGGCCCAGGGCTTCCGCCTGGTGGGCAACCGCTTCGTGAGGAGAGAGGAGGTCTACCTGCCCCTCTACGAGGCCAAGATGTTCTGGCACTACGACCACCGCTTCGCCACCTTTGCGGGCAAGGACACCCGGGACGTGGAGCCCGGGGAGAAGGAGGACCCCGCCTTCCTTCCCCTGCCCCGCTACTGGGTGCCCAAGGAGGAGGTGGAGGAAAGGCTGACCAAAAGGGATAGGGACGGAAACGTGATTTGGCGGTGGGAAAGGGACTGGAGTATGGGGTGGCGGGACATTGCACGCTCCACCGACGAGCGTACTTTCATTGCGTCCTTCTATCCCCGCATGGGTGCAGGCGATACCTTCCTGCAAATGCTACCCGAGGTTTCTGCTCCAGAAATCCTCGCCCTCCTCGCCAACCTCAACTCTTTGCCCTTTGACTTCGTAACCCGCCAGAAAGTGGGGGGAACGCACCTCAAGTTTCACGTCACCAAGCAACTCCCCGTCCTTCGCCCCTCAGCCTACCAGCCGAAAGACCTCCGCTTCATCGTCCCCCGGGCTCTGGAACTCGCCTACACCGCATGGGACCTGGCTCCCCTGGCCCAGGACGTGTGGGAAGAGGCGGACGAGGGGCTAAGGGGGGCCATCCGGGCCTGGGTGGCCGGGGCCAGGCTCCACCGGGACGCACCCCCCGAGTGGGTAGAGGGCCCCTATCCCTTCCCGCCCTTCCTGTGGGACAAGGAGCGAAGGGCCCTCCTTCGGGCGGAGCTGGACGCCTACTACGCCCGCCTCTACGGCCTGAACCGCAAGCAACTCCGCTACATCCTGGATCCCCAGGACCTCACGCCCAGGGAACTGGAGGACATCCTCTCCGATGATGAAGAGGTGAAAGACCCCCTGGACGAGAAGGCCTACCGGAAGCGGGTGGAGGCGAGCCGCTTCCCCGGCGAGACCTTCCGGGTGCTCAAGGACAAGGACATCCGGCGCTACGGGGAGTACCGCACCAGGAGGCTGGTGCTGGAAGCGTGGGAGAGGCTTCTAGCGGCGCACTCAGGCCTTCCATAGGGGCAACTTCTCCAGCTGGTACCGCCGTGCTCCGGTCTTGTGGTAGTGGACACGAAAGCGCGCCAAGAAAGGCGGTTGGTTCCTCTTCAGAAAGGCGAGGACTTTGCTCTGGGCCTGGGTGAACTCTGTGGCTAAAGCAAGCCACCAGCCCTTTTCCGGGTTCTTGGGCAGAGGGAGCAGGATGACCCTGGCATTGTAGCGCAGGATGGCGGCCTTTTCCGCCTCCCGATAGCGCATCCGCTTGTCCAGGGTCAAAATCACCCACCCTTGGGCGGCCACGTGGCGCAACAGGTCCTCGTCCGGCGTGTCTTGGGGGAAATGATCGTCGTGCAGTTCCACCACCAAACCCTGCCGCCGAAGCTCCTGCCCAAAGCGTTTCCCCAGGTTGCGGTCGCAGAAGTACACCGGGCTCACGCGGCCATGCCCTCAAACACCACGGCCTCCCGAACCGCCTCCGGGGGAAGCCCGTAGTCCTGGGCCAGCTCATTCAGCTCCTCACCCGCGTCATAGCGCCAGGCGAGAACCCGGGTCTCCACGCCTCCCACCGCCGGGGCCCCAAAGGCCACCCTGGCGTCCAGGGCCACCCAGTCCGCTTTGGTCTTCTCCCCCACCGGGGGCCAGAAGCGAACGGGCATGCCGCTTTCGTCCCGATCCACACGCCTGAGGTAGGACTCTAGAACGTCCCGAAGGGCCAGTTGCCCGCTTCTCGTAAGGGAGAGCAACTCCCCTCCACGCTCCACGAAGATTTCCCCTAGCCCGGCCTGGAGGTCCAGGAGAAGGGGGCGCTCCACCCCCAGAAGAGCTCTCGCCGCCTCCACCGCTCGGCGCACCCGTTGCATGGAGATCCGGTGCTCGTGGCGCAAAGCGGCCAGAACGTTGGCCTCCACCAGGTTGTTGAAGGAGAGAAGCGGACCGGAAAAGGGGGTCTGGATCAAGGGCGGGGACCACTCCCGCCTTCTGCCCCCCTCAACGGGGTAGCCGCGCCCCCTCACCCAGGTCCTGAGGGTGGCCTCCGGCACGCCCAGGTACCGGGCCGCCTGCCTCAGGGTGTAAAGGGGACGTTCCCTTGGCGGTAGCTCCAGAACCCCCAGGACGGCAGAATCCCCGTTCCGCCGGACCCTCCCCACGCCTTCAAGCTTAGCACGCTCCGAATAGCCCCCATCGGGAAAGGGGCCCTTGCTACCTCCCTCCCAAAGCCAAAGCCTCTAGCGGTCCCCGGGGGCCTAGCCTATGGCCCCGTGCAGGCCTGCCCCAACCCGTCTTACCCCTGTCTTCCTCCCTCTCTTCCGCAAACGGGGGTAAGAGGCCCGGCCGCCAGACCAGCCCACCCCCCAAGCCACCCCCTGAACCCGGTGGGTCAGCTGTGAGGCTATGTTCTGGCCATCCACCTGGTGATAGGTGAAGGGATTTTTAATCCCGGAGGAACCGTAGTAAGATGGAAGAGCTGAGGAAGGCGGTGGCGTCTGCCATGGAGAGGCTCAGGGAAGGGATAGGGCAGGAGCTGTTCCAAGCGGGTACGGCGAGGGGGAGCCTCGAGGGGTTGCAAACTGCTATCCCTTTTGTTATCACCCACAAACTGCTATCCCTTTTGTTATCACCCATATCATCGGTGAAGCTCTCCCACTGGGCCCGCAAGCACGGCATCGGCTACCTCACCGCCTGGCGGTGGTTCAAGGCGGGGAAGCTCCCCGTCCCCGCCCGCCAGCTCCCCTCGGGCACCATCCTGGTGGAGGAACCCAGCCCAGGGGGTCGCACCGCGCTTTACGCCCGCGTCTCCTCCGCCGACCAGAGGGCGGACCTGGAGCGCCAGGTGGAGCGCCTGAAGGCCTTCGCCCAGGCCCAGGGATGGCAGGACTTTGAGGTGGTGGCCGAGATCGGCTCCGGACTCAATGGCAAGCGCCGGAAGCTCCTGCGGGTTCTCAAGGACCCCACCGTGGGCCGCATCGTGGTGGAGCGCCGGGACCGCCTGGCCCGCTTTGGCTTTGAGCTGGTGGAAGCGGCCCTGTACGCTTCAGGTAAGCAGCTCGTGGTGGTAGAAGAAGGGGAGGTGAAGGACGACCTGGTGAGGGACCTCCTGAAGGTTCTCACCTCCGCTTGCGGGCGACCTATGAAGCGCTCGGCCAGAGACCGGGCCAAAAGGATTTTGGAGGCCATGTGCGGGTGAACCAGGCCTTCCGCTTTGAGCTCTCCCCCAACGCCGCCCAACGCCGGGCCCTGGCCCAACACATAGGGGCCGCCCGCTTCGCCTACAACTGGGGCCTGGAGCGCTCCCGGAAGGCCTTGGAGGAAGGAAAGAGGCTCCCCTCGGCCGCCGAGCTCCACCGGGAGTGGAACCGGTGGAAGCGGGAGAACGCCCCCTGGTGGACCGAGGTGTCCAAGTGCGCCCCCCAGGAGGCTTTCCGGGACCTGGAGAAGGCCCTGAAGAACTGGAAGGCCAAGCGGGCCAGGTTTCCCAGGTTCAAGCGCAAGAAAAGCTTGGACGACAACAAGGCCCGCCTCACGGGGACCATCAAGGTCTTCCCCCAGCAGGTCCAGCTTCCGAGGATCGGCCTGGTCAAGACAAAGGAGCGGACCGACAGGCTGGTCGGGCTCATCCAAGCCAAGAAGGCCCGCATCCTCTCCGCTACCATTTCCCGGGAGGCCGACCGCTTTTACGTGAGCCTCACCTGCGAGGTGGAACGCCCCGACCCCAAGCCCAAGGAGGTGAGAAGTGAAGAAGATGTTGTGGGAGTGGACCTCGGTTTATCCTCCTTCGCAACTCTTTCCGATGGCCCTCCGATAGACGCTCCTAAGCCCCTGGCGAAGAAGCTCAGGCTCCTCAAGCGCCGCTCCAAACAGCTCTCCCGCAAGGAGAAGGGCTCCAACAACAGCAAGAAGGCCGCCCTGGCCCTGGCGAGGCTTCACCGCAAGGTGAAGAACCTCCGCCGGGACTTCCTGCACAAGCAGACCACCTGGCTGGCGAGGACCAAGCCGGCCATCGTGGTGGAAGACCTGAACGTCAAAGGCCTCTCCCGGAGCCCGCTCTCCCGGTCTGTCGCCGATGTGGGGTGGGGTACTTTCTTGCGGATGCTGGAGTACAAGGCGAAGTGGTACGGGGCCACCCTCATCGTGGCCCCGAGGAGCTTCCCCTCCACCCGGCTATGCTCCCGCTGCGGGCACCTCCAGAGGAGGATGCCCCTCTCCCAACGGGTCTTCCACTGCGAGGCCTGCGGCCTGGAGATGGACCGGGACTTGAACGCCGCTCTAAACCTGAAAGCCTACGGCCTGGCCCACCTCACGGGCCCTACCGCCAGTTCGGCGGGAAGTGACGCCCCTGGAGACTCCTCTGGCGGCGGAACGGCTCCCTTGAGCCGGTCTACGAGCCATGGGTCGCTGAAGGGGGAAGCGGCCCGTCGTCAACCCCTGAAGGGGTGAAACGGATGACGATGGGTTGCGGAACGGTAGACCTGGAGTTGGTTTGGGACGTCGCTCAGAGCGAGGTCCCAAAGTTGAAGCCGGAGGTGGCGAAGATTTTGCGGCAGGCGTAGGAGAAGTGTACCATGTTGGTGCTGAAGGGCATGCGGGGAACCCGTGCCCCAGCTTCCCCGGAGGGTGCATGGAAAAGGTCTTTTACGTGACCACCCCCATCTACTACGTGAACGCCGAGCCCCACCTGGGCCACGCCTACACCACGGTGGTGGCGGACTTCCTGGCCCGCTTTTACCGCCTGGACGGCTACCGCACCTACTTCCTGACCGGCACCGACGAGCACGGGGAGACCGTCTACCGGGCCGCCGAGAGGGTGGGGGAGGAACCCAATGGCTTTGT